>Ga0307290_10000015_pt1 | contig 63130 bp, 64 predicted proteins | sample ER_DNA_144_FD_194472 | JGI IMG/M metagenome (GOLD analysis project Ga0307290, IMG submission 194472) | Bulk soil microbial communities from the East River watershed near Crested Butte, Colorado, United States - ER_DNA_144 | ecosystem: Environmental > Terrestrial > Soil > Floodplain | place... | reverse complement strand
GGCCACGATTTCTTTTCGGGCGGGCTCGGTCGGGATTCGATCGGATGGGACGGCCGTGGCTCCGTCTCGATCAATCTGACCTCGGGTCGTATACGCGGAGCCCCCGGAGCCAAGACCATCAGCTCGATTGAAAGTGCTTTCGGATCGCTTGGTGACGACACATTGATCGGAAACGGCGTCGGCAACACTCTTGAAGGCAGCGGAGGCGACGACCACATCGAAGGCAGAGGCGGCAATGATCTGCTGTACGGCGGCCTGGGCACCGATTTCCTCGACGGCGGGCGTGGCGCCGACCTCTGTGATTTTGCTGAGACGGTCCTGAACTGCGAGGCGTAGCCAGGTGAGCTGCTGAGATCAGAACGGTAGGCTCGACCTTCCGCCACCGCACCAGCACTCAGCTCGGGGCAAGAGACTCCGGCTGTCGAGAAGTCCGGCTAGGAGCCTGGGCCGCGTTTAGCCCGGCGCCCTTCGTCAAGGTCGCCGCGTCCGACACAGCCGTGTTTCACCTAGTAACGAGGATTCCGATCTGCGCTTAGCTGGAGCGGCCCTGGAGCCGCAGGGAGCTCCCGGCTGTCTCCCGGAAGCCGCCTCAGAGACCTTGTTAGGATCGCCAAATGGTTCCCGAGGCCCCGCTCGAGCAGAAAGAGGGCGGGCTCGTGCCCCGCGGCGAGGGGTGGTTCGTGGTGAACGCGCGGGAGGCCCGCTGGCGACGCGCCGACGGACGGGGGGCGCAGGTCTCCTTCGATGGGTGGCCGGATGGGTATTTCCCGCAGGTCGGAATCGCTCTCTTCGTGCTCGGGCCCGGTGAGCCGATTGGGATGTACCACTGGGAAGCCGACCAGGAGGACTTTCTCGTGCTCTCGGGCGAGGCGCTTCTGCTCATCGAAGGCGGCGAGCGGCGCTTACGCCAGTGGGACTTCGTCCACTGTCCCCCCGGGACGAAGCACATCATTCTCGGCGCCGGGGACGGGCCTTGCGCGGTGCTCGCCCTCGGCGCGCGGGAGCATCAGGACACCGGCGAGTGGGGCGGCTACACCGTTGACGAGGCTGCGCTCCGCCACGGTGCCGGCGTCGATCGGGAGACGACCGAGGCGGAGGAGGCATACGCGAAGGTCCCGAACCGCGAGCCGACGCGGTACCGCGAGGGCTGGCTTCCTGGTAGCGGCTAGCCGGCTCACGGCGAGGCTCAAGAACTCCGCGACGCGACTGGAGTAACGCTCGCTCGCCTCGCTGTCCGTCCCCTACACGTAGGGGACGAGGCTAAGCGCGCCCAGGGAATACCACACCCCGAAGGCGAGGCTTGCCGCTCCGAGGGGGGCCGCAGGGAACGAACTGCGCCACCGGAACAGCGTGAGGCCGAGCACACCGGAGAGGGCGGTCATCGCCGCCGCCGTGCCTGCGGCGAGCAAGACGAGCGCGGCAACGGCGACGGGCTGTGAGTGGATCGAGGCCACGAGGAGAATGCCGACACCCGCGCTTCCTCCGGCACCGTGTGCGATTCCGATGCAGAGGACGCCGAGGGCCGACTTCCGGTGGTGCGGGTGGAGGTGGTCCTCATTGCCGCCATGCGAATGCAGATGGGCATGGCGCCCGCGTCCCTCGTGCGTGTGCTTGTGGATGTGAAAGGCGCCCGCCCGGCAGCGCCAGAGCAGGCGCACGGCGAGCGCGATGATGACGAGGCCAACGAGCACCTCGGCGATTTGCTCGGCCCTGGCGGGCAACGCGTTCCCGAACAGGATGAGCGGAGTCCCGAGTGCGATGAGCGTCAGTCCGTGCCCGACACCCCAGGCGAAGCCCAGGCGTGCGCCGACCCGCGCGTTTCCCTCTTCCCCGCCGGCGACGAAAGCGGTGACGGCGGCGATGTGATCCGGGTCGGTGGCGTGACGCAAGCCGAGCAGAACCGCGACGAGCAGGACGAGTGGCAGGGTCGCGCCGTCGGAGAGACCGGCGAGGAGACCATCGACGCCGCCCATCGCTCAGACCGACGCCGACTCGGGCGGCTCCTGTTCCTGCTTTTCCGTGTCCTCCTTGCCGCGCCGGGCGCCGAGCTTGCCCTCGGCGACGAGCGTGCCGAGCACGTCCATGACCGCCCGGCAGGCGAGCTGGGCCGTCATGTCGCTCACGTCGTAGGGCGGCGCGACCTCGACGACCTCCATGCCGCAGATGCCCTCCCGCGCGATGAGCCGCAAGAGCTTGAGCGCTTCGCGCGGCAGGAGGCCGCCAGGCTCGGGAGAGCCGGTGCCGGGAACGAAGCCGGCATCGACACTGTCGATGTCAAAGGAGAGGAAGACTGCGTCCGCGTCCTTCCAGGCGACCTCGAGTGCGACCTCCGCCGCCCGCTCGACGCCGACCTCCTCGATATCGGTGATCGTGAGCACGGTCGTCCGGCGGTCGCGTGCAACCTTGACGCCCGGTCGTGATCCGTACCAGCCGCCGATGCCCATCTGGACGAGGTTGGCCGGCGGGGCGTTCTCGATGTTCGTCGCGTGGAACCACGGCGTCGTGTGCATCCGCTCGTCCATATCGCGCTCCTGGATGTCCAGGTGACGGTCGAGGTGGATGATCCCGACACGGCCGTCGATGTGAGGTGCGATCGCGCGGACGTCGGGGTAGCCGATCGAGTGGTCGCCGCCCAGGACGACCGGGAAGACCCCCTCGCTGACGACCCACGAAACAGCCCGATCGATCTGGTCGAAGCTCTTCTCGAGGTTGGAAGGGATAACGAAGACGTCGCCGAGGTCGACGAGGTCGAGCTCCTCCTCGAGGTCGACGGCCATGTCGACCGAATACGAATCGTAGAGAGCCGAGATGCGTCGAATCGCTTGCGGCCCGAAGCGGCACCCGGCGCGATAGGTCGTACCCATGTCGAAGGGCGCGCCGAGAATCGCCACCTCGTGCTTGCCCACGTCGTGGACGTCCTCGAGGTAGGGAGCCTTCCGAAACGTGTTGATCCCGGCGAATGCCGGCTGCTGTCCGCGGGCGAAGGTGGAGATCGTCCGGTCGTTGACCGAGGGGGCGGCCTCGAGGCCGAGCTCGAGCCCGCGCTCGATCGCCTCCCGCTGCTTCCGGTCCGAAATGTCCGCCAGCCTGCGCAGGTTGCGCGTGCCCCGGAACTGCCCGTCGTGCGGTTTGTCGTCGGCCATGAGGCGCCTCCTGATGGGGTCCGGGTGTTGTCATAACAAGTCGACACACGAGACTCAAGGGTCCAGGGCAAATTCTTTTTGGGGGACCTTCGCAGCGCTCTTGATTTCCCCGCTGAGTCTGTCGTATCGTTGCTCCGACCTTTCGCCCGGGTGCGCGGCAGTGCGAGGAGAGGAGCTTCAACGAATGGCTGTAGAGACAAGCATTCCCGTGCTGGCGGAGGACAGGCCCGAGTACGAGGCGAAGCGCGAAGAGCTTCGCGCTGCGGGCATCCGCTACGTCCTCGCGGCGTACACGGACGTGCACGGGGTGGGGAAGGCGAAGGCCGTCCCGATCGACCACTTCACTTCGATGATGCGCGGCTCGGAGCTTTTCACGGGCGCGGCGCTCGACGGGCTCGGCCAGGAGCCGAGCGACGATGAACTCTCCGTACGTCCCGATCTCGATCGCGTGCTCGAGCTCCCGTGGCGTCCCGGCGTCGCGTGGGCGCCAGGATCGCTCTACTACCACAGCGAGCCGTGGCCGATGTGCAGCCGGGTCGTCCTCCAGCGCGCGGTCGACCGCGCCCAGGCGCTCGGCTTCACCTTCAACCTCGGGATCGAGACCGAGTTCTATCTCGTCCGCCGCGAGAACGGCTCCGTGGTTCCGGCGAACGAGCGGGACGTGCTCGCCAAGGCGGCCTACGACATCGTCGACCTGCTCGACAACCTGCCCTTCCTCGACGAGATGATCGGCTACATGAACGTCCTCGGCTGGGACGTCCATTCCTTCGACCACGAGGACTCCAACTCGCAGTTCGAGTTCGACTTCTCGTACACGGACGTCATGAGCATGGCCGACCGGCAGACCCTCTGGCGGATGATGATGAAGGAGATCGCACGCAAGCACGGCTTCGACGTGACCTTCATGCCGAAGCCGTACGCGAACCGGACCGGGACGGGTGCCCACTTCAACATGTCTCTCGCGGACAGCTCGGGTGAGAATGCGTTCGCGGATCGCGATGATTCCCGCGGAGCCGGCGTCTCGACGCTCGCGTACCAGTTCATCGCCGGCGTCCTGCGCCATGCCCCCGCGCTCACGGCGATCGCTTGTCCGACCGTCAACTCGTACAAGCGCCTCGTGAAGACGGGCTCGATGACGGGCTTCACGTGGGCGCCGATCTTCCGCTCCTACGGGCGCAACAATCGCACGCACATGCTGCGCATCCCGCTCACGAGCCCGCGGGTCGAGAGTCGCGCGGTCGACGCCACGTGCAACACCTACCTGGCCGCGGCCGCGTACCTCCAGGCGGGGCTCGAGGGCATCGAGCAGGAGCTCGACCCGGGCGATCCACTACCACAGAACATGTATCTCCTGAGCGAGGACGAGCTACGCGAGCTCGGCGTCGGCACCCTGCCCCGAACGCTTCTGGAGGCGGTCGAGGCTTTCGAGAGCGATCCGCTGATGGCCCAGGTCTTCGGGGACGACCTCCACCGCTCGTACGTTGACTTGAAGAGCGACGAGTGGTGGGACTACCACAACGACATCTCCCCCTGGGAGATCGATCGGTACCTCACCTTCTTTTAGATGGTTGTCTAGATGTTCCGCAAGCGCGACTCAAGCGGCGAGCTTGCGATCTTCTTCGCCACCGACCTCCACGGCTCGAACGTCTGCTTCAAGAAGTTCGTCAACGCGGGGAAGTTCTACGGCGCGAGCGTCCTCATCCTCGGCGGGGACGTGACGGGGAAGATGATGGTGCCGATCGCGCAGCAGGAAGACGACTCCTATCTGACGTCATTCGCGGGCAAGGATCTGAGGCTGAAGGCGGGCGAGGAAGCGGTAGCGCTCGAGCAGCAGGTGTCGGACATGGGCTTCTACCCGAAGGTCATGTCCGAGGAGGAATTCCAGGAGCTCCGTGACGATCCCGAGGGGCAGGAGGCGCTCTTCCACGAGCTCATCCGGGAGCGGCTCGAGGAGTGGATCGAGTACGCCCGTCCCCGGCTCGCCGAGCAGGGCGTCAAGTGCTACGCGGCGCCCGGCAACGACGACGCGTTCTTCATCGACGAACTGCTCGCCGACTCGGGGGCGATCGAGCTGCTGGAGGGGCGTGTCGTCAACGTGGACGGTGTCGAGATGCTCACGACCGGCTGGTCGAACGAGACGCCGTGGAAGACCGAGCGCGAGACCTCCGAGACCGAGCTTCGGGCGATGATCAAGCAGATGATCGACCAGCTGGAGCGGCCGGAGAACGCGATCTTCAACATCCACGTTCCGCCGCACGGGACTGCGCTCGACCAGTGCCCGAAGCTCGACGAGGACCTCAGGCCGGTCTCGAGCGGCGGCAACCCCGTGATGACCTCGGCAGGCTCGACTGCGGTGCGCGAGCTGATCGAGACCTACCAACCTCTACTCGGGCTGCACGGGCATATCCACGAAGGCCGCGGGATCGCGCGCATCGATCGAACGGTGTGCGTGAACCCCGGCTCCAACTACAGCGAGGGCGTGCTCAACGGCTCGCTGATCCGGCTCAAGGAAGGGGAGGTGCGCGACGTGCACCTCACGCAGGGCTAACGAGGAGGGATCATGGCGACAGCAGAAGGTGAACGAGTCTTTCTCAGGAAGGCGTCGGGCCTCATCAAGTCGGCGTCGAACACAGATGTCCTGATCTACGACCTAGGGCTCGTCTCGATCGGTCTTGGGCTCGGGTTCCTGCTCTTCTACGGCCCGGCCGCGTACCTGGGCGGCAACCTCTACGTCGGCACGCTGATCGCGGGCGCGGCCATGCTGCTGGTCGGGTTCGGGATGCTCGCGTGGACGATCACGATCCCGCGCTCGGGCGGGATCTACAACTTTGGGACGCGGAGCATGTGGCCGCCGCTCGCGTTCACACTCAGCTTCGTCGAAGTGACCGCCTGGCTCTTCTACGGCTCATTCGGCGCGGTCTATCTCGCACAACTCGGGATCGCGCCCTCCGTGACCGCGATCGGCATCATCACCGACAAGCCCGGGATCGAGAGCTTCGGCACCGACCTCGCGGGCAAGTGGGGGACGTTCCTGATCGCGTCGGCGGCGCTGATCATCGGCGCGATCATCCTCGCGAGCGGGATGCGGCGGTTCTTCTTCACCCAGAAGGTGATGTTCACCATCGCTGTGCTCGGGACGCTCGTCTTCCTCGCCGCGCTCCTGTTCACGTCCCGGGCTGACTTCGTCTCGAACTGGAACAGCGTCATGGGAGACCGGCTCAATGTCGGCGACGACGCCTACAACGGCGTCATCGACGCGGCCACGAAGGCCGGCTGGTCGGATCCGGGCTTCGACTGGAAGCAGACGCTCTTCCTTTCGAACTGGGTCTTCCTGCCGCTGATCGGCGCTGCCTTCTCGATCTCGATCGGCGGCGAGATCAAGCAGGTCGGCCGCGGGCAAACGCTCGGGATCATCGGAGCGATCGTCGGTTCGGTCGTCGTCTGGCTGATCTCGATCGCGCTGGTCTTCAGGACGATGGGCTCCGACTTTCTCGGAGCCGTCACCTACTCGAACCTGAACGGCGTCGAGGGCGCGGTGACCCCCGTGACCCCATTCCCGACGCTTTTGACCGGACTCGGGACCAGCTCCGTCGCCCTCACGATCCTGATCGCACTCGGCTTCATCGGCTGGATTTGGCTGTGGGTCCCGACGCAGATTCTCTATCCGACGCGCGCGATCGTGGCGTGGTCGCTCGACCGCGTCGCCCCCGACGCGCTCGGCAGGGTGAGCGAGCGAACGCATACCCCGATCCCCGCCATCGTGCTCTGCCTGGCGGGCGCGATCACCTTCGTCGGAATGCTCGCCTTCACGACCTATTTCCAGCTCGTCATCTTCATCGAGATCGCGGTCCTCGCCTGGGCAATCGTCCTGCTTGCGGGCGTCTTCTTCCCCTACCGGCGGCCCGACATCTACCAGAAGAGCGCGCTGGCCAACCTCAAGATCGCCGGGTTCCCGATCATGAGCGTGGCGTGCTTGCTCGGAGCGGCAGCGGCTTTCTTCTACTTCTTCAACCTCTTCTTCGACGACTTCGCCGCCGGGCATTCGCGCCACAGCATGTCCGTTCTAATCGGGTGGTTCGTCGGGTCGTTCTGCATCTACTGGATCATGTGGTTCATCCGGCGCAGGCAGGGCGTCAACGTCAACCTCGCGTTCAAGGAGATCCCGATCGAATGAGCACGAGCGCCGGTCTCGGAGATCCGCTTCCGGACTTTGCCCTGCCCGACCTCGACGGCAGGATCTGGACGCGGGCGGATCTCCTCGGCTCGCCCTCGGTCCTCTTCTGCTTCGCCACCTGGTGAACGTGCCGCGAGCAGCTGCCCGGGTGGCAGCGGGCGTGGGAGGATCGGAAGAGAGCGTTCCACCTGCTCGCCGTGGCCCAGGACGTCCAGGGTGAGGAGCGCGTGCGCCCCCTTTGCGAGGCGCACGGGGTGCGCTTCCCGGTGCTCGTCGACCGTGCGAGCGATCTCGGCCGCCTGCTCGGCTTCCGCATCGTGCCGAGCGGGTTCTTCGTCGACGCCGAGGCGACCGTTCGCTACCGGCAGGTGGACGACTTCGACGTCGCCGACCCCCGCGTGCGCTGGAATCTCGAGAACTTTCTCGCCGGCAAACCGACCGAGCCATCCGGCGAGGACGGGCGCATGGACTCTGCCGCCCTCGAGCGTTTCGCCGAGGGCGTCCAGCTCTACGCCGCCGGCCGGGAAAACCAGGCGATCGCAGTCTGGCGCGCCGCGCTCGAGCTCGACCCGGACAACTTCGTTATCCGCTCGCAGATCTGGGCGGCCGAGCACCCCGAGCACTTCTGGCCGGTGGTCGACCGCGAATGGCAGGAGCTCCAGCTCGTGAAGGAGGGCTATGACAAGCCGCTCCCGTGACGCTGTCGCCTCGCCGCCCAGCCTGTGCGAGCGTGCGAATGCCGAGGTCCTCGAGCGCCTCTGGGCTTCCGAGCCGGTGCTCGTGGACGTGCGGCCGGCTCTCGACGTGGTTCCCGGCATGACGCCGGAGACGGTGCTCACCTCGGGGGCCCCACTCGCGTGGGACGGCTACTACGGCGGCCAGCGCTCCGGGCTCATCGGCGGCGCGCTCTACGAGGGACTCGCCGTGGACGCGGAGGAAGCGGACGCCCTCATCCGCGCCGGGAAGATACGCATCGCAACGTGCAGCGAGCACGGGTGCGTCGGCTCGCTCGCCGGGATCTATACGGCCTCGATGCCGGTGTTCGTCGTCGAGAACGCCAAAGGCGGAAACCGCGCTTTCTGCAACCTCTTCGAGGGCCCCTCCCCCGCGCGGCTCAACTACGGCGTCTACAACGAGACCGTGCGCACGAGCCTCGGGTTCATCGGCGCGGTCATCGGGCCGGTTCTGGGCGAGGCCGTGCGGCGCGCAGGCGGTGTCCCCCTGCGGCCGATCGTCCGCCGCGCGCTCCATATGGGCGACGAGCTCCACAGCCGCAACACCGCCGCGACCCTCCTCTTCACGCGCGAGCTCTTTCCAACCCTGCTCGAACTCGCGGACGAGCGGCGCGACGAAGTGCAGCAGACGCTCGAGTACCTGGGCTCGAGCGACTACTTCTTCCTCCGTCTGTCGATGGCCTCGTCGAAGGCGACCGCTGACGCAGCCCATGGCGTCGAGGGCTCGAGCATCGTGAGCGCGATGACCTTCAGCTGCCGGACCTTCGCCATCCGCGTGAGTGGGCTCGGGGACACCTGGTTCGAAGCGCCGATGCCGCCGATGGAGCCGAAGCTCTTCGATGGCTACACCGGCGACGACATCGAGTACATGGGGGGCGAGAGCATCATCAACGAGACGGTCGGGCTGGGCGGGTTCGCGCAGGCCGCGGCGTTTCCGCTCCAGGAGTACCAGGGCGGCTCTGCAGAGCGTATGGTCGAGACGAACCTCGAGATGTACGAGATCACGGCCGGCGAGCACCCCGAGTTCAAGATCCCGTTCCTGGGCTTCCGGGGAGTGCCGACCGGCATCGACGTCTATCGGGTGGTCGACACCGGCATCGCGCCGGCCATGGACATCGGCGTCGCGGGGCGCGGCGGCGGGCAGATCGGCGCCGGAGTCCTCCGTGCGCCGCTAGCGTGCTTCGAGGAAGCTGTAACCGAGCACAGGCGGAGGTATCCGTAGTGCCTGTCGAGAATCTGGAATACGTCGAGCGGGCCCTGAGCCTTGTGGAGCAAGCGCGCGAGCGCGGGCTCGAGCTTCGTATCCTCGGCTCGCTCGCCTACCGTCTCCACTGCCCCGCGAACATCGAGCTCTTCGAGCAGATGCAGCGGGATCTGACGGACGTGGACCTGGCCGCGCGGAGCGACCAGCGACGGGACGTGCGCGCATGGCTCGAAAGCCTGGGCTTCGTAGTCGACCAGGACCTCCTGGTCGCCACCGAGGGCAAGCGCTACTGCTTCGGCGACCCGCAGTCCAGCCTCTTCGTGGACATCTTTTTCGACGAGCTCTACTTCTGCCATCCAATCCCACTCCGCGATCGCCTGAAGCTCGACTACCCGACGATCACCCCGACTGACCTCCTGCTTGAAAAGACGCAGATCGTCGAAATCAACCCGAAGGACATCAAGGACTCGCTCGTCCTCCTGCTCGAGCATCCGCTCGATGCGAGCGGCGAGGACGCCATCGACCACACCTACGTCGCCAAGCTGCTCGGAGCCGACTGGGGCTTCTACTACACGGTCACGACGAACCTCGCCAGACTCCGCCGCCACCTTGGTGACGGAGAGCTCTCCGCTCAGCAGGCGCGCATCGTCGAGGAGCGGATCGACGGTCTCGAGCGCGCGATCGAGGAGGAGCCGAAGACGAGCAAATGGAAGCTGAGAGCCCGCATCGGAGCCCGCAAGCGGTGGTATCAGGAAGTCGCAGAGAAGAGCGAGACGTTCTAGACGGCGCGCTCGCGCGCGAGCTGCTCGACGCCCGCCTGGTCGCCAACCTCGCGACGATCGACCGCGACGGCGCCGTCCATTTAGTCGGCATGTGGTTTCTCTGGGACGGTGAGGCGCTGCTCCTACCCACGAGCCGCACGACCCGCAAGGCGAGAAACATCGCCAGGGATCCCCGGGTGACGGTCATGATCGACGACTCTCGCGGCGGCTTCGACCTGCGCGGGATCACGCTCATCGGCCGTGCGGAGCTGCGCGAGGGCGAAGAAGCAGTCGCCACGAACCGGCGGATCCATCTCAAGTACGTGACCGAGCCTGGACGCGAGCTCGAGCCCGTCGACCGGTATCTGGCTACCGACAACGTCACGATCCGGCTGGTGCCGGAGCGCGTCAGCGCCTGGAACCTCCGCGACACGGATCAGGGCCGCGCCCTCCTCGAGACGAAGGAGTTTCACCCGCTCGACTAGCGGGACGGCTAGAGCTCGGGCGGCACCTCGACCCGCGCGCGTTCGAAGCGCTCGGCGAGCGCCGTCACGACGGCGTCGAAGAGAGCGGCGCCCTTGTCTTCGCTCGCACGGCTGGGTGCTCCTGTCAGCCCTTCGCGGCTCGTCTCGGCGACGGTGTAGCTCAACACCAGCTCGCCGGTGCGGTCCTCATCGTCGCGGATTGCCTCCCGGTCGACCAGGTCGGGGCGCAGAAACAGCATTAGCGACGTCTCGGCGGCGTGTGCATGCCAGTCGTCCGCATCCGACGTCACCTCGCCGGCGATCTCGGGTGTGAGCTCGTACCAGCTGACGAGCCCGGCGCGGAGCTCGCCCGCGGCGCGGATCTCATCGACCGCCACCCGAAGCGGCGCCGCGTTTCCCACGTGAGCGTTTACGAGCAGAAGGCGGCTGAACCCGCTTGTCCTTACCCAGCGCGCGAGCTCGACGACAACCTCGATGAGAAGACGGGGCGGCAGCGAGAAGGTTCCCGGCCAGGCTGTCGTATGCGCCTGAGAGGAGCCGGCCCAGAGCGTGGGGAGGAGGGGTACGCCCGTCCGCGCCGAGGCCGCCCGAGAGACGGCTGTCGCGATCTCTGAGTCGGTTGAGGCGGGAAGGTGAGGCCCGTGCTGCTCGACGGCGGCCACCGGGAGCACGCACAGGGTCTCGCCTCCCTCAACGATCCTGGCGAGCGCCGGCCAGGTCAGGTCTTCCACACAGACTGGGGCGTCGTGCACGGGCACGCGCGACTACGGCAGGGCGCCCACGAGCGCCTCGACCCCTTCGTTGAACGTCCAGGTGGCCGACAGGGCGTCGGTGTCGGTTGGGGATACCTCTAGGCGGAATTGCATGATGTCGCCGCGATACTCGACGCGGGCCACCTCGAAGGGCGCCGTGCCATCGAGAGTTCGCCGGTACTCCGTACAGAAGACGAGGAAGACGGCGGAGCGGTGCGGGATCGCGAAGCGATCAGCTTCGAACTGGCCGCACTGGCTCGTCTCGATCGCGAGGCGGGAGCGTTCGAGCTCGATACCGTGCTGAGCCAGCGTGAGGTCCGAGGGGAGGCTTCGGCCTACGTGAGCCGCGTCGACGAGCCACGAGGCCTCATGGCGGTGGAAGAACGAGTAACTGATTGCGAGCGGGACTTCGCGGAGTGAGAGGAGCGTCGTCAGGCGTGCCACGTCCTCGTCGGGTTCGGCCTCGAGAGCTTCCGAGATGCTGCGCTCGACCTTGATCGTCCGTTTGTCGAGCACCTGCACGGCGACGTCGGCGCCACGCGGCGTGGCGAGGAGCCGGGAGAGCCCACCCGCGCGATAGTCGAGCTTGGGATGTGCGACGAAGGTGCCGCGCCCGCGGACGCGGATAATCTGCCGATCGTCCTCGAGGATCGCCAGCGCCTGCCGGACGACGACCCGGCTGACGCGGAAGCGGCGTGCGAGCTCGGGCTCGGAGGGCAGCTGGACGCCGGCACTCCAGACGCCGGACTCAATTTGCTGTTTCAGGGACTCCTGAAGCTGATAGTACAAGGGGACAAAGCTGTGCCGATCGAGCTGGCGTTCCCAGAAAGCAGGCGGGCTAGTGTCCTCGGCGCGCATCGAACAAGTATATGTCTCGACCCCGGTCGACTTGCGCCCCCGCCTCGGTCGCTACCACGCCTCCGTGCCCAAGGAGTTGCCGCCCGTCGCTTGCGAGCTCAGACTCCTCGGCCGGGTGACGCTGAGCGGTCCGAAATGCGGAAAACTACGGGTCCAGTCTCCCTCGGCGCCTTTCGCATCCTGGTCAGCCCCTCCCGGCTCGCGCCCGAGCTCGGAGACGCGCTCGGCCGCGCCGGCTGCCTCGCGCAGGACGGGGGTGAGGGTGTGCTCCTCGTCCAGGCCCAGGCGCCGACACGCGAGCAAGCCGAGCGCGAGCTTCGCATCTACGTGGCGAGCTGGCTCGCTCTGAACGAGGGGGCCGAGGTCGAGATCGACGCCGAGCCCGACTAGGCGCTCTGGACGGCGATCGGCGCGCTGCCGTGCTCCTCGGTGAGGACCGCAGCGACGATAGTCGGATCGAACTGGGTCCCCGCGCACCGGCCGAGCTCCGCAAGTGCCTGAGCGGGGGAGAGCCGTGTGCCGTAGACGCGTTCGGTCGTCATTGCGTCGTAGGCATCCGCCACGAAGATGATCCGGGCTCCGAGGGGGATCGTCTCGCCCGCCAGGCCTTCGGGGTAGCCCTGCCCGTCCCAGCGCTCGTGGTGGTGCAGGACCCAGGTCGTAATCGGCTCGACTCCGAGGGATTGCAGCATGCGGAAGCCGATCTGGGGGTGCCGCTCGAGGACGAGGCGCTCTGAGTCCGAGAGCGCGCCCGGCTTACGGAGGATCTCCTCGGGGATCGCGAGCTTGCCGAGATCATGCAGCCGGCCGGCGAGACGGACGAGCTGGATGTCCTCGGAGGAGAGCCCGAGGCGGGCGGCGATCTCCGCGGCAAGCTCACCGACCGCGTGCGAGTGGCTGCCCGTATAGGCGTCCCGCGCGTCGACGGCGTACGCAAGCGTCGCCGCAGCGCGGAGGCGAGCTTCCCGGTCGGGCCCCTCGGCGAGCTTGTGGAGCTCTGCGATGTCGACCGAGTCGGGCTGGAAGAGGCGCGCCCTGCCCTTGCCGGCACGTTTCGCCTCGTAGAGAGCTTTGTCCGCCGCCTGGACGAGCTCCCCTCGGTCGGAGGCATGGCGCGGGTAGGTCGCGATCCCGGCCGACACGCTCGTCTCCAGACCGGGCTCGAGCTTCGTTCCCGCCACCCGGGCTACGATCTTCTCGGCCGCCGCTATGGCGTCTCTCTCCTTGGTTCCCGTCATGACCAGGGCGAACTCGTCGCCGCCGATCCGGAACGCCTCCTCGCTCTGTCGGAGCTCGCCCGCCAGGCGTGCGAGCACGCGGTCTCCGACCGGGTGGCCGCGAATGTCGTTGATCTGCTTGAAGTCGTCGATGTCAAGAAGACAGAGGCTCACGGCGCTCCCGGTCTCGTCTGCCTCGGCGAGCACCGCGTCGAGCCGGTCGTGGAAATGACCGTGGTTCCCTACGCCCGTCAGGGGGTCGATCGATGCGAGCCGCATCGCCTCGACGGCGCGGTGGACCGAGCGCTGGTAGAGCGCGATGGCGATCAGGGGTCCGGCCAGGGCCCCGGCGAGGAAAGGCGAACGCTGCCAGATCACCGCCAGCATGAGCGTGACCGACGCCATGATCACGAAGGGAATTACGGTCCAGCGCACGTAGCCGTACGCGACCCGCTCGTAGCGCTCGCGGCCGCTCCTCGCGACCACCGCCGCCAGGAGCCCGACGTTCACGACGTAGAAGGCGAGCGAGCCAAGAGCCGCTTCCAGGATGAGACCCTGCAAGCCGTCAAACGGCACGACCGCGGTCGCGCCGCCCGCGGCGGCCGCAGCGAGCGCGTAGAGGGCTGTGTTGTAGACGACGCGGCTGGGAAGCTGACGGCGCCTGATGCACTCGACGAGCAGCATCGTCGTGAAAGCGAGCACCGTCGCGGCGGACCAGTCGTAGATGACCGCCGTCCCGACGATGAAGACGTTGGCAAGGGACGTCTCACTCTTGTCCTGGTACACGTCCTCGATCGGGACCGGAAACGCCTCGACGAAAGCCGCGGCTGCAAAGAGTGCGAGCAGGCCGAGAAGCTCCGCGGGGTCAGGCGCGGAGCGGGCGAACACCACCGTTGCCGCGAGCGCGACGGCGGCCCCCGCAAGTGCGACCGGGGCGATGATCGGCAGAAGCCAGATCGTCTCCCGGGGAACTCCGCGAAGGAGTGGCCTCAGGGGCATGGGTCGGCCGGCTTCGCCCCTACGTCCAGGTCCAGCCGTCGAGCTGTCCGCCCACGACCGCGATCAACACGACGAGCGTCACTATGAGAATGCGTGTTCGCTTCCCGTGGAGCATGTCGTTACCCCCTTGTCCGGCCGGGGGCCGCTCCCGGGCATTTATCTAGAGCAAAGGAAGTATTGCATCCGGCCGGGACACCCCGGCATCCCTCTAAATGGTGATTGGCGCGGCTCAGCGCCAGGTCTCGCAATTCCCCCAGAAATGCCCGAGGAACGTCCCGAAAGGGTGGACGCGCGGCGGCCTCTGAACCGGCCTACGATCGTCAGATGGCAGTCGTGACACCGCCTGCAGCGTCAACCAGCCTTCCACGCCGGCTGCTCGGCCGAACACCCGCGCCGCTGCTCGTGATCGGCGCCGCCCTTTCCGTCCAGTGCGGAGCTGCGCTCGCGACGACGCTCTTCGAGGAGGCGGGCGCGCTCGGCGCCGTCTGGTTGAGACAGGCCTTCGGTGCGGTGATCCTCGTCGCACTGAGCCGGGGCGCTCTGCGACGTCTGCGGGGGCGGCCGCTTATGCCCGTTCTCGCGCTCGGCGCGATCCTCGCCGTCATGAACGCGCTCTTCTACGAGTCGATCGACCGGGTTCCGCTCGGGGTCGCCGTCACCGCCGAGTTCCTGGGCCCGCTCCTCGTCGCGGCGATCGGATCGCGTCGCGTCGAGGACGTTCTCTGGGTCCTGCTCGCGGGTGCAGGCGTGGCGCTCCTGGGGAGCCCGACCGTCGACGTCGACCACATCGGACTCCTGCTCGCGCTCGGCGCGGGCGGGTGCTGGGCCCTGTACATCGTGGTCGGCAAGCGGCTGACGTCGACCTGGCCACTCCTGGACGGGCTGACCGTCGCGATGCTGGTTGCGGCCGTCCTGATGGCGCCTCTCGGGGTTGCGTCGGCAGGACGTGAGCTTCTGGATCCGTCGCTGCTCGGGGTCGGGGTCGCCGTTGCGCTCCTGGCCTCGGTCGTTCCGTACCTCCTGGAGCTGAGCGCCCTGCGCCGCATCCGCGTCTCCGCCTTCGGGATCCTGATGAGCCTCGAGCCTGCAGCCGCTGCGCTCGCGGGCGCTCTGATCCTCTCGCAGCGGCTCACTCTGCTCGAGTCGGTGGCCGTCGTCCTCGTGATCGTCGCGTCCGTCGGGGCCAACCGGCGCGCGGCCGGAGTGCCCCCACCCGCCTGATTAGCCTAACCTGCGTCTGGGCACGAAAGGACTATGGCAACCGAGCAATCTCTGAAAGCGCAGATCGACGCGCTCCTGGACCGGGGTGAAGACCAAGGATGCCTGCACATCTCCGAGCTTCACCAGTTCGTGCAACTCCACGAGCTCGACGAGGCGGGGGTAGAGGAGCTCTACGACCTCATCGAGTCGCGCGGTTTCGAGGTCACGGACGACTGTGCACGCGAGGAAAGCGTCCCGGCGGCGTACCTGAACGGTGAGCTCGCAATGGCGACGACCGACGCGCTCCAGCTCTTCCTGAACGAGGTCGGCCGTCATCCGCTTTTGACCGCGCTGGAGGAGGTGGAGCTCGCGAAGCGGATCGAGCGCGGCGACAAGGCAGCGAAGGACCGGATGATCAACTCCAACCTGCGGCTGGTGGTCTCGATCGCCAAGAAGTACCAGGGGCACGGCCTGTCGCTGCTCGACCTGATCCAGGAAGGCATCATCGGCCTGATCAGGGCCGTCGAGAAGTTCGACTGGCGGCGGGGCTACAAGTTCTCCACCTACGCGACCTGGTGGATCCGCCAGGCCGTGCAGCGCGGCGTTGCGAACAAGGCGCGCACGATCCGGATCCCCGTGCACATCGTCGAGCGGGAGCAGAAGATCTCGCGGGCCGAGAGGGAGCTATGGGCGAAGTTGGAACGCGAGCCGACCGACAAGGAGATCGCGAAGGCGACGAAGCTGCCGCAGAAGCAGGTGCGCGAGGCGCGGGAGGCGGCTCGGGTCGTCGCGAGCCTCGACAAGCCGGTGGGCGAGGGGAAAGACACATCGTTTGGCGACCTGGTCGCGGGTGAGTCGCCCGAGCCGTCGGAGGAGGTGCACGTGAGCCTCGGAGAACAGGCGCTCCGGCACGCCGTGGGAGAGCTTCCGGAGAAGGAGCGCGAGGTGATCAAGCTCCGCTACGGCATGAACGGCGACGCCGGGCCGGTGTCGCTCGAGGAGATCGGGCGCAGGCTCGGTGTTACCCGCGAGCGCGTGCGGCAGATCGAGGCGCGGGCGCTGGAGCGCCTGTCCGAGCTCCGGGAGCTCGAGTCGCTGCGCGAAGCGGCATAGACCCCGCCCACCTACCGTCATCGAACATATGTTCTATAGTGTCCGGATGGCGAGGGCGCAGTACCTCGAGGAGGATTGCAAGAACGCGCTGAACCGCGTGCACGAGTCGAGCCGCGTTCCTTTCCGGTGGACTGTGAACCCGTACCGGGGCTGTACGCACAGCTGCCACTACTGCTTCGCACGTGCGTACCACGCCTACCTCGACCTCGGGGTCGGCGAGGACTTCTCTTCCAAGATCGTCGTGAAGGTCAACGTCGTCGAGGCTCTCCGTCGCAACCTGGCATCGCCCCGCTGGGAGGGCGAGACGATCGCGATGGGCACGGCCACCGATCCGTACCAGCACTGCGAGGGCCGGTACAGGCTGACGCGCGGCGTCCTCGAGGCGCTGGCCGACTTTCAGAACCCGCTCTCCATGCTCACGAAGTCCACGCTCATCCTTCGTGACCTCGACGTCTACCGACGGCTGAACGAGGTCGCAGGTCTCAGCGTCTCGATGAGCGTAGGCATGCTCGACGAGGCGGTGCGGCGCGTGGTGGAGCCGGGAACGCCTCCGGGGCGTAAACGGCTCGAGATCCTCGGGCGCTTCGCCGACGCGGGCATCCGCACCGGGGTTCTCGTCGCGCCGATCCTGCCGGGGCTGACCGACGACGAAGAGCATCTGGATGAGGTAATCGCTGGGTGTGCGGCGGCGGGGGTCCAGTGGGCCACGCCCATCGTCCTGCACGTACGCCCCTCGATCCGGGAGCACTTCATGCCATGGATGGAGCGCACGTATCCGTGGCTCTACCCGCGCTACGTGGAGCTGTACGGACGGCGGGCGTATGCGCCGAAGACGTACCAGCAAGAGGTCTCCGAGCGCTTCGCCCGCCTACGGCTCAGGCATGGCCTGGGCTCGACCCGAACGCTCGCAACGAGGTCGCAGCCAGGCTCGCGCGCCGAACGCCAGCTCGCCCTCGTCGTGTAGCGAGCGGCCGCACAAGCCACAATGGCCACGTGGCCCTCCCGATTGAAGATTACGGGCTGATCGGCGACACGCAGACTGCGGCCCTGGTCGGCCGCGATGGGTCGATCGACTGGCTCTGTATGCCCCGGTTCGACTCGGGAGCGTTTTTTGCGGCGCTCCTCGGGACGCCGAAACATGGTCGTTGGCTCGTGGCACCGAAAGGGGAGGCGCGGCCGGCGGGAAGGCGCTACCGGGACAACACGCTCATCCTCGAGACCGACTTCGAGACGGACGAGGGCTCCGTCCGCGTCATCGACTTCATGCCGCCGCGCGGGCGCGACCCTGACGTCGTTCGGATCGTGGAAGGACTGAACGGTCGCGTCGAGATGCGAATGGAGCTCATCGTCCGCTTCGACTACGGCGCCATCGTCCCCTGGGTGCGCCGGATCGACGACGCGACGGCGTTCATCGCAGGACCCGACGGCCTCTGCCTGCGGACCCCTGTGGAGACGCGGGGAAAAGATCTCTCGACCGTTTCAGACTTCGCCGTGTCGGAGGGGGAGCAGGTGCCTTTCGCTCTGACGTGGTACCCGTCGAATGAGCCGCCGCCGCGAGAAATCGAGCCGGGTCGAGCCCTCGCCGAGACGCAGGCCTGGTGGCGGCGCTGGGCCCACGGGTGCAGTTACGAAGGCCCCTGGCGCGACGAGGTCATGCGCTCCCTGATCGTCCTGAAGGCGCTTACGTACGAGCCGACGGGCGGCATCGTGGCGGCCCCGACGACCTCGCTGCCGGAGTTTCTCGGGGGCGTGCGCAACTGGGACTACCGTTATTGCTGGCTCAGAGACGCCGCCTTTACCCTCGACGCGCTCCTCGAAGCGGGTTTCACAGGAGAGGCGCGGGCTTGGCGTGACTGGCTCCTGCGAGCGATCGCCGGGGATCCGGCAGACCTCCAGATCATGTACGGGGTCGCGGGCGAGCGGCGCCTAACCGAGTTCGAGATGACGTGGCTCCCCGGCTACCTGGGCTCGAAACCGGTTCGGATCGGGAACGCCGCGTCCGACCAGAAGCAGCTCGACGTCTACGGCGAGGTCATGGACGCGCTCTACCACGCTGAGGAACTCGGTCTCGAGGCCGAATCAAGAGCGTGGGCGATCCAGAAGAAGCTGCTCGACCACCTGGAGTCGCAGTGGCGAGAGCCCGACAACGGGATCTGGGAGGTACGCGGCCCGCGGCGCCATTTCACGCACTCGAAGGTGATGGCCTGGCTAGCCGCCGACCGGGCGGCGCGTGCCGTGCACAGCCACGCCGACGGGTCCGTCGACCGCTGGCGGCGCCTCCGGACCGAGATCCACGACGAGGTCCTGGAGAAGGGGTTCGACCCGGAGCTGAACTCTTTCGTCCAGTTCTACGGCGCCAAGAAGCTTGACGCGAGCCTCCTGCTCATGTCCCTGGTCGGGTTCCTGCCCGCGTCCGACGAGCGTGTGCGGGGTACGGTCGAGGCGATCGAGCGGGATCTTTACGAGGACGGCTTCGTGATGCGGTACCGGCACGACGAGGAGACGGAGAGCGTCGACGGGCTGCCGCCGGGCGAAGGAGCTTTTCTTCCGTGCACGTTCTGGCTGGCCGACAACCTGAACCTGATCGGACGCCACGACGACGCGCTGGAGCTCTTCGAGCGGCTGCTCGGACTCCGCAACGACCTCGGCCTCATCTCGGAGGAGTACGACGCCCAGAACGAGCTCCTCGTCGGAAACTTCCCGCAGGCCTTCACTCACGTCGAGCTCGTCAACACCGCGATGAATCTCTCCCAGCTGGGGGATCGTCCCCTGCCGCGCTGGGAGCGCTTTCGCCAGCTTGGCGCGAAGCCGGCCTGACCGCTGGGCTCGGCCGCACGTGTTCCAGCGCGGCTCCCCTGTTTTGCCGATCGGACGCTGGGTAGTGGAAATCCAGGCGACAAAGGAGCAGACATGGAACAGGTCAGAAACGTCATGACACAGAACCCGACGAGCTGCGATCCTGCAGCCACGGCTGTCGAGGCCGCGAAGGTGATGGCCTCCAAGGACGTTGGCTCGGTTCCGCTCGTCAAGGGCGGCCGGCTCGTCGGCGTCGTCACCGACCGCGACCTCGTCGTTCGTGTGCTGGCCGAGGGCCGCGACCCGAACTCGACGACGGTCGGGGAAATCGCCTCCAGCGACCTCGAGACCGTCTCCCCGGACGACGACCTCGACGCGGCACTCAGGAAGATGGCGTCGAGAAAGGTCCGTCGACTTCCGGTCGTCGAGGGCGACCAGCTCGTCGGCATCGTCGCGCAGGCCGACGTGGCCCGCCAAGGGGACGATTCGGAGACCGGACAGGTCGTCGAGGAGATCTCCAGGCAGTCCTAGTCCGAGTACGAGCGGCAACGACGCAAGGGCGGCTTCGGCCGCCCTTGCGTCGTTCTAGGGGGTTCGCCGTGTCCAGAGCACGGCGGCGAGGACAACGGTCACGGTCGAGACGACGAGCCCGACGATCCACGCGTCGACCTCCTGCGTGCCAAGGATCGCCGCGAGCGCGGTTCCGATCCCGATGATCCCGAGGGTCATGGCGACGCGAACGGTGAAGCGCTCCACCGCGCGCGTGCGGGCGTGCTCACCGGCCGGTGCGTCGAGTTCGCTCTTCCGTCCGAACCGGGCCACGAAGCGACTCTAACCGGTCGGGACGACGGTCCTAGGCCGATCACCCAGCGCGAACTGTCCGCAACGAATCCCACGTGATACGGAGGATCACGAAGGTAATCGCCAGGCCGACGAGGGGGTCGGCGATCGGCGCGCCGAGTGCTACGAACGCAGCGCTCGCAATAACGCCGAGCGAAACGAACCCGTCAACGCGCGCGTGGTTCCCGTCGGCGATCAGCGCCGGACTTGCGAGGCGCCTCCCGGCGCGGAGCCGAACTCGGGCCGCGATTTCATTCCCGACGAAGCCGATCATTCCTGCTGCGGCGAGCAGCCATAGGTGCGAGAGATCCTGCGGATGGATCAGCCGCACAATCGTCTCGTACAGAGCGACGCAGGCCGAAAAGAAGATCGCGAGCACGACGGCGAAACCGGCAAGCCTCTCGGCTCGCGCGCTCCGGAGAAAGAAGGCGATACCGAGCGGGACCGCGGTCAGGGCGTCGCCAACGTTGTGGATGAGATCGGCGAGTAGCGCGACCGAGCCGGAAAGAATGAAGACCGCCGCCTGCGCGAGCGCCGCTATGCCGAGAACGCCGAGGCTGAGCGAAACGGCCTTCACTCCTTCTCGCGACCGAACGATCGAGGGCTCGACGACGCCGTGGGAGTGGCGGTGTGCTCGGCGCCCGGCCATCCGGTCTTCCGCGTGCATCGTGTGGTGGCTCACGACGACTGGACCCTGGACCTCGAGCGCGCCTGCGCCTTGGCTACCGCGAACGCGATGCCGCCGAAGCCGATGAGCACCTCCGCGATCCACATCCAGGGATGCTCGAGGAGCAGGCCGCCGTCGCCCCAGATCCCAGCCCGCCCCAGGAGCAACACGATCAACGGCTCGCAGATGAAAGCGAGCCCGACGGCGATGGGCGCGGCCAGCAGCCATCGCGACGCCCACATCCCGCCGAGCGCGCCGTAGATCGCCCCGCTGGCGAGCCCCCACATCTCGTAGACCCGGCCCGATCCCAACGTCAGCTTGAGATCGGTGTACCACGGGTAGGGTCCGAGATCGAGGATCGCCGCCTCGGCCAGGTAGAAGCCGAAGAAAGCTGCGAGCGTCGTGGCAAGGCCAACCAGCGCGGCGTGCCACACGCGCGTGTATCGCGTCCCCGCGAGGAACGGCACGAGCACCCAGGGGGCGCTGGTGTTTCCCAACGCGTTGCGCACACCCGCGTCCTGCCCCTTGATGACGGCGACCAGCACGCCAAAGGCGATCCCGGCGAGCAAAGGCTGTCCGAGCTTTCGACCTCGGCTCATCGGCGTGGGACGCTAGCAGGCGCGTGCGGTGCGATTCTCGTTCCGCTGCTGGATCCTCACACCCGGGAGCCGAGGAGAATCGCCTTGATCGCCTGGTGGCTCTCCTCGTTCGGGGACTCCGAGATGATGGTCGCCGGACGCTCGAAGCGGTCGAGCGCCTCGCGCAGCGGCTCTGCGCGGAGCGTTCCCTCCCCGTAAGGCAGGTGCTTCGTCTCGTTCCTGTTCGCGTACTGGATCGCCGAGAAGTGGATGTGAAACGACGCCTCGGGGTCGAGCAGCTCGTCGGCCGCTCCGAGAACCGCCGCGAACGCGTCGGGATCAGTGAACGCCCCGTCGGTGACAGCGTGCAGGTGCGCGAAATCGATCACGGGGCGGACCCAATCAAGGCGGGCCGCGAGCCAGAAGACGTCCTCTGCGGTGCCCAGCTCCCGGACGCGGCCCATCACCTCGACTCCGAACGGGACCGTTCGCCCCTTGGCCACCAGCCGCTCGCGAAGCTCTGCGAGCTGCTCGGCGACTGACTCGAGCGCCTCCTTCCGCGTCCGGCCGAGCAGAAACCCGGGGTGGATGACGACGACCTGGGCCCCGCACGCCATCGCGATGCCCGCTGAGTGGTCGAGCATTCCCGTGGCCCGCTTGTGCTTCATGTCCCGCTCGAGATGGCCGAGAAAAGCCGGAATCGGGGCGTGGACAGAGAGCGTGATGCCGTCAGCCGCCGCCAGTCTGCCGAACTCCGTCGCCCAGTCCTTGTCCATCCAGAAGCCGCTCGCGAAGTCGATCTCGCACGCCGAGTAGCCGCGCTCCACGAGCAGCCTGACGGCCGCCTCCGGGCTCTCCCGGCTCGGTACGCGCGCCGGCCCGATGCTGATCGTCGACACCTCTGGAGACTAGAGGCTTGCTCAACCCTCCAGCGCCGGGCAGAACGCCGTCCGATGCGCTTACTACCTTTTTCTGCATGGGAAAGCGACCCACCCGCATCGAGCTCCTCGAGCTGGACATCGACGTTCGCCTCGCCGACCTCTGGTGTGAGGCGAGCGACGTCTCGGAGTGGAACCTCGAGGTCGTCGCCGCGTTCATGCGCGCCGCCTACGGCAAGGGGTACTGCGACGCTCTGACCGAGGATGCTCCGGGCTCGCTCTGCCGCGACCACGGGTACCGGATCCCGTTCCGGAGCCCGACGCTCGCGCCCGAGCAGCATTAGCGACTCACCACTTGAGCCGTAAACCGGCTGCACGGAGCTAGACTCGACCCTGTGGCCCGGAGGCGGAGTCCCGCACGGCTGATCATCGCGCTCTCGGTAGCGGCCGTTCTGGCTGTCTTCCTGCTCTACACGAGCTTTGCAGGGGGCTCGACGCCTTCCCTCCGCCCGAGCCAGCTTGGTGACCACCCGGGCAAGGTGAGCTTGGCCGGCAAGGTCGTCGGCCCGATTCGCGGGGACGGGCGTGCGGTGCCGAAGACCTTCATGTTGCGGGACATCGAGGGGAGTGCGACGGTCCCCATCACCTATACGGGGTCGGTGCCCGACCTCTTCAAGGCGGGCAGGGACGTCTACATGCGGGGCGAGCTTCGAAACGGCGTCTTCATCGCCGAGCGGGACTCGCTCGTCACGAAATGTCCCTCGAAATACGCCGCCAAGTCCTGAGGAGCAGATGCCGCTCCTAGGCCGGGCCGCCCTCCTCGTCGCTCTCGGGCTCGTCCTCTACGCGACCATCGCCGGCGCCTATGCGGCGCTGCGGGGACGCCGGCGGCTCCTGGAGTCGGCGCGCAATGCCTTTCTGGCCTCCTTTGCAGCTGCCGCGGTCGCCAGTCTTGTCCTGCTCGCCGCCCTGGCCCGCCACGACTTCTCCTTCGCCTATGTCGCCGACCATACGAGCCGCGAGCTGCCGCTCGGCTATACGCTCGCCGCCTTCTGGGGCGGGCAGCAGGGCTCGCTGCTCCTGTGGTTCCTCGTTCTGACCGGGCTGCTCTCGGCCGCGCTTGCTCTGAACCCGAGGCTCACGCGCGAGGTTCTGCCCTGGACGGTCCCGATCGGAGCCGGCATCGCTTCGTTCTTTGCCCTCCTCCTCTGCTTCGTAGCCTCCCCGTTCGTGACCCACGCCCCGCCCGCGGACGGCGTCGGGCTCAACCCGAGCCTCCAGAACCCGTACATGCTCGCGCACCCGCCGCTCCTCTACCTGGGCTACGTGGGGCTGACGGTGCCGTTTGCCTTCGCGATGGCAGCGCTTGCCTCGCGCCGGGCGGACGAGCGCTGGATCATTGCAACCCGTCGGTGGACGCTCGCCGCCTGGACGTGCCTTGGCGTTGCGATTCTCCTCGGGTCGAAGTGGGCTTACGAGGAGGTCGGTTGGGGCGGCTGGTATGCGTGGGACCCCGTCGAGAACGCCGCCCTGATGCCGTGGCTCGTCGCGACCGCATTCCTCCACTCGGTGATGATCCAGGAGAAGAAGAACATGCTCCGCGTCTGGAATTCGGTGCTTATCGCGCTCGCCTTCGGGCTATCGATCTTCGGTACCTTCCTGACCCGGAGCGGCGTCCTGAACTCGATTCACAGCTTCACCGAGTCGTCGATCGGTCCGTGGTTCATCGGCTTCCTCGCGTTCGTCGCAGCGAGCTCGGCGGCGCTGATCATCTGGCGCCTGCCACTCCTGCGTTCCCGGACGAAGCTCGAGTCGCTCGTGTCGCGCGAGGCGGCTTTCCTCTACAACAACCTGTTCCTCGTCGCGCTCGCCCTCACCGTCCTCTGGGGGGTCGTCTATCCGCTGGTCTCGGAGGCCCTCCGGGGCGTGGCCGTGACCGTGGGGGCGCCGTACTACAACTTCTTCGCGGTCGCGTTCGGCCTCCCGATCATCCTGCTGATGGGAATCGGGCCGCTCGTGGCGTGGCGGCGGGCGTCGCTTCGCTCGCTCGCCGCGCAGCTCGCGTGGCCTGCGGGCGTTGCGCTCGCGGTGGGAGTTCTCCTCGCCCTGGCCGGGGCGGGATCGAGCCCAGCCGGCCTCGTCGGCTACACCTTCGCCGCCTTCGCCCTGACGACGATCGTGCAGGAGTTCGCGCGCGGGACACGGGCGCGGAAGGCTCTCGGCGCCTCGAGCTGGCCGTCTGCCTTCTCCCAGCTCGTGGGGCGCAACCGCCGCCGCTACGGCGGGTACGTCGTACACGCGGCGATCGTACTCCTGCTCCTCGGCGCTATCGGGATCGGTGGCTTCGGGACAACGCGTGAGGCCAAGCTCGTCCCAGGCAACTCGATGCAGGTGGGTGACTACCGCCTCGAGCTCCTCGGAACCGCGCAGAGGCGTTCCGCGAACGCGAAGGAGATCCGTGCTCGGCTTTCGGTCTCCCGGAACGGGGAGAGCGTTGGGACCCTGGCGGCGGGCAAGAACCGCTATTTCGCGGAGCAGCAGACCTCAAACGAGGTGGCGATTCGCTCTGACCTGCTCCGGGGTGAGGACCTCTTCGTGATCGCCGACCAGTTCAACTCGGACGGGTCCGTCTACCTGAAGGTGCTCGTGAACCCGCTAGTTAACCTGATCTGGCTCGCCGGGCTCGTCTTCCTGCTCGGTTCGCTCGTCACCATGTGGCCGGACGCGCGCGAGCAGCGACGGCTCGCGGGCCGCTTCGCCGAGGCCGAAACGCCGGCACCGGCCTAGATGGTTGATCGGCAATCACCGCACCCTCGGATGGCGGCCCAGACGCGGCGCCAGGCCGCACCCTCGCCCTTGTCAAGGCTTCAAGCCTTGCCTGCGAGCGATGACGCACCCTGGCTTGGTCTGGCCCGTCCCCGCGGGCACGCCGATTACCGACCAACCATCTGCTGATGGAGGTGCTGGCGCTTGCTCTGGCGGCCGTGCTCGCCCTCGGCTGCGTCGTCTTCGTCGCTCGCCCCTTCCTGCGGGAGCCCGAGGCTGTCGATGACCGGATTCGAGTCGCCGGAACGGGCGAGCAGGAAAGAATCCGCCTCGAGGAGGAGCGGGACCGTGCGCTCGCTGCGCTCAAGGAGCTCGAGTTCGACCACCGGACCGGAAAGATCTCGGATACGGACTACCGCGAGTCGGTGGGGACGCTTCGCTCCCAGGTCGCCCAGGCACTCCGGGCTCTCGATGCCCAGGACCGTCCTCCGGACGAGCGCACCAAGGCCCATGAGTTCACCGTGCATGTCTGAGTGCGCCCACTGCGGGAGCGCCCTAGCGGCCGAGAGTCGCTACTGCCCCGAGTGCGGGGGACGCCTTGGCGAGGGCGCCTCTTCTCGGCTGCGCCTGCCGCCTCCGTCGCCGCTGCTCCTGATCGCGGTGCTGGTCGGGATCGGCGGGATCATCCTGCTCGCCGGCACCGTTTGGGCCTGGGGCGTGGTGGCGCTGCTCGCGGCAACCGTCCTTTTCCTCTTCGAAGGCTTCGTCGACCGCACCGCGGCGGCCCGGGTGCTCGCGGACGCGCGCGGCCGTGCCGTAGCAACTCGGGAATCCGTCGCGCTCAGGTCGCGGGGCCAGATGGGGCTGTTCAGGGCCCGCCGTGAGCTCGCGGAGCTCCACATCGAGAAGGATCGGATCTTCCGCCAGTTCGGGGAGGCCGTGTACTCCGAGGACGAGACGGGCATGAAAGCAGCACGGACGGCCGTCGATACCGTCGTCGGGCGGATCCGAGACAAGGAGGCCGAGATCGAAAACTTGATCCGAGAGACAGAGGTATTGATCCAGCGTGTCCAGGCGCCGGTGCAAGAGACTGTCAAGCTCGAGGCACCGCCCGAGCCGGCGCGCGTGCCCGAGCCCTGGCCGCCCCCGGATGAGGGCGACATCCCGGAGCCGCCACAGCCCTCTCCAGGGGAGCCGACGCCCGGACCGGAGGAGCCCGCTCCGCCGGTGGAGCCCCCGGCGCCCGGGATCACGCAACACCGCAGCTGAGCACGTCCGGAGGGGCGCGTCGGTGGCAGTCGACCGCCGCTCCTGATAAAAACCTCCTCTTATCTCGCTGAAACCGCGTGCCGGGCCCGCAGGGACGTCCTTTCGCCCGGCGAAAATCACACCGGTGTCACGCCCCCGCCGACTCATCACGCTCGTCATCGCCTGCTTCGGGCTCGCCGTTGCGGCGATTCCGGCCGGGGCTCTCGGCTCACTGTCGGACCGTAAGGACCAGGTCGACGCCCAGATAGCCGCCCTGCAGGCGCAGATCTCGGGCGCCAAGGAGAAAGAGGGCGTGCTCTCGAGTGAGATCGAGACAGCCAGCTCGGAGATCGGCTCGCTCGAAGGCAAGATCGGAAGTCTCTCGACGCTCGTGGCCGCGCTCGAGGCCGACCTCGCCGAGCATCGCTCGCGTCTCGCTCGCCTTCAGGCGAGGTACGAGGAGCAGACGCGCAGGCTCGACTTCCTCGTCGGCCAGCACGAGCTCGCAGAACGCCGCTTGGAGGAGAGGCTCGTGGAGCTCTACCAGACCGGGCAAACCACCGAGCTCGAGATCCTGCTCCAGGTCGCAAGCCTGAACGATCTGATCGAGCAGATCGACTACTTCCGCCAGATCGGAGATGAGGACCGGCGCATCGTCGACGAGATCAAGGGCGTCCGGGACGCTGTTCGCGTCGCTCGGCGGGAGACCGCGGCGACCAAGAAAGAAGTCGAGCAGGTCACGGCCGAGCTGGCGGAGAAGACCGCCGAGCAGCGAGCTGCGCGCGACCAGCTGGTCGCGCAGCAGAGCGCGTTGGTCGCAGCCCGTGACGAGAGGCAGTCGCTTCTAGCAAGCGTTCGGGACGAACGCCATGAGCACGAGGAGGATCTCGGAGCGATGCAGGCGGCGAGCGCCTCCCTCGCCGATCAGATCCGCTCGTCTCAGGCTGGCTCCAGCGGCTCGGGCGGAAGCTCCGGCTCGGGCGTATCCTCGAGCGGGCTCATCTGGCCGGTCTCGGGCCCCGTGGTCAGCGGCTTCGGCCCCCGCTGGGGCCGTATGCACGAGGGAATCGACATCGCAGTGCCCAACGGCACCGCGGTGCATGCGGCCGCCGGCGGCACGATCATCTACGCGGGCGGCATGGGCGGTTACGGAAACATCGTTGTGATCGACCACGGGAACGGCCTGGCCACTGCATACGCGCATCTATCGGCCATCTGGGTCGGAGGCGGCTCGGTCGCGCAGGGGCAGGCGATCGCCGCGTCCGGCTGCACCGGTCACTGCCTGGGCCCGCACCTTCACTTCGAAGTGAGGGTGAACGGGAGCCCGGTGGACCCGCTGGGTTACCTGTAAGCGGCCGCCCTGTAAACGCGCCACCCGCCTTCGCGGCTGGACGCTCCTAATGCCGCTACTCGCGGGCCGTTCGGCCCGCGAGGCATGCTCTTCAAAAGCGTGGCGGGTGGCCGCGAGCGGCTACTTGTTCAACGAGTGGATGTCGGGCAGGCCCCTGTAGAGCCCGTCCAGGTCGAAGCCGTAGCCGACGAAGAACTCGTCGGGGACGGTGAAGCCGACGTAGCGGAGCGGCAGGTCCTCGACGAGGCGGCGGTACGGGCGGTCGAGGAGCGAGCAGACGGCGAGGCTGGCCGGGTCGCGGAGCCGGAGAGCCGTGAGGAGGTAGTTGAGGGTCAAGCCGGTGTCGACGACCAGGTCGACGATCACGACGTCCCGTCCGGCGATCGGCGCGTCGAGGTCCTTCATGATCCGGACGCCTGCATGGCCCCCCAGCGCCCGGCCGTAGCCGGCGAGGCTGACGAGGTCGAGTCGATGCGGGATCGGCACGGCGCGGGAGAGATCCGCGAGGAACACGTACGACGCCCGGAGCACCCCGACCAGGAGCGGCTCCTTCCCGGCGTAGTCCTCGGTGATGCGGGCTCCGAGCTCTCCGACTCGGGCCTGGATGTCCGCGCTCGTGAGGTGCACTTCACCGACGCGGGGATCGGGCCCGGCCAGCCGCAGGTGGCGAGAAGCTCTACGAGGCGAGGCTGAGACCGTACTTCTCCGCGAGACGCTCGATGTCCCGCCGGTAGAAGAGCTTCACCTTCACGTCGGGATACCGCTCTCTGAGCTTTCTGATCTTGCGGTTCTTCCGCGTCACGAGCGACTGCTTCATCGTCGTGATCTCCACGTAGAGGTCCTGGTCCGGCAGGTAGAAGTCCGGCTTCGCCGCCTCGATCACGCGGCCCTCGTCGTCCGTCTCGAGGACGAACGAGCGCGGCTCGTACTCCCACCGGATTCCGTAGAAATCGAGGAGCTTCGCGACCTCGAGTTCCGCCTGGTTGACGAAACGGGGAGGCTGACGCCCACAATATGCCTGGAAAACAGGCATTTCTTTCGGCACGAATCGAACGGTAGCAGTCTGCGCGGACGGCCCATCACTAAACTCCGGTGCTCGGCGGGCGACTAGGAGAGCCGTGTTTCGGATCGCACACATCTCCGACCTGCACTGCGGGTCGCAGCATTTCGTCCCGAACCTCATGGAGCGGGCGATCATGGAGATCAACGAGCTCGAGCCGGATGTCGTCGTCTGCTCCGGCGACCTGACTGCGTTTGGCTATCGCCAGGAGTACGCCGAGGCGAAGCAGTACCTGGAGCGACTTGGCTGCGAGACGCTCGTGGTCGTGCCGGGCAACCACGATTCCCGGAATGTGGGCTACCTCCACTTCGAAGAGCAGTTCGGGGAGCGCGACACAGTTGTTCACCAGAACGGTGTCTCGGTGGTTGCGATCGACTCCTCCGAGCCGGACCTCGACCACGGGCACATCGGCCGGAGCCGCTATCGCTGGATCTCGGAGCAGTTCGCCCATCCGGCGGACTTCCGGATCTTTGTCCTCCATCACCACCTACTGCCCGTTCCGGGCACCGGCCGCGAGCGGAACGTCGTCTATGACGCCGGCGACGCGCTCGAGGCACTCCAGCGCTCGAAAGTCAATCTCGTCCTCTCGGGGCACAAGCACGTCCCGTACGCCTGGCGCTTGGAAGACCTCTTCATCGTCAACACCGGCACTGTCTCGACGCTTCGGCTCAGGGGTAGGACGCGGCCCTGCTACAACGTGGTTGAGATCGAAGGTCGCCACGTCGATGTGTGGCGCCGCTATCCGTTCCATGGCTCCGAGCGGATCATCCAGTTCTCCGCCGACACGCTCGAGTACGAGAAGTACACGACCCGGATCGAGGACGAGGTCACGAGTCGATGAGCGCGAAGCGGCCGACGGCGCTCGCGCTGATCGACGGCGAGCACTATCCGGAGGTCGTCCGGGACGCTCTCGCCGAGCTTCAGTACACAGTCCTGGGCGCGGTTCTCCTGGGTGGGACGGAGAAGATTCGCGGCGGCGAAGACTACGGCGTGCCGCTCCACTCCGGCCTCGAGGAAGGGCTCGCGCGGACGGGCGCCGAACTCGTGGTCGATCTCTCCGACGAGCCGGTCCTCGACGCCCGCGGGCGCTTACGGCTGGCGAGCAGAGCGCTGGCCGCAGGCCGTCCCTACGTGGGTGCCGATTTCCGCTTCGAACCGGTGGCCCTCGCCCGGTTCGACCTCCCTTCCTTAGCTGTCGTCGGGAGTGGCAAGCGCGTGGGTAAGACCGCAGTCGCCGGGCACCTGGCTCGCCTCCTCTCCGAGGACCGGGAGGTGGTCGTGGTCGCGATGGGCCGCGGAGGCCCGCGCGACCCCGTCGTCATCGACTCGCCACCGAGTCTCGACGACCTGCTGGAGCTTTCCCGCGGTGGCTCACACGCGGCCTCGGACTACCTGGAGGACGCCGCCCTCGCGAACGTCGTCACGATCGGCTGTCGCCGCTGTGGTGGCGGGCTCGCTGGGCAGCCGTTCATCTCGAACGTCGAAGCGGGAGCCCGAGCGGCGGCCGAGCGCCGGCCTGACCTCGTCATCTTCGAGGGCAGCGGGACGTCGGTGCCGCCGGTCGCAGTGGACGCTCGCGTCCTCGTCGCTGGAGCCGCTCAGGATCCGGAGCTCATAGCGGGCTTTCTCGGCGCCTACCGCCTCTTGATCTCCGACCTCGTCCTCGTGACGGGCTGCGAGGAGCCCCTCGCCGACCCTGAGCGTGTCGCGTCGCTTCGCGCCGCGATCCGCGACGTAGACCCCGAGCTCGAGGTCGTTGAGACCGTGCTCCGCCCCCGGCCGGTCGAGCCGCTCGCCGGCAAGCGCGTGGCCTTCTTCTCGACGGCACCGGCAGCGATCCACGACCGTCTTCGTTCGCACCTGAGAGATGCGGAGGGCACGGAGGTCGTAATGGTTTCGGGCAACCTGAGCCGCCGGGAGGCGCTCCGCGCCGACCTGCAGTCGAAATCGGCACGGGCAGCCGAGGTCTTCCTCGTCGAGCTGAAGGCGGCCGCCATCGACGTCGTCGCCGAAGCTGCGGAGGAGCAGGGAGTTCAGATCGTTCTCGCCGACAACGCAGTCATCCCCCTGGAAGATGACCTCGACGCGAGGCTTCGTGCCCTGGCGCCGGCTCGGGTGGCAGCATGAGCGACAGGCGACCGCCAGAGTCGCTCGGTGGGGAGGAAGGGCGGCGGCTTCCGTACTCGAAGGGCCTCATGGCGAAGACGCTGTCGGGAACCGGTCTCCGGCCCGAACGTGCCTACGAGCTCGCCCGGCTGATCGAGCAGGAGCTCGTGCGGGAGCACGAGGAGCACACCTTCACCGAGGCGCATCTGAACGAGCTGGTCGCCCGGGTGCTCGCCGAGCACGAGGGGGAGGATGCGGTCCGCGGGCTCAGGCGCTACCGCGTCCTGCAGGAGCTGGATCTTCCTCTGATCCTCCTCATCGGGGGTGCTACGGGGACGGGCAAGTCGACCGTCACGACTGAAGTCGCCCACCGTCTCGGCATCACTCGGGTCGCCTCCACGGACTTCGTGCGGCAAACGATGCGGGCGTTCTTCTCGGTCGACTTCATGCCCTCGATCCACTATTCGAGCTTCGAAGCGGCTGCAGCGGTCGCTACCCCGGACGAGGCCAAGGACCCGACGCTCGTCGGCTTCAACGACCAGACGAGGAATGTGCTCGTCGGGGTTCGCGCCGTCATCGGCCGCGCGCTGACCGAGCGCTACTCCATGGCGCTCGAGGGTGTGCACGTGGTCCCGGGCCTCGTTCCCGCGGCTGTCGAGGGCGCAGTGGTCGTCCAGGCGCTCCTTGCGATCGAGGATGAGGACGAGCACGCCCGGCACTTCTGGGTCCGCGACACTGGCTCAGAGGGCCTGCGACCGGTCGCCAAATACCTCGACTCGCTCGGCGACATCCGCCGGATCCAGGCGTATCTCATCGAGCGGGCCGAGAAGGTGGGCGTCCCCGTGATCGAGAACACCCGCGTGGAGCGAACTGCAGAAGCCGTGATCAGGCTCGTGCTCGAGCAGGTAGAACGAGCCGTCGGCACACCAACCATCTCGGCGTGAGCGTCGATAGCTCCTACGTGGAATGCCCCTGCGAGCTCTTCGCCGCGGTGACCGAGAGGGCCGCGCTCGCGAGCGGTCGCTGGCTGGGCCGCGGGGACGTGAAGGCGGCGGAGGACTCCGCCTCGACCGCCATGCGCGAGGCGCTCGACGAGTTGTCCATCGACGGCCACATCGTCGTCGGCGCGGAGGAGTCGGAGAGCCCGCTCGCGATGGGAACGAAGGTCGGTCGCGGCGGACGCGTCTACGACCTTGCCGCCGACCCGCTCGAAGGTCGGAGTGTGGTGGCCCGCGGCGAGGCGGGCGCGATGGCCATGATCGCGGTGGGCGACGCCGGAACATTCCCTCGCCTGCCGGATATGTACATGCGAAAGATGGCGGTCGGCCCGGTCGCACGGGGCCGGATCGACCTTGCGAGCCCGGTCGGGGACAATGTCCGCGCGATCGCGGAGGCCTTCGGACGGAACACGAACGACATCACGTCGATCGTCCTCGACCGCCCGCGTCACCACGACCTGATCGAGGAGATCCGCGCTGTCGGCGGGCGCATCAAGCTGATTCAGGACGGTGACGTCACCTCGTCCATCACCGCCGCGATCCGGGGGACGAACGACCATCTCGCGATCGGTATCGGCGGCGCGCGCCAGGCACTCATCTCCGCGGCGGCGCTCCGGTGTCTGGGGGGCGAGCTCCAGGCACAGCTCTGGCCGACCACGCGCGGCGAGATCGGCCAGGCCGCCGAATACGGGATCGACGACATCGAGCGGACGTTTACGACCGAGGAGCTTGCGCCTGGCGAGGTGATCGTCGCAGCAACCGGCGTCTCGAACAGCGATCTGCTGCGAGGTGTCCGGTACCTGGCGGACAGCGCCCGGACGCACTCCGTTGTCATGTGCACCCGACACAACTGGGTGCGCTTCATCGACGGAATCCACTTCTTCGCCCGCGAGCGGCGTGAGGAAGTGCGCCTGCTCAGCTAGCGACTAGCTCGCCAGCTCGCGGCGGAGGACGGCGTCCACCGCGCGCAGCGCGACACGCGTCTCCGCGAGCGTGGGCTCACGGGTCGTCAGGCGCTGGAGGCACAGCCCGGGAAGGAGGAAGAGGCGGGCGAGACGCCGTGGAAGCGCCTGCAACACGAGCCAAAGCTCCATCGAGAAGGCCAGCGAGACGAGCGTCACGACGACCGGTGTGTAGAACGCGGCGGTGAGGGGCCAGAGCCGCTCGGCTACAAAGGTGACCGGAAGCACGAGGGCGGCAAAGTTCGTTCCGCAGCGTGCTGAAAAGCGAGAAGGCCTCGCCTCTCCTGTCCACGTGGAACAAAGGTGCCGCTCCTCGGCCGCGCCGATGGCGCGATGCTCGGCTCCGTGGAGCGAGAGCGTCCGCCCGCGGAAGAGCCAGGCGAGGAGGATTGCCGTTAGCGCGAGGCCGACGGCCAGCCCCACGGTCTCCGGCAGGAAGACGAACCCGAAGGGGAGGACGAGCGCTCCGCCGAGGATCGCGCGATCACGGTCGCGCGCAACTCCGGTCTTCCGAAAGAGAGGAGAGAGGGAGGCGGAGAGGCGCGCGAGCCCGCGGACGAGCGGGATCCGGCGCCAACGGCTGTCGGAGCTCGGCATCCGGCCCTCGCTCAGGGTGCCGTCGCACCTAGCGAATGCCCAGTAGCGCTCGCTCACGATCACGACGCCGTTCGGGCGGGCCATGCCTCCCAGGCGAGGAACCGACAGGGCTTCGTCAGCGGCAGCGAGGAACGGGGCGGGGGTCTCCACCCCTCCACTCTGCCGAAAGGCCGCCCGGCCCGGAAGGGCCGAACGGCCTGTTTCGGAGCTTCGCCGGTCCTAGTAGCGGCCGCGGCCGAAAAAGCCGAGAACCAGTAGGACGAGAACGACGATCAGAACGATCCAGAGAATGCTCACGTGTCCTCCTCTCGCTTGGCTGACCGCGTTCTTCCCGATTGTGGGGCGACGCTAAACAGGGCGTGAAAGCCGGGTCGTTAGACTGCTTGCATGCCGACCCGCGAGGACGTCTTCGAGGCGCTGAAGGTGGTGGAGGATCCCGAGCTCGGGATGGACATCGTCGAGCTGGGCCTCGTCTACGACGTGGAAGTGGACGGGCCGAAGGTGCACGTCACCTACAGCCTGACCTCGATGGGGTGCCCGGTCGGCCCCTTGATCGAGCAGCAGATCGCCGAGACCGTGAGCGAGATGCCGGGTGTCGAAGAGGTGGAGCCGGAGCTGACCTGGAGCCCGCCCTGGTCGCCGGAGAAGATGTCCGAAGACGCCAAGTTCATCCTCGGCTTCGGCTAGTCCGGGCTGCTCCGTCCGACGAAGCCCGTTCGCCGTCTCGGGCGCGGTAGGCCTCGCTGGTGCTCGGATTCCTAAAGTTTCCGGCACAAATGTCGATTCTTTCTGCGCATGCGCACCTCCCGCCCGAACGTCCCCGGTCCGTCGCGATCCTCGCAGCCCTGGATAGATCGCTGGCTCGCTGCTTGTAGCGAGCTGGCTGAGCTCGAGCGGTCAAACCCGATGACCGACGCGACCATCGACGAGATCGACGGCAGGATGATCCGGATTGGCGACCAGTGGCTAGCTGATTTTGCTTCATGCAACTACCTCGGATTCGACCTAGACGCGGAGATCATCGCGGCGATCCCGGAATACATTGAGAAGTGGGGGACGCATCCAAGCTGGTCACGCATGCTCGGCAGCCCTGTTCTCTACGAGCAGATCGAGGACAGCCTCACCGAGCTTCTTGGCTGCGAGGACGTGCTCGTCCTACCGACGATCACCCTCATCCACCTGTCGATAATTCCCGTCCTAGCCGGCGAAGGAACGATCCTCGTGGACAACCGCGCTCACAAGACGGTCTACGACGGCTGTCAGTTCGCGTCTGCCCGCGGAGCGACAGTCAAGAGGTTCCGGTTCGAAGACCCTGACGATCTCGAGCGGCTGCTACGAGAGGACCGCTCGTCCACGCGGTTGATCTGTATGGACGGGGTCAACAGCATGACCGGCAATGCTCCGGATCTGCGGGACTTCGCTCGGCTTGCACGCCGGTACGACGCGTTGCTTTACGTTGACGACGCGCACGGATTCGGAGTCATCGGGGAGCGTTCGCCCGATGAGCCGAACCCCTACGGACTCCGCGGAAACAGCGTTGTCCGGTACTTCGACGAGTCGTATGACCGAATCGTTCTCGTTTCCGGCTTCTCCAAGTCGTACTCGTCACTCGCCGCGTTCATCGCCTGCCCGAGCGAACTCAAAAGGCTACTCAAGACCGCGGCGCCCCCGTATCTGTACTCCGGTCCTTGCCCGGTCGCCTCACTCGCAACCGTGCTCGCCGGCTTCCAGGTCAACGAGACACGCGGCGACGCAATTCGGACGGATCTGTGGCACAAGACCGCGCAAGTGCTCGACTGCCTCGATCGTCTGGGTGTCCACACCCCGAATCGTTCGGGCTTTCCGATCATCGAGGTACCGCTCGCCCGACACGAGGACATCGATGCCGCAGGGCGCTTCCTCTTCGACCAGGGCATCTACGTCACTCTCGCCGCGTACCCGCTCGTGCCGAAGACCGAGGTCGGTTTTCGGATTCAGATGACGGCCGCGAACACGCAGGCCGAGATCGAGCAGCTCATAGAGGTACTCGGAAAGCTCGCGAACAAGTTCGATCTTCGTCCCGCCCAGAGCGCGGAATATGCGGCGTGAGCACGGTCGCTCGCATCGACTGGCGGGCTCGTGCCTGGGTTGTCTACCTCGCCCTAGGTGGCCTTCTCACACTGGCGTACGTAGCCTTTCCGCCGCTGATCGGGAACGGCCCGCTGATCAATCTCCTCGGGCTCTCATCGTCGATCGCGATCGCGATCGGGATCCGAATGCACGCGCCTCGCGCACGTGCCGCCTGGCTGCTCTTCATCGTCGGTCAGTTCCTGTTCTTCGCCGGCGACCTTTACACGTACAGCTACCCTAAGCTCTTCGGCGCCGAGGTAGAATTCCCGTCGCTCGGGGACGGGGTTTATCTCACTGTCTACCCCGCTTTGGTCGCGGGATTGCTCATTCTCGTGAAGCGCCGGAACCCCGAAGGCGACCGGGTCGGCGTCATCGACTCGCTCATCATCACAGTCGGTATCGCCCTGCTTTCCTGGGTGTTTCTCGTCGCCCCGAACATCCACCTGTCGGGCCTCACGTCGCTCGAGAAGGCGGTGTCCGCCGCCTACCCCCTCGGCGACATCCTGCTCCTCGCCGCTGCGATCCGCCTTGCAGTGGATAAGGGCAAGCGCGCGCCGGCCTTCTACCTCCTGGTCGCAAGCATCGTCTCCTTGCTCGCCGTCGACTCCGCCTACACATATGCCCTGCTCACGGACGCTTACAACCACCAGCTGAGCTACGACGTGGGCTGGATCGCGTACTACTTGCTCTGGGGTGCGGCAGCCCTTCACCCCTCCATGCGCTCGCTCGATGAGCCTGCGCTTGATTTCCGCGCGCGGCTCACTCCTCTCCGCCTGGGACTGCTGGCAGCAGCGTGCCTGATCGCGCCTGGCGTTCGCTTCGCCCAGGAGTTCGATAACCCCGACGTGCTGGTACTCATCGTCGCCTCAGCGGCGCTGTTCCTGCTCGTGGTCACTCGTATGGCGGGCTTGGTGCGCCAGGAGGAGCGCGCTGCGGGCCGCGAGCTGGCCCTGCGTGGCGCGGGGGTCGAACTCGTCGCCGCAGCAGGTCAACACCAGGTGAACGAAGCGGCTATCTCGGCCGTTTGCGCCCTGATTGAGAGTCCCGTGAGCGTCGACCTGGTCTTGTTAGGCAGCAAGGGCGCGTCTGTTGTGGCTTCCTCGAGGGAGGAAGCTGAATGGCCGGTCTCGCGGGAGGCCTATCCGTGGCTTCGCGGGACCGCCAAGGCAACAACGCAGCTCCCAATGAAGAGTGTGCCCGAGAATGTACGAAGCGAGCTTCGCCTCGGCGACGGCCAGACCGTCCTGTTCCTTCCGCTCTCGGTTCGCGACGAGGCTCGGGGGCTGCTCGTCTTGTGCTCACCCGTCAGCATCCCTCGCGAGCTCGTCGATTCGCTTGAATCGCTTGCCTCACAGGTGTCGCTTGCGCTCGAGGGAGCGATACTGGCGGAGGACCTCCACCGCCGTCAGAGCGAAGCACGGTTCCGGTCGTTGGTGGCGCACTCAAGCGACCTCATCACCGTGCTGGACGCTCAGGGAACCGTCACGTACCAGAGCCCGTCGATCGAACGCGTGCTCGGGTATCGCGCCTCCGACATCGAGGGAACCAAGTTCTCCGACCTACTGAGCGAGCCCGATCGGCCGCGCCTGGCACAGATCGTTGCCGGCGTGGGTGACGCGTACGCCGGCGGCGGCTCCGAGACGCATGTGATCGAGTGCTCGTTGAGGCATCGCAATGGTATGTGGCTCCAATTCGAGGTCCAGCACACAGATCTGCTCCAGGACGAACATGTCCGAGGCATCGTTCTCAACGGCCGAGACGTCAGCGAACGCAAGGCGTTCGAGGACCAGCTCGCACACCAGGCCTTCCATGACCCGGTGACGAACCTCGCCAACCGGGCGTTGTTCGCCGATCGCGTCCAGCACTCTGTCATGCGCTCGATGCGAGGAGGCTCGACGATCGCCGTCATGTTCATCGACCTCGACGATTTCAAGACCATCAACGACAGCTTGGGCCACGCGGCCGGCGACACGGTTCTTCAGGAAGTAGCGCAGCGCCTCATGGCTGTTGTGCGCCCTGCCGACACGGTCGCGCGGTTCGGTGGCGACGAGTTCGCGATCCTGCTTGATGAAGTTAGGGACTCGCAGGAGGTCGCGGAAGTGGCGGGGCGCATCCTGCGAGAGCTCGAGCTCCAGCTCGAAATCGAGGGCAAGCAGGTCTACCCACGCGCAAGCATCGGCATCTGTTTGGGCGGCCTCGAGATGGGCTCGCTGGATGCCGAGGAACTCCTCCGCAACGCAGACGTAGCGATGTACATGGCCAAGCGCGAGAGTCAGGGTGGCTATCGCGTCTTCGAGCCGAAGATGCACGAGCGCGTGGTGGAGCGGCTCGAACTCCAAGCAGAGCTGCAGCAGGCGCTCGAGCTCAACCAGCTCGAGATTTATTACCAGCCTGTCGTTCGGCTTGATAAGGACGGCGACTACGGCGTCGAGGCGTTGTTGCGCTGGATGCACCCAACACGCGGAACCATTGCGCCCGGCAACTTCATCCCACTGGCCGAGGAGACCGGCTTGATCATCCCGATCGGCCGCTGGGTTTTGGAAGAGGCTTGTCGCCAGGGTGCGCTCCTCCACCAGCAGTTCCCGCTTCCTGTGCCGCTGACGATGAGCGTCAACCTGTCCGTCAAGCAGCTTCAGTCCGAGACGATCGTAGACCACGTACGCCTGGCGCTCGAGACGAGTGGACTACCGCCGGACAGGCTCGTACTCGAGATTACTGAGTCCGTGATGATGGCCGACACCGACCTCGCCGTCCAGCGACTCCTGGAACTGAAGTCGCTCGGCGTACTGCTGGCCATGGACGACTTCGGCACCGGTTACTCGTCGCTGAGCTACTTGAGTCGATTCCCTGTTGACATCCTCAAGATGGACCGCTCGTTTCTCACCTCTGGGGAAACCGACTCCGGGCTTGCCGCTGCGATCGTGGCGATCGGGAAGAGCCTGAACCTCCAGGTGATCGCTGAAGGGATCGAACTCAGCGACCAGATGAGGTCGATGCGTGACCTTGGCTGCGAACTCGGCCAGGGTTTCCTGTTCGCGAGGCCGATGAGCCGCGAGGCGCTCTTCGAGTACCTCGGCGAGCAGCAGTCGGATGCAGCATAGCCACGAGTCGCTTGACCGCCCTGGCGGCTTCTCCCGGGTCAATCTCCTAGCGCCGCTGCGGCAGCGGGACTTTCGCCTGCTCTGGGCAGGGATGACGGTTTCCCTCGTCGGGGACGGCATCTTCCTCGTCGCGATGGCCTGGCAGGCGTACGAGCTCTGGAACGCTCCGGCGGCGCTGGCGATCGTCGGCATTGGAATGACCGTTCCGACGATCGCCTTCCTGCTGCCCGCCGGTGTACTCAGCGACCGGCTGGATCGGCGAAAGGTCATGCTTTGCGCTGACGTTGGGCGCGCTGTCGTCATCGCCGGACTCGCAGCTCTTTCGATTGCCGGCTTACTGACCTTCTGGGAACTCGTTGCTTTCGTCGCTCTCTACGGAATCGGCACGGCCTTCTTCATTCCCGCGTTCGACGCGATCGTCCCGGACATCGTTCCGGCTGCCGATCTCGCAGCGGCCAACTCGCTTGACCAGTTCGTCCGGCCGATTGCGCTGCGCCTGGCGGGGCCAGCGTTGGGCGGCGTGCTCGTGGCAGTTCTCGGCACAGGTGGCGCTTTTGCGGTCAATGCCGGATCGTTCGTAGCGTCGACCGTGGCGCTCCTCGCGATGAACCCTCCGGCGCACCCGCGCTCGGAGCATGCCGGCTCGGCCGTCAGCGCCGTCAAGGAAGGGTTGCGCTTCGTACGCGGTCGAGTCTGGCTCTGGGGCACGCTCCTGTCGGCGGCGTTCGCGTACCTCGCCTTTCTGGGCCCGACCGAGGTCCTGCTGCCCTACATCGTGAAGAACGATCTGCACGCGTCCGCCGCAGACCTCGGCCTCATCTTCGCGGCAGGTGGTGTTGGGGCCGTCGGCGCGGCGCTCGTGATGGGGCAGCGGGGTCATCCAGGCCGCGATGTGACCGTCATGTACGCGGCGTGGACGCTCGCAACCCTCGCCGTCGCCGGATACGGGCTGGCGACGGCCTCGTGGCAGCTGATGATCGCCTGCTTTGTCTTCAATGCCCTTGAGGTGGTTGGCACGATCGTGTGGGCAACCCTCAAGCAGCGCCACGTCCCGGCCTCGATGCTGGGCCGAGTCTCGAGCCTCGACTGGCTGATCTCGATCGGTCTTCTACCGCTCTCATTCGCGCTGACCGCACCGATCGCCGCTCTCATCGGGGCACGGGCAACACTGCTCGGTGCAGCCTGCGTTGGAGGCGTGATCACCCTGGGCGCGCTCTTCCTTCCCGGCATGCGCGATATCGAGGACAAGGTCCCCGAAACGGCGTCGAGCGAGAACGGCGGCCGAGAGTTGGACCTACTGAGGCCTCCCGCCCTCGTCTGATCGCAGGGCCGACGGCCGGCGTCTACACCGTCAGGACGACCTTGCCGAACTGTTTCCCGCTTTCGAGGTGTCGGTGGGCGTCCGCCGCCTCCTCGAGCGGGAACACCCGGTCGACCAGCGGCTTCACGCGACCACTCGCGACCAGCTCGTAGACCCCCGCGAAGTCCTCGGCCGTCCCCATTGTCGATCCCAGGATCGAGAGCTGCTTCCAAAAGATGCGGTGGAGATTGGCCGGGGGATTGGGGCCGCTGGTCGCTCCGCAGACCGCGATGCGACCGCCCGTACGCGCGACCTGGAGAGACGTCTTCCAGGTGGCCTCGCCGACGTGCTCGACGACGACGTGGGGGCCTCCTTCGGTCGCTTCCTTGACCACGGAGACGACGTCGCCGCTCTCGTGGTTCACGGTCTCGTCGGCTCCGAGCTCGCTCGCCCGCTCGAGCTTCCCGTCGTCCGACGAGGTGACCACGACCTTGGCCCCGAGCGCCTTGGCGATCAGGAAGGCAGCGCTCCCGACACCACTGCCGATCCCCCACACGAGCACCCATTCTCCTTCCCGGAGGCCCGCCCGGGTCACGAGCATGCGGTAGGCGGTCTCGTAGACGAGCGGGAATGCTGCCGCTTCCTCGAACGAGAGCTCCTCTGGAATCGGATGGACGTTCTCGCACGGAATCGCGATCAGCTCCGCATGGGTGCCGTCGCGATGCTCGCCGACGATCTCGGCGCCGTTTCGAAGGCCCGGGTTCAGGACGACTCTCTGGCCGAGCTCGAAGCCGTCGGCACCCTCGCCGAGCGCCTCGACCACGCCAGCGCCGTCAGCGCCGAGGATCCTGGGCTTCGGCACCGATGGGAGCCCCTGCCTAAGCCAGATGTCGAGATGATTCAGTGACGCCGCCTTCAAGCGGATCAGCACTTCCCCGGGCCCGGCGACCGGGTCCTCGACCTCGTCCAGCCGCAGGACCTCTGGGCCCCCGTCCTCGTGGATGCGCATTGCCTTCATGGACGGCAGATCCTATCCCCGGAGCCCTGGTACCTTGGCGTTCGATGACGCAGGCCGAGTTGCAAGCACTGGCCCAGGAACTCGGGATCGACGCAGTCGGGGCGGCCCCGGCAGAGCCGTACGTCGAGACCGAGCGTCACATCCGAGAGCGGCGAGAGCGAGGGCTCTTCGCCGACATGCGCTTCACGATGTCGCAGCCCCACATCTCTTGCCATCCGGAGTCCCTGCTGTCGGATGCGCGGACCGTCATTTCCGCTGCGCTCTGCTACTACGCGCCGGAACCAGACCCTCCGAAGGGTCACGGGCGCCTGCCGCGTTACACCTGGGCGGACCACTACGCGTCGCTCCGAGAGAAGCTGGACGTCCTCGGTCGGGAGCTTGGCGGCGGCTACCGCGTCCTGGTCGATCAGAACCAACACGTCGACCGGGAGGGTGCGGCGCGCGCCGGCGTCGGCTTCTACGGAAAGAACACGCTCCTGATTACCCGCAGGCAGGGTTCCTGGGTCGTCCTCGGCACGGTCGTGACTGATGTCGAGATCGAGCCGAGCCCTCCGCTCGAGCTCGATTGCGGCACGTGTCGTCTCTGCATCGACGCGTGCCCGACGCAGGCGCTCGAGGAGGCCGGCACTCTCGATTCGACCCGCTGCCTCTCATACTGGACGCAGTCGCCCGACGGGATCCCGGAGGAGTACCGGGGCCTCCTTGGTACTCAGGTCTATGGCTGCGACATCTGCCAGGACGTCTGTCCGTGGAACCGGGGGATCGAAAAGCGTCGCCGCGGGGAGGAGCTGCCAGAGCTCGCCGAGCCTCACGTGTCCCTCGTGGAGTGGCTCGAGCTGCCGGCGGCCGAGCTCGTGAGCCGTTATGACAGGCTTTACGTGCCGAAGAACGATCCGCGCTACCTGCGTCGAAACGCCCTGGTCGCGGCCGGGAACTCGGGCGACGCGACGCTCGCGCCATTGGTCTCCGGCTACGCCGACGACCCCGATCCGATGCTTCGCGAGCACGCCGAATGGGCGCTCGAACGTCTCTCCTGAGCTGGCTCGGCAACCCCGGCGAGCCACCAGGGGCCGAGATCGAGCGTCTGCGTGCGACCGACGGCTGGATCGCCTGGGTTCGGCTCGCCGCGGTTCCCTTCGCGGCGGTCCTGGTCCTCCTGACCCCGGCCTATCCGGACGGCTACGAGGTGTGGGCGTGGGCCGCGACTGCAATCCTCGCGGTCGGAGCCGGGGTCTTTTTCGCTCTGACTCGCGTCCCGCGCTCGCTCGCCGGTAGGCACGTGCTCGGGGCCGCCGCGCTCGCATTCGACATCGGAGTCGTCGCGATCTTCGTCCTCGTGTACTCCTTCGAGGAGGGCTCGCCGATTCGCCAGCTTCTCTACCTTCCGCTGGTCGAGGGCGCGTTGCGCTACGGGATCGCCGGCGGTCTTGCGGTCCCAATCGCCCAGCTCCCCGTCCTCATCGCCTTCGAGTGGTTTCGGACTGACCGGTTCACCGGCGGGAGCTTCAATGTCGACCAAGTGACCTTCCCGCTCGGGCTCCAGCTGATCATGGGCCTCGTGGTGGGGTGGCTCGTGGACCGGCTGCGGCGCGAGAGCGCCCTCGCTGGGTCCCGGGCACGAGAGGCAGAACAGCTTCGTGACCAGATCGGTCGGCGTGCCGACCAGCTGGAGGCGGTGAACCGCTGCGCCCGCGCGCTCTCCTCGACGCTCGACCCGGCCGAGGCTTTCCGACGCTTCCTCCGGGAGGCTCAGACCGCGTTCCACTTCGACCGGCTCGCCCTCGTGCTTGCGCAGGGAGATCGCGCCGAGGTGCTCGCGAACGCCGGCCAAGGCGACAAGATCGTCCTGCCGGTCGGGACGAGCGTCCCGCTCGAGGGGACGGCGCTGGCGGAGGTATTGAGGACGCGCAAAACGGTCGTCCGCGAGGACATGGCTGAGCCACCGCACTTCAACGAGGACTCCGAGCTCGTGGACTTCGGCTTGCGCTCGCGCGTTGCGGCCCCGCTCCCAGCCGGGGACCGGGTCCTCGGGATGCTGTCCGTGTCACGCCGGACGCCGAGCTCGTTCTCGGCGGACGACGTGAGTCTGATCACCTTGCTTGGCCGACAGGTCGCGACGGCGGTGGAGAACATTCGGTCGTTCGAGGCCGAGCGAAATGCCGCCGAGGAGCTCAGGCGCCTCTCCGCGCTTCGGGCCGATTTCGTCTCGCTCGTCTCGCACGAACTCCGCGCGCCGATGGCGTCCGTAATCGGCTGCGCCGCGACGCTGCGAAGCCGGTGGCGCGTTCTCCGTCCTCAGCAACGGGAGTCGTTTCTCGCCCTGATCGAGGACGAGACGTCGCGCCTCGCCGCGCTGATCGGCGACGTCCTCGACACCTCGCGCATGGACGCCGGGACCTTCAGCTACTCGTTCGCTCCGGTGGACGTCGAGCAACTCGTCCGCGAGGTCGTGGCGATGACGCAGCTGGGCCAGGAGGACGTCCAGGTGCGCGCAAAGTTCGTCTCTCCGCTGCCCGCCGTTCGGGGCGACCGCGAGCGGCTCCGCCAGGTGCTCCTGAACCTGCTCGGGAACGCCCTCAAGTACACGGTCGGGGGAGACGAGGTCGAAGTGCGTGCCGCCGCTTCGAACGGTCGCCTCGAGATCACAGTCACCGACCACGGACCTGGAATCGCGCCGGCTGACCAGCGGATGATCTTCGAGAAGTTCGGTCGTGCGACGCCCTCCGGCTCGACCCCCGGCGCGGGGCTTGGGCTCTTCATCGCCCGGTCCATCGTCGAGGCGCACGACGGCTCGCTCGAGGTCGAATCGACCCCCGGAGCCGGAGCGACGTTCACTGTGGCCCTGCCTGTCGGGACCTAGCGGCGCTGGGGCGATTTTCCGAGCGTGACGGCGAGTGCCTTCGCCCTGCCGGCGACTTCCTGGCGCAGATCGGGTGGCTCGAGCACCACGGCCTCGCCGCCGTGCGACAGGATCTCGCCTACGAGCCAGTCGGCGCTCCCGACCTGGAGTGCCTCGAGCGCGCTGCCGTCCGCAAGCGGACTTGCACCCCGCTCGAGGCGCCACCGGGCGACCGTCGGTGAAAAGAGAACTCGAGCCGTCCTGGCTTCCTCGAGACCGCGAGGTGCAACGCCAGGGCGAGGCTTGAACCCCGCCCGCTGCTTCTTCGCGCTGCGCATGCGATCGAGCCGGAAGCTCCGGACTGCGTCTCGCGTCGTATCCCACGTATCCACGTACCAGTGGGGAAGCTCACGGCGAAAGCGGTAAGGCTCGACGGTTCTCGGGCTCGCGGTCGTCTCGCCGACCTTCAGGTACTCGATCTCGACGAGCCGGTGCTCCGAGATCGCGTCCGAGAGCGTTCGGATGAGCTTCTCCTCGTCGGTCGCGGCAGCCGCCGGCTCGGCCGCCTCGTCCAGCTCGAACTGCCCGAAGGTCTCCTCGAGCTTGCGGCGGACCCGGTCGAGCCCAGTGTGAGCCTCGGCCGCGATCATGGGGCCAACGAACTCGAGAGCCAGCCGAATGGCGCGAGCCTCGAGAGGGGTCAGCCTGGGGGACCGCCTGAATGTGTCACCGAACAGCTCTTTCTCGACGTGGACGGAGTCGCCCTCGATCGACGCATAGAGGGCGTAGCAGCCGCCTCCGAAGTTGACGAGGTTCAGGAGCTGGAGGTGCTCGTCGAGATGCTCGACCGGAATCCGGAACCGCTCCGCAAGCTCGGCGGCGGGGATGTCGGCGGACGCATCCTCGCCGCAGCTGGCAAGGAGGTGCGCCAGGAGCGCCTGCAGGAGCCCGAACCGCTCAGGGGCCACTGGACCGGCGGTGCGCTCGATGACCTCCCCCGCTTCCCTGGTTGCCTCCTGCCTGGCAGGCTCGGGAGGCGGGCCCTCATGGGCTGCGACTACGCGCTCGACGGATCGCTCGACGAGCTCGACGAGCTCGGGTGGCTCCAGAGGACGCGCTCGCCCCTCCTGATTCAGGACCCAGGAGGCGAGCCTGCCGAGGCCCGAGTACTGCGTCACGAACACGCCCTCGTCGACGTGTCCTCGGTCCGCGAAGGCGCGCTCGACGAGCCAGGCCAGATCCTCGGCCAGCTCGATCCGCGCCTCGCCCGTGATCTCACCGACTTGCCACGGCGGGCGACCGCGGTAGATGGAGGCGTCGAATTCCTCCGGGACACGAAAATCACGCTCGCGCCGCGTGGCGAACCGGATGTCGCCGCGGACGCGGGAGACGCGGAAGGTTCGCTCCTCCTCGCGGTCGTGATCCCATCCGACCATGTACCAGGAGCCGGCGTCCGTGAAGAGGGCGTACGGATTGATCGTCCGCTCCGACTCCTCGTCACGCTGCATCGAGAGATAGCGGAACTTTACGGTCCGGCCCTTCGAGATCGCACCCTCCAGCTTGGTGAGCCGCCCCGACATCTCCTCCGAGTAGTCCGGGTCGTGGACCTGCACGGCCGACTCCCGGCTCGACTCGAGTGGGGCCGGCCGGCCGAGCGCGAGATTCTGGAGCGCAAGTCGAAGCGGCTCGGCGTAAGCGAAGCGGCCGTCGAGGAGATGGAACGCCGTCTGGAGCGCTGCAAGCTCGTCGTCCTCGAGATCGAGAGCGGGGAGGAAGTACTGCTCGGAGCGCAGCGTGTAGAGCTCCTCGCCGGTGAACTCGTCTCGCTGGGAATGGAGCGGGACGCCGAGCGCGATCAGCTCGCTTCGGTCGGAGTAGAAGCGCCGTGCAAAAGCCTCGTCGGACATCTCCGAGTACCCCTCGACATTTGTCTTGACGTCCCGCGCGGTGATAGGCCGACGCTCCGCCATGAGGTAGGCGACGAGCGAAAGTTGCCGGATGAGCTTGTCGGTGTCGTGCGACACGGGTCCTAGTATTGAGGACGTGCGCACCTCCCCGCAGCCGATTCTCGCCCATCTCGACCTGGACGCCTTCTTCGCCGCCGTGGAAGAGCTCGAGCACCCGGAGCTGATCGGAAGACCTCTGATCGTGGGCGGCGACCCGCGCGGGCGCGGGGTCGTCGCAACCGCGAACTACGAGGCACGGCGCTACGGAATCGGATCGGCAATGTCGAGCGCCGAAGCGCTTCGGCGTTGTCCGCAGGCCGTCTTCGTGCCTCCGAGCAAGGACCTCTACTCCCGCTACTCTCGCAGGGTGTGGGCGGCGGTACGGGAGGTCGTCCCGACCGTGGAGCGAACCGGCCTCGACGAAGGCTATCTCGATGTCGGAGAGGTGGCTCGCGGCTTCGGCGAGGCCCGCGCGGTCGCCGAGGCCGTCCAAGCGGCGGTGCGTGCGGCCGTGGGTCTCTCGTGCTCACTCGGCGTCGCGCCCTGCAAGGTGGTCGCGAAGGTCGCGAGCGACCGCCGAAAGCCTGGCGGAATCACGATCGTGCGGCCCGGCCGGGAAGCGGCGTTCCTGGCTCCTTTCGACCTGAGGCGCCTCCCCGGCGTCGGCCCGCGGGCTGACGAGCGCCTCAATCGCGCGGGGCTCAGGACGATCGGCGACCTCGCGGCTCTCGACGACGAGCACCTCCGCCGGCTCCTACCCGGCAAGGTTGGTCGCGTCTTACGGGATCGAGCGCGGGGCATCGACCTTCGAGGACTCGAGTTCGTGACCGAGAGCGTCTCGATCGGCCACGAGGAGACCTTCGCCCGGGACGTGTCCGACCGCGAGCAGCTGCATGACGAGCTCCGACGGATGTCGGCGAGCGTCGCCGAGCATTTGCTCGGGAGCGGGCAGGCAGCCCGCACCGTCACCACGAAGGTCCGCTACCCGGACTTCTCGATCCGCACCAGGTCGACGACCCTGGAAGCCGGGACGGACGACGGTACGAGGATCGGCGAGATCGCCTGCGCTCTCTTGGATCGAGCGCTAGCAGACCGTCCCGGCGCCCTACGCCTGGTCGGCGTCAGCGTCGCGAACCTCGATTCGTACAGGCAGCTGGCCCTGGATCACTAGCGGACGGCGTCCGCCACTCACCCGGGTTTCGAAGAGTGGCCTCGACAGGCCTGAAGGCCCGTCGAGTAACGGCTTAGGAGCGTCCAGCCGCGAAGGCGGCTGGCGCGGTTACGCCGCCTTGCGCGTCTCTAGGTGCTGGTGCGAAGGGCAGTATTCGCGCTCGGGGAGCGGCGCCCGCTGGCACGGCTTCCCCTTTCGGGTGGTAGCGCGGCAGCGCGAGACGCCGCCGTCATAGGCGCCAGACTCGATCTGCTCCTCGATGAAGTCGACTGCAGCGCCGATGCCTTCGCTGACCGCCCAGGCGACTTGCGCTTGCTGCGTGATCGGGAAGTAGCGCCGGATGTCCTGGAAAAGGGTTCGCTCCGGCCGGGCGAAGTACCGGGGATCCTTGGCGAGACGCTCGACGGTCTCCTCGCATGCGGCCAGAACATCGCGACGGTATTCGGCCTGCACCTCGGCGGCCACATACGGGTCGATGAGGTCTTTGATCGAGCGATAAATGGCCCTCGAGTACTGATACATACGGAAGAGCATCCTCTCGTCAGCGGGTTCCGGTGCCATTATCGTGCCCTCCAGTTAATTCCCTGCAAAAGAACGTTAACTTGGCGTTAAGCGGGAGCCCGCACTCCGCGCCAACGCGAGTCTACATGCCGCAAAGCCGTGTTACAAAGTCCCCCGCCGGAGCGGTTTCAAACGCACGCTACGGACTGACCTCGCGGACATACGCAAGCGGAAATCCCCGGGAGCGCGCGGTGGGAAGACCGCTCTCGGCGGCGGCGACGGTGTCGTACACGCCCATGAACACGACGTAGTACCCCGGATTCAAGGTCAGGAAGTCGGATGAGCTCAGGATCCCGACGTTTGTAAGCCCGTTCGCGATCGCCTGGTTCGCCTTCTGCTCGGCGGCGGCGCGGCCCTTGGATGTCTCGACCGAGGCCAGCACGACTGTGTAGCCCTCCTTACCCTGGGGCCAGGAGCGGATCTCTCCCTGCGGGATAGTCGTGGCGGTCGTAGCCGTCGTAGCCGTCGTCAGCGTGGAGGTGTCGAGCGTTGCGATCGTCTGCGTGGTCGGGCCCGTGATGGTCTCGATGGTCTGAGTCCCCGGGATGGTTCCTACGGGGGCGGTCGTTCCGGGCACGGTGGATGCCACGAGCCCTCCCTTCTCATCGTCCTTGGTGGCGGCCACCGCCGCGATCGCGCCTGCGACCAGCGCGACGAGGAAAAGCGCGAGGAGGGCCGCCCAGAGCCAGGCAGGGGAGTCTCGCGACCAAATCTCGGTCCGCATGAAGGCGACAGGGATCTGGGCGCCCGGGAGCCGCGCGCCGCATTCGAGGCAATACTCTTGGTAGAGGTCGTGAGGGGCTCCGCAGCGGGGGCACGCAGGTGTTCCGGGCGGAGGCTCGACTGGAGCCCCGGGATCTGGTGGAAGGGGCGGCTGCGAGACCACTAGTGCTCGTTTGGCTCCGGGGCTCTCGGCGCCACTAAGGTCTCGTCGACGGGCCCCTCGGTGTCCCTAAACTCGTCGGCCGCGACCGAGTTCCCGCAGGCGGAGCAGAAGTTCGCCTCGGCGGGCAGCGGATTTCCGCAGTGACCGCAGGCGACAACCGGCGCCGTCTCGGCTGCCGGGCGCCCGCAGTGGGCACAGAAGTGCGCTCCCCGGACGAGCGGGGCCCCGCACTTGCAGAGCGTCGCTGTGCCCATGCCCCGAGGTACGGCTTCGCTCGCAGCCAGGAACGCATCGAGCTCGTTGATGCGCCGCTCGAGGGCTAGCACCTCGGAGGCGCGGCTGACCAGCAATTCGGGCTTGAAGCGGTCGCGGCGCACCATCTCGACAGCCAGCCCGCCGACGTCCCGCATCTCGATCTCGCGGCGGCGCACCAGCGACCGGCGCTCGCGAAGCGCTGCCGCAGCCGTAGGCGGCGGAGAAGGATCCGCAGGCGGCATCTTCTCGCCGCCTTCGACCGCGAATTCGGGCGGAGCAGGCGGCCTGCGCGCGAAGAGCGAGAAGCGACGGGCCGTCATCTCCGGCCCGAGTCTATCCCAGCTCCCGCGCCCTACTCGGCAATGACGACGAGGCGTTCCTCGGTCATCTCCCGCACCGTGTAGTGCGGGCCTTCCTTCGTGTTTCCGGAGGCCTTGATTCCGCCGTACGGCATCTGGTCGGCCCGGAACGTCGGCGCCTCGTTGATCGTGACTCCGCCGAACTCGAGCTTCGCCGCAGCGCCGAGCGCTGAGCGGACATTGCTCGTGAAAATGCCGGCCTGGAGCCCATACTCCGTCCCGTTGGCCAGCGCGAAAGCTTCCTCAAGCGAGTCGTACGGTGAGACCGTGCAGACGGGGCCGAAGACCTCCTGGCAGGAGACCTTCATGTCGGGGCGGACATCGGCTAGAACGGTCGGCCTGATAACGGGGCCGTCGGCCTCACCACCGGTCAAGACGGTCGCGCCGTCGGCCCGGGCTTCCTCGATCCACGCGAGGATGCGCTCGCGAGCGTCGTCGTCGATCACGGGCCCGACATCGGTGTCCTCATCGGACGGATCGGCCGCTTTCAACGCCTCGACCTTGGGCAGAAGCTTGGCGACGAAGTCGTCGTAGACCTGCCTACTCACATAGACACGCTGCACGGAGATGCAGCTTTGGCCCGCGAACGAGAAGGCGTGGGCGGCAACCTTCGAGGCGGCATCCTCGACGTCGGCATCTCCCTCGACGATGACCGGGGTCGAGTTTCCGAGCTCGAGCGACACCTTCTTTCGTGCAGCTCGCTCGCGGATCTTCCAGCCGACCTCGGAGGAGCCGGTAAAGGTGATCATTCGCACCCGCTCGTCCTCGACCAGGACATCGCCTATCTCGGCTGAGGGCCCCACCACGACGCTCAGCCAGCCCGGCGGCAGCCCCGCCTCCAGCTCGAGCTCTGCCAGGAGCAGCGCAGAAACCGGCGTCTGCCCCGCGGGCTTCAGGACGACGGCACAGCCTGCGGCCAGCGCCGGCGCGATCTTGTGGGCCACGAGGTTCAGCGGGAAGTTGAACGGTGAGATGGCGCCGACGACCCCGACCGGCAGGCGCATGGTGTAGGCAACCTTGCCGAGGCCTGCCTGCGACGCGCTCATCGGAACGACCTCGCCGCTCAGTGTTCGGGCCTCGACCGCAGACATCGTGAACGTCGAAACAGCCCGCTGCGCCTCGACGCGCGCGGCCTTCATCGGCTTTCCCGCCTCCATGCAGATCGTCCGTGCGAGCTCATCCTCATGCTCGTGCAGAAGCTCGGCAACGCGGTCGAGGATCTCGGCTCTCCGAAAGGCCGGCAGCGGCTCGCGCATCGCGCGCTCGGCGCCGTCGACGGAGCGGCGTGTCTCTTCCGCGCCGGCACGCGGCATTCTGGCGACGACCTCTCCGGAGAAGGGAGATCGGACCTCGTGCCACTCCCCGGTCTCGATCCACTCGCCCTCGACCAGGAGCTTCTTCTCGGTCAGCGTCACTGCCATGGCCCTAGGATACTGCGCTCGAGTGGGCCGCGAGATCAGCAGGGTGGGGGTGGTGGGGCTCGGCACGATGGGCGCCGGGATCGCCCAGGTCTGCGTGCAGGCAGGCTTCGACATGATCGGCGTCGAGGTGAGCGAAGACCTGTGCGAGCGGGCGCGCAGCACGATCGACCACTACCTTTCGCGGGGCGTCGAGAAGGGCCGGCTGAGCAACGAGGAGCGCGAGGCCGCGCTGGTTCGGCTGACGATGTCGACGCGTAGAGAGGACCTCGGCGACCGTGACCTGGTCATCGAGGCGATCGTCGAGGAGCTCGAGGCCAAGCAGGAGCTCTTCCGCGAGCTCGGCGGGATCGTGGAAGCCGGTGTCGTCCTAGCCACGAACACCTCGGCGCTGTCGGTCACCGAGATCGCGTCGGCGGTCGAACGGCCCGAGCGGGTGGTGGGCCTGCACTTCTTCAATCCGGCACCGGTCCTTCAGCTCGTCGAGGTAGTGCGAACGGAGCTTGCCTCGGACGAGGCGTACGAGAGTGCCTTCCGGTTCGCCGAGGCTCTCGGGAAGGAGCCCGTCCGCTGCAACGACACGCCGGGCTTCGTCGTCAACCGGATCCTGATACCGCTTCTGAACGACTGCGTGCGGGTCCTCGACGAGGCGGGAGTGACGCCGGAAGACCTCGACCGGGCGATGCGGTTCGGAACGAACTGGCCGATCGGGCCATGCGCACTCCTCGACCTGATCGGGCTCGACGTGCACGTGCATGCAAGCGAAGCGCTCCAGGAGAAGCTAGGCGAACCCAGGATGGCGCCCCCACCACGTCTCGTCAGCATGGTGGAGAGGGGCCATCTCGGCCGGAAGAGCGGGCGCGGCTTCTTCGCCTACGAGTAGCTCGCTCCGTCCGGTCGTCGCAGTACCGTCACGAGGCGTGACGATGTGCACGCTCTGTCGGCGCAACCTCATGGCCGGAGAACGCTTCCGGCTGTGGCAGGCAGAAGCTTCCGCGGAGCGCCGCCGGGCCGTCTGTGGGCTCTGCGAGCGGGAGGCGGCTCGGGAGGGCTGGGTTCGAGTGGTTCAGCCGATGGCGCGTGAGAACGCGGTCGGCCTGCGAGGCACCGTGCGCCTGGTCGCCTAGAAGGAGCGACGCCGTCGTGGAGCATCGGCCTTTCTCCAGGCCGAGTAGATTCTCTTACCGAAGCCCCGAGGCCAATGAGCGGCTTGCGCTTCGTTCTTGAGCAGCTGAACTGGATAGAGGAGGCGCCGTGGAACATCATGGGTCTGAGAGCTACTTCGTCGTCGGCGAGGGTTTGCTCGCTGAGAGTGTCGGAGGCCGGGAACGCACGCTCTCGGCGGGTCTGGAGGCGTTGGCGCCGCCGTTTCGGTTCTCGCGCATGGGGCCGAACGGGATCCAGCACCAACTCGGTGAGCCCAACCTGAAGAAGATCGCCAATGCCATGACTGCGAGCGGCGTCGGCGCGTCCCAGATCCCGTCCGGCTTCACGTACCTCGGCCAGTTCACGGACCACGATCTGACCTTCGACAAGACCAAGGTCATGCTGGGTGAGAACGTCTCCCCGGCGCAGCTCCTGCAGGCGCGATCGCCGAGCCTCGACCTCGATTCGCTGTACGGGGCCGGGCCGGCCGATCCCGTTTCGGCCAAGTTCTACGCCGCGGACGGGCTTCATCTGAAGGTCGGGAAGACGCTCGCTGCCGAAGGGATCACAGCGAAGCAGGGCTTTGACCTTCCGCGCGGCGCAGGAACAACGGTGGCGAAGAAACGCAAGGCGATCATTCCGGATCCGAGAAACGACGAGAACCTCGCGGTTGCTCAGACCCATCTGGCCATGATCCGTTTCCACAACCGCGTCGTCGACACCCTCCCCGCCGCGGTGCCGCCCGCACAGCGCTTCGATAAAGCTCGGGAGATCGTCACGAAGCATTACCAGTGGATGCTTCGAACCGATTACCTACCCCGAATTTGCGCGCCGGGCGTCGTGAACAACGTCTTCACGAACGGCAGGAAGGCGTTCGAGGTTGGCGTGCCCCCGACCGACGTCCCGACGATGCCGATCGAGTTCTCCGTGGCCGCGTTCCGGCTAGGACACTCGATGATCCGGAGGGCATACAACTGGAACAAGATCTTCGACGATGGCTTCGGCTCCCTCGACCTCTTGTTCGTGTTCTCCGCGACAGGCGGCGACCTCGGGAGTGGACCCCGCCTTCCAAGCACCTGGATCGCGGATTTCCGCCGGCTCTACGACTTCAAGGAAGCCGGGCGGGCCGACCTTGCCGTGCCGGAAAGCAAGTTCAACCGAGCCATGCGTATCGACACGAGGCTTGTGAACCCGCTGAAGAACCTGCCCGCCGGGTCTTTCGGAGGTCCTGCGGTGCCGTTCAACGACCCGAGGGCCAACCTCGCGTTCCGCAATCTGACCAGGGCGAAGATGGTGAGGCTGGCCACCGGTCAGCAGATGGCGAAGTTCCTGCAGACCAAAGGGGTGACGCTGACCAAGCTCACCCAGGCGCAGATCCGAGACGGCAAAAACGGTGCCGACCTCGACGCATTGACGCAGCCTCAGCGTGCCGCGCTTCTCAAGGACACGCCGCTCTGGTTCTACATCCTCCGCGAGGCCGAACTGAACGGAGGCAAGCTGAAGGGGGTCGGAGCGCGCATCGTCGCGGAGACGTTCCACCGTGCGATGGAAGGCAGCGAAGCGTCCATCGTTCGTGATCCGACCTGGCACCCGACGCTCGGTCCCAACAGCACGACGTTTCGGATGGTGGACCTGCTGCTCTTCGCCTTCCAGGGAAAGAAGGCTTTGCTCGCTCCACTCGGGTAGCGAACCGTTGGGCGCCCAGGGCGCTCCCGCAGCGCGATGTGCTCGAGCCGAGTCTCAGGCCGCGAGGTCTGCGTCCAGCCGGGACCAGCCGGCCGACGGGTGTCGCGTCCTGACCTCGGCCCAGATCTCGCCCGCTTCCTCCGCTGAGAGGAGCTCGAGTGCGACGGCGTTGCGCGTCGCCGCGATGACGCAGAAGACGTGCTCGTCGAAACGCGCCTGCGGGTTCGACGAGCGCTCGCAGGCTTGAGCGAGCGCCTCGAGCCGCGTCTCGAGGAGATGGGCCGTTCTGCTGTGATATGAGTGGTCTGCCATCGCTCCTAGTTCGTGGCCGACGTGCGGCCTCCCTGCCTTGTAGCTAACACCCAGGTTCGGACGGAACGTCAGGGTGAGAGGCGCGAATGCGTCCAGCTGTCGCCGGAGCGCTCGTAGGCGAAGCGGTCATGGAGGCGATCCTCGCCGTGCTGCCAGAGCTCAATCCGGTCCGGCAGGAGGCGATACCCGCCCCAGAATGGCGGCAGCGGAACCTCGCGGCCGTCGTACTCTCGCTCGAGCCCGCGCACTCGCTCCTCGAGGACGTCCCGACTCTCGATCTGCTCGCTCTGGCGCGACGCCCAGGCGCCAAGCTGACCGCCGCGAGGACGTGTCCGGAAGTACTGCGCCGACTCCTCCTCGCTTACGCGCTCGATGCTGCCTTCGACGCGAACCTGCCGTCCCAGGGGATGCCAGTAGAGCACGAGCGCAGCCTGCGGGTTAGCCTCGAGCTCGCGACCTTTCCGGCTCTCGTAGTTCGTGTGGAAGACGAAGCCGTTCTCGTCGATGCCATGCAGGAGGACGACCCGGGCGGAGGGCCGTCCGTCCGCATTCGAAGTCGCCAGAGTCATCGCCTCGGGCATCGGCAGGCCAAGAGCCCGAGCCTCGTCGAACCATGTTCGGAACTGCTCCATCGGATCGTCCGCGAGGTCTTCTTCGCATAGGCGAACGATGTCGGCCATGGGCGCAAGCCTAAATCTACGAAGCGTATTGCCCGTGCATTACAGATTCTTTACTGTGGGATCACCGGCGCCACACCCTGCACGGCCACACTTCGGAGAGCGAATGGCGATGATGCGGCCTCTCTTCATGATTTTCGCGATCGGGCTTACACTCGCCTTCGCGCCTGCCGCCGATGCCGGTCTGGCCCGTGCACTGTCGGCGGACAAGGATCTGGTCAACCTGGACGGGGGCCGAGGCGTGGCGAAATTCTCGGGCTACGGTGTTCTCTGGGGTGGCTTTGCACGCGGGAAGATCCGTGTCACCGACCTTCCGGGCGGAGCGCAGAGCGTAGTGCGGGTCTACGGGGCCGAGCGAGTGACCTACGTGAACGCGATCACTCGGGTCTACAGCGGGCGTTACATCAGATTTAGCATCCACACAGGGCGCTGGAAGGCCGGCATCACCGCGCGCGGTATCAATGCGAGCGCGGTGCTGAAAGGAGTCATGTGGCTCGGCGGCGCCACCGGGACCTACACGATCGAGGATTCGGCACAACGGCCATGGCCGCTCGAGCTCACGCAATTCACGCTCGGCGAATAGTTCGACCGGATTCTCTGTCACCATAGGAGCGGAACACGTGTCTCAGCAGTCCCAAACACATCCGCTCATTCTGATCGTCGAGGACGAGACCAGCATCGCCTCGTTCGTCGCCATGTACCTGAAGAAGGCCGGGTACGAGGTCAAGGTGGCAGGCTCGGGGACAGACGCACTCGCACGGGCAAGCGCCGACAACCCGTCGCTCATCATCCTCGACCTCATGCTGCCCGATCTGGACGGCATCGAGGTGTGCCGCCGGATCCGCCAGCGGTCCGACATCCCGATCCTCATGCTGACCGCCCGCGATGACGACGTCGACAAGATCATCGGGCTGGAGGTGGGCGCCGACGACTACCTGACGAAGCCCTTCAATCCGCGTGAGCTCGTAGCTCGGGTGAAGTCGGTCCTCAGGCGTTCGGCGCCGAAGGAGCGGGAGCTCGAGAACTTGTCCCTCGAGCACGGACTGCTTCGGATCGACTCGGGCAGGCGTGAGGTCATGGTGGGAGACGAGGAGGTCCAGCTCGCGCCGAAGGAGTTCGATCTGCTCTGGGAGCTGCTCGACCATCGGGGCCTGGTGCTCACCCGCGACCAGCTCCTCGAGCGCGTCTGGGGGTACACCTTCGCCGGCGACACCCGCACTGTCGACGTGCACGTTGGCCAGCTCCGCCGAAAGCTCGGCGACTCGTGCCCGATCGTCACGGTCTGGGGCGTCGGCTACAAGGTTTCGCACGAGCCGAAGGCCGCTCGCGCGTCGTAGCCTGTAGGAGGTCCGGTGTCCTCGCTCCGGTTTCGCCTCCCAGCTCTCTTCCTCGCCGGCGTGGTCGTCGCGGCCGCGGTAACAGCGCTGCTGGCCGTCCGCCTGTTTCAGGACTATGCGCGCGATCGCACGCTCAGCGATTTGCACCGCCAGGCGGCTGGGCTGGCCCAGCTCTATGCGGAGCAGGCGCGCCAGGGAATCGAGGAGCGGCGCCGGGCCCCGAGGTTCGCCCGGCCCAAGCTCGAGCGTGCGACGGACACGCGCCTCTATTACGCAGGCGTCTCGATCTTCCCGGGGCAGGACTCGGGGCTGCGGCCGCTTCCACTCGGGGTGCTCGATCGCGACCTCCTGGCCGACGGCAAGGTGCAGGAGGTCGAGTTCAAGCCGCCCGGGACGGAGAAGACGTATCTCGCTGTGGCGGAGCCGATTCGCCTCGGTGGCGAGACCTTCGGTGCTCTCGTCGTGGCGAAGCCCCAGGCCGAGCTCCGGGAGCGCTGGGTCGTCCTTCTCGGACGGCTCGGCCTGGCCTTCCTGGCCGGGCTCGCAATTGCGGCTCTCCTCGTTCTGTATCTCTCTCGCCGGCTCACGAAGCCGCTCCTAGCTCTCTCGGATGCGGCGGATCGGATCGCGGAGGGACGGTACGACGTGCAGCTCCCGGGGGGGAAGCGCAAGGACGAGATCACCCACCTGACCGAACGGTTTCAGGAGATGGCTGTCCGCCTCGCACAGGCCGAGGCACTGGAGCGCCACTTCCTGATGAGTGTCTCGCATGAGCTCCGGACACCGTTGACGGCGATCCGGGGGCACCTCGATGCGCTGCGAGAAGACGTTCTCGACGACCCCGGAGAGCGGGCTGCATCGCTCGAGGTGATCGGCACCGAGGCAGATCGCCTTTCGCGCCTTGTCAGCGACCTGCTCGACCTGGCGAAGCTCGATGCCCGCCGCTTCACGCTCACCGAGGACGAAGTCGAGCTGCGGCGCCTGCTCGATCAGGCCTACCGCGCCAAAACCGAGGAGGCCCGGCGGCGCGGAATCGGCTACGAGCAGCGATTCGTGGCGGAACCGGTCATCCACACGGATGGCGACCGCGTGCTCCAGATCGTCACGAACCTTCTCGACAACGCGTTCGCCTGGACGCCCGACGGCGGGGCCATCTCCATCGGCCTCGATTCGAGGAACGGCACGGTTGAGGTCACGGTGTCGGACTCAGGACCAGGGGTGCCGTTGGAGGAGCGCGAGCGCATCTTCCGGCCGTTCTTTTCTCGTGACGAGTCGCGTGGGACCGGCCTAGGTCTCGCGATCGCACGCGAGCTCGCGCACGCACTCGGGGGTGAGCTTGGGCTCGACTCGTCCCCGGACGGTGGCGCCCGCTTCGAGCTGACGCTGCCGGCGCGTTAGCTAGAAAGGCGAAGCAGTCAGCTGGAGCGGCGCTCGTGCCGCTCGTCGATCCGGTAGAGCGCCGCCCCAGGCCGCTCCTCGAGAGAGCGCTCCAGACGATCGATGATGCGCTCCATCCGGTCAAGCCGTCGCTCGACTCCGTGCCAGCCCGAAGCGGTCAGGTCGACCAGAAGCGCCAGATCCTCGACTCGGGCGCGCCGTTCGGCGTCCAGGTCGCGTTGAAGCCGCTCGAGGCGCCGGATCGTCTGGCCTGAGAGCCCGCGTACCTCGGCGATGTGGCGCCCGACGGGGAGCACCTCGGCACGGAGGCCCTGCTGGACGGCTTCGCCCACGCGGCCCGGCACGGTCGCCTCGAGCTCGGACGCGCGGGCTGCAAGCTCGTCGAGCGCTTCCCCTGCTCGCGCGAGTGCGGCCTCGAGAGCGGCCGGTTCGGGATGGCCCGCACTCGTTTCCGCGAGGCGGTTCCGGGCCCGGTCTAGCGACTCCCGATCCATCCCGGCGACTGTAGCGTTGGCGTCGGACTGAACGACGACGGAAGGGTCGGCCGTGCGGACGGAGGAGCTCGACTACGACCTGCCGCCCGAGCTGATCGCGCAGCGGCCGCTCGACCGGCGGGATGAGAGTCGCCTGCTCGTGTACGAGCGCTCGAGCGGATCAGTCCGCCACCGCGTCTTCAATGAACTTCCCGCCGAGCTCGGGCGAGGGGAGCTCCTGGTCGTCAACGACACCCGCGTGGTTCCAGGCCGTATCCACACGCGCCGGCCGGGTGGGGGCAAGGCCGAGATCCTTCTGCTGGAGCCACTCGGGGACGGTGTCTGGGAGGCGCTCGCACGCCCGTCCCGCAAATTGCGAGCAGGTATGCAGCTTCGACCCGTGGAGCTCTTGGAGGCTCTCGGCGAGGGTCGCTGGCTCGTTCGGCTCGAAGGCAAGGCAGACGGGCAGACGCCGCTCCCGCCGTACATCACCGAGCCCCTTGCCGATCCCGAGCGGTACCAGACGGTCTACGGAGAGGAACTCGGCTCGGCCGCCGCACCCACGGCGGGACTGCACTTCACAACCGATCTCCTGACCCGCTTCGACGTCGAGCGGGTCACACTCCACGTTGGGCTGGACACGTTTCGCCCCATCGCAGCCGAGTCGCTCGCGGAGCACGCGATCCACAGCGAGCGCTATGAAGTGGATGCGGTCGCCTGGGAACGCATCCAGGCTGCCGAGCGCGTCTGCGCCGTGGGAACGACGACTGTGCGCGTGCTGGAGTCTCTGGCCCGCGGCGCCGAGCTCGTTGGTCGCACGAATCTGTTCGTGACTCCAGGCTTCGAGTTCAGTCGTGTGGATGCTCTCGTCACGAACTTCCACCTGCCGCGCTCGTCGCTCCTCGCGCTCGTGATGGCGTTCGCCGGGGTGGAGGAGACCCGGCGGCTGTACGAGCTCGCGATCGCAGAGCGATATCGGTTCTACTCGTTCGGCGACGCCATGGTGATTCTGTAGCTGGTTGATCGGCAATCCGCGCATACCGATCATGGTCTAGACGCGCGGGTCCACCCCCTCCGCCTCCCGGCATCGACCCTACTTCGTGAAGATGCGCGGATGGCGAACGAGCCGGGTCGGAAGAGTGACAGGACGGTGTCGACGTTCAGCGTTGCTGCGACCGACGGAGCGGCGCGGGCGGGCGTCCTCCACACGAAAAACGGCGATGTCCTCACCCCTGCGTTCATGCCGGTTGGCACGAAGGGGACAGTCAAGGGCCTGCATCCAGATCGAGTGCGCGAGCTCGGCGCCTCGATCGTGCTCGCTAACACCTACCACCTGTACTTCCGGCCCGGGCCCGATCTGATCGAGGCGCTCGGCGGCCTGCACCGGTTCATGGGCTGGAGCGGCCCGATCCTGACCGACTCTGGCGGCTTCCAGGTTTTCTCCCTCCGCGACACGATCGTCGAGGCCGACGACGACGGCGTCACGTTCCGCTCCGTCTACGACGGCACACTTGCCCGCTTCACGCCCGAGCTGGTGGCGGACGTGCAGCGAAAGCTCGGATCCGACATCGCAATGTGTCTCGACGTGTGCCCACCGGCAGGCATCCCGCCCGAGGAGCTCGAGGTTGCGGTGGCACGAACGGCCACGTGGGCGCGCCGCCAGCTCGCGGCGCCGCGACCGCCGGGTCAGCTGCTCTTCGGCATCTCCCAGGGAGGCGTCGACCCGGTGCTCCGCCGCCGGTCGACAGAGGAAATCGCCTCACTCGGCTTCGACGGCCACGCGCTCGGCGGGCTGAGCGTGGGGGAGGAGCGCGGCCGCATGCTCGATACCGTCGAGTGGGCAGCGCAGCTTCTTCCACCAGAGCGGCCCCGGTACTTCATGGGCATTGGCGACCCGGCGGGGATCCTGGGCGTCGTGCGGCGGGGCATCGACATGTTCGACTGTGTTTTGCCCACCCGGCTCGGACGCACGGGCTCGGCGCTCACGTGGGACGGCCGCCTCAACCTGCGGAACGCAGCGTTTGCACGTGACCCTCGCCCCCTCGACGAGGGGTGCCCATGCGCCGCCTGTACACGCTTCTCGAGGGCCTATATCCGGCATCTCGTGACACAGCACGAGCTTCTCGGCCTGATACTTTTGTCCGAGCACAACGTCAGGTTTCTGCTCGATTTGACCGCCGGAGCGCGGGCAGCGATCGAGGCGGGACGGCTCGGCGCCTATACGGCCTCCGCGCTCGACCGGCTCGGGGCTGCGGCGCCTGGCCAGGAGGTTTCTCGTGGGTAGTGGGTTCTTCATCGTCCTCATCGTGATGTTCGGCTTCATGTACCTCATGCTGATCCGTCCGCAGCGCCAGCAGCAGCGCCGGCACGCCGACATGCTCAAGGAGCTCGGGCCCGGCGACGAGGTCATCACCGCCGGCGGCATCTACGGCGACGTGATCGAAGTCGAGCCGGACCGGGTGACCCTCGAGATCGCAGAGGACGTGCACATCGAGGTGGCGCGCCGTGCGATCGCGAGCATCGTGCCCCAGGAGGACGCGGGATCGCTCGAGGACGAGCTCGAGGCTACAACGGTCGAAGAGCCCGAGCCGGTCGTCGAGGAGCGGACGGAGCAGGAGGAGGCCCGGCGCTAGAGCCCTAGCCGGCTCGGCGCGCGGAACGACTGGTGCGCAGGTACTTCTGGACTCTCCTCGCAGTTCTCGTCGCCGTCATCGGCGTGATCGTCCTCGCCTTCTTCCGGCAGCCGACGCTCGGCCTCGACCTGCAGGGAGGACTGGAGCTCGTCCTCCAGGCGCAGGCGCCCCAGGGGCAGCAGGTAACCAAGGAGGACATGGAGCGCTCGGTCGAGATCATCCGCGCGCGCGTCGACAAGCTCGGCGTCTCCGAGCCCGAGGTCCGCCAGCAGGGTGACGACCAGATTGCCGTCGACCTCGCCGGTGTCACCAACCCGGCGCGTGCGGCGGAGATCGTCGGCAAGACGGCGCAGCTCCAGTTCTACGACCTCGAAGCCGACCTCGTAGCCCCCTCGAAGGACGCGCGCGGCTTCCCGGTGGCGAGCCCGAGGCTGAAGCCGCTCCTGACGCCCGAGGACAAGCTGAAGCCGAAGGACGAGCCTCCGACGCAGTGGTATCTCTTCCAGGGGAACCGTCTTCTTTCCGGCCCTGCCGACACGAAGGAGGACCTCGCGCAGCAACTCGAGGGCGCGAAGGTCCCGGCCGGCGCGACGTACTACGCCGTGCCGAAGGGGAAGATCGTGATCACGTGCGGCCGCAATGCCACCGTCTGCCCCGGCGTCCAGACCGCGCCGGTGTCACAGACCTTCTACTACGTCTTCAAGTTCGAGCCCACGAGCCCGGAGCACCCGATCCCGGAGATGACCGGCGAGGACCTGAAGCTCAAGGGAACGCGCGCGGACTTCCAGAACGGCCAGCCGATCGTCACGCTCGAGTTCACCAACGCGGGCGGCAAGAAGTTCCACGAGATCACCCGGACGCTCGCCCAGCGAGGGCGCTCGCAGACACAGTTCGCAGGGGGCGGCCAGGACCTCTTCCAGCACTTCGCAATCGTGCTCGACAGTGAAATCCGCTCCTGGCCTCAGATCGACTTCAACGACCTTCCCGACGGAATCTCCGGGAACAGCGCCCTCATCGAGGGGCTCGACTCGCCGGACGAGGCGAAAGATCTCGCCCTGGTGCTTCAGACCGGCGCGCTCCCGCTGAAGTTCGTCCAGGTCGAGCGCTCGGACATCTCCGCGACCCTCGGTGCGGACTCGCTACGGGAGGCGATCATCGCCGGCATCGGCGGCCTCGCGGCCGTTGCCCTCTTCCTCCTCCTCTTCTACCGCTTCCTCGGCCTCGTGGCGGTGATCGGGCTGGCCATCTACGGCGTGCTGCTCTACGGAGCCCTCCTCCTCTTCAACGTCACCCTCACCCTGCCAGGCTTCGCGGGCCTCATCCTCACGATCGGGGTCGCGGCCGACGCGAACATCGTCATCTTCGAGCGGATCAAGGAGGAGGTCCAGGCGGGCAAATCGGTACGTGCGGCGATCGGAGCGGGGTACAAGAAGGGCTTCAGCACGATCGTCGACGCGAACGTCGTCACGATGATCACGGCGCTCGTGCTCTTCATCGCCTCGACGAGCGGGGTGAAGGGGTTTGCACTCATGCTCCTGATCGGCACGCTCGTCTCGATGGTGACGGCGGTCGGGGCGACGCGTGCGCTCCTCGCCTCGCTGGCGGGTTTCAAGTGGTTCGACAACCCGGCGTTCATGGGCGCGAGCGCCCAGCGGATCCCCAGCTGGCAGAAGGTGGACTTTCTCGGAAAGCGGCGGATCTGGTTCGCGCTCTCGGCGGTCATCGTTCTGGTCGGGCTCGGCTCGCTCGGCATCAACGGCTTGAATCTCGGGATTGACTTCGAGGGCGGGAGCCAGGTCAGCTTCCAGACCCCGCAGCCCGTGTCGGTCGAGCGCGTGCGGGCGGAAGCGGCCAAGGTTGGCAAAGAGAACGCCGTTATCCAGGGCACCGGCACCCAGGTCGCCGGTGGCTACCGCGAGTTCAAGATGAAGACGGAGTCGCTGTCGGGGCCCGAGCAGACGAAGCTCCAGAACGCCCTTCGACGCGACCTCAATGCGACCGGCCTCGGGGTCAAGAACGTCTCGGCGACGTTCAGCCGGCAGGTCCTCCAGAGCGCGCTCATCGCGATCGTCGTGTCGCTGCTCCTAGTGGTCGCCTACATCGCGATCCGGTTCCAGTTCACGTTCGCCGTCCCGGTTCTGATCGCTCTCGTCCACGACATCCTGATCACGCTGGGGGTCTACTCGCTGACGGGCCGGGAGGTGTCGGCGTCGACCGTCGCCGCGGTCCTCACCATCCTCGGGTACTCGATCTACGACACGATCATCATCTTCGATCGGGTGCGGGAGAACATCCCGCTGATGCGGAAGTCGAGCTTCGCGGCGATCGCGAACCAGTCGCTCTGGGAAACGGTGCGGCGCTCGCTCGCCACGACGTTCATCACGCTCCTGCCCGTGTCGGCGCTCCTCATCTTCGGCGGGGCCACGCTGAAAGACTTCGCCTTCGCGCTCCTCGTCGGGATCGGCTCGGGCGCGTATTCGACGATCTTCATCGCCACCCCGATCCTCAGCTATCTGATGGAGCGACAGCCCGAGTACGCGAAGCGCAAGCGCGCAGGCCTGCAGGAGAAGCTGGGGCGGGACGAGGTCGCCCCCGGCAACGGCGTCCCGATCGACGGGACCGAGCCGTCTCCCGTACCGGAGCCGGTCGCGGCTCCCGCCGAGCCGGCGGCACCCATCGGTGACGGATCCGCCGCCGCTCGCCGGGAGGCACGCCGCAAGCGACGCCGAGCGAGGCCCCATGGCCGCTCAAGATGAGCCCGAGGAGGGGTCGGTGAGGGACCTCGTCGAGAAGACGCTCCTCGCGGGCCTCGGCGCCGTCGCGCTCACGAAGGAGCGGGCCGACGATCTCGTAGACGAGCTGACGAAGCGCGGCCGGATGACCGGCGAGGAAGCGCGCGAGGTCGTCGACGAGCTCACGCATAGGTGGCGGGGAGACGCCATACGCTTCAGCGAGCGCGCAGGCTCGACGATCTCCGGTCTTTCCCGTGAGCTCGGGCTTGTCACGCGGCGCGAGTGG
>Ga0307290_10000014_pt1 | contig 63147 bp, 67 predicted proteins | sample ER_DNA_144_FD_194472 | JGI IMG/M metagenome (GOLD analysis project Ga0307290, IMG submission 194472) | Bulk soil microbial communities from the East River watershed near Crested Butte, Colorado, United States - ER_DNA_144 | ecosystem: Environmental > Terrestrial > Soil > Floodplain | place... | reverse complement strand
GACCGCGAGCAGCGCCGTCTCGAGCGGCTTCGCCTCGTCACCGAGCTGTGGCCGCCCCCAGATCGGTTCGACGACCCCGATCCCGGCCCGCAGGAGGCAGCTTGAGCTGCCGCGTGGAAGGAGCTGGGGTAAACCGGGAGGTTTCCCCGCTTGATCTCTTCGACGCTCGCGGTGATGTCAGCGGCGCGGGCGGCGTAGCGACTCCTGAAGAAGGGGGCTCGAGCCGAAGGTGAGGGAGGAGGCAGCCTGAGCGACACGCCCAATCTCTTCGTGAATGACTGGGACGCGACGGACGACTGGTCCGGCGGAGGAGCGAAGTCGAAGCGTCTTGTCGATCGCGAACCGCAGCTCGGCGCAACCGTGTACGAGCTTGGGCCGGGGAACTCCGCCGTCTACCACTTCCACCACGGCTCGGAGGAGCTCCTGTTCGTTCTGCGCGGCCGTCCCACGCTGCGCGGTCCCGAGGGTGAGCGGCAACTCGAGGAGGGTGAGGTCGTGCACTTTCCAGTTGGGCCGGACGGCGCGCACGGACTGCACAACCGAACCGAGGAGCTCGTCCGCTATGTCGTGGCGGGCATTCGTGCCTCGCCCGAGGTGGCGGAGTACCCCGATCTCAAGAAGATCACGGCGCAGGCACGTACCGCATCGCAGACCGGCGAGCGATTGTGGGTAGTCCACGATCTCGATCCCGAAACGGAAGAGCGCACGTGACCGAAGCTCCGACGTCGAAGCTGACCGCGTTTGACACGTTTGCTACCGTCTTGACGGTATGACGCTCTTCTTCGGCTGATTCCGCACGTCCCGTGCGCCGCCTGTGTGTTGCAGGTGTTTTGCGCGTGCCAGTTTCCCGCCGAATCGTAGGAGCTCGAAGTGTTCGCAGTAGAAGTCGACAACTTGCGCAAGGAGTTCTTCCGCCGCGATGCGAGGCGAACGTACCTGCGCAAGCGCCGTAAGCGCGTCGCCGCACTCGAGGGCGTGACCTTCACGATGGAGCGTGGCGAATGTGTGGCGATCCTGGGCCAGAACGGCTCGGGGAAGTCGACGCTGGTCCGGCTGCTTTCGACCCTGCTGCTGCCGGACGGCGGCAGCGCGACGATCTTCGGCCACGACGTCGTGGCGGAGTCCCGCTCGGTGCAGAGGCTGGTTAACCGGGTGTCGGTCGAGGCGTCGTTCTTCAAGAAGATGTCATCGGAGGAGAATCTCGCCTACGCGGCGCGCTTCTACGGCATTCCGCCGCGCGTCACGAAGACTGCCATTCCCGAGATCCTCGAACGGGTCGGCTTCCCGGTCGGGCGCCGCCACGAGGCAATGGAGAACCTGTCGCGCGGCATGCAGCAGAAGGTGGCGCTCGCCCGTGCGCTCCTGACCTCACCCGTCCTGCTGCTCCTCGACGAGCCGACGACGGGGCTCGACCCGCGCTCGAAGCTGGAGGTGCAGGACTTCATTCGCGACGTGTGGACCACGCACGACGCGACAATCCTGCTCTGCACGCACGACCTGCGTGAGGCGGAGGTGCTCGCGGACCGAGTCGGCATCCTCGACCGGGGCAAGCTGGTCGCCCTCGCTCCCGCCGACGTGCACAAGGAGCAGTACGGAGCGGAGACGCTCGAGGAGGCGTTCTTCGCGGCGACAGGACGAACGTTCGAGGACGAGAAGGACGAGGACGCGGAGAGAGGTGTGTTCGCGTGAGCGGGCACACCTCTCTCTGGGGAAGGGCTCCGGGAAACCGGCAGGTTTCCCGCAACTTTCTCTTCGGCACGCGCGGCGATCTCAGCGGCGCGCGAGTCGAAGCGATCCCTGAAGAAGGGACCTCACGAGGGAAACATGGTTTCCCTCGTGGGAGTGGAGCGAAGCGGAGCGACGAGAGGGGGGTGTTCGCATGAGAGAAGCTGCGGGAACTCTCCGGCACGAGTTCATCGGCCTCTACGGGATGGTCGAGCGCAACTGGTACCTCATCAAGCGCTACGCCTGGTGGGAGGTCGCATTCTTCTTCTGGACGGCCGCGAACACGCTCACGATCGTCTTCATCGCGAAAGGCGTCGTCGCGGAGGGCGGCACCGTCAACATCGACCGCCTGACCACGATCCTCCTGATCGGCGCGGTCATGTGGTCGTACCTCGGAATCATCTTCGAGCTCCTGATCGAGACGGTCGCGTGGGAGCGCTGGGAGGGAACGATCGAATACACGTTCATGGCTCCCCTCACTCGTGCCACCCATCTGCTCGGCACCGGCATCTTCGCGATCGGCTACGGGATCGTCCGCGCGTCGATCGTCTTCGCGGCGATCGCGGCGTTCTTCGGATTGCACATGCCGAACGCGAACTTCGTCACGGCAGTGGTGCTGATCGCGGTTGCATCGATCTCGTTCGTGGGGATCGGGATGATGACGGCCGTTCTGCCCCTCATCTCACCCGAGAAGGGGACGCAGTTCGGCTACGTCGCTCAAGGGCTGATGCTCGTGGTGTCGGGCGTCTACTACCCGGTCTCGGTGCTGCCGGAGTTCATGCAGTGGCTCGCGAAGATCTCCCCGGCGACCTATGCCTTGCGCGGCGAGCGAGCAGCGATCCTCGACGGCACGAGCGTCAGCGGTGTTTGGGGCGACATCTGGCCGATGTTGATCATCGGCGTCATCTCCGTCCCGCTCGGCATCTGGGTGTTCCGTCGCGGCGAGCTGCACGCCAAGAAGCACGGGAAGTTGAAGCGCTCCGGCTAGAGCCGGCTGAGACATTCGCGCAGGCCCTCCCGCCAGTGTGGGAGGGTCGGCGCATCCTTCTCGCTGCGCAGCACCGAATAGGCCGGTCGCTGCGCGGGACGGCCGAGCTCGTCGCTCGAGATGCGGCGCACCCGCGTGTCGAGGCCGGCTTCCTCGAAGATCGCCTCCGCGAACTCGGCCCAGGTGGCGTCGCCCCCGGCCGCGAGATGCCACAGGCCGAAGGGCCGCTCCAGCAATTCGCGAGTCGCAGCCGCCAGGTGCCCTACATACGTCGGCGAGCTGCGCTGGTCGCCGACCACAGCGATCTCCTCACGCGTGCGCGCAAGGTCGATCATCGTGCGCACGAAGTTCTTGCCGGTCGGGCCGAAGAGCCCGGAGCTCCGCACGATCCACGCCTGCTCGCCGGCCGCGGCTTCCCCGTAGAGCTTCGTGCGGCCGTATGCCGAGAGCGGGTTGGGTGGATCCGACTCGACGTACGGCACGCTCTTTTGCCCGTCGAAGACGTAATCCGTGGAGTAGTAGACGAGCGGAGCGCCCAGCTCGGCGACATGTCTCGTCCCGCCCACGTTGACGGCGGCGGCAGCCTGGGGGTCATCTTCGGCGCCGTCCACGTCGGTCCAGGCTGCCGCGTGCAGCACCGTCCCGTGCGAGTCGAGGAGCTCGGAAGCCGGGACCGTCACGTCCCAGTCCGCATGGCTCAACGCCAGCGCGCCCGGGAACTCGTCCGCGAGCGCGCGGCCGAGCTGCCCGCCGGCGCCGGTGATCAGAACGCGTCGCTTCGCTCCTCTCTTTTGAGAGCCGGTGGAACCTCCCGGTTCCCCCGCGCCCCCTCCGCCTTCTGGCGCGATCACTCCGTGCTCGCGCCAGACCTGTCCCGTTCCGACAAGGTCGGCGATGTCGTACTCCAGAGGTCGGCCACACGTGGATCGTTCCACGGCAACTGGTGCTCGTCCGGGTCGGCAGGGTCGTACTCCTCGGTGACGTGGTAAAGCATGAGGACGTCCGTGAGAGCCTCGAAGCCGTGCGCCAGATTGCCCGGGACGTAGACGCCGGCGAAGTTGCCGTCGCCGATGTCCTCGCTGAAGGCCTCGCCCGTCTCGCGGTCGAGCGCAACGACACGCGCACGTCCCTGGAGGCAGACAAACAGATCGTCCTGGCCGCGCTCGTGGTAGTGCAGCCCCCGGATCGTTCCCTCCCTCGAGAAGGAGACGTTCGTCTGGCGGATCGGCTTCGGCAGGCCGCCGGTCCGGGCGATCTCCGTCACCCACCCCCGCTCGTCCTCGAAGCGTCGCAACGGAATCGGGCGCGGGCGCTCCGAGCCGAAATGCGGCCGGCGGACTCGCTCGATCACCTCGTGATACGCGTCGATGGATTCGCCGGCGTCGCCCCAGTAGCCACCGAAGACGTCGTACTCGAGCGTGCCCGCACGCACGTAGTGGTTGTTCACGTCCGTGATCTCGAGCTCCCCGCGACCTGATGGCTCGAGCTCTGCGATCACGTCGAAGACGTCCGGTTCGTAGCAGTAGAGGCCGGTGACAGCCAGGCGTCCGGGCGGCTCCGAAGGCTTCTCGACGATCTCCGCGATCCGCCCGCCGTCGAGGCGCGGCACGCCGAGGTGCCGGAGGTGCTCGGTCTCGCGGACGTGCGCGAGCAGGACTCGTGCCCCCCGGGGCTGCTGCTCGAAATTGTGAATCGTCTCCGCGATCGAGCCGCCGAAGATGTTGTCAGCCAGCATGACGACCAGCCGGTCGTCCGCGATGAACTCGCGGGCCAGGCCGAGCGCCTGCGCGATCCCGCCCGGGCGCTCCTGGTTTCCGTACGCGAGCCCATCGCCCAAGAGGCGCCGGAAATCGTCCACGTGCTCCCCACCCGTGACGACCATCAGCTCGGTCACCCCGGCTGCCTGGAGGGCGTCGACGGCGTACATCACCATGGGCCGGTCGTAGACCGGCAGGAGGTGCTTGTTCGTGATCCGGGTGAGCGGATCGAGCCGCGAACCGGTCCCGCCGGCTAGGACGACGCCCTTCATGCCGGAGGCGATGCTAGTAGCCCTACGGTCCCTGAACGCGGTACGTCTCGATCCTGGCCAGCCCGGGTACCCTGAGGCGATGGAAAAACGCCGTCGCGAGCTCGAGAGCGCCGCCGAGGAGATCGAGCAGCTTTTCGCCGACCTCTGGCAGGTCTTTCCCTTCTCTCGGGGAATCCGCCGGGGCTATCGCCCCGAGGTCGACGTGTACCGGACCGGAAATCCAGCCGCGCTGACCGTGGTCGTCGAGCTACCCGGCGTCGATCCGGAAGAGGTGCAGGTGATCGCATCGCCGCAGGCTCTCCTGATCGCCGGTGAGCGGCGCCGCCCCAAGGACGACGGGCAGTACCAGCAGCTTGAGATCGATTACGGCCCCTTTCAGCGCCAGGTGACGCTCGCCGAGACCGTCGACCCGGAGCAGGCGACCGCCACCTACGAACGCGGCTTTCTCACGATCCGGCTTCCCGTCGCGCCCCAGCCGGCTCCTGCGGAGAGCATCTCGATCGTGGTGACCTCGACATGAGCGTCGGTCGCCTTCGGCTCGCTCCCGTGGGGGAAACCATGTTTCCCCCACGAGCCCCCATCTTTAGAAGTCGCCTAAAGGAGAAGCAGGGGGGAAACCTCCCGGTTTCCCCGTACGCCCCTTCCACCGCTCATAGGCCACAGGTCGGCCTATGAGCGAGGCAATGGGCGACACGTTCGTCGAGGAGCCGACCGAGGAGCTCTCTTTCCCGGCGACCCTGCCTGTTTTGCCGCTGAAGGACACGGTCGTCTTCCCCGAGTCGGTGACGCCGCTTGCGATCGGCCAGGAGCGCTCGATCAAGCTCGTGGAGGACGTCGTCTCGGGCGACCGCGTGCTCGCGCTCGTCACGGTCAAGAACCCTGAAGCAGAGCAGCCGGGCTGGGACGACCTCTACGAGGTCGGCACGGCCGCAGTCGTCCACAAGATGATCAAGGTCCCCGACGGGACGCTGCGGATCCTCGTCCAGGGCGTGCAGCGCATCAAGCTCGACCAGGCGGTGCAAGTGGACCCGTACCTCGTCGGCGAGTTCGTCGAATTGCCGGACGAGCTTCCCGAGACGCCGGAGGTCGAGGCTCTGACACGGAACGTCCAAAATCTCTTTGGACGGGTCATCGGCCTCGTTCCCTATCTGCCGGAAGAGCTGCAGATCGCGGCGGCGAACGTCGACGATCCGAGCGCGCTCGGCAACCTCGTCGCGTCCACGCTACGCCTCAAGACGGAGGAGAAACAGCGACTGCTCGAGCTCACCGACGTCGAGGCGCGACTGCGAGAGATCTCCGCCATCCTCAACCGCGAGCTCGAAGTCTTCGAGCTCGGCTCCAAGATCCAGTCGCAGGTCCAGGAGGAGATGGAGAAAGGGCAGCGCGAGTTCTTCTTGCGCCAGCAGCTCAAGGCGATCCAGGACGAGCTCGGCGAGAGCGATCCGGAGGCGGCAGAGATCGCCGAGCTGCGCTCGACCTTCGAGTCGATGGAGCTTCCGGAAGACGTACGCAAAGTGGTCGACCGCGAGCTCGCCAGGCTCGAGAAGCTGCCGACCGCTGCAGCCGAGTACGGCGTCATCCGCACGTACCTCGACTGGATCGCCTCGCTTCCCTGGCACAAAACGACCGAGGACAACCTCGACCTCGACAACGCGAAGCAGGTCCTCGACGAGGACCACTTCGACCTCGACAAGGTGAAGGAGCGGATCCTCGAGCATCTCGCCGTCTCGAAGCTCAAGAACGACACCTCGGGGCCGATCCTCTGCTTCGTCGGACCCCCGGGCGTCGGCAAGACGTCTCTTGGCCAGTCGATCTCGCGCGCACTCGGCCGCAAGTTCGCCCGACTCTCGGTGGGCGGTGTACGCGACGAAGCGGAGATCCGCGGTCACCGGCGCACGTACATCGGTGCGATGCCAGGGACGATCATCCGTCATCTGCGCGACGCCGAGTCGATGAACCCCGTGATGCTGATCGACGAGATCGACAAGATGGGCGCCGACTTTCGCGGCGATCCCGCGAGCGCGATGCTCGAAGTCCTCGACCCCGAGCAAAACAAGAACTTCCGCGACCACTACCTCGATCTGCCGTTCGATCTCTCGAAGACCCTGTTCATCTGCACCGCGAACACGCTCGACACGATCCCCGCGCCGTTGCTCGACCGCATGGACGTCATCCAGCTGTCCGGCTACACCGAGGACGAGAAGTTCGGCATTGCGAAGCGCTACCTCGTGCCCAAACAGGTCGAGGCCCACGGGCTCGGCGGCGACCAGGTCACGATCACCGACAAGGCGCTGCGCTTGATCATCCGCGAGTACACGCGCGAGGCGGGAGTGCGCAACCTCGAGCGCCGGCTCGCGGACGTCCTGCGCAAGGCGGCCCGACAGGTCGCGGAAGGAAAGCTTCGCGGCAAGAAGCTGCGCATCGACGAGAAGCGCGTCCGCGCCTGGCTCGGACCGCGGCGCTACGAGGGCGAAGTCCGGAAGCGCACCTCCGAGCCGGGCGTGGCCACGGGTCTCGCATTCACCGCGGTCGGCGGCGACATTCTCTTCTTCGAGGCGACCGCGTATCCGGGCAAGGGCCGGTTGACGATCACAGGACAGCTCGGCGACGTGATGCAGGAGTCAGCGCAGGCTGCGCTCTCGTGGGTTCGCGCGCACGCCGAAGCCCTCGGCCTCGAGCCCGAGTGGTTCCGCGAGCACGACATCCACCTGCACGTTCCGGCAGGCGCCGTGCCGAAGGACGGGCCGTCGGCCGGGATCACGATGGCGACGGCGATCGCCTCCCTCGTGCGCAACCAGCCGGTCTCGGAGAACGTCGGCATGACAGGCGAGATCACGTTGACCGGGCAGGTACTACCGATCGGCGGGATCCGCGAAAAGACGCTGGCAGCGCAGCGCGCCGGCCTGAGGCGCATCATCATGCCGCGCGACAACGAACCGGACCTCGACGAGCTGCCGAAGGAGACGAAGGAGCAGATGGAGTTCATCCTCGTCGACACGATCGACCAGGTCTTCGACGCCGCCTTCGACGGCAAGGGAGCGACGCACCCCAAGCCGTCAGCGGTCCGCGACCGTCAGGCCGCCGCGAGTCTGAAGGACGTCAGCAAACCGTCGCAGGCATCGGTCGCGCCGCCGCGCTCGTAGCGGCACAGCAGCAAGTACTCGCTCTTCGCCCGCAGAACGAACACGATTCGCTCGACGAGCTGCTTGCCCTCACCCGTGTAACCCACGTCGTACCTCCGCGCCCTCTGGCCGGCGATCGTGACGGTGCGCGAGCCGCTCACGGTCCCCTGCTGCTGCCGCGCAACTGCGGCGGCCGCTCGATCGAGCTCGGGAACGACCTTGTCCCAGAGCTCCGGGCGGAACCGGCGCAGCAACGGGAAATGGGTCACGGAGATCAGAAGAGCCCCCTGCGCTGCCTGAACCTGAGAGCCTCTCCGGGAAACGGTCCACTGGGCTGGAGCGACGAACGTGAAGCCGGTCCCCTTGACGACGGACACCTTTGGGGCAGAGCCGCCCCCGCAGCCTGCGGCGACCAGTAGAGTGAGCCCGAGAACGGCTTGTTTGCGTCGATTCCGGGCGGGTACGCAAGATCTGGCAAACCAGCGAAAGGACACAGGGAGCATGACCAAGACGAGAGACAAGGTAATGGACCGCGCCGAAGGCGCAAGGCCCTACCTCGAGCGTGCGTTCAAAGACGAAGACCTGCGCGAGAACGTACGCAACGCCTACGAGTCGGCGCGAGTGGTCTACAGAGAGCTGCTCGGCGGTCGCGGAGCGATTCCGGTCGCGACACGCGTTGCCACCGACAAGGACATCCAGGAGCACCTACGTGAGGCGCTGGACGAGCTCCGCCAGGCAGCTGACCGCGTCCAGGGCAAGAAGGACCACGGCGCACGCAACACGTTGCTGCTGCTGACCGGCATTGCGCTCGGAATCCTCTTCAATCCCGTCTCCGGGTCGCAGACACGCAAGTGGCTGTCCGACCGCGTGTTCGGGCCAAGCGACGAGTTCACCTACCAGGGGAACTCGAGCCCCAGCTCGAACTAGCTCTACTTCTTCGGCTTCTTCGGCTTCTTCGAGCTGAAGTTGTCGGCCCTCACGATGAGGGGCCTGATCGCACGTTGCAACGAGCCGGGAACGAGCCCGTCCGCGCTCGAGATGTCAGTCGCAGCCAGGAGGATCGCTCCTGGCTTCGGCGCATTCCCCAGCGAGTGCAGCGGCGCCCACGCGTCGCCACCCGCGAAGCTCACGTCCTGAAGGTGCTTCCAGGCGAGGAGGTAGGACGTCGGGTTGACCGCGCCGTCGTACCCGAGACCGAGGAGACCGACGGGGTGGACCTCGAAGTGCAGATGAAACGGCGTTCCCTGCGCGTCGCCCGTATTGCCGACAAAACCGACGACGTCGCCGGCGTTCACCTTGCTGCCGTTCACGGCGAGCGGCGAGAACGCCGAGAGGTGTGCGTAGTAGAAGAGGTTTCCCTGACCATCGCGCAGCCAGAGCCGGTTTCCTCCGACCTTGTTCCACCCAACTGAGAAAACCGTGCCGGACGCAACGGCAAGGAGCGGCGCACCGAGCGGGGCGAAGATGTCGTCGCCGTGGTGCCAGCCACTCGAGATGTCGCCACGCAGCGCGCCGAACGTGTCCGTGAATGACGACGGCCCGTACACCGGGAACACGTAGCCGCCTGCTGTCAGCTTCGGCGTGATGTTCGGCGGCTGTCGAACGGGCGGGAAGCCGGGCGCCGGCTCCGGCGCCTTCGAGCTCGAGCGTGCCTTGCCCTTTGGAGGCCGCGGTACCTGAACCGTGGCCTCGGGTGGAGCAGCCTGCGCGGCAACCTCCGCATAGCCGACCAGGATCGTCGTCCCCGCCGGTAGCCCGCCGTGGTCCGCGGTCAGCCGGATCTCGAGCGCCGTGACGCTGCCGCGGTAGCCGGTTGCCGGGGAGCCGCTCGCCGCGCCGGCGACGGTCGTGAGCGAGCCCCAGTCCGCGAGCTGCGACGCGTTTCCTGTCACAGGCTGGCCGAGTGCCGTCAGCTCCGTAACCGCAGATCCCGCGATGTCCCCCTTCGCCGCCCCGGCCCGGGCTTCTGCATGCGCCTGTGCGACGACGGTCTTCGCCGTGATCTCACCCCCGAACAAGCTCAGGTCGTTGATCTCTGCCGAGGCGGTAGCGCTCGCGGAAGGCCCGCCGACCGCAGACGCGCTCGCGTTCGCCGACCCGGTCGTGACGAGCCCGTTGTAGTCGAAGCTGCCGCTGAAGACGACTGAGTCCTCCGGTGCGGAGACGGTCGGTGTCTCGGCTCCGGGCTGGTCCGGCACCACGACGCGGATCGCATAGGCCCGTGCGGTCGCCCCTGAGGCTCGAGTCTGCTGCCAGCCGGCATCGGCGGCCGCAGCAGTCAGCAGCAACAGGGCGGCGACGAAGGCGACAGACGCGCGCTTCACGAGCACCCCATTATGCAGGCTCTTTCGTCCTGCGGAGTCAAGCCCGTCCAGCGCCGCTGGCAGGATCGCCCGGGTGAGACACCGGGGTCCAGAAGCCGAAGTCGTCCACGAGGGTTTTTTGGGCGGCACGATCGGACTGACCAAGTCGCTGCCGATCACCACTGCACTGGCGGCGCTCCTTGCGCCTCGCATGCGGACAAGCAGCTCGCGTCCGCCGAGCCGCTCTAGCCCACTGATCTCAGCCGAGTCGTTCTTCAGTCGCCGGCGAGCTGCTTGCGGGCGAACTCCCGGAAGCGGTCCCGGGCGTCCTCGTCCGGGCCGAGCGGCTCGTCGTCTGCGTACTTCGGGTCGGCGGCGATCTCCTCCGCAACGGCCCGCACCTCGCGGTGGAGGGCATCGTGGTGCTTCGGTTCACGGAGCAGCGCCTCCACCCAGTTCTCGTCGGCATCCTCAGCGGCCAGCTCCTGCTCGAAGAGGAGCTCGCCCAACAGGATCCCGACGCGGATGTAGGCGAACGTGCGGAACGCGAGTACCCGATGCGGCGAGCCGACGAGACGCTCGATCTCGGGATCCTCGGCCTGGAGGCGCGCGACGATGTCGCCGACCGGCTCGTCGACGAGCGGCAGCCAGATCTCCTCGGAGCCTGCCATTTGCACAGGATAGGTCACGACTCCCTACGCCGTGCGCGCCACGCAATCTGGACCGCGACGAGGAGGAGGAGACCTGCGAAGAGGCGTCTCAGGGTCGATGCAGGCAGCGACTCCGCGAGTACGACACCACCTTGCGCGGACGCGGCTGCTGCGACTCCCAGGATTGCGGCCGCACGCCAGCGGACGTTGCCGTAGCGCGCCTGCCGCCACGTGCCGACGAATACGGTCGGAACGATGGCGAGCAGGGAGGTTCCGATCGCCTCGTGCTGGTTGAGCCCGAGCGCGATCAGCGTCGGGACGAAGAGGATCCCGCCCCCCACACCGAACATGCCGGCGAGCACGCCGGCGGCAAGGCCGAGAACGATCGCGAGCACGTACGTCATTTCACGAACAGCCAGACGGCGACGGCGAGGATGAACCCGGCGAAGAGCAATTCGACAGTGCGCGTGCGCATTCGCTGCTGTAGCGCTGTCGCCCCGGCGACGGAGACCGCGGCCGGCAAGCCGACGAGCGCCGCGTACTCCACGCGGACGTCTCCGTGAACCGCGTAGGCGATCACACCCGAGACCGCAGTGATCCCGATCGCCGCGAGCGAGGTCGCGGTGGCCGACCGCGCCTCCCAGCCGCAGAACAGGAGCAGCAACGGGACGATGACGACGCCGCCTCCGACCCCGAACAACGCGCTGAAGAACCCGGCGACGAGGCCGATGAGGACGAGCCGCACCTGCATATTCTTGCAGGGTGGATCTCGTCGCCCGACTCGCCGCGGATCCAGCGCGGGCGGCGCTCTTCTTCGACGTCGACGGTGTGCTCGCGCCGATCGTCGCGCGGCCCGAGGATGCGCGCGTTCCGGAGGCGACGCGCGCCGAGCTCCGCCGTCTCAATGAACGCTACGCGTTGGTCGCGTGCATCTCCGGCCGGGCCGGAGTCGACGCGCAACGCATCGTAGGGGTCCCCGAGCTCACCTATGTCGGGAACCACGGCTTGGAGCTCGATGGGAGAGCAGACGCGTGGGGGCGGCGACTCCAGGTCTTTCTCGAGGACGTCGACTGGGCCGGAACGGAGAACAAGGGGCTGACCGCGGCGCTTCACTACCGCGGCGTGGAGGACGAAGGCGCCGCTCGGGCCGAGCTTCAGGACGTAAAGGCGCGCGCGGAGCACGCAGGCTTCGTCGCCCGCTTCGGGCGAAAGGTGCTCGAGGTGCTGCCTCCGCTGGACGTGCACAAGGGGACGGCGGTACGGCAGTTGCTCGCAGAGCGAAACCTCAGACGCGCGCTCTACGCGGGCGACGACACGACCGACCTCGATGCGTTCGAGGCTCTCGAAGAGCTGGAGCTCGGCGTCCGGGTCGCGGTGGCGTCCGCGGAAGGGCCGCCCGAGCTACGGGAACGGGCCGACCAGGTCTTCGAGACGCCTGCCGAGCTGCTCAGCCTCTTGCGGCGGCTCTGAGCGCGTCCCACGCACGGCGAATGTCGTCCTCGGTCGTGCGCTCGCTCCCGATGGCCAGCCGGATCACGTAGCGGTCGTTCAAACGGGTATGCGAGAGAAACGCCTCGCCACATTTGTTGACCCGCTCGACGATCGCCTCGTTCTCCTCGTCGCCTCCGTCGCAGCGGAAGCAGACGACGGAAAACCTGCGCGGTGCGCAAAGCTCCCAGCCGGGCTCGTCACCCACCCACGACTCGAACTGCTCGGCCAGGCGCACCGCCTCCCGTATACGCGCCTGCAGGCCCTCGCGGCCGTAGCAGCGAAGGACTGCCCACAGCTTGAGCGAGCGAAAGCGGCGGCCGAGCGCGGGACCGTAGTCCGAAAGGCTTTCGGCCTCGTCGCTCGTACGCAGGTATTCCGGCACCAGGCTGAACGCAGAGCGCAATGCCTCGGGCCTGCACGTCCACAGGAGGGAGCAGTCCATCGGAGTGAACAGCCACTTGTGCGCGTTGACGACGAGCGAGTCTGCACGCTCCACTCCTACCTGCGACCAGCGCAGCTCGGGGCAGACCCACGCCGAGCCCGCGTAGGCGGCGTCGACGTGTAACCAGACGCCTGCCGCCTCACACGCGTCCGCGAGCACGGGCACGGGATCGACGGCGGTCGTCGACGTCGTCCCAACGGTCGCGACGAGCGCGGCAGCGTCGGTGAGGTCCAGCGCGGCCGCGTCGAGGCGGAACTCGGCGTCCAGCGGCACCTTGCGTGTCTCGAGGCCGAGCAGGCGCGCGGCGCGCTCAACCGATGAGTGCGCCTCCTCGGAGCAGACGACGACGCGGCCGCCGTTCAGCTCACGCGCCGCGGCGAGCGCGGCGATCGTCGAGACCGAGGCCGTGTCTTCGATGTGGCCGTGCCAACCGGTCGGAAGGCCCAGAAGCTGCGCCGCCCAGTCGAGCGTGTGCGCTTCCAGCTCCGTGGACGCAGGTGAGGTGCGCCAGATGAACGCGACCGCATTCAGCGTCGCGGCCAGGAGCTCCGCGAGGATGCCCGGCTCGGCAGCACTGTTGGCGAAGTACGCAAAGAACCGCGGGCTCTGCCAGTGCGTGATTCCCGGCAGCAGGATCTCGTCGAGATCGCGCAGCACGTCGGCGAACGGCTCGCCTCGCTCCGGCGGCGTCGCCGGCAGGCGGCTGCGGATGTCGCCCGGCTCGACCTGCGCGAGCACCGGAAAGTCTCCGACACGCTCGAGGTAGCGCGCCGCCCATTCGAGTGCGGCGGCTCCGTCCTCCCGAAACGTCACTTCAGGAGCTTCTCGATCTGCGGCCACGTCCGCGTGTTCAGAACTTGATCATTCGTCAGCCAGGCTCGCCGAGCCTGGGCCACTCCCATCTCCATGTGTTGGAGCGCGCTCAACTGATGTGCGTCGGTGTTGACGGCGATTTTCACGCCGGCCTCTCCGGCAAGCCGCGCGTGGGAGTCGCGGAGGTCGAGCCGGTTCGGCTGCGCGTTGATCTCGAGGAACGTCCCGGTCTCGAGCGCCTTCGCGACGACACGCTCGATGTCGACGTTCGCGGGCGACCTGATGTTGATCTTGCGTGCCGTCAGGTGCCCGATGCAGTCGACGTGCGGGTTCTCCATCGCTGTGAGGACGCGTTCCGTCGGGTTGCGGTCGAACGCGGCGTGCAGCGACGCCATCACCCAGTCTCGCTCGGCGAGCACCTCGTCCGGCAGGGACAGCGACCCGTCGATCCGGATGTTCACCTCGATGCCCTTGAGGATCCGGAACGGCTTCAGCCGTTCGTTGAGCGCATCGATCTCGAGATCCTGCTCCGCCAGCGTCCCGCGGGGGTGGTCCGTGACCGCGTAATACGCATACCCGCGTGCTCGCGCGGACAGGGCCATCTGCTCGAGCGTTTCGCGGCCGTCGGAGTAGCTCGTGTGCGTGTGCAGATCGCCTTTGATGTCCGGCAGCTCGACGAGCTTCGGTAGTTCTCCCTTACGTGCGGCCTCGAGCTCACCTGCGTTTTCGCGCAGCTCAGCCGGGATGAACTGATAGCCGAGGCGCTCGTACACCTGCTCCTCGTCGGCGAATGTCAGCTCCTCGCCCGACTCGACGACGGTGATCGAGTATTCGGACACCGACAGGCCGTCCTTCACCGCGCGCTCGCGCAGCGCCACGTTGTGGTCCTTCGAGCCGGTGAAGTGCTGCAGCAGGTTGCCGTACGACTCCGGCGGCACGACTCGCAGGTCGAAGCGCAAGCCTTCGTTGGACAAGACGGTGGCCTTGGTCGGGCCTTTTGCCACGATTTCGATCACCCATTTCAGCTTCGTGAAGTAGTCGATCAGCGCTTCCGGATCCCTGGCGGTCGCAATGATGTCGAGGTCCCGGAACGTCTCCTTGCGCCGCCGCGCACTCCCGGCCTCGGAGACCTTCACTGCCGCGGGATGTTGCTGCACCACCTCGACGACGGCGAGCAGAGGGGCGAGACCATCCCCCAGCAGCCGGCGGTCGGAGGGCTCCTGCTTCTTCTCGGCGAGCGCCTTGAGGATCCGCTCCTCCGTCTTCGCTCCCAGTCCCGCAAGCGTGCGCAGCTGCTCCTGCTCTGCCGCCTGTTTGAGCTCCTCGATCGTGGTGACACCGAGCTCTTGCCAGATCCGGGCCGCCGTCTTCGGTCCGAGACCGGGCAGACGCATGAAGCTCACGACCTCCGGAGGGATGATCTTCTTCCGCTTCGTCAGGGCATGCATCTCGCCGTCCTCGACGACCTGGACGATCTTCTCCTCGATCGTCTTGCCGATTCCCTGCAGCTCCTTGGCCCGGCCGGCGAGCGCGAGCTCGGCGACGGAGCCGGCGGTCTCTCGGATGCGAGTGGCCGCACGACGGTAGGCGAGGACGCGAAAGGAAGCCTCCCCTTCGATCTCGAGCAGGTCGGCGAGGAGCTCCAGCTGCTCGGCCACGTCTACGTTACGAGGCAGAGCTCCGGCCACGCATTGAATATACGTCTGTGCAGGTGCCCAAGGCCGTCGTCTGTCTACCCACGTACAACGAGCGCGAGAACCTCGAGCCGATGCTGCGCGCTCTCGGCGACAAAGACGTGCGTGTGCTCGTCATCGACGACAACTCCCCGGATGGAACAGGGGAGCTGGCCGACCGCCTCGCGGCTGAGCTCGGCTACGTGGACGTCCTTCACCGCGAGAGCAAGGAGGGTCTCGGGCCTGCCTACCTCGCCGGCTTCCGCCGCGCGCTCACGAGCGAGGCGGAGCTGATACTCGAGATGGACTGCGACTTCTCGCACGATCCGGACTACGTGCCGCGTCTGATCGCGGCTGTCGACGACGGGGCGGATCTCGCTCTCGGCTCGCGGTACGTCCCGGGCGGAGGCGTGCGGGACTGGGGGCTGGTGCGCCGGTTCATCTCTGCCGGCGGCTCGTTCTATGCGCGAATCATCCTGGGCGTCAAGGTCCGCGACCTGACAGGGGGCTTCAAGTGTTATCGGCGCGCTGTCCTCGAGACAATCGATCTCGACGCTGTCGACTCGAGGGGTTACGCGTTCCAGATCGAGACGACCTACCGCACGCTGCGTGCCGGCTTCAAGGTCGTCGAGGTGCCGATCACCTTTGCCGACCGCGAGGTCGGAGGCTCGAAGATGTCGAAGGCGATCGTCGCGGAGGCTATCTGGAAGGTGCCCGGCCTCCGGCTCAAGGCACTGTTCGGCCGCATCTAGCGGCTACTCTGAAGCCGTGTTCGAAGTGACCGACGACACTTTCGAGCAGGACGTCCTGCAGGCCGACACGCCGGTCGTGCTCGACTTCTGGGCGCCCTGGTGCGGTCCGTGCCGGGCGGTGGAGCCGATCCTCGAGCAGCTCGAGTCCGAGACTCGTGGCCGCGTCGAGTTCGCCAAGCTGAATATCGACGAGAACCCCGTGACCGCCGCGCGCTACGACGTGCTCTCGATTCCGACCGCGATCCTGTTCGACGGCGGCGAAGCCAAGGCGACGCTGATCGGCGCGCGGCCGCGCTCGCACTACGAGCGCGCGCTAGCGGAAGTGCTGCCAGCCGCTTAGCTCGTACGGCTCGCCGTTCAGCGTGACGGCAACGCCTTCGCCTTCCTCGCAGTGCCCGATCGTCGCGTAGCCGACGCGCGTCCCAACAGCGGCAAGCAGCTCGTAGTCCTCGCCGAAACCTAGATCGTTCAGCTCCGCCCCTTCCGCCAGCGGCACCCGCTCGAGCTCGATGGCAACGCGGCACCCGGAGCGAGCGGCGATATGGCCCGCGTCGACGACCAGCCCATCGGACACGTCGAGCAAAGCGTGGGCGGTCGAGGCCAGTGCCTTTCCATCAGCGAGCCTGATCGGCGGCCGCACGTACGACTGGCGGCGAAACGCCGCACCGGCCGCGCCGAGCGGTCCAGTGACGACCAGCTCGTCTCCGGCCCGGGCCCCGGCACGGCCTGGGACGCGGGCGGAGCGTCCAAGCGCGGTCACGGCGAGGACGACTTCCTCGGCCCTCGAGAGGTCGCCGCCGATCACCGGCACACCCGTCTCGGCGATGCCCTCGTAGAGCTCGAGGATGTCGTGGAGCTCCGTCTCGGCGGGAGCCGCAAGCGTCACGAGCAGACCCTCGGGGTCCGCCCCCGACGCGGCAAGGTCGCTGAGGTTGACGGCCGCGGCGCGCCAGCCGAGATCGCGCCACGAGATCCAGTTGAGGCGGAAGTGCACTCGCTCGACGAGCGCGTCCTGCGTGACGACCAGACCCTCGCGGAACTGCGCTGCATCGTCTCCGATGTTCCGCGCGAGCCCGCGGCGCTCCAACTCGGCCAGCAGGCCGAGCTCGCCGAGCTCAGAGAGCCGCATCGAGCGCAGCCCTCAGCTCCGCGGCGTCGCGGGCCGAACGAATGACCGCGACACCGGCTGCACCTGCGCGGATGCACTCGGCCGCGTTGCCCGCGTCGATGCCACCGATCGCGACGACCGGAATCGTGATTCCGCTGCAGATCTCCCGCAGGCCGTCGAGGCCGATCGCAGGATCAGCGTCGGTCTTGGACGGCGTCTCCCACACCGGGCCGGCGCCGACGTAGTCGGCTTGCCCGACAACTGCACGCGCCTCCTCGAGACTCGTCGCGGAGAGCCCGAGCAGCAGCCCATGATCCTTTGCGCGTGCCGCTCCTTCATCCGTGCGGCCGAGATGCACGCCGTCAGCTCCCAGCATGAGCGCAGCTTCGACGTCGTCGTTCACGACGAACGTGACACCGTGACGTGCACACAGGCTCCGTGTGGCGCGGCCGCGCTCGACGACATCGACTCGCGGGACGTTCTTCAGCCGCCACTGCACGACGGTCGCGCCCCCGTCGACGGCAAGCCGAGCGGTCTCCAGATCGTCGACGAGGACGTGCAGCTTCACAAGATTTTCGCGCGCGCGTCCAGCATCTCGGGCTCGAGCGCGGCGAGCGCGTCGTAGAGGCCGACGTGAAACGAGCCGGGGCCTCTTGCGTCACGCGCGGCGTCTTCCCCGGCGACACCGAAGGCCGCGAGTGCCCCGGCCGCGGCCTCGAGCGGCCTGTCTCGCGCGACGGCGAGAAAGCAGCCGGTGATCGCGCTCGACATGCACCCTGTTCCCGTGACCGCGGCGAGCAGCTCGTGGCCGTTGGCAACGGCGAGGATGCGGTCCCCGTCGGACACGTGGTCGACCGGGCCGGTCACCGAGGCGATGAGCCCCAGGTTGCGGGCGGCCGCGCGCGCGAGCTCGGCGGGCTCGCCGACGGCCCCGATCGACTCGACGCCGCGAACCTCCGCCTCGGCGCCGACCAGCGTTGCCACCTCGCCCTGATTGCCGCGCAGCACTGCAACCTTCACCTCGTCGAGGAGCCGCCGGGCAGTCTCCGTGCGGAAGCGCGTCGCTCCTGCACCCACGGGGTCGAGCACGACCGGAACCCCCTGCTCGTTCGCCGCCTTCCCTGCGAGAAGCATCGCCTCCACCCAATGCGGCGACAGCGTGCCGATGTTCAGCACGAGCGCGCCCGCGAGCGCGACCATCTCTTCGACCTCCTCCCGCGCATGTGCCATCACAGGCAGCGCGCCGAGTGCGAGCGTCGCATTGGCCGTCTCGTTCATGACGACGTAGTTCGTGATCTGATGGACGAGCGGCTTGCGCTCGCGAAGCTCGCGCAGCGCCTCTCCAGGAGAAGGAGTCATGCGGCTCCGTGCAGGTGGAGGACGTCGACCGGGCCGTCGCCGGCTCCGATCTCGGCGAGACCGTGCCGAACGGCCTCCGAGGCCACGGTCGCCGCCTCGCGGGCCGCTTGCTCGAGGGATCGGCCCTTGGCCAGACCTGCCGCAAGCGTGGCCGAATGTGTGCAGCCCGCTCCGTGCGTAGCCGCCGTGTCGTGGCGTTCGATCGGAATCTCGACATGGTGCTCGCCGTCGAAGAGATGATCCACGGCTTCCTCGCCGTGCCCGCCGGTCACGAGGACTGCAGCGGCGCCGAGCTCATGGATGTGCTCGGCCAGATCGCGACGCGAGCCACCGCCGCCAGCCAACGCCTTGGCCTCGTGGAGGTTCGGCGTGACGACCGTGGCGAGTGGAAACAGACGCGACACGAGCGTCTCGACGGCCTCGGCCTGCAGCAGTGTCGCGCCGGAGCTCGCGATCATGACCGGGTCGACGACGAGGGGAAGGTTCCGCCCGGCGAGAAAATCGGCGACGGTCGCGATAACGGCGGACGAGAAGAGCATGCCCGTCTTCGCGGCGTCGATGCCGATGTCCTCGTAGACGGCGTCGAGCTGCGCGCGGACGAAATCCGCCGGCAGCTCGTGCACCGCCGTGACACCTTGCGTGTTCTGCGCCGTGAGCGCCACGATCGCGCTCGTCCCGTAGCAGCCCGCGGCCGCGAAGGCCTTCAGGTCGGCCTGGATCCCGGCTCCGCCGCCGGAGTCCGAGCCAGCAATCGTCAAGCAACATGGAACCATCCAACTCCCTTCGCCGGTGCTAACCGGATCAGGTTCGACGGGTGTGATCTCAGCCCCGGCTGGGGCACCCCGGTCAGAGAAGGGTAACGTGCGAATGAGGATGGGCGACGTCCAGGAGCTTCGGCTTGTCCTCACTGTCTCGGAGTTCGAGGCGGCGGTGGCGCTCTACCGCGACGCTCTCGGCCTCGCGGAGCTGGAGGACTGGAGCGAGGACGACGCGAAGATCGTCGTTCTCGACGCGGGGCGTGCGACCCTCGAGCTCGTCAACGAGGAGCAGGCAGAGACGATCGACCGGATCGAGGTCGGTAGTCGGGTTTCCGGCCAGGTTCGCGTCGCGTTCAAGGTGGCCGACAGCGAGGCGACGGCCGAGCGGCTCGCCCGCGCCGGCGCAGAAACGGTCGCGAACGCCGTGACCACACCCTGGAATGATCGAAACGTGCGCATGCGCGATCCAGAAGGCATGCAGCTGACGCTCTTTACGGCCCTCGGGTAACCACAACGCGCTTCAATGGGCGGATGGCCGTCGGCGCCGCCACCTGGGACGATCTGCTCGAGGGGGAGCAGGCCGCGCATGTCGAGACCGTCCCCGCCGCGGAACCGCGCACGGGGCCGCTCCCTGACGAGCTCCATCCCGGCCTGCGCGAGGCATTGCCGTTCCCGACGCTCTACGTCCACCAACGTGCGGCGTTCGATGTTGCGGCACGAGGCGAACACCTGATCCTCGCGACCGGGACCGCGTCCGGGAAGTCGCTCGGGTTCAACCTTCCCGTCCTCGACACGATCGCTCGCCAGCCGAAGAGCCGTGCGCTCTACCTCTATCCGACGAAGGCACTCGCGCAGGACCAGGCGCGAGCACTGGCCGGGTTGCACGCGCCGAACGTCCGCGCCGCGATCTACGACGGCGACACGCCGGGCGAGCGGCGCTGGCAGATCCGCAAGTGGGCGAACGTCATCCTCACGAACCCGGACATGCTTCACATCGGCGTGCTGCCGCACCACGACCGCTGGGCCGATGTCTTGCACAACCTGCGTTACATCGTCGTCGACGAGGCGCACGTCTACCGCGGCGTCTTCGGCTCTCACGTCGGCAACGTGCTGAGGCGGCTGCGCCGGCTTGCGCAGGTGTACGGCGCCGAGCCGCAGTTCCTGATGGCGTCGGCGACGATCGCCAACCCGGGCGAGCTCGCGCACGACCTTGCGGGCGTCGAGGCAACCGTTGTCGACGACGACGCTGCTCCACGTGCCGAGCGCACGATCCTGCTCTGGAACCCGGAGCTGCTCGATGCCGAGCTCGGACTCAGGGCAAGCGCTCTGGGCGACGCCTCAAGGTTGATGGCCGAGCTGGTCTCTCGCGGCCTACGCACGATCTGCTTCGCGAAGAGCAGGAAAGCCGCAGAGCTGATCCACAAGTTCACGGTGGAGCGCGTCGACGGAGAAACCGGCAAGCGCCTTGCTCCGTATCGGGCCGGCTACACGCCCGCGCAGCGACGTGACATCGAGCGGAGGCTGGTGGAGGGCGAGCTGCTCGGCGTCTCCGCGACGGACGCGCTCGAGCTAGGCATCGACATCGGTCTGCTCGACTGCGCGATCTCGGTCGGCTTTCCGGGAACAGTCGCGTCGCTGCGCCAGCAATGGGGCCGCGCAGGGAGACGCGGCCACGGGCTGGCGGTTCTCGTCGCAAGCGAGGATGCGCTCGACCAGTACTTCGTCCGCGAGCCGGAGACACTGCTGCAGCGGCGCGTCGAGGCGGCGATTCTCGACCACGCGAACCCGCGTGTCCTCGACGGGCACGTCAGGGCGGCCGCCTTCGAAGCGCCACTGGATGACGACGACCGCGCCACGCTCGGCGACGAAGCGCTCGAGCGTGCCGCGCTGCTCCCCGAGCTGAAGCTGACGAAAAACGGTTATGTGTGGGCCGGCCGCGACTATCCGGCCGGGCAGTTCGGCCTGCGGAGCACGACGCCGGACACGTTCGCCGTCATCGAGGTGCAGAGCGGCACCGTCCTCGGCATCGTGGAGCGGGAGCGCGCTTACTCGACCGTCCACGAAGGCGCCGTCTACCTCCACCTCGGCGAGAGCTACCTCGTGCGCGAGCTCGACCTGCGGGCACGCGCCGCACTCGTGACCCCGTACAAGGGTGACTACTACACGCAGGCGAAGAAGGACACGAACACCGCGATCGAAGAGACCCTGCGCACCGAGCGACGGTGCGGCTTAGACCTCCATTTCGGACGGATCTCCGTGACCGAGCGCGTGGTCGCGTATCAGAAGAAGTCCATCCGAGACCAGTCGACGCTCGAGACTGTCGAGCTCGACCTACCGGAGACGAGCTTCGAAACGGAGGCGATCTGGTACGTGCCCGAGCCCGCCCAACTCGACGGCCTCGAGAAAATGCCGAAGCTGCTCGGAACGCTCCACGCCGCGGAGCACTCCATGATCGCGCTGCTGCCGCTGTGGGCAATGTGCGACCGCTGGGACATCGGGGGTCTCTCGACCAACATCCACTTCCAGACGAGTGCACCCACGGTTTTCATCTACGACGGCCACGCCGGCGGCGTGGGCATCACCGAACGCGGCTTCAACGCCTTCGAAGGCTGGGTCGAGGACACGGCGCGGATGCTCGAAGGCTGCCCATGCAGCGAGGGCTGTCCCTCGTGCGTGCAGAGCCCGAAGTGCGGCAACCTGAACGAGATGCTTGACAAGGCCGGCGCCCTGAGCTTGTTGAGGCGGATGCTGGCGGCAGCGACGTCGACGAGCAGCGGCGGCTAACCAGTCCAATTCCCCCATTCGAGCGTCTAAGTGGCGATGGTCACAGCCGATCTGGCTCCCATGCGGCCAATCCCTCGCGATCGCGTGGTCCAGGATCTGGCGCTCCTCGGCGTCGGAGCGCTCGTGCCGGGTGTCACCCTCCACGTTCTCGGACACCACGCGCACAACCTCGGGACGAACGTGCACTTCATCGGCGTCGGCGTCAGCGCCGTCATGGCGTCGGTCGCAGCCCTCGCACTCACGATCGTCGGCGTCCGCCGGCGCGACGGCCGTGTCGTCCTCGTCGGCTCCGCGTTCACCGTCATGGCAGCGCTGCTCGCCATCCACGGTCTGGCGACGCCCGGCGTCTTGATCGGCAACAACGGCGTGATCGCGCTGACAGGAGCGGCCACACTTCCCGTCGGCGGAGGGGTCCTTGCACTCTCGGCGCTACCCGGGCTGCGGCGCCCGCAAGGCATCCGCGCCCTGCTGATCTTTCAGGTCGTTGCGCTCGTCGGCGTCCTCGGGCTCGGCATCGCGGGCATGGCCGTGCCAAGTCTGGTTCCGTCCGTCCCCGAACCGGCAAGTCCTCCAGCCGTGATCGCCTTGGCCGTCGGAGCCTTCTTCTACGCGCTGCTCATCCTGCGAGCGCTGAAGACCTACCTCCTTACCCAGCGGACGGCGGACCTCGCCGTCGTGATCGGCGTGGCCTGGCTCACTGCTGCTCTGCCCCCCGCGCTCCTGTTGAACTACACGGACCTCGGCTGGTGGCTCGGCCACGGCTTCGAGCTTGCCGGGATCGTGATCGTCGGAACGGCCGTCGCGATCGACCTCAATCAGTCCGTGCAGTCTCGTCCCCTCGTGGGCGACCTCCGGGCCGCAGAGCTCGTTGCGAAGGAGGAAGCGTTCCTCGGCGCACGCGTGCATGCCCTGATGCAACGCCTCGCGGAGAAGGACGCGTCGACGGAAGAACACACACGTCGTGTCGCCCTCCGCGCGGTGCAGATCGGCGAAGAGCTCGGGCTTCCGCCCGGCCGCTTGCGCACGCTTGCGATCGGCGGGCTTCTGCACGACATCGGGAAGCTCTCCGTGCCCAACCGCATCCTGCAGAAGCCCGGCGCGCTCGAGGAAGACGAGTTCGCCATCATCAAGCGGCATCCCGAGTGGGGAATCAAGCTCTTGCGCGAGCTCGGCGGCTTCAACGTCTCGGCGCAGGAGCTCGTACACAGCCATCACGAGCGGCTCGACGGGAAGGGGTACCCGAGCGGTCTCGACGAGAGCTCGATCTCGCTCGACACTCGTATCCTCACCGTCTGCGACGTGTACGACGCCCTGGTCTCGCCACGCGTCTATCGAGCCGCCTGGAGCCATGAGGCCGCGCTCGGCCTCCTCCGTGATGAAACAGGCTCGGCGTTCGACAAACGTTGCGTCGCCGCGCTCGAAAGGGTCCTCGAGCGGGAACATCTGCGCTCGGAGACTCCGCCCTTGCAGGTCGCCATCGCTTCCGCCTAGCCTTCGAGCGCCTTCAGCGCGTCCGTCAGACGCTGCTTTGTCGTGAGCACGCCGGCGTAGAGGTCGCCGTGCTTGCGCACCCGTTCGAGGACCACCGGCATCGTGAACGAGAGCGGATCGAGGTCCTCGTTCAGTTCCGACCAGCGCAAAGGCGTCGAGACCGGGGCACCCGGCCGCGGTCGCACGGAGTATGCCGACGCGATTGTCTTGCCCTCACCGTTCTGGTTCGCGTCGATGAGCACCCCGCGGCGCTTCGACTTCGTCCACTCCGTCGTCGCCAGCCCGCGATGCGTGCGCGCGATCGCGCCGGCAACGATTTCGGCGAACTGACGGGTGTCGGCATACGTGTAACGCCGCTCGACGGGCACGAGGACGTGCATCCCCTCCGCGCTCGACGTCTTCGGGAAGCCGACGAGCCCGAACGCATCGAGCGCCTCCTTGACGAGGAGCGCAACCTGCACGGTCTCCTTGAAGCCGACGTCGGGTGAAGGATCCAGGTCGAAGAGCACCCAGTCCGGGCGGTCGGGCTTGTCGATGCGCGAGTACCACGTGTTCATGTCGATGCAGCCCATGTTCACCATCCAGAGCAGCGCAAGGTCGTCGTCGACGAGCGGGAAGTCGACCCACTTCCTCGTCCTGGGGGATTCTCGCGTCGAGACCTGCGTCCGAAAGGTCGGAATCCAGTCCGGCATGTGCGAGGGCGCGTCCTTCTGGAAGAACTTCTTGCCCTCGATCCCGTCGGGCCAGCGGACCATCGTGAACGGGCGCTCCTTGAGGTGAGGCACGAGCACGGGCGCGACGGCACGGTAGTACTCGAGCAAGTCTCCCTTCGTGATGCGCTCGACCGGGAAGAAGACCTTGTCGAGGTTCGAGAGCTTCAGCTCGCGCGAGCCCTTTCTGACGACGTCGGTGATCGGCTCCTCGCGTCGCACCTCCTCCGCAGGCTTGTCCTCCCGTAAGCCCTGGTACGACGGGGCGCGAAGGCGTCCGTCGTGCGTCCACTCAGCGAACTCGATCTCGACGACGAGCTTCGGCTCGACCCAGATCACGTCGCCCTTGCGCACCTTCGGCATGTTCGGCACTTCGTGGAACGGCGGAGTGTCTCGGCGCAGTGGCCTCAGCTTGTCGAGCAGCTTCTCGATCTCCTTGCTGTTGAAACCGGTACCGACGTTGCCGGCGTACACGAGCTCGCCGCCGACGTAGTAGCCGAGGACGAGAGCGCCGAAGCTCGACGCGCGCCGGCCCGTGCCCTTCGTGTAACCGGCGACGACGAACTCCTGCTCCGAGTGGGTCTTGATCTTCAGCCAGTCACGCGTGCGCTTGCCAGGCTGGTACCGGGAGTCCAAACGCTTGGCCATGATCCCCTCGAGCCGCTGCTTCTTCGCAGCCTCATAGAGCGCCTGCCCGTCGTCGAAGGTCTCGGAGAGACGCACCGTCTTGTTTCGCCGGTCGAGGAGCCCTTCGAGCAGCTTCCGTCGCTCGACGAACGGCAGGTCGATCACCGGCTCGCCCTCGATCTCCAGCACATCGAAGACGTAGTAGACGATGGCAGTCCCCGGCTTGCCCTGCTGCATCGCGGAGAAGCTCGAGCGGCCGCCCTCGTCGAGGGCGCAGACCTCGCCGTCGAGAACGCAATCCGGAGTCTTTACGGCTTTCGTAGTCTCCTTCGCCACGTTCTGGAAGCGACCCGTCAGGTCGTTCCCGTTGCGACTCGTCAGCGTGACATCGCTGCCCGCGACCGTCCCGATCGCTCTGTACCCGTCCCATTTCACTTCGAAGGCCCACCCGGCACCGCGGGGGACCTCTTCGGCGAGAGTCGCGAGCATCGGCGTGTAACTACGACCGCTGCGGCGGGGAGCGACGGCAGCTTCGTCGCGCTTGCGGACGATCAGCCAGTTCTTCTCGTCACCGCTGAGATGCGCGGGCACGAGCGCCCACGTCCCCTGGAGCTTCGTCCCGTGCAGGCGCACGGTCAGACCGCCGTTCTTCTTTTCCTCGAGGAGCTCGTACGTGCCGCTGTCCCAGATCTCGACCGTGCCCGCCCCGTACTCGCCCTTCGGGATCTCGCCCTGGAAGGTGGCGTACTCGAGCGGATGGTCTTCCACGTGCACGGCGAGGTGCTGCTCGCCCGGCTCGAGCGGTACGCCCTTCGGCACGGCCCAACTCGCCAGGGCCCCGTCCTTCTCGAGGCGGAAGTCGTAGTGGAGCCGGCGTGCGTCATGCCTCTGCACGACGAAGATCGGCTCCTTCGCCTTCTCTTTCTTGCCGCCGAAGGGCTCGGGAGTCTTTTTGGGATCGCGCTTGCGCTTGTATTCGGAGAGCTTTTCCGCCACGACCTACGAAGCTTTGCGCTTCGAGGGTGCCCTGCGCTGCTTCTTCGTCCGCTCGACCGATTCCCGGAGCGCCGCCATCAGGTCGACGACCTCTCCCTCCTCCTCCTGCGCCGGCTCCGGAAGCGGTTGCCCTTCCGCCTTTGCTCGGATCAGGTCGAGCAGCTCCTGGCGATAGGTGTCGTCGTACTTCTCCGGCTCGAACGGCTCGCTGAGGTTCTGGACGAGCGACTTCGCCATCTCCACCTCGGCGCTCTGGAGCTTCGCCGTCCCGAGCTCGCCGTCCAGCGCCTCGGGGCTGCGGACCTCGTCCGCGTAATACATCGTCTCCAGCAGCAGCAGACCCTCGTACGGGCGGAGCGCGGCCAGATGCTGCTTGTTGCGGATCACCACCTTCGCGATCCCAACCTTGCCGGTCTCCTCCAGCGCACGGACGAGCAGGCGATAGGGCTTCTCCGCCCCTTCCGCCGGCAAGAGGTAGTACGCCTTGCGGAAGTAAACGGGGTCGATCTCGTCGAGGTCGACGAAGTCGAGGATGTCGATGGAATGAGTGAGCTCGATGTCGAGTCGGTCGAGATCCTCGTCCTCGAGCGGAACGTAGCGGCCCTTCTCGATTTCAAACCCCCGGACGATCTCGTCGGGATCGACCCGCTCGCGATCGTCACGCCGCACCTTCTCGTAGGCGATCGGCGTCAGGTCTTTCTTGTGGAGGAAATGAAAGCGGAGCTCTTTCGACTCCGTCGCCGGGAACATCCGCACTGGGACGCTCACGAGACCGAACGAGATCGTGCCGCTCCAGATCGGTCGCATGGTGCGCGGGTACCCGGTTGCGCCGGTGTTTCAACCCGCCGCCGCCCGGCAAGAGTAGTACTTCAAAGGCGTGTGCTAGTTCTTTCGAAAGGCTTCTCCACCCAGCGGGGGGTCGACTCTTCGGGCCGGTTTTCCGGCCCGAAGTCGTTCTCGGATCCGGGGAAAAGGCTGTGGATGTTGTGGAGAGGCGACACCTGTCCACGCCGGAAATCTGCCGGAACCTTAGCGAGGCTCTCCTTCTCGACAGGGCAAACCTGTTGGCTCAGGCGAAAACGCCCAGTGAGCGGAATTTGGCTCGCCGCCTGCGCTTCAGGTCATCGGGGGAGACGGATTCCAGCTCGTCGAGCGCTTCTTGGAGACTTTCCCCCAGGAGGCGAGCGGCATCGTCGTGATTGGTGTGGGCGCCGCCGGGGGGCTCGGGGACGATCCCGTCGATGACGCCCAGCTCGAGGCAGTGGACGGCGTCCGGCTTGAACGCGGCGGCCGCTTTCTTCGCCTCCCCGGCGTCGCGCCAGAGAATGGCCGCGCAGCCCTCGGGAGAGATGACGGTGTAGATCGCGTTCTCCTGCATGAGCACGCGGTCGGCGAGCGCAGTCGCGATCGCACCGCCGGAGCCGCCCTCGCCGATCACGCACGTCACGATCGGAACACCGAGGCGTGCCATGAGCGCCTGTGACCGGGCGATCATCCCGCCCTGGCCGTGCTGCTCGGCCGCGACACCCGGATAAGCGCCCGGGATGTCGACGAGGCTGAGCAACGGAAACCTGTGCAGGTCTGCGAGCTCCATCAGCCTCATCGCCTTGCGGTAGCCCTCCGGATAGGCCATGCCGAAGTTGCGGTCGGTTCGTTCCTTGATGTCGCGACCCTTCTGGTTGCCCACGAGCGCGACCGTGCGACCGTCGAAGCGGCCGAGACCGATCACCAGCGCATGATCGTCGGCACGGCCGCGGTCACCATGCAACTCGACCCAGTCGTCGAAGAGCCGATTGACGTAGTCCAGCGTGTACGGGCGGTCTTGATGTCGCGCGAGCTCGACCGAGCGCCAGATCTCCTCGTCAGTCGGCCCGGCCTGGATGCGCTCGAGCTGGCGCTGCAGCTTCTCGAGCTCGCCCGAGACCCGCGCCCCGCCGAGCAAGTTGAGATTGCGCAGGCGTGTGAGCCGCTCGCGCAGCCTCAGCTCGGCGTCAGTCGGCATTCGAGGAGAAGAGCCGCAGAAGCCGCGCGACGTACTGTTTCAGCTCAGGCCGCGGAACGATCGCGTCGATGTGCCCGAAGCGGAGGTTCTGCTCGGCAAGCCCGAAATTCTCCGGCAGCTTCTCGCGCGTGGTCTGCTGAACGACGCGAGGGCCGGTGAAAGCAAGGAGCGCACCCGGCTCGGCAACGATCACGTCGCCGAGACTCGCGAAGCTGGCCAGGACGCCGGCCGTGGTCGGATGTGTCATCACGCTGATCAGCGGCTGTCCGGAATCGTGGAGGTCCTCCACTGCGCAGACCGTCTTCGGGAGCTGCATGAGCGACAGGATCCCTTCTTGCATGCGGGCGCCGCCGGAGGCGGTAACCGAGACGAGTGGCACACCTCTCTGCGCGGCGCCGTCACAGGCCCGCGAGAACTTCTCGCCGACAACACTGCCCATCGAGCCGCCCATGAAGGCGAAGTCCATGACCGCAAGCTCGCACGCATTCCCGTCGATCGTCCCCTGGCCGATCACCATCGCCTCGCCGAGACCCGTCTTCATCTCCGCTTCGGCGAGCCGCTCAGTGTAGGGACGCAGGTCGAAGAAGTCGAGCGGATCCTCAGAGCGAAGATCGGCCGCCTCCTCCACGAACGTGCCCTCGTCTGCCAGCGAGGCGATGCGCGCGCGGGCACGCATGGCGAAGTGATGCCCACAATGTGGGCACACCCAGAGCGCCGCCTCGAGCTCGTCGTCCCGATAGTGCGAGGAACATTGCGGGCACGTGTTCGGATGCTGCTTTCCCGGCGGCTCTGGGACGTTCCGATGCTCGATGGAGACGTCGATCCGGGAGGACATTGACTGACGAGTTTAGACTGACCCGGCCGGACGCCAGTTACAGGCCCATAGCCGCAGTCAGCCTCGAGAGCGGTCCGACGTTCCCGGGCTCGAAGCTGGCGGCGGTCAAACCGGCTCCGAGAACGTCTGTGGCCTTGGCGACCTCGCCCAGGATTCGCTCGGCTTCCTCGAGCGAGAGCCCGTCCGGCTCCGGCATGAAGACGGCCAGCTCCGCTGGATCGAGCACGTCTGCGTCGAAGGCGATGTAGGCGCAGGAAGGACCCTCGAGTGCCCTGGCGATGCCCTTCTCGCCGACGTGGACACCGTGCGAACGTATGAACTCCTCCTCGGGCGGGTCGAGATTGCGCGCCCCCACGAGCGCCACGTCTGAAGCTTCGACCGCACCCGAGTCGATCAGCTTCCTCAGAGGTGTCGCCCAGAGGTTCCCTGTCGGCGAGCTCTCCACGGTGTTGAGATCGCCGTGCGCGTCGAACCAGATCACTGACAATCGGTCCTGACGGGCAGCAAGGCCTTCGACGGCACCGATGTGTGCGCAACAACAGCCGCCGAGCACGAGCGGACGCTCCGGAAGATCCGCCGCGAGCGCGAGCGTCTGCTCCTCGAGCGTCTCGGCCTCCACGACCGCGGTCTCCGGATAGAGTAGTTCGAGCCACGCCGCCTCCGCCATCGCCTCGCCGCCCTCACCCCAGGCCTGCGGAACCCGTACCAGCCCAGCGAGGTAAACGCGGCCACACGAATGACACTCGTACTCGGGCCCGAGCGCGACCGCCGTGAAGGTCTTGCAGTCCGGACACTTCGCGCGCAGGCGGCTCATGCAAGCTCCTTCTCGAACGCAACAGCTTCGTATGTGACGTGCATGCCGGCGCGCTCGTAGAGGCGCGTTGCGCCGCTCGAGTTCTGCGCATCGACTCCGAGCCCCACTCGTGGCTGGCCGCGACGATAGAACTCCACAAAGGCGTGGCGAAGGAGCGCGAGGCCGAGCCCGCGCTTGCGCCACTCGGGCCGCACGCCGAGCGCACCGACCCAGGCCGCGCCACCGCGCTCGGGGTCGCCTCGCAACACAGCGGCAATCTCGTTCCTTTCCCGGACGACGAACCATCGCGTTGGGTCGAAGTCGGGGACGTCGATGCGTCTCGCGGCCCACTGCTCGAACGGCTGGGGAGCGAAGTTCCATTCCTCCGCGAACGCGTCGTTCAGCGCAGCGTGAAACGCCCACGCGTCGCCGGCTTCGAACGTGCCCACGCGAAAACCTTCCGGCCAATCCGGCGCGGGCGGCTCGGCTTCGTGTTCGACGTACATCCGGTAGAAGCGGCGTACCTCGAGATACCCGGACCGCTCGAAGAGTGCGCGAGCATCGGTGTCCGGCGCAAGACACCACGTGAGCACGGTGGCAAAACCAAGTTCTCGGGCGCGCTCCTCTCCCTGACGGAGAAGCCAGCTGCCCAGTCCAAGGCCGGTCTTCGCCGGATGAACGAAGCCGTCGGTCTCCGCCCTTTCACCAAGAGGCATGACGGCGCCGTACGCAGCGACCGAGTCGTCCTCGGCGACCCACGAGTTCGCCGCCAGGTTGGTCAGATGCCACCAGTCCAGCAGCTCGACCGTCGTCGAGTCGGACCGTCCCTGGACGGCGGTGTCGGCCGCGATCACGAGCTCATTGATCGCGGGAGCGTCTCCGACCGTCGCCGGCCGGACACGGAAGCCTTCAGGCGGCGATGAGCTCATCGAGCGTCTCGGGGAGCCTGGAGAGATCGGCGAGCTCGCGGGTCGGCGGAGGCTCGCGCCGTTCGGAATAGCGGTTGATCCAGATCGACCGCAGTCCGAGCTCGTTCGCCGGGGCAATGTCGTGGAAGTGACTCTGCGCGACATGCACGTGCCTTTCTCGCAGTGCGCCCGTCTCCTCGAAGAAGGTCGCCCAGTGCTTGTGCTGGGGTTTGTAGGACCCGATCTCGGATGCGACGATTGCGAGCTCGAACGGGACGCCGATCCGCTCCAGCGACGCCACGATGAAGTCGCGATCGGTGTTGGAAAGGATCGCGAGCTTCCAGCCCCGCGCGCGAGCAGCTTCGAGCGCCGGCCGCACCTCGGGAAAAGGCTCCCACGACGGAAGCGCCTCCGCCAGCGCGGGCGCCTCGTCCTCCCGCGCACCGAGCTCGCACATCGCGGCAGTCATGACTTCGCGATAGCTCCGCGCGCCGCCAATCTGAAGCGCCGGCTCGACGGCGTGGTAGCGGTCGAGCTGCTCGTCGGCGTGATCCTCGCCGAAGACGCGGGCCAGCTCACGGCGAATCCCGCCGTTCCAGTCGATCAGGGTCCCGTAGCAGTCGAACGTCGCCCACCGGTCTTGCGCCACTGTCGCGAGCTCAGTCCTCGAACCTCTTCAGGACGATCGAGGCGTTGTGGCCGCCGAAGCCAAACGAGTTCGACACCGTCACTCGCACGTCCGCATCGCGCGACTCGTTCGGGATGTAATCGAGGTCACACTCCGGGTCCGCCACCTCCTGATTGATCGTCGGAGGCAGCTTCCCGTCGCGGATCGCAAGCGTCGAGAAGATCGCCTCGACGGCGCCACCCGCACCGAGACAGTGTCCGGTCGCGCCCTTCGTCGAGGAGACGGGAGTCTTGCGCGCGTTCTCCTCGCCGAGCGCCAGCTTGATCACGCGTGTCTCCGCGGCATCGCCCAACGGCGTCGACGTCCCGTGCGCGTTGATGTAATCGATCTCCGCCGGGTCGACGCCTGCATCCGCGAAGGCGTTCTTCATCGCACGGGCCGGGTTCTCTCCGGTCGGGTCCGGCTCAGTCACGTGCTTGGCATCCGAGGAGAGACCGTACCCGGCAACTTCCGCATAGATCTTGGCGCCGCGGGCTTGCGCGCGCTCGAGCTCCTCGAGAACGAGGACGGCGCCCGCCTCACCCATGACGAACCCATCGCGCCCGGCGTCGAACGGCCTGCTCGCACCGACCGGGTCGTCGTTCCGCCGAGAGAGGGCGCGCATGGCGCCGAAGCCGGCGATGCCGACCTGGTTGATCGCAGACTCGGTCCCACCGCAGAACATCACCTCGGCACGACCGAGCCTGATGTCGTCCAGGCCCTGCCCGATCGCCATGTTCGACGCGGCGCAGGCAGTGCACTCCGACGAGAGCGGACCGCGCGTCCCGAGCTCCATCGAGACCCACCCCGCGCCCATGTTCGGGATGATGCAGGGGATCGCGAACGGATTGACACGGTCGGGGCCGCGCTCTTTCAACGTGTCGTAACAGTCCTGAAAAGACTTCAGACCGCCGATCCCGGTCGCAATGGAGGCGCCGACCCGATCGCCGTCTGCCTTGACATCGACGCCCGAGTCGGCCTCCGCCTGGCGCGCAGCGGCGAGAATGAGCTGCGCAAAGCGATCCATGCGGCGGGCCTGCTTTCGCTCGATCCAGTTCGAGGGGTCGAACTCCTTCACTTCGCAGGCGAACTGGACGTGGTAGTCGGACGCATCGAACTGGGTGATCGGTCCCGCGCCCGATTCGCCGGCCAGCAGGCGCTGCCAGGTCGTCTCCGCGTCGTTGCCGAGCGGCGTCACCGCCCCGATGCCGGTGATGACAACTCGTCTCTGTCCGTTGGTCGCCATCTACATCCCCATTCCGCCGTCGACGAGCAGGACCTCGCCCGTGATGAACGACGCCTCCTCGGAACAGAGGAAACGTACCGCTCCGGCGACGTCCTCCGGCTTGCCAAAGCGGCCGAGCGGCGTGTTGGCGAGCATCAGCTCCCTCATCTCCTCCGCGATCGCCTGCGTCAGGCGGGTGTCGATGTAACCCGGCGCGACGACGTTCGCTCGCACTCCGCGGTTACCGAGCTCGCGGGCGAACGCCTTTGTGAAGCCGATGATCCCGGCCTTCGAGGCGGAATAGTTCGTCTGCCCAGGATTTCCGTGGAGGCCGACGATGCTCGAGATGTTCACGATCGAGCCGGAACGGCGCTTCGTCATTCCGCGTGCCACAGCGCGGCACGTGTGGAAGACCCCGCTGAGGTTCGTCTCGATGACGACGCGCCAGTCCTCGTCCGACATGCGTGCGATCAGCCCATCACGGGTGAGACCGGCGTTGTTGACCAGGATGTCGAGGTCACCCGCCGCCTCGACGAGGGCCTTGGCCTGCTCCGGGTCGGCGACGTCCGCCTCGAGGGCACGTGCCCCCGCCTCTCGTGCCACTTCTTCCGCCTCGTCCTTGCCCGAGCGATAGCTGAGGGTGACGTCCGCGCCGGCGCGCGCTAGCTCGAGGGCGATCGCACGCCCGATGCCCCGCGATCCGCCCGTGACGAGGGCGGTCTTCCCCTCCAGCGACGCGAAGGAATCAGCGGTTCGGCCGTTCACACGCGCGAGTGCCGGGCGAACGAAAGGCAAGCCTGGAAAGGACGCAGTAAGGGCGCGTAGCCGGAGGCTACGGGCCCGACTGAGGACGCCGCCAGGCGCCGCTTTGCAGCCGCCCGGTGCCGCGCGAGTGGGCGGTCGAGCCGCAAATTAAGCAGAGAGGAGTGTCTCCTCGAGCCTGTCGACCTCTTCCGGCGTGGAGACGGAGATTGTCTTCACGCTGCGGTCGATCCGCTTGATCAGCCCGGAGAGAACGTTGCCCGGGCCGACCTCGACGAAGGTGTGCACGCCTTCCTTGATCAGGGCCTGGCCCGCGTGAGTGAAGCGCACCGGGGCGGTGAGCTGCTCGACGAGCAGCGGCGCCATCCTCTTCGCGGACTCGATGCGCGCGGTCACGGTGGACATGAAGGGCGAGGTCGGCTCGACGAATTTCGCCTTGTCGAGTGCGGGTCGGAAACGATCCGCGGCGCGGGCTACCAATGGACTGTGAAACGCGCCCGAGACGCGCAGCTTCACGGCGCGGCGCGCGCCCGCCTCTTCGGCGGCCGCACAGGCCTCGTCGACCGCCGGGTTCTCTCCCGACACCACGATCTGCCCAGGACAGTTGTAGTTCGCCGGCCACACGTTGAAGATGCGCCTGCAGATGCGTTCCACGACCTCGTCGTCGAGGCCGAGGATCGCCGCCATCGAGCCCGGGTTCTTGCGAGCGGCCTCCGCCATCGCGAGCCCACGTTCGCGTACGAGCGCAATCGCCTCTTCGACCTTGAGCGCTCCGGCCGCGGCGAGCGCGGCGAACTCGCCGACGGAGTGGCCGACGACAAAGTCCGGCTTGATGCCTCGCGCCCGGACGGCCGCACAGATGGCGAGACTCGTCGCAACGAGAGCCGGCTGCTGGATCTCCGTCTCGACGAGCTTCTCTTCCGGCCCCTCGAAGCAGAGATGCTTCAGGTCGAGCCCGGACGCGACGCTGCTGCGTTCGAACACGTCGAGCGCTTCGGGGACGGCCGCCGCGATCTCGCGGCCCATCCCGACCTCGAGTGACCCCTGTCCAGGGAAGCAGAACGCAATCCGACCGGTCTTCATTGTGTCCACTCCATCAGAGCCGAGCCCCACGTGAGCCCTGCTCCCATGCCCGTCATCAACACGAGGTCTCCTTCCTTGAGCCGACCATCCGCCTGCGCCTCCGCCAGAGCAAGCGGGATCGAGCCGGAAGAGGTATTGCCGTAGCGCTCAACGTTAACGATCATGCGCTCCCGCGGGATACCGAGCTTCTGGACGGCGTAGTCCAGAATTCGCACGTTTGCCTGGTGGGGAATGTAGACGTCGACGTCCTCGACAGCTGCGCCGCACCGCTCGAGGACCGCCTCGGCGGACGAGACGAGCACACGCGTGGCGAACTTGAAGACCTCGCGGCCGTTCATGTGGACGTACCCGTTTCCGGTGGCCTCCTCCATGCTGCGTGAGCCGCTGCCCGGGAGCGAGAGGTGGATGCCCCCACCGCCGTCCGCACCTAGCTCGAAGCCGAGGAAGCCCGGCTTCTCAACCTTCTCCAGAACGACGGCGCCGGCTCCGTCGCCGAAGAGCACGAGGGTCGACCGGTCGGTCCAGTCGAGGATCCGGGACAGGACGTCGCCGCCGACGACGAGCGCTCGCTCGGCCAGCCCGGAGGCGAGCATCCCATAGGCCTGCGCGAGCGCGTACATGAAGCCGGTGCAGCCCGCAAGCAGGTCATAGGCCGCGGCGTCATTCGCGCCGAGCGTGTCGGCGAGCAGCGCGCTCGACGTCGGGAACATCATGTCGGGCGTCACGGTGGCGCAGAGCAGGAAGTCGAGATCCTTTCCCTCGACTCCGGCTTGCGCCAGAGCCGCCTGGGCCGCCGGGAGTGCGAGATCCGTGAGCGCCTGCTCCGGCGCCGCAATCCGCCGCTCGCGGATGCCGGTGCGCTCCATGATCCACTCGTCCGACGTGTCGACCAGCGTCGCGAGCTCGTCGTTCGTCAGCACCCGCTCGGGCGCGTAGGCGCCGACCCCGGTGATCGAGATCGGCGGCCCCTGCGCTTTGCCGATCACCGCTCCACCGCGTCGTTCGCCTGCGGCTCACTCCCAGAGGGGAAACCATGTTTCCCCTCTGTCTCCCCTTCTTCGGCGTACGCCTTCGCACGAGCACCGATGTGATCGGCACGGGTGAGAAGGAGAAGAGAACGCGAAACCTCCCGGTTTCCCGAGACCCTTCCCCGGCGGTGAAACGCCGAGCAAAGAACGCTCATCGTTCCACCGCGAATGTCAAAGTCGCACGGCAGGCAACCTCTCCGTCCACCCGCGCCTCCGCTTTCCCACGGCCGATCGGGCCGCGGACCCGCTCGAGGTCACAGCGGAGCTCGAGGACGTCCCCCGGCTCGACGATGCGCTTGAAGCGGCAGTCGTCGATACCGGCGAAGAGGGCGAGCTTGCCCCGGTTCTCCTGGTCGCTCAGGACGGCCACCGCGCCCGTTTGCGCGAGCGCTTCCACGATCAGCACGCCGGGCATCACCGGTCGCCCCGGGAAATGACCACTGAGATACCACTCGTCCGCACGCACCGTCTTTCGGGCAACCGCTCCCTCCCCGGGGCGAAGCTCGAGCACCTCATCGATGAGGAGAAAGGGCTCGCGGTGCGGCAGGATCTCCTCGATCGCCTCACGGCCGAAAGGCAGCGCCTTCAAGGTCACGGGCCGGCCTCCGGCCCGTGACTGGGGAGGGGGCTTTCGGGGGGAACCGGGCGGTTCCCCCGCTGTATCTCCTCAGCACACGCGGCGATCTCAGCGGCGCGTGAGCTGAGGCGATCCCCAAAGAAGGGAGCTCGAGCGAGCCGGAGGCGAGCGAAGGTCATGCAACGTCCGAAAGCTTGTCGCGCAACCGGTTGCGGCCGCGATGCGCGTAGCACTTCGCCGTTCCCACGGGCATGTCTGCGGCAATGGAGATCTCCTCGAATGAAAGCCCAAGCGCGTCCTTGAGGACGACGACGCGGGCTTGCTCGGGCGCGATCTCCGCAAGACAGCGATTCAGCTCGCCACGCAGCTCCGCTCGGTCCGCTTCCCGCGCAGGATCCGCGTCGGTCGCAGCGCGCCGGTCCTCGAGCAGGGGCTCACAGGCCCGGGCCCGCTGGCGGTTCCCCACATCTCGACACGCGTTGATCGTCAGCCGGTGCAGCCAGGTTGCGAACTGCGACTCGCCCCGGAACTGTCTGATGTTGACGCAGAGCTTCGCGAGAGCTTCCTGTGCTGCGTCGCGCGCATCCTCGGGATCGCGAAGCAGGTGGCCCGCGAGCTTCTCCACGCGTGGAGCGTGCCTCTCGCAGAGCGCCTCGAAAGCCCTCGTGTCACCATCTTTCGCTCTTTTCACCAGGATCGGATCGCTCAGCCGCGCATAGGCAAGGAGCCCTTCCGGACGGGAGGACTGCTGGATTTGACGCCGGCGGCCGCGGGGCAGTTGCATCTCTCCGCTCTAGTCTAGGAGCGTGGCGGATTCGCTCGCCCCGGACATTGTGAAACCCCTCCTTCGTGGCCGATTCGGTCATGTCTACCGCTACGCCGATGTCGCCCCCTCGACACAGCGGATGCTGGCGGCCGACGAGGGAGAAGGGGCGATCGCGGTTGCCGAGGAGCAGACCGAGGGCCGGGGCCGTCTCGGGCACAGATGGGAGGCTCCTGCGGGCACGAGCGTGCTGGTCTCCGTCCTCTTGCGTCCCGCCGTAGAGCCCGCGAGGCTCCCGGAGCTTTCGCTCGTCGCCGGCGGGGCGGTGGCGGAGGCGATTGTGGAGGTGACAGGGATCGAGCCCACGATCAAGTTCCCGAACGACGTCCTGATCGACGGACGCAAGGTCGCCGGGATCCTCGCCGAATCGAGCGAGGGCCGCGTCGTGCTCGGGATCGGCGTCAACGTCAACCAGAGCCGCGAACAACTCCCTGATGACACACAGACGGAGCCGACGTCACTCCGCGTCGAGCTGGGCGAGCCGGTGAACCGTGTGCAGCTTCTCGCGGCGATCCTGCTTCAGCTCGAGCGCGGGTACGACGCCTGGGTCGCTACGGGTACTTCAGCGTCGGGCTGACGTTCCCGGCGGCATCCTGCGCGACAATGCGCACGCTGCGCACGCGCGGCGCGTGGAACGAGAACACGCCGGCGCGTACGGTCCGACTTACGAGCCTCCCGTTGAGCGTCATCCGGATCGTCGCCGGCTCGCTCACACGGAAGCGCAGGCTGCGGAACGAGCGCACGCGGAGTTTGGGGACAACCGTGTCGATCCGGAACAGCACGGTGTGCATGACGATGCCGACGTCGTTCGTCGCGCTGAGCACGCCGGCGTACTTGCCGTCCTTCAGTCCGGTTGGATTCCACGAGACGGTCTGAGCACCCGGAGCAAGGTCCGCCGAATAGACGGAGACCAGCGTCTTGCCGGCCTGCGCGATCTCGAGCTTCACGGATGCGACCTGCGCGAGCTCGAAGCCGAAGGTGAGCTCGTCCTTGAGACCGTCGCCGTTCGGGGACACAGCCAGCGGCGCGGCCGTGAAGCCGCGGACAGTTCGATCGACCAGGACCGGCAACACGGAGGTCACGGTAGTCCGGCCGTCACTTGCGCTGAGCGCGATCTCGTAGCGCCCGTCGGCCAAACCGGCGGCGGTGAAACGGAACGATTGCTTGCCCGGTCGCCGCGCTTGCGAGAAGAGGACGGAAAGATCCTGCCCGTCGGGCCCGCGCAAGCTGGCGGTGACGGTCGCCGGCGCTGTGAGCGTGTAGGAGATGTGGCTGGAGTCGGTCTGCCCGTCGCCGTTCGGCGTGATCGTGCGCGGCAAGGCGATCGCCGACGTGATCGCGAGCGAGACCGGCTTCGCGCCGATCGTTCCGCTGGCGGGACGCAGGTTGTCACCCGCCCCAATCGTCCAGCTGTACGACCCGGGAACTGCGGTCGTCGCGTCCCAGGTCCAGTCGACGTCCTGGCTCGTTCCCGTGCCGGTCGCGACGACAGTGCCCAGCGCGTCGGCGACGGTCACCGTCCAGGGAAGCGGCTCGCTGAGGCGAGCCCGGAAGCGAATCGGACCGCCGATGGCTCCCCGGACCGAAGGTGCGTACAGCTTGGGCAGCCCCGCGCTCTGGGCCTGCCGCGCGATCGCGTCGAGCTGGGCATAGAGCGCGGCGCCCGGACAGGTCGTGAAGCCCGTGTCGCGATGCCCGGAGACGGCGCGGATGAAGACCGGTACACCTGACGCGAAGCGCGCGTTCCCACCCGAGACCCAGGTCAAGGTCGACTTGGGATCGACGTGCGCGATATCGAGGCGCCAGGCCAGCAAGTTCGCAAGCGCCGTGCGGGCAACGGCCGGTGGAGCGCTCGCGCCGTACGTCCCCAGCACGGCGACCCCGACCGAGCCGGTGTTGAACCCTTCGGCATGCGCGCCGATGACAGGCTTGTCGATGCCGCCGTAGCGACCCTCGAAGACCTGCCCGTACTTGTCGACGAGAAAGTTGTAACCGATGTCGTTCCAGCCGTTGCCCTTGACGTGGTAGACCTCGATCCCTCGCACGATCGCGGCCGACTGCGAGGCGGTGTACGAGTTGGTGCCGGCGGTGTGGTGGACTAGCGCAAACTGAAGGGCCGTGGCGTAGCTCGGCGGGGCGCGCCGAATCGCCTCGTTCGCACCCCAGGCTTCGCGGCCGATGAGCGGCGGTGAGCCGGTCATCGAAATCCGGCGCAACGGGATGCGCACCTCGGGACTGCGAACGAAATAGGCGCGCAGCCGCTGGACCTTTCCATGCAAGCGATACTCGATCCGATCGGAAGGGCCGGTCCAGTACGGATTGCCCACATGCCAGCCCTGCGCGGCGCGCGCTTCCGCGGTACCCAGATTCGGGAGGTCCTCGGCTTCCGGGTCCGCACGCTGCCAGGCGCTCCACCGTCCTGCGAGTGAGCGCGTGCGGAACTGCACCGTGCCCGCGCCTTGCCAGTGCAGCCCCACCATGTCGAACTGCGTGGTCGTGGCTGCGAGGTTGCGTTCACCGTGCAACGGCACTTCGCGCATGGTCAGCGACGCGCTTCCGAATGCAGCCGCGGGAGCAGCGAAGAATAGGAGCATGGCGACGAGAAGAGGTTTCATGGCGACGGCGGCCCTCTGCCCAGGGTGCCTGTATGCGGCTTCGGCCTCAAGTGCGCACGCCCTTCCCTGATAGAATCCTTACGAGTTGAAGAGCGCCTGTTTGCGGGGACTTTTGCTCGTCGGGGCGTTCCTCGCGTTTGCATCTTCGGCTTCGGCCGCAACTCCACGGGTTCTCGCGATCCACTTCGACGCGGACGTGAATCCCGTCACCCAGAACTACCTCTGCCACAACCTCAGCCAGGCCGCGAAAGACGGTTACACCGCAGCCGTGATCGTCCTGGACACCCCTGGAGGGCTGCTGCAGTCGAAGGACAAGATCGTGCTCTGCGAGTTGAATGCAAAGCTGCCTGTGCTCGTGTGGGTTGGGCCGAACGGCGCCACCGCGGGCTCGGCAGGCGTTTGGATCGCGCAGGCCGCTGACTTCCTGGGCATGGCGCCACAGACGAACATCGGGTCTTCGACTCCGATCGACTCGGGGGGAGCAAACATCGGCTCGGATCTCCGCCGCAAGCTCATCAACCACGAGGCCGCGACTCTGCGGGCGCTCGCGCAGAGCCACGGGCGGAATGTCCAATGGGCCGACCGTGCTGTGCGCGTCGCCACGAACGCAACCGCTCCCGAGGCGTTGCGAATGAACGTCATCGACGCGATCGCTCCGACCCTGCCGTCCCTGCTCGACCAGGCGGACGGGGTGAAGACCAAGCCGCGCGGTTACACCCTTCACGTCGCGGGCGCTGAGATTCACAACGTGCACCTCGGCTTCTTCACACGGCTCCTCAACACGCTGATCGATCCGAACATCCTTCCCCTGCTCTTCCTCGCAGGCCTCGCCGGGATCGGCTTCGAGATCTTTCATCCGGGCGTGGTCCTGCCAGGGGCGCTGGGCGCGGTCGCACTCGTCACGGCGCTTTTCGGGTTCTCGGTCCTACCGATCAGCTGGGGCGGCCTACTCTTGATGCTCCTCGGCGTTGCGCTGCTCGTGGTCGACGTTCACGTGACGTCGCACGGCGCACTCACCGTGGCCGGACTGATCAGCCTCGCGGTGGGCTCGATCATGCTCTTCCAGAACGCGTCGGGCTTGCACACGTCGAAACCTCTGGTGATCAGCATCGCGGTCGCGCTCGGAGCGGTGTGGGTCTTCGCGATCAGCAAGGCCGTGCAGGTCCGTCACAGTCCCGTCGAGGTTGGACCGCAGTTGATCGCCGGCTCGATCGGGGAGGTGCGCGACAACGGCCTCGTCTTCGTCAACGGCGAGCTCTGGCAGGCGCGCACGCCGAGTGGTGAGAAGCTCCGGCCCGGTGAACGAGTTCGCGTCGAGTCCCTCGACGGCCTCGTCCTCACAGTTCGTCCCGAGGGGACCTAGGGCATCCCATAGGATCCTGTCATGAGCGTCGCGCTGATCGTCATCGCCATACTGGTCTTCCTCGTCGTCCTGTTCCTCTTCTCGGCGATCAAGGTCGCGCGCGAGTACGAACGGGGCATCATCTTCCGGCTGGGCCGCCTGCTGCCCCAGCCGAAGGGGCCGGGACTCTTCCTGCTCATTCCGGTCGTGGACCGGATGGTCAAGGTCGATCTCCGCACCATCACGCTGACCGTGCCGCCGCAGGAAGTCATCACGAAGGACAACGTCCCGGTGCGCGTGAACGCGGTCGCGTACTTCCGGATCGTCTCTCCGAAAGATGCCATCGTGCAGATCGAGAACTTCATGGTCGCGACCTCGCAGATCGCGCAGACGACATTGCGATCCGTGCTCGGGCAGCACGTACTGGACGAGCTGCTCTCGGAACGCGAGAAAATCAATGGGATCCTGCAAGGGATCATCGACGAGTCGACAGCACCCTGGGGAATCAAGGTGTCCATTGTCGAGGTGAAGGACGTCGAGATTCCCTCCTCGATGCAACGCGCGATGGCACGACAGGCGGAGGCCGAGCGGGAGCGGCGTGCGAAGATCATCAACGCAGAGGGCGAGTTCCAGGCAGCGGAACGGCTGAAGGACGCGGCAGCCGTGATCGGCGAGCAGCCTGTCGCCTTGCAGTTGCGCTATCTGCAAACACTCCTCGAGCTCGGCTCTTCCCAGTCGACGACCATCGTCTTCCCGGTCGATCTGATCCGGCCCTTCCTGGAAAAGAAGGCCGGCGAACCGATCTGAGCGGCGACCTCCGCCGCGATCCGGATTCGGGGCGCGTCGCGGTGATCGCGCCCGGCAGGGCAAAGCGTCCCGGCGCAGCACGGCCCCTGCTCGATCCTCCGACCCTTGGCGAGCTCGCCTCGTGCCCGTTCTGTGCCGGCCACGAGGACATGACACCGCCGCAAACGCTCGTGCTCCCCGAGGCGGGCGACTGGATGGTGCGGGTCGTACCCAATCTGTATCCGGCACTCGAGCGGCAGGAGGTCGTCGTGCACAGCAGGCGGCACATCCGCTCGATCGGTGAAGCCGAGGACGACGAGCTCGAGCTCGTCGCCGAGGCATGGCGCCGCCGGGCGGCCGACGAGCCCGGTTACGTGTTCCCGCTGCTCAACGAGGGGCGCGAAGCGGGCGCAAGCCTACCTCACTCGCACTCGCAGCTGATCTGGCTCCCGGAGGCGCCGCCGCTCCGAGCGCGGCCACGGGCCGAGGCGGTGCTCGAACGGGACGGCCTCAGCGTCGCTTGTCCGTGGGCGAGCCGGGTGCCCTACGAGACAGTGATCGGACCCGCGGAGCCGGATACGGCTGGGCTTGAGAGTGAGCTGCTCGCCCCCGCGCTGAAACTGCTCGCGGACGTCGTGCGCCGGGTGCAACGGCTTGAGGGCCAGGTCCCGCTCAACGCCTGGCTCGAGCAGGGCCTGGACGACTGGCGACTCGTGCTTTTCCCCCGGCTGAACGTGCTTGCAGGGCTGGAGCTCGGCGCAAGCATCTTCGTCAACACGGTGCCGCCCGAAGAGGCGGCCGTCAGGCTGCGAGAGCTCTAGAGCTCGGGTTCGGGCACGGGCACGGGCGCGGGCCGGCGTTCCGTCGACTGCGCCTCGCGGAACCGCCGAGCGGCGTCAATTGCCGCACCGAGGTTGAGGCCCTTGTCCTTTGCCTGCTTGATCAACATGACCGTCTCGAGCGCATCGATGTCGTAGATCCGCTGCTTCTTTCCCTTGGTGGGAATCTGCGCCTTGTTCGTCCAATAGTCGAGCTGCATCTTGGAGATGCCGGCGATCTGGCAGACCTGGCCGAGATAGAGCTCCACCTTGCCCAGGTGCTCGGCGAGATCGATCGGCTCGAGAAGGTCCATCTGCCTGCTGACCACCATGTCGTCCTCGCCTTCCTCTGCGCTAGTACCCCTTGTTTCAAAGGTATACCCCTCTTTTTCCCGATCGGGAAGGGGTGGATTCAAAATCTCCCCCTTTCGGGGGAGTGCTCAGAGGAGATTGTGGGCGGGGGCGTGAGCCTACGCCTCTGGGACAGCTTCAAGGCTGTTCGGGCCATCGCTCTTGTCCTCCTCGGCCTCGACGACCGGCGCCAGCGTGGAGACGTGCTCTCCCTCGCGCAGCCGCATCACGATAACCCCCTGTGTCGACCGCCCCGACCTCTTGATGTCGTCGACCGGCATCCTGATCACCGTACCGCCGTCGGAGATGAGCATCACCTGGTAGCCGTCGCGCACGACGCGCGAGCCCGCCAGTTGCCCCTTCGCCTCGGTCAGCTGCACCGTCTTGACCCCGAGCCCGCCACGCCCCTTGACCGGGTAGTCACGAACAGGCGTCCTCTTGCCGTAGCCGTTCTCCGTCACGACCAGGACGTCCGCGTCGTCGTGGGCGACGTTGACGGCGATCACCTCGTCGCCTGAGCGGAGCCGCATGCCCTGGACGCCCGAGGCATCCCTGCCCATCGGCCGCACGTCGGTCTCGTGGAAGCGGATTGCCTGGCCTTTGCACGACACCATCAGGATGTCGTCCGTTCCGGAGGCGTGCCGGACCCCGACGAGCTCGTCGCCGTCGCGCATCTTGATCGCGATGATCCCATCGGAGCGGAGGGGAGTGTTGTACGCGGACATCCGCGTCTTCTTCACGACACCGTTCTTCGTCGCGAAGACGAGGTACTCGGCCTCCTTGAAGTCACGTGTCTGCACGACCGCGCGCACCTGCTCGTCCTGCCTGAAGGGAAGCAGGTTCTGGATCGCCCGTCCCTTCGACTGGCGAGAGCCAAGCGGCAACTCGTGCACCTTCAGCCGGTAGACCTTGCCGACATTGGTGAAGAAGAGGATGTAGTCGTGTGTGGACGCGACGAAGAGATGCTCGATGTAGTCCTCGTCCTTGAGATCCATGCCCATGACACCGATGCCACCGCGCCGTTGCTCGCGATACGTCGTCACCGGTAGCCGCTTGATGTAGTTCGAACGGGTGATCGCAATCACCATGTCCTCTTCCGCAATCAGGTCTTCGAGCTCGAGCTCGTCTTCGGCCTGCACGATCTCCGTGCGGCGATCGTCGGACTTCCCGTAGATCTCCTTGAGCTCGAGCAGCTCCTCCTTGATCACGCCGTCGATCCGCGCCGGATCGCCGAGGATCGTGCGGAGCTCCGCGATGCGTTCTTGCAGATCGTCGAACTCGGCCTGGATCTCTTCGCGCGCAAGCTTCGTCAGCCGCGAAAGGCGCAGGTCGAGGATCGCCTGGGCCTGGATCTCGGACAGGTCGAAGTCGCGCATGAGCCCTGTGCGGGCCGCGTCTGTGTCGGCTGCGGCCCGGATGAGCGCGATGACGGCATCGAGTGAGTCGAGCGCCTTGAGGTAGCCCTGGAGGACGTGCGCCCGCTTCTCGGCCTGGCGCAGCTCGTACTTCGAGCGTCGCGTCACGACCTCGCGCTGGTACACGAGGTAGTGCCGGATCAACTCGAGCAGCGACAGCGTCTTCGGAACGCCGTCGACCAGCGCGACAGCGTTGTAGCCGAACGTCGTCTGCAACGGTGTCAGCTTGAAGAGCTTGTTGAGAGCGACCTGCGGGACGGCCTCGCGCTTCAGCTCGACGTAGATGCGCATCCCTTCCTTGTCGGAGTGGTCCTGCAATGCGTCGTCCGACATCGGGACCTCGGTCAGCGTGCCCGCCTTGACCAGATCGGCGATCTTCTCGATCACGCCGCCCTCGCCGGCCTTCCGGACCCCGTACGGCAGCTCGGTGATGATGATCGCGCTCTTTCCCCCGCGGAGCTGCTCGATGTGTGCACGCCCGCGAACGTAGATACGCCCACGGCCCGAGCGATACGCGTCGCGGATGCCGCCGCGGCCGACGATGGAGCCGCCGGTCGGGAAGTCGGGCCCCTTGATGTGCTGCGAGAGCCGCTCGACGTCGATCTCCGGGTCTTCGATCATCGCAACGATCGCGTCGACGACTTCGCCGAGGTTGTGCGGCGGAATGTTCGTCGCCATGCCCACGGCGATACCGGACGACCCGTTGACGAGCAGATTTGGGAACCGTGCCGGCAGCACGGTCGGCTGGCGCCGCGACTCGTCGTAGTTCGGCTCGAAGTCGACCGTGTCTGCGTCGATGTCGCGCAACAGCTCCGTCGCCATGCGCGAGAGCCGGCATTCGGTGTAGCGCATAGCGCCGGCCGGATCACCGTCGACGGATCCGAAGTACCCCTGGCCGTCGATGAGTGGGTAGCGCATCGAGAACGGCTGGGCCAGTCGGACGAGTGCGTCGTAGATCGCCGAGTCGCCGTGCGGGTGGTAGTTGCCCATCACGTCGCCGACAACGCGCGCCGATTTGCGTGTGGGCCGGTTCGGCTGCAGGCCGGCCTCGTGCATCGCGTAAAGCACACGCCGGTGCACGGGCTTGAGCCCGTCGCGAACGTCGGGCAGCGCGCGGCTCACGATCACACTCATCGCGTAATCGAGGAAGCTCGTGCGAACTTCCTGGTCGAGCTCCCGCGTCTCGACGCGGCCTGCGCCCAAAGGTTCGTTCGTCAGATCAGACATGCGACCCTAGACATCCAAGTTGCGGACTTCCAGCGCGTTCTGTTCGATGAACAGCCGGCGAGGCTCGACCTCGTCACCCATCAGCCGCGAGAACCAGAGGTCCGCGGCGGCCGCGTCCTCGACGTCGACGCGAATCAGCATGCGGCGTGCGGGATCCATCGTGGTCGCCCAGAGCTCGGGCGCATTCATCTCGCTCAGACCCTTGAACCGCGTGATCTGGAGGCCGCTCTTCGCCAGAGAGATCGCAGCATCGCGCAGCTCTTCGAAGGTGAGCGCCTCCTGGCTCTGCTTCCCGAGCTTCAAGGAGAACGGTGGTAGCCCGCCCAAGATGTCGCCGAGTTTGGCGTAGCTCTTCCGCACCCGGTCGTAGATCGGCGACGCGAAAAGCTCTGCCGGCACGACGATGTTCTGCATCGCGCTGGTCTCGATTTCGATGACCTGGATCCGGAGCGCTTCCGCACCGGCCTCCGGCTGCAGCGTGTAACCGTTGGCGGCTGCAGCGTCGATCGCCGTCACGGCCTCTGCAGGAGTGGATGCCTCGCTCTCGACCAGACGATGCGAGAGAACGAAGTCCGCCGCCTGTGGCCCGAAATCCGCGCGCAGCCGGGCCGCCCATCCCTGGTATTCCGTCAAGGTGCGGGCGAACCGCGCATACCGGGCCTGAGTCAGCTTCACGTCGGCTCCGCCCCTCGCCTGGATCCCGAGATCGCCGAAACGCTCGCGCACGAGCAAGTCCTCCAGCTGCGAATCCTTCTCCAGATAGTTCGACTGGTTCCCGAGCCGCGCGAGGTAGAGCGGCGGCACGGCGATGTACACGTGCCCACGCTCGAAAAGCTCCGGCATGTGGCGGTACAGAAACGTGAGCACAAGCGTCCGGATGTGGGCGCCGTCGACATCGGCGTCGGTCATGACGATGATGCGGTTGTAGCGCAGCTTCGCAATGTCGAACTCCTCGCCGATGCCGGTGCCGATCACCTGGACGAGCAGCTGCACCTCGGAGTTCGAGAGCACCTTGTCGATCCGGTTCTTCTCCGAGTTGATGATCTTGCCGCGCAACGGGAGGATCGCCTGGTTCGACTTGTCGCGCGCGTCCTTCGCGGCACCGCCGGCCGAGTTGCCCTCGACGATGAACATCTCGGCGAGCTCGGGGTCGCGGACCTGGCAATCGGCAAACTTCTTCGCGATCTCTCCGCCGAAGGCGCCCTTGCGACGGGTCAGGTCACGCGCCTTGCGCGCCGCCTGACGAGCCCTGGCGGCGGAGATCGCCTTCTGGATGATCTGCTTGGCGTCGGTCGGGTTCTCCTCGAGAAACTCGGACAGCTTCGCGTTGACGCTGGACTCGACGAATCCCTTGACCCACGGGTTGCCGAGCTTCGTCTTCGTCTGACCTTCGAACTGCGGGTCCTGCAGCTTCACCGATACGACCGCAGCAAGCCCCTCGCGCACGTCCTCGCCCTCGAGGTTGTCCTCCTTCTCCTTGAGCAGGCCCATGTCACGCGCGACCTTGTTGAGCGTGCGGGTGAGGGCCGCGTTGAACCCCGAGAGGTGGGAACCGCCCTCGTGCGTGTTGATGTTGTTGGCGAACGTGTAGACCGACTCTTGGTACGAGGCGTTCCACTGCATCGCAACCTCGATCTTGCCCTGCTCGTTCTCGCCTTCGAAATACGCAATGCTCTTGTGGATCGAGTCCTTCGCACCGTTGACGTGCGCGACGAAGTCTCTGATCCCACCCTCGTAGTGGAACTCGATCGCCTCGCCGCCGGCGCGCTCGTCGGTGAGGACGATGCGCAGCCCGCGAGTGAGGAATGCCGTCTCGCGCAGCCGCTGCTGCAGCGTCTCGGCCGAGACTTCGAGCTCCTCGAAGATCTCCGCGTCGGGCAGGAACGAGATCGTCGTGCCCGTATCGCCCTTCTCGACCTCGCCAACCACGGCCAGGTCGGCGTTGGGCACGCCGCGGGTGAATTCCTGCCGATAGAGCTTCCCGTCGCGCCGTACCTCCGCGATCAGCCATTCGGAGAGCGCGTTCACGACCGAGACGCCGACGCCGTGCAATCCACCGGAGACTTTGTACGGCGAGCCGTCCGCGCCGAACTTTCCGCCGGCGTGCAGCTTGGTCAGGACGACCGTCAGCGCAGAGGTTCCCTGGTCCGCCATCTGGTCGACCGGGATGCCCGAACCGTTGTCCCGGACCGTCACCGAATTGTCCGGATGGAGCGTCACTTCGATCCTGTCGTTGCGCCCTGCGAGGGCCTCGTCGACGCTGTTGTCAACCACCTCGTACACGAGATGGTGGAGCCCGCGGGGACCCGTCGAGCCGATGTACATGCCTGGGCGCAGGCGTACCGGCTCGAGGCCTTCGAGCACGGTGATGTCCTTGGCGGTATAAGTGGCTTCAGTCATGAAAAAAGCCCTGCAAATTCCCTACTTGCGGGCGCTTTGAATTCTAGCAAAACGAGCGGTCGTTATCGTCACGAGAAAGGCTTGCCGCAGCCGCTTTTGCGACCACTTTGCGAAGCTCTTCGTCACGAATCACTCGAGTGAGTGACTCGGCTTTCGCAACGTGTTCGGGAGTCGGCTTGGGAGGCGGTTCGCGGATCTCGTCCGTGAGGTCGAGCGCAGGCTCCGGCAAGGGTCCCGGCGCGAACGCCAGCCGGCGCGGGGCGACCTTGCCGAGACGCGTGAGGATCTCCTCCGCGCGCGTCATCAGCTCGAACGCCCAGATCGAATCCTGCGTGTGGACGTGCAGCGTTCCGTCCCTGGCGAGTCGGGCCGGCCACGCGTTACGGGCGATCTCGGGTCCGACCGCGGCCGGCCACGCCTCGACGAGAGGCGCCATTCCCGACGCCGGGCCGAAGCGGCCGAGCTCGCGTTCGACGTCACTGCCGAGGCGGTCCATCAAGCCACCCTCACGCTGCCCGGCGAGACCTCCAGGAGCTGGGCGGCAGCAAAGGGAAGCGACGACGCTTCCGTCGCGGTAATCAGTGTCTGGCCCGTTCCCAGCACCCGCTGGGCGAGGACGCGCCGGCGATCCGGATCGAGCTCGGAGAGGACGTCGTCGAGCAGCAAGAGCGGCGCGAATTTGCGGCGCTCGGCGATCAACGTTGCCTCGGCTAGCAACAGTGCCAGCACAGTCAGGCGCTGTTCTCCCTGCGAGCCGAAGCTCCGTAGGTCGCGGGTACCGCTCGTGAGGAGGACGTCGTCCAGATGCGGGCCGAGGCCCGTCGAGCCACGCTCGAGATCACGTTCGAGTCGAGCCTCGAGCGCTTCGATCGTCGGCGGGTCGCCCTCGTAGCTCATGCGTGCGGACGGAAGCCCCAGCTCATCCGCGCGTTCGGCGAAGCCCGACGCAAGCCAGGCGACGACTTCGGAGCGCGACTCGACGAGCTTGCTGCCAAGGAGCGCGACCTGTTCCGTCCAGGGAGCGATTGCACCGCGTGACGAGTAGCCCGCGGCCGCGCGGCGTAGCGCTGCGTTGCGCTGTGCAACCGCAGCGGCGTACTCCACCGAGAGCGAGGCCCGCGCGGGCGCGAGCCTTCCGAGCACGCGATCGAAGTACGCACGGCGAACGGCGGGGCCACCCTTGACGACCGCGAGTCGATCCGGCGTGAAGACGAGCGTCGCCACCTCGGAACGCAACTGCTCTGCCGCACGAAGAGGAGCGCCGTTCAGCTTCGCCCGCTTTCCCTCTCCGAGCTCGACCGTCACTTCCAGCTCGACCTTCGTCTCGCCGCGGGTGCCTCGCAACGCGACTCGTCCCGCTTGCTCGCCGAACCGCACGAGCTGTGCATCAGCCCGCGTACGGGGAGAGAAGCCCTGCGTGCCCACGTGCAGCGACTCGAGCAGGTTCGTCTTCCCCGCCCCGTTCGCGCCCACTACGAGCACAAGCCCCGGCTCGAGATCGAGATCGAGTCGTGCGTACGACCTGATGTTCCGCAGCGAGACCGTTTGGACGACCACTAAGGCGTCGCGTTGCGACGCCGACCGTAGAGGGCGTGCGGGCTTCGCCCGTGCGCCCGTTTGCCTTGCAACCGCCCCTTCACGTTCTCCACCAACCGGATTCTGTTCTTACTCAGCCAGGCAACCGGATGGGCATGATCAGGTACGTCGGGTCGTCGGCGCCGCCTTCGATGACGGCGGGCCGAAGCGGCGAGATCAAGCGCAGCCGGATCTCGTCCTCCGCCATCGTCTCGATGCCCTCCCGGAGAAACTCGGCGTTGAAGCCGATCTCGAGCGGTTCGCCTGCGAACTGCACGGGTAGTGACTCCTTTGCCTCGCCCACGTCCTGCGTGCGCGCGAACACCGTCAGCTCTCCCTCGGCGAAACGCAGCTGGATCGGCGACGTGCGCTGCACCATCACGCCGACCCGGCGAACGACGTCGAGCAGCTCGTTGCGCGGCAGTGTGACGTCGTGCTCGAAGGCTTCCGGAAGAAGCTGTTTGTAGTTCGGAAACTGTCCGTCGATGCGGCGGGTCGTCAGCCAAACATCGTCCGCTGCGAAGACCACCTGGTTTTCGTGCACGCCGAGCTCCACGCTGTCACCGTTCTGTGCAATACGCCCCAACTCACCGAGTGCACGCGCAGGAATGATCGCTTCGAGCTCGGGCACCTCGCCGGTCAGTTCGGTCTCCTTCACCGAGAGCCGGTAAGAGTCCGTCGCCGCCATGACGAGCTTGCCGGCCTCGAAGCGAACGAGGATCCCGGTCAGCACTGGGCGAGACTCGTCGCGCGATGCCGAGCGCGCTACCCGAGAGACGGTGTCGAGCAGCGATTCGCGGTCGACCGTGAATGTACCGACGGTGTCCGGGTCAGGCAGCCGCGGAAAGTCGTCCGCGGCATACGTGTGGAGTGTCGAAGCCGACGAACCGGACATGACGCGAACGACGCTCTCTTCTGCTCGATGCTCGATCGTGACTTCGCTGTCCGGCAAGAGCCGCACCAGATCGACCAGTAGGCGACCAGGTACGACTACCGAGCCCTCTCCATCGATCTGCGCTCCGAGTGAGGACCGGAGCGAGAGCTCCATGTCGGTTGCGGCGAGATGTAGTCGGCCGCCCTCGGCCCGCAACAAGACGCCGGAAAGGATCTGGACACTCGCCCGAGTCGAGACCGCTCGAGCAACGATGCCCAGCTTCTGTGCGAGCTCATCGCGTTGAGTGACGACTTTCATCCCCGTCCCTATTACGGTGTTGCTTTCAATCATTTAAAACCTCGTTGTAGTCATAGGGGTTGTTAGGACCGGGGAGGAGGTCCTCCTTGCCTTTGGTTGAGCCATTCTTGCAGGGGATGCAGATGGTGGACAGAGTGGGCTTCTCAACAGGCACGGGCCCTCAACGGACCTGCTTCACACGTGCGGTCAATTCCTGCACAAGGTTGTAGACAGATCTGTCCTCACGGATCAGGCGGGCGATCTTGGAGGTTGCGTGGATCACAGTTGTGTGGTCGCGACCGCCGAATTCCTTGCCGATCTTGGGAAGCGACGAGTCGGTGAGCTCGCGTGAGAGGTACATCGCGACCTGGCGTGGATAGACGATGTTCTGGGAGCGCTTCTCGCCACAGAGCTCGTCCATGGTCAACTGGAAGCGTTCGGAGACGAGCTCCTGGATCCGCTGGATCGAGACCTCAGCCGCCTCGCCCTGAGGGAAGACGTCCTTGAGAACGTCCTCGGCAAGCTCCACGGAGAGGGCGCGAGCGGTGAGTGAAGAGAAAGCAACCACCCGCGTGAGCGCCCCCTCGAGTTCTCTGATGTTGGTCGAGATGCGAGAAGCGATGAAGGACAACACTTGTGGGTCGGGCACGTTGATCCCGTCCGTCTTGACCTTCTTGCGCAGGATCGCGATTCGCGTCTCCAGGTCGGGCGGCTGTACGTCAGTGATCAGCCCCCACTCGAAGCGGGAGCGCAGCCGCTCCTCCAGGGTGGCGATGTCCCGCGGCGGGCGGTCGGAGGACATGACGATCTGAGAGCCCGCTTCGTAGAGGGAGTTGAAGGTGTGGAAGAACTCCTCCTGGATCCGCTCCTTGTGCTCGAAGAACTGCACGTCGTCGACGAGCAAGAGGTCGTACGTGCGGTAACGCTGCTTGAAGCCCTCGATCCGTTTGTCGCGCAGCGAGTTGATGAAGTCGTTCATGAACGTCTCGCTGGTGACGTAGCGGACTGAGAGGTCGCTCGAGTGCTCCGCGACGTACTGCGCGATCGCCTGCATCAGGTGCGTCTTGCCGAGCCCGGTCCCGCCGTAGATGAAGAGCGGGTTGTACGCCTGCGCCGGCGCTTCCGCGACGGCGAGTGCGGCCGCGTGCGCAAACCGGTTGGACGACCCGATCACGAAGAGGTCGAACGTGTACTTCGGGTTCATCCCGGAGTCCACGGCGCCTCCGGCACGACCCTTCGGGGCCTCCGCCGGGGCGGGCGTGTCCGCGGGCACGCGCTCTGTCACGGAGAGTGCGACTCGACGCTCCTGGCCGGTGACGTCGCGGACGGCCGCGCCGATCAGACCGAGGAAGTGCCCCTCGATCCACTCGCGCGTGAAGTCGTTCGGGACGCCCAGAACGAAGGCGTCGTCCGACAACTCTGCCCCCTCGGCTTCAGCGAACCACGTGCGATACGTGGTCTCGTTGAGGGCCCCCTTGAGCCGACCGGCGACTTCGCTCCACAGGCTCTCCGCAGTCAGCTCAATTGGGCGATCCACGCCGCGGTACCACTCCTCTCCGGCTCGGGGAAGCGGCGAGCATAGCAGCGTCTCCCAGCGCCTACAATGGTGGAAATTGGGGATGAAATTATGGAGATTTGCAGCGTCTTTCCTGACTCCACACGACTCTCCACACCTGTGGATCAAGTCTGACACTTGGTCACATTTGGAGGCACTTCTCGCGCTCGCTACTGTGGATAACTCTGTGCACCGACGCTCCTCTATACTGGCCCGCCACTGCTCCTCTTCGGGGCACTTTCCTCCTTCTTCGACCTCGTGAAACGGACCTACCAGCCCAACGTGCGCCGGCGGAAGCGCAAGCATGGTTTCCGCGCGCGGATGGCCACGCGTGCGGGCCGCGCGATTCTGAAGCGCCGCCGTGCGAAGGGCCGGAAGCGTCTCTCCGCGTAGAGCAGCGAAACCAGTGCAACGCCGGAACCGCCTGTCTCGCTCGCGAGACTTCGATGCTGTCTATCGCCAGGGACGCTCGACTTCGACGAGGTTTCTCGTCCTCTACTGGTTCGAGCGCGAAGAGGAGCTCGGCGAGCCGAGGCTCGGGTTGGCGGTCCCGCGAGCGACGGGAAACGCCGTCACCCGCAACCGGATCAAGCGGCAGCTGCGCGAGGTCTGGCGAGCTCGTCTGGAACGGGTCCCTGCGGGTCGGGACTACGTCTTGATCGCCAAGCCGGGGCTTTCGGAGGCGGTCGCGGCGAACGGTTTCGACTGGCTCGCGGAGCGCGTCGACGAAGTGCTCACGAAGGCGGCCGCGTGAGGTACGTGGGCGTTGCCGCAGTATGGGCGTACCGATTCACGCTCGCCCCGTTCCTCGGAGTCGGGCAGTGCAAGTACCACCCCTCCTGCTCCCAGTACGCGATCGATGCTTACAAGGAGTTCGGCTTCTTCAAGGGGACCGTGCTCGCGGGCTGGCGCCTGCTCCGGTGCAATCCCTGGAGCCGCGGCGGCGTCGACTACGCGCGCGACCAGAAGGTCTTCAGGTGATCGTCGCGAGCATCCTCACGCCGCTCGAGGACCTGCTGCGGCACATCCTCAATGCGCTCCATTCGGTCGGCTTGCCGTGGGCGTGGTCGATCGTCGGGCTCACGATCATCGTGCGGATCTTGCTCGTCCCGCTGACGGTGAAGCAGATCCACTCGATGCAGAACATGCAGGCGCACGCGCCGCAGATGAAGGAGATCCAGCGCAAGTACAAGGGTGACCGCCAGAGGCTCAACGAAGAGCTGATGAAGTTCTACAAGGAGAACAACATCAACCCGGCCGCGTCGTGCCTGCCACTCGTGGCACAGCTGCCGATCTTCATCGGACTCTTCTACACGCTCCGTGCCTTCGCGAAGCACCCGCCGGCGGGCGACCTGTCGTGGTTGCACTTCGTCCCGAACATCGCGAAGCATGCGAACAGCCACTGGTCGGGCTATGTCCTGCTCGCGATCTACGTGCTCAGCCAGGTGGCGTCGACGTACTTCATGTCCGGGACGATGCAGAAGTCGCAGCGCTATCTGATGATGGTTTTGCCGTTCGTCTTCATCCCGTTCATCCTCAGATTCCCGACCGGTCTCGTCCTCTACTGGATGACGACGAACCTCTGGACGGTCGGGCAGGGCTTGATCACCCGACGCCTGATGCCGAAGGTCGGGCCGCCGTCCGGGCCCGCTTCATCCGGTCCGAAACGGTCGTCCCGTACCCCGCCGAAGGAGCCGCCTGCCGACGTCGAGACACCGGCCGCCGAGGTGCCCGCCCCGAAGCCGAGCAGCGGCCCGCCACGCCGCGTCAAACGAAAGAAGAAGGCGCGCCGCTAGATGGAAACGCAGGAGATCTCGGTCGAGGCGACCGGCGAGACCGTCGGCGAGGCCAAGTGGGCGGCGCTGCGAGAGCTCGAGAAGCAGCACCCGGGACTGGACAAGTCGGCCGTGCACTTCCAGGTCGTGACCGAGGGAGAGCGAGGCTTGCTCGGCGTCGGTTTCGCGCCGGCGAAGGTGGTCGCGACGGTCTCTGCGGATGCAGTTGCAGCCGAGCCCGTCGAGGAGTCCGAGTTGGCCGCGGAAGCGCGCGAGCTCGTGACACGAATCGTGGACGGGATCGGTGTCACCGGGCGGATCGACGTCGACGAGGACGACGAGGTGATCACGGTCTCTTGTGCTGGGTCCGATCTCGGCATGCTGATCGGGCGCCACGGACAGACGATCGACGCCGTTCAGTACCTCGCAAACGCCGTCATGTGGCGGCGCCACCCCGAGGACCGCAAGGAGGTCGTCGTGGATGCCGCGGGCTACCGCGACCGTCGGCGCACCGCGCTCGAGGCGCTGGCCGTGCGCTCAGCGGAACGCGCACTGTCGGATCACGGGCCGGTCGAGCTCGAGCCGATGACGGCTGTCGAGCGCAAGGTCGTTCATCTGCGTCTCAAGGAATTCGACGGGGTAGAGACGACGAGTGAGGGCACCGAGCCCAACAGATTCGTCGTTGTCCATCCGGCGGCGGAGCCGTCTGCCCGCGATTAGCGGACCAGGGGATGCCGTCACGTCGCTCGAAGATTGGCTTCGAGCTCTCGTCGCAACTCCGGGCCTAACGGGAATCGGCGATCTCGCGGAAGCGCGGAGGATGCTGTTGGACGACTCGTTGCGCGCTGTGGACGTCGTTTCGCACTTTGCGGGGCCGATCGTCGACGTCGGCTCGGGAGGAGGCGTGCCGGGGATTCCGCTGGCAACGTTCCTTCCCGACCGCGAGGTAACGCTGCTCGAAGCGATCGGCCGCAAGTGCGACTTCTTGCGCGAGTGGGCGCCGGCGAATGTCGTCGTCGTCCAGGGTCGGGCGGAGGAGCAGGGGACGGATGTCTATGGAATCGCCGTTGCCAAGGCGTTGGCGAAACCGCCGACGGCAGCCGAATGGTGCCTGCCGCTCGTCCGTCCAGGCGGTGCCGTCGTGCTGTGGGTCGGGCTGAGCGCCGACACCGAACGCGTCGCTCGGGTGGCCGAACAGGTCGGCGGCGAGCTCGTGGAATCTCACGACGGGCTGCTGGTTTTGCGCAAAGTGCGGCCGACGCCGGAGGGCTTTCCGCGCCGAACGGGAGTTGCGAGTAAGCGTCCGTTGGACTGAGTACGCTGGCGAGGTGGCGAAGGTCTACGCGCTGGCGAACCAGAAGGGCGGCGTCGGCAAGACGACGACTGCGATCAACCTCGCCGCGTGCCTCGCGGAAGCGGGCGAGCCGGCCCTCGTCATCGACCTCGATCCGCAGGCGAACGCAACCTCGGGCCTCGGCGAGCGCGCGAACGGAACGTCGACGTATGACCTGCTCGACGGCGTGCCGCTCCGCGACCTCGCGAAGCCGACGAAGTTCCCGAACCTGCATCTGATCCCGGCGAAGCCGGACCTCGCCGGCGCGACGGTCGAGCTGACGCAGCACAGCGACGGGGAGACGTATCTGCGCCAGGCGCTGGCTTCGGACATCGACCAGTACTCGTTCGTCTTCCTCGATTGTCCGCCGTCGTTCGGGCCTCTCACGGTCAACGCGCTCGCTGCTGCCGACCGGGTGCTGATCCCGGTGCAGGCCGAGTACTACGCGCTCGAGGGCCTTTCGCAGCTCGTGCAATCGATCAACCTCGTGAAGGCGCGGCTGAACCCGCGGCTCGCGGTCGGCGGCGTCCTGCTGACCATGGTCGACGGGCGGACGCGTCTGTCTGCAGACGTCGAGGCCGAAGTACGCAAGCATTTCGGCGAGCTGGTCTTCACGCAGACGGTCCCGCGCTCGGTGCGGCTCGCGGAAGCGCCGAGCCACGGGCTGCCCGCAATCGCGTACGACCGCCGCTCGCGCGGTGCGGACGCCTACTGGAAGGTGGCGATGGAGCTTGTCGAGCGTGCCTAATTGCGACCGGACCGGCCCCGCGAGCACGCCCCTGGCGGCTGCAAAGCGGCGCCAGCCGTTGTCCTCAGTCGGGCCCGTAGCCTCCGGCTACGCGCCCTCCCTGCGTCCTAGTCTGGCTTGCTTTTCGCGTGCCAGGAGCGCACTCGCGTGACCGGCCCGGCCGCTGAAAGACGAGGCCTCGGCCGAGGCCTCGAAGTCCTCCTGGGGGGAGCGACAGCGAGCGAGCTGGCCGAGCTTCCCGTCGATGCGATTCACCCGAACCCGCGGCAGCCTCGGCGGCGCTTCGATTCGGAAGCCGGCGCGGGGCTGGCGGACTCGGTGCGCGCGCAGGGCGTCGTGCAACCGGTGCTCGTCCGTCCGCGCACGGCCGGCGGCTATGAGCTGATCGCAGGCGAGCGCCGCTGGCGCGCGGCGCGCGACGCCAAGCTGACGACCGTGCCGGCAGTCGTGCGTGAAGCCGACGACCGCGACACGCTCCTCCTCGGCCTCGTCGAGAACGTCGCGCGGGAAGATCTCTCGCCGATCGAGGAAGCGCGGGCGTTCGCGGTCGTCCTCGACGAGTTCGGGCTCTCGCTCGGGGAGCTCGCCGAGCGAGTGGGAAAGTCCAAGCCGGCGGTGTCGAACCGGGTGCGGCTGCTCGAGTTGCCCGAGGACGTCTTGAAGATGGTCGAGCGGGGCCAACTGACCGAAGGTCACGCGCGCGCGGTGCTCGCGGTGCCGGACCACGAGGGCCGCCGCGCGCTGGCGCGGAAGATCGTTCAGAAGGGCATGTCGGTACGCGCTGCAGAGCGGGCCGCCCGTTGGGCAGGCGCCAAGACGAAGCAACGCCGTCAGACGACGAAGCTCGACCCGGCCCTCGTCGCCCGCGCGAAGACGGCGGCCGACCGAATCACCGGTTTCTCGAGTCGAATCGTGTCGAATCGTCTAGAAATCTCGTTCGCCGACGAGCCCGAGCTCGAAGAGCTCGTCGAAGCGCTGGAGAAAGCCGCGAAGTAGCCGTATCCCGTTGGACGCCTGCCTCGTTCAACGGTTGACATGCTCGGACTGTGGCTGAACGACATGGAGTCTCTCGAAGCGATCTCTCAGGACGACGAGGCGAAGCGAATCTTCCTCCGCATGGCCGCGATGTCGCGGGACGGTCAGATGAAGAACTTCCTGAACGAAGTGGCACGCGACGAGGACCTAGACGACGAGACGAAGGGCACGTTGAAAGAGCTCGCCGAGGACGGTACGTTCCTGCTCGCGGTGGAGGACTACCTCCAGCGCACCACCGTTCTTCACTAAGAAGGTCCGTAGCCGCGCTCGACATGCGCGAGCGCGGCTCAAGAAGCCTCTTGGAGGAGAACGCCGCCGAAAGTCATCATGGCCGCGAAGCGGCCGGACTTTCGGCGGTTCAAGCGGCCGGACTTTCGCGGTAAATGGGCGATCGTGGACTCGAACCACGGACCTCCGCCTTATCAGAGCGGCGCTCTAACCAACTGAGCTAATCGCCCACGGGAGGGTGGATTGTAGCCACACGTTTCCCTATGCTCGCCCGCATGGCAACGCTCGGCGAGGTGATGACGACGGACGTGCTCACGGTCGCGCCCGAGGACACGATCGGCGAGGCGGCCCAGAAGATGACCGACCAAGGTGTCGGCGCCGTGGTGGTCTCCGACTTCGGCCGGCTGATCGGGATTTTCACGGAGCGCGACCTGATGCGAGCAGTCGCGGGCCGGGTGCACTCGAGCGAGGCGCGGGTGCGGGACTGGATGACGCCGGATCCCCTGACGATGGCCGAGGACGCATCGGTCGAGGAAGCCGGGCAGGCGATGATCGAACGCGGCTTCCGTCACATTCCGGTCGTCGCGGGCGAGCGTGCGGTCGGCATCGTCAGCATTCGCGACGTCGCGGAGTGGCGTTTGAAAGAACGCTCCGACTAAGGGATACCGCGGCGCCACCGGAGTGCCGATGCCGCTAGCGGCGTTTGTCCTCGCTGCGGCCATGAAGATCGGAGACCTCGTCACCTACCAGGGCCGTGCCTACGTGCTCCGCGGGCTCGAGCCGATGAGCGTGCCCAACCGGCGCGCCGAGCTCGAGGATGCCGAGAGCGGCGAGGTCATCGTCGTGCCCCTTGCTGAGGTTTCTCCGCAAGACCCCTGAGCTACCATCAGAGCAAGCCCATGCAGGAGATGCAGATCTACGGGGTCAGCTTCGATCTGGTCGGCAAGCAGCCGATCGTGCTGCTCAAGACAGCAGAGGGAAACAAGTTCCTGCCGATCTGGATCGGCCACCCGGAGGCGGCGGCCATTCTCATGAAGCTCCAGAGCGCGTCCACCCCGCGACCGATGACGCACGACCTCGTCACCGACATGCTCGACCAGCTCGGAGCCCAGGTGACACGCATCACCGTGACCGAGCTGCGCGAGAACACGTTCTACGCGCAGATCACCGTTCAGCTCGACGGGTCGGAGATCGAGGTCGACTCGCGGCCGTCTGACGCGATCGCGCTCGCGATCCGGGCCGAGGCGCCGATCTTTGCGGCCGACGACGTGATCGAGGAGTCGGCGATCGAGTTCGAGGGCGAAGAGGTGACCGAGGAGGAGATCGAGTCGCGGGTCTCCGAGTTCAAGCAGTTCCTCGACGAAGTGACGCCCGACGAGTTCGCGATCGAGCCGGAAGAGGAGTAGCCGCTCCCCTCACGGACGTCCCGGCCACTTCAGCTTGACGGGCTTGCTGCTACGCGGCAGGGCGATCAGCCGGAACGGATAGGTCACCCGGGCCTGAACGGCGTCCCCGAGAGACGGAGTCCGTTCGTGGACGACCACGACGATGTGGTCGCCAAGATCCTCAACCCGCACGATCCGGAGCTCGTAGCCGCTGCTCGATCGCGGTCCGGCTGCAACCAGGTAGATCTCGCGGCGCTCGAAGTCGACGTTCGGCAGGCGGATCGTCCGTCCCGGGTTGTTCCGCTCGAGCACGTCGAGCAGCGCCGCGCGGTTGCGGAAGACGTCCCGGGTGATGCGTGTGAACTCGAGCGGACCTGCCTGCCGGGTCAGATCCACATAGGGGACATCGCGTGGGGTGCTGCCGCAACCTGCGAGCAGCAGCAGCGAGAGCACGACGACGCTAGTACACGTACACCGTCTCGCCGTACGGAACCGTCCGGTAGAGGAACGGCGCGACCCACATCGGGATGCGCACGCAGCCATGGCTGGCCGGGTAGGGCGGGACGGACGGGTTGCCGTGGATCGCATAGCCACCCGTGAAGTAGAGCGGGTCGTAGAGAGTCCCGAGCGGACTGGGGTCGAAGCCGACCACCTTGCGGTAGACGGCGAACCGTCCGACCGGAGTGAACGTGCCGGTCACGCCTGCCGTCGAGATCGGGACGATCAGACCGACGCGGGAGGCTTGGACGACGTAGAGCACCTGCAGTCCCTTGTTCACCTCGAGGTGCATGGCAGGCTGCGCGAACCGTGGCACCGGAACGCGGGGATTCGCAAGGGCGCGCCAGAAGCGCGCGTCGACGATGCCGGTCCGTGACAGGCCGTGGACCTTCTGGAAGGCGTAGACCGCATCGAGCATGCGACCGTCGAATGTCCCCCCGGCGGGAGCCGCGTAGCGCAGACGCCGGAGCTGGTCGCCGAGTTGTGAGACCGCGATACCGCGTGCGCCGAGGGCCAGCCGTGGCAGGACGACGTTCGCCCGCAGGACCCGGACCGTCCCGACGTAGCCCTCGGTCGGGATCACCTCCGTACGGATCTGGTACGAGGCGAGGCGGTGCGTGTCGAGCTTGATCCGGACGCGCCCGGCGAACGTGCGGTCGACCAGTACGTCCTGGCCGCGCGCGATGTTGACCGCGAGCGCGCCGGCGTTGGCGGGCACGAGTCGCGCCGTGAAGAAGAATCGGCTGCCGCGTGCGTCGCTGCCGCGCAACCCGGTGACGAGCTTTGGGACGACACGGAGCGCGAGCGGCGCAGACTTGGCGCGCTCGCTCGTCGCGACGTACTCACCTGGGCGCTTGATGTGCGCAATGATCGCGTAGCCACCGTCGGCGAGCGTTCTCGTCCCGGCGACCTTGCCCAGCGGTCCGACGAGGGCGATGCCGAGGCCTCGCTCCGCGGGCACGAGCGCACCGCGGAAGACGACACGGCGGCCGTACCTCGCGGGGTTTGGCCCGGCGAGCGTGAGCCCGTAGGCGGTGAGGGCCGCCGTCTGGCTCGTGGTCTCGCCTTCGCTGGACCGTGCCGTCAGGGTCGCGGTCCAGCGGCCGGCCCCGTACGTGTGGTCGGTCGTCCGCCCGTCGGCCGAGCTGCCGTCGCCGAAGTCCCAGTGGTAGGACACCGCATCGCCGGCGGCCGCGAAGGTGACGTGCAGCGGCGCCGGTCCCGTCGCGGGTGTTGTCTGAATGGAAACCAGGGGCGCTGCGCCGGTCGCAGCCGGGACGATGATCAGAAGCGCGACAGCACAGGCCAGACCCCGGCGCACGCGCGGAGAATATCCCCCTGCGGTTTGCCCGAAACAGCAACGGTGAGCGCAATCGCGTTGAAGAGCCCGTGGACGATCATCCCCGGATAGACGCTGTCGACCCGGCTGCGTAGGTATGCGAGGCCGATGCCGAACGCCGCCAGGAAGGGAAACGCGTTCACCAGTCCGTGCGCGAGACCGAACGCGAGGCCGGTGCCGATGATCGCCGCCCAGCGCCCGTAGCGGGCGAGCAGTGAGTAACCGAGGCCCCGAAACGTGAGCTCCTCGACGATCGGTGCGACCACCGCGATCACGATCCCGTTCGCGATGTACGCGGCGAGGTGCCTCGGCTGCCAGGTGTCCGGAGTGACACCTTGCTCACGGTTGGGGTGGAGGACCGGCCCGAGGGCGATGGTCAGCACGTAGATCCCGACCCCGACGCCGAGCCCGATCCGGAATGCGGTCCGCCACGACGTCGGACGCCGAAGCGCGAGTACCCGGCGCCGCTCGCCTGAGAGGCCGGCGATGCCATAGACGATTGCCGCGATGATCGCAAACTGGACCAGGTTTCCGACCACCGTCGTCCATCTGTAGAGGAGATCTTTGGGCGGCTTGCCGGATGTGAAACGGATCGTGTAGCTCAGCGTCGTGAACGCCAGCACGAAGCTACTCCAGAGTGCCAGCGGCGCCCTCATCGGATCGCCGCCACCGCCTCGGGAACCGGCGCGTCCGCGAAGTGCAGTCCGGCCGCGGCTGCAGCCTCTCGGTCGGCCTCGCCGTCGCCGATGTGGAGTGCGCGTGCCGGAGCGACGTGGAGGTCGGCCAGCGCGCGAAGGATCCCGTCGGGGGCCGGCTTACGCGCAGCGTGGACGACCGCGGAGAAGTAATGCCCGAGGCCGACCTCGTCCAGGAGCCGGCGCAGGCTGAGGTCCCAGTTCGCGACGACCGCAAGCTCGAGACCCAGTGCTCGAAGACGCTCGAGCGATTCCGGCACTCCGGGGAGAACCTCGAAGTGGAGCGCGCCCACGTAGGCGGGAGCGAACTCCTCCACGTCGAGCTCTGCGTCGATCGCGTGGAGGAACACGCCGGCGCATTCTCGTTGCAGCCGCTTCAGGCTCTCTTCGTCGTGACCTTCGCCGGCGCGTGGTGCGTAGTGCGCGACCTCGGTTCGAAAGCCGGCCAGCACGACCTCGGGCGTTCGGTGGACTCCCCGTTCGGCGAGCACGTTCCGGAGTGCCGGGACGGGATCCGCGAGCTTGACGAGCGTGCCGTGCGCGTCGAGGGTGACCGCGTCGAGCTCGGCGGCCCTCACGCGACCCACTGCCACAGCGCCCATTGCACGACGGCGACGCCGAGGAACAGCGCGCTGCAAGCGACGACCGCCGTGTGCAGGCGCGGCCTCCCGGCAGTCACGGCGGCGAGCGCGAGGAAGAGCGGAAAGATCACCAGCCCGAAGCGTGGCAGGGAGAGCAAGGGCCAGCGGGAGCTGGGGTAGGTGAGCGGGATCGCGAGGCTGACCGCGGAAAACAAACCATAGGGCGCGCCGAACCGTCGCCAGGCCACGACCGTGAGCGCGACGAAGAGGACGAGGAACGCGACCGCCTGCACGTTCTCTGCGGCTGCATGCATCGGATTCGCACCTGCGACGTGCGTGCCGTGACCGACCACGAACTGTTCCAGGCCGCGCCAGCCCGCAACGAGACCGTCCCAGATTCCGCCGAGGGGGCCGGCTCGGGAGACGTGGCGGTGCCAACGATCCTGCGCGGAGGTGAAGGCCCACGGATCGCCGACCTGTTGCCAGAGGACGAGGGGATAGATCGCTGCCACCGGCACTGCCAGGGCGATCCCGGCGAGGGCCCGGGGACGCTCCCGGTGGCGCCAAGCCAGAAGCGCCAGCGCCGGGAGCAGCGCGAGCCCGGCAGCACGCGTCAGGATCGCGAGCCCGGCGACGAGCCCTGCCCCGGCAAAGCGATTGCGCTCGGCAAACGCGAACGCGGCGAGGACGAGCAGCAGGAACAGCGACTCGCTGTAGACGGCCTGGAGGAAGAGCGCCATCGGGAACACGGCGAGATAGAGAACGCTGTGCCTCGCACCGTCCACACCCAGGCGCTCCAGGGCAAGGCGGTGCAGGAGAACGAACGAGCCGAGACAGCAAAGCAGGGAGATGACGAGCCCGGCGAGGATGTAGTGGCCGAAGAAGACGCGGCCGAGCGCGGCGATCAGCGCCGGATAGAGCGGGTGAAAGGCAGCGGAGGCATCGTCGTATCCGTTCTGTGCGATCCGCAGGAAGAAGTCGCTGTCCCAGCGGGCCCAGATGTCGGTGAAGTAGCCGAGGTCATGGAGGCGGGGCGTGTCCCAACGGGCCGCATTCGGATGCCGGTTGGGCTCGAAGAAGAAGAAGGCGAAGATCGCCGCGACCCAGATCGCCGCGCGGCTCCAGAGGTAGATGTCCAGCACTTGCCTTTGACCCACGCGCACGGCCGCATGATCATACGGTCCCAATGTCCCGTACCTTCACGCCCGAAGAGGCCAACGAGGCCCTCGTCGAGCTGCGGCCGATCGTCGAGCGGATGGTCCAGCATCGACACAATCTCACGGCGGCGCAACTCGAACAGGCCGAGCTCGTCACGCGCATTGCCGGAAACGGCGGCGACATGGTCCCGAGCGACCTCCACGATGCCGCGGACGCGATCCAGCGAGAGGCTGCCGCGATCTCCGAGTGCGCGGAGCGCATCAACGCCGCGGGCGCGGAGGTGAAGTCACTCGAGGAAGGGCTGCTGGACTTCCCCGCGAAACGCGGCGAGGAGGTCGTCCTCCTCTGCTGGAAGCTCGGCGAGGACGAGATTCAGTACTGGCATCGGACCGACGAGGGATTCGCGGGACGCAAGCCGCTGCCGCTGTGAAGGTCGGCGCATTCGAGATCTCGACCTTGTCGTGCACGAGTGGGAGCTCGTCGATCCGGATCCGGTCTACGTGAGCGACCACAATCCGGGACAGTCGGCCTCGACGCGGAAGCGCGTTCTCGGGCGGCTCGCCGACAAGGGCACGGCGGTGATCGTCAGCCAC
>Ga0307290_10000013_pt1 | contig 63833 bp, 54 predicted proteins | sample ER_DNA_144_FD_194472 | JGI IMG/M metagenome (GOLD analysis project Ga0307290, IMG submission 194472) | Bulk soil microbial communities from the East River watershed near Crested Butte, Colorado, United States - ER_DNA_144 | ecosystem: Environmental > Terrestrial > Soil > Floodplain | place... | reverse complement strand
GGTGTACGGCAGCTCGCCGGTGATCATGCGATAGCCGACGACGCCCAGTGAATACTCGTCGGCGCGTCCGTCGACCGTGCTGCCCTTCGCCTGCTCCGGCGCCATGTAGTGCGGCGTGCCGATGATCATCCCGGTGCCGGTGAAGCCGCTCGCCGCCTGCAGCGCCTTCGAGATGCCGAAATCGGTCAACATCACGCGGCTGTCGTGGTCGAACATGATGTTGGCCGGCTTTACGTCGCGATGTACGACGCCGCGCTGGTGCGCATGGCCGAGCGCGCACGCCGCTTCCCACAACACCCGCTGGATGTAGTCGATGGTGAGCGGCTGTTTCTGATCGAGCACGTCCTCGAGTGACGTGCCCGCGATGTACTTCATGACGAAATAGTTGAGACCGCCTTCACTCTCGACGCGGTAGATCGGGATGATGTTCGTGTGGTCCAGCTTCGCCGATGTCTTCGCTTCCTGCTGGAAGCGCTTGACGATCTGCTCGTCCATCGAGATGTCGGGCGGCAGCACCTTGATCGCGACTTCGCGCTCGAGCGTCAAGTCGTGGGCGAGAAAGACCGCGCCCATGCCGCCTTTGCCGAGCAGGCGTTCGATCTTGTACTTCCCTTCCACGAGTCGCTGCAGGCGCTGCATCAACGCGTCGGTCCCGCTGCCGGTGGCGCCCAGCGTGCCGCCACCCGTCACGTCGGCCCCGCACGCCAAGCAGAACTTGCTGCCGTCCGGCAGTGGCGTGTGGCACTTCAGGCATTCCATCGTGGATCCGGCAGCTCCGGTCATGGGCGCCGACGCGGGCCAAGGAACAACTTGGCCGATGCTTGTGGCCGAGCCTTGCTGCGCCCTGGGACCATCGGTCCCGGCTGGATCAGTCCGCACGTGCGGATGACGGCGAGCAGAGGAATTGCGCGAATACACATCGAGTATCGCATGGCCACCCCGGCGTAGTCGACGACCGCCAGGTAGTAAGACCCTGCGGGGAGATCCAGCATGAGGTTTTCTGTCGAGCCGGCATTGACCGACGACCCCACTTTATTGACGCCGGGCCCCGTCGACCCCGGCACCGTCTCCACAAAGATGTCGATGTCGGACGAGTCCCGGCCGGCGACGAACGGCCGGCCCTGGAGCCGGAAGAGCACGGAGTCCCCCGCCCCATGGGCGGGCACTTCGATCCGATACCAGTCGATCTCGAACGGATTGTCGATGTTCATCGTATCGGTGAACTGCACGTTCGAGACGTGGATCCGCGACTTGGGATTGGGGCGGGCGGGAACGCTGTCGGTGTAGTGGCACAGATCGTTTTCTTCATACGCATCGGCCGCGATGCGCGGATCGGCCGTGAAGTACCCCTGCCCCACCGTCAACGCGTAGCGCTGGACGCGCGAGAAGAATGTCACGATATGCAGATCATGACTGGGCAGCGTCTTCAGCGCGACGGTCGTGGACTCGCGCGGGAGCTGCGGCGGACTGAATTCAAATCCCTTGCAGCGATAAAAGTCTGAGCTGATGAAGTCGGCCGAATCGCGCCCGTAGAATTTTTCGATGGGGTCGTGCGTGGGATCTCCCATCAGATACGCGAGCGAGTCCATAAAGAACGTCCGGGTCGCGGTCGCGCTCGAATCGCCGAATGACGGATACGTGATGAAGAACGTGAGCGCCTGGGTGGTATCGCCGGTGTGGAAGTGGAACCAGTCCTCGCCGAGCCCCAGCGTGCGATCAACCGGTTCGAACGCCAGCGCGGGATTCGTAAAGAGAATGAGTGCGAAAGGCGTCCCAGGCCACGGACCACCCAAATCGAGATTGATGTTCGTGGGTATCGTGTCGTTTGGCTCGAACACGTCGTCCTTCAGGACGTCCGTCGTCGCGGTGTCGAGGCCAAACACCCCGGCGCCGAGGAAGAAGAGCTGGCCGCTGTGCGCCGGAGGAGGAACCCAGAACGAGATGCGGCCGAGACCGGTCGCGCTGTCGCGCACACGTGAGAAGGGATACTCGATCAGGTTGACGCTGTTGAGACTCGCGAGAAACATCGAATCGGCGCCCACACCGTAGACCGTCAGCAGCTCCCCATAATGCGCTGTCTTTGGCCGTACGCTGTCGATCTCGAGGGGGTTCGAGACCCGCAGCGACAGGTCGGCCGCCTGGGCATGCTCGAATGACACGGCGCGGGCGATGATGTCGACGTTCCCGCTGTTCACGCCGGTGACGGTCGCGTATCCACAGCAATCCTTATCGACGCGCGCGACCGATCCGCTCCCGCTCGTAAACGCGAAATCGACGTTGGCGATCGCCTGGGTGTCGGTCCCAACGACGCGCCACGCCTGCGCATACACGGAGACTTCCTGGCCCCGGAAGACGACATGGGACGGAGCCTGCAGGGTGACGAATACCTTGTCGCTGTTGTCGTTGGGGAAAGCGCAGGTGACGCCGACAAGCGTCGCCGCGATAGCCACGAAGCGTAAGGCCGGGTGGAGACCGCGCATCCAGTCCAGTCCGTGTACGTGAGGTCCGAACATACAATACGCCGGTGGCCCGGGCCAGACAGTGAGTTAGAGCGTGCCTCTGCGTTTGAGGTCCAAGTACTTCGCCACCACGGCTTGCGCCGCGCGCTGCGGTGTAACGTCAATCACGATCACGCCCGCCCGCCGCATGTGCCCCAGCGCCTCCTCCCGCGCATGCAGCAGCTCCTCGGCCGCGGCTTTGCGGAAGGCGTCGCGCGGCGTCGCGGGACGCCGCATCGCGGCGGCGTCAAGCTCCGGGTTCCGCAGGGTCACGGCGAGCGGAAGGTGTCGCGGGCGTAGCGTCGCGACGTTCGCGACGAGCGCATCGGAGGCAAAGCGATCGATCACGTCGGTGAACAACACCGTCAGCGCGCGTTTGCGATTGCGCGCGGCGAGATAGCGGAACGCCCCGGGGTAATCCGGCTCGACGAGCTTGGGCTGCACTTCCGCCAACACATCCATCACGCGCCGGACGCCGGCCCGTCCGCGCTCGGGCGCGACGAAGTGCTGCACGCCGTCGGCGAACGTCATGATGCCGACGTTGTCGTCGTGCTGCGCGGCCGCATAGGTCAGCTCGAGCGCGGCCTGGACCGCGAAATCGAGCCGCGCCACGCCGGCCGCGACGTCGGCGGTCATGAGCCGCCCGGTATCCAGCACCAGCAGGACCTGCTGGCGCCGCTCCGCTTCGTACTGGCGCGTGATCACCTTGGCGCGCCGGGCAGTCGCCTTCCAGTCGATGTGCCGCAGGTCGTCGCCCGGGACCCACTCGCGCAGCGACTCGAACAACCGCCCCTCGCCGAGCTTGCGGATCGGCTTCATCCCGGCATCGCGGCGCCGCAGCGCCTCGGCAACCGACGCCCGCAGGCGGACCGACACGAGCGGTGGATACACCACGACGTCCCACGGCAACGGCAGCCGTGCGCGGTGCCGGCCAAGGCCCAGCGGTCCCATGCTGTCGACGACGAAACCGCCGACGCCACCCGTCTCCCGCCCACGCCGCAGCGGCACGACGGGCACCTGCTCGCGCACCGCGGCGCGCGGTGGAATCCCCACCGCCCGTGGCGGCTGGGTGCCACCCAGGATCTCGGGACGCATCTCGCGAACGTGGAGGTGCGCCGGGCGCGCCGAGGGATTGGTCCACCGGTAGGTGACCTCGCCGGTGTGGCCCACCGACAGCGCGGGCAGCAGCTCGCGGTTCACTACGACGGTTTGGGCGAGCGTCGCGTCGATCCAGATCAGCAGGATCAGCAGCAGGTCGGCGAGCAGCATCACGTCGAGACCCCACGGCGTCCAGAATCCCGCCACGCCAAACGCCGCGAGGATCGCCGCAACCACGAGCGCGCGCGGCGTCCACAGGATGCCGGCCACGGCGCCCAGCACGTACCACAGCCCGATGAAGGCGGCGATGACGGCGCCCGCCAGCAACAGTTGCTGCAGGCTGTTCATGCGGTCGGCGCCTCCGTCCGATCAAGAATGGCCTTGAGGGCCTGATCGGCGGTCACGCCTTCGAGCTCGAGCTCGGGCGCGACACTGACGCGGTGGCGGAGAATCGCGGGGGCGAGATGCTTCACGTCGTCGGGGATCACGAAGTCGCGGCCGTCGAGCAGCGCGGCGGCCCGGGCGGCCTTGAAGAGCGCCACACCCGCTCGCGGGCTCGCGCCCAGCGTGAGCGAGGCGGCTTCGCGGGTGGCACGGATGATGGCCGTGATGTACGCGGTGATGCGCGGCTCGACGCGCACGCCATCGACAGCCTGACGGACCCGCTCGAGGCCGTCCGCGTTCATCACGGGGCTCACTCCGTACGTGTCGGTGCGATCAGCCTCGAAGCCCTCCACATACCGTGTCAGGATGCCCTGCTCCACTTGAGCCGACGGGTAGCCGATTTGCACCTTCGCCATGAAGCGGTCGAGCTCTGCTTCGGGGAGAGGATAGGTGCCCTCGAACTCGATCGGGTTCTGCGTCGCGAACACCGTGAAGGTCGGGGACAAGGGATGGCTCTGCCCGTCCACCGTGACGGTCCGCTCCTGCATCGCCTCGAGCAGCGCCGCCTGCGTCTTCGCGGGCGCGCGATTGATTTCGTCCGCGAGCACGAGATCGGCAAAGACGGGGCCGGGCCGGAACGAGAACTGCTGCGCTCCGGTCAGGAGGGTGATGCCCGTGATGTCGGCGGGCATCAAATCCGGTGTGAACTGGATGCGCACGAACCGCACATCGAGCGCGAGCGCGAGCGTGCGCACCATCAAGGTCTTGGCGGTTCCGGGGACGCCCTCGACCAGAATGTGCCCGCGTGCCAGCAGGCAGACGAGGACCTCGCGGGTCGCCGCCTCCTGTCCCAGCACCACTTTCCGTAAAGCGTCTACGATGCGTTGCGCGTCGTGCGCGGGCGCAGTTCCTCCCACACGTCCTCCACGGCTTGGGCGGCGAGAAGCACGCGTTGTTCGTCACGATCGCGTGCAGTGAGCAGATGGTGCAAGCGGCGAACGGCGGCGCGGCCCCGCGGGTCACGCATCGCGAGCTCGAGACTTTCGAGCCACGGCAGCAGGTTGCCGTTTCCGATGTGGCCCGCCCGGCTCAGGCGCCGGCGCAATCCCAGCGCCAGCCGCTGGATCGCGGTATCGGCATCACCGGCGCTCTCCAGACCGGCCCCGAGCGCTTCCAGGTGCTCGAGCGGCGAGCGACGGCGCCGTTCGATCACCGACAACGCGGGACCGAAGCGCACCGACGTCATCGCGAGCCAGGCAAGGGCGACGGCGATCAACTGCAGGATCGCCCAGCCCGCGGGTGTACTGTGCAGCCAGCTCCAGGTGTGGCCGGCGAACGATCCCTGATTGCCGAACCCGAACCCCTGATGGTACTCGTCCCACGTGACGCGCCCGGGCCGTTCGGCCCGCGGCGTGAGCAGCGGCAACAAGACGACGGAGACGTCGGTATCGCGCCATGCGCGGTTCGTGAACCAGCGACGATCGGCGGCGAGCGTAATGGTGCCGCCACCGCGATACCGCAGCCGGAGGATCGCCGGGCGATTGTTCAACGCCACGACGACCGTGTCGGCGGCAAACGGCGCCAGCGTGGCACACAGGTCGGGCCCGGGAGCGTCCTCATCGGCGCCCTTCCTGAGCTTCTGGAGCGATCCCCGCGCTGCGTTTGATTTCGCGGGGACCACCGTCAACACACGGTGCGTGGCGGGCAGTTGCGCATCCGTCTCCAACGCCCGGACACCGATGCTGTCCCCGAAGCGCACCTGCTGGGTGCGCCATCCCGCGCAGGAGGTGACGCCGCCTCCGTCGCCCACTGCCAGCACCGCCCCTCCCGCGCGGACGTAGCGCACGACCTGCTCGATCTCGTCGTCACCCAGATCGATGATTGGATCGACCAGAACGAGAATGGCGGGACGATGCGCGCGCTCGGTCGCGAGCGCGGTGAGAGCGGAGCGACGCCGCTCCGAGAGCCGGCCGAGACCGACGAGAATCTCGTGCAGCGCCTTGCTGCCGTTGGGTCCGCTCAAATAGGTCGACGCACGGAAATCGAGCTCGGGTTCGCGCGGCTTCCGATTGGCGGCCCAGATGCCGACGCCGATCGCGCACGCCAGCAGCACCGCCGTCGTTATCTCAAGCCGGTACGACATGCTCCCCTCGCGCCAGCTCTTGCGCGGCGGCGCCGAATGTCTCGTAGCCGCCGGCATCGCACGGCACCGCGCCGAACAGATGACGGTACAGCTGTGCGACGAGGCCGGCGAGCGATGCGCGTCCCCGGTCGGTCAGGCGCGCTTCTCCGACGTATTCAGCGGGCGTCTTCGATGCGTGGAACCGCAGCGCCTTGCGCCGCTCGAGCTCGAGGACAAGCGCGAGGAACCGATGTCCGAGTGCCTCGGCGTATCGGCCCGCGCGGGCGAGCTTCTCGGCGAATGCGAGATGCGCGGCGGCATCCGCCATCACCGCCGCTCCGACGGCGGGTCTGGCCTGTCCGGTCCGCGCGGATGGCTGCACGATTCGCCACATGACGTACCCGAAGTGCACGAGCAACACGACGAGGGCGACGACGAGGACCCCGGTGACGATGTCGAAGCCGATTGGATGCTGCGCGGCGAGGCGATTCAGCCAATCGATCAGGTGTTGCCACTGGCGTGCGAGCCAGGACACCATGCGCCGCTGCTCGGTCCATTGAAACTCGGAGCGCGCAAAGACCTGCCCGATCACGCGCCGCAGCGAGTCGGACGGAACCTGGACCAAGGCTTCGGTCAGTGTATCCCCGTCCCCGGCCCCAATTGCTCGCTCAGGACCTGAATATCGAAGGCCTCACGCCGGACTCGCAGATCGTAGTAGAGCAGCGTAAGTGCGCAGGGCAGGATCGGCGCCAAGACGATCGACAGCAGCGACGAGATCACGACGAAGAGCGGTTGCAGTGACTGGTTGCCCGCGGCTCCGACAGCGGCACTGATGGCGGTGATCACGATCGCTGGCAGGAATTGGGAAATCAGCGACGTGACGATCACGGTACCGGCAATCTTCCCTCGCGCGCCAAGGGTCAATTCCCAGGAGCGACCAAAGGCGTCGAACGAGCTGGGGAGGTCTTCGAGCACGACGATTGGAGTCGTCACCCCGTATGCACAGACGGCCCAGATCACGAACCACGCCGCAGCGACGACCCCCAGGAACGCCATCAGTCCAGCCACACCGGGCCCGAGGATCCTGCCCATGAAATACAGCAGTATGACCGCGAGCCCTGCGACCACCTCCAGCAGGATGATCAGCACCGTCTTGCTGAGGGCGACGACCAGCAGCGGAATGATTTTGTCGACGCCGAATCGCAGGGACGAGCCCAGCTCCGGCTCCCGGCCCAGATACGAGTCGGAGATCACCCGGATCGTCCCTGCTTTGAGCAGCAAGCTACAGGTAGTCCAGACGACCACCAGCAGGATGCCGATCCCGATGCTGCTCCCGATGTTGTGCTCGAACAGATTGAGGAGCTCGAACGGGTTGTTGCTAAACCGCAGATTCAGGTAGATGCCGGCGGCTGCCGGGAGCCACACCAGGATCAGACTCAGCCGCATGAACAGGCCGAAGTGACGCCGGTAGATGTTGAAACTTCCGTCCAGAATCTCGCCCAGCCGCATGGGCCTGAGGTTCGTATTAATGGGTCGCTCCGCGAGGGGACACGCGGTAAGATGAGTACATGGCCGCGTCCGCGCGAGACCTCGATCTCCGCCAGCACCACGGCGTTGAAACCCCCGAGCATGTAGACGTCCAGTTCGAACTGGCCGGGGTCGGGTCGCGCATGGCCGCGGGGCTGCTGGACCTGCTGCTGCTAATCCTGGCACTCCTGGCGCTCTGGATCGGCGGCACGTGGGTCGTCGAGAGTCTGGTCTCGGGTCCCGGAACGCGGGGCTGGCTGAGCGCCGGGATCATCATCCTGACCTTCTGTTTCATTTGGGGCTACTTCACGCTATTCGAGGCGGTGAACGGCGGCCGGACGCCCGGCAAGCAGGCGCTTGGCATTCGGGTGGTCATGGATACCGGGAGGTCGCTCACCACACCGGCGGCGGTGGTGCGGAATCTCGTCCGCGTCATCGACTGCTACCTCCCGATACCCGTCGCCCCTGCCCTGCTGTCAATGTTCCTCCACCCGAGCAACAAACGCCCGGGGGACATGGCTGCCGGTACCATCGTGGTGCGCGATCATCCCACCGACTGGAGCCTGGGCGCAACGCTGCCGGTAGCCGAGGAAACCGCCGCCGAGCCCCTCGAGGCTGGCCCGCCGGAGCTTGCTGAGGAAGAGTTCCGTCTCCTGGATCGATTCCTGGGCCGAATCAACGATCTGACGCCGGAAGTCCAGGTGCGAATCACCACGGATCTCGTGCGCCGCTTCGAGCCGCGCATCCCGCGCCGCACCGGGGACCTGCAGGCCTATCTGGTTGCCGTCTTCGCTGACGAACAGCGCAAGCGCCGCAGCCGGTTTGCCCCGCGCGCCAAGGCCGGTGCCGCCGGCCGCATCACCATCCCCGCCGAGCGCTTCGTCCAGAAGAAACGGAACGCCTGGGAGGCATTTCGCACGACGGCGCTCCGGATGGAGCGGTCGGGAGTCGGGGCGCTGGCGCCGGGGGAGATCCCCGCGTTCGCGGCCCAGTACCGCGAAGTCGCCGCGGATCTGGCACGTGCCCGCACGTATCAAGTCGATCCACGAGTCATCACATACCTCGAGCGAGTCGTGACCGCCGGGCACAACGCGTTGTACCGCGCGCGGGGCAAGGACCGCACGCCACTCCCGCACTACATTCTGCGCGATTTTCCCGCCGCCGTCGTACAGTCGTGGCGATACGTACTCCTCGCCTTCCTGCTGTTCTCCATCCCCGCCGGCATCGGCTATGTGATGATCCGCGAGCGGCCCGAGCTCGGGGAAGAGCTGATGCCCGGAATGGTCGCGCGTGCCGAGGCGGCGGCGGAGAACCTGACGGAGGGCCGCGGCTACGCCGAGACCAGCAAGGAAGGTCGTCCCGAGATGGCGGCATTCATCATCCAGAACAACATCAGCATTTCATTCGTGGCTTTCGTCGGCGGCGTCACCGGTGGTTTGCTCACCGCCTGGCTTCTGTACACCAACGGCATAATGCTGGGACTCGCTCTGGGGCTGTTTCAGAACTACCATGCCGCGCGGTACCTGCTGACCTTCGTCCTCGGGCACGGGATCCTGGAATTGACCGCCATCTTCATCTCGGCCGGGGCGGGGTTTCGTCTCGCGAAGGCGATGATCGCCCCGGGCGATCGCACCCGCAAAGATGCGTTGGTCCTCGAGGGACGAATCGCCGCGCGCATGATCGGCGCCGTCGTGACGCTGCTCGCGATTGCCGGAACGATCGAAGGTCTGCTGTCGGCATCGGCTGCGGCGCCGATCTGGAAGTACGGCGTGAGCGCCGCGACGGCCGTTCTTCTCGTCCTGTATTTCGCCAACGGCTACGCCTATCTCAATTCTGCAGGGCCCCCGCCCCCGGCAGGATCCAGTTCCGGGTGAGGCCTTACCGCGCCCACTCGATCAGGACACCGAGTCGTGGACCGACGATTGAGACGCTCGCGCCTTCGTCGTGCAGCGTACCGAACGCGAGCTGTGCCTGGATCACTCCCGTCGCCCGATCGCTCAAGCGATAGCGCAGGTCCGTGCCCGCGCGCACCAAATACCCGAGCAGCTCCATGCGTTGCGCCGGCCCCGTCAGCTCGTGGCGGAACTCGAGCAACGGGGACAGCGTCGTTTTGGGACCCATCGGGCGATCAAGCCGTGCGCCCATGGCCAGCACGTTGCCGCGCGGCACCGGGACCGTCGTGGTGTCGACGTTGCGCACACGGAAGCGCCGCATCTCCCACCCGTAGAGCGACAGATGGGAACTGCCGGCTGGCATACTCACCGCGGCGTACGCGAGGATTCGGTCGCCGATGCCGCTCTCACGGCCCGCTCCTAGATCGTTACCACCCGTCGTCGTGTAGACGAGCGCCCCGCGGAAGTACTTACCGCCGCCGAATGGTCCCTCGATCCCCACGCGCCCGCGGATTTCCCCGCCCGGGCTCATTTCGGCACCGCCCTCAACGGGCACGTAGCTCGTCCCGTAGTGGTAGCTCGCGCCGGTTCCGACGGCCCAGTTCTGTCCCATCTTGAACGCCGATGCGAATCCTGCTGAAATACCGCCGCCAGACCCGAAGCTCGGCGTCGTGAATCCGAGGAGACCGGTGCCCGTGGCGCCGAACAGGGGGATTGTCGTACTGGAAACCGTCGTGGCGCCGGTCGGGATGGTGCCGACGAGATTGAGCACCAGCTTGCCGGGAATCGCGTTGACGGTGGCGCGCAAATCGGTGTCGACAAACCCCGAGTGCGTGATCTCGCCGCCCCCGCCACCTGCCTCGTGGACGGACGCGCTCGCAAACGCGGTGCTGACGTCGATCACGAAGCGGCCGCCCACGCGCTGCGTGACGCCGATCGGAATCGTCAGTTCACTGATGCGGTTGAACGCGAGTCCGGAACCGAAGCTGTAGGATTCGAAGATGACGCCGGTCCGAGCCGCGGTGGTCGCGGCCTGGGCGGCGAGCATTCCCGGCATCAGCGCCAATGCCAGCAGCAAACGCGTGCCGGGAATCGTCACGGCAGGCGGAAGATGATGCGGATGATGCCCGACGCCTGCACGACGCTCGAGATGCCCTGGCTCTCAGGTGTCGGATTGCTCAGCACGCTGTTGATTCCGGTCTGGCCCGTCACGTCGCCGATCGTCGCAGACACGTCGAGCGTGCCCTGCTTCAGCGCGCCTTCGGCAGCCGGTTCAACCGGCAGCGTGAGCTGATCGACTGCCTGGATGACGGTTACCAAGTCACCGGGGCTCGCCTGAAGTACGGGCGCGGCTTCAGCCGCTTGCTGCTGCTGCTGGGCTTGCTGGAACGACGGATCGGCGTGCACCGCCTGCGCGAAGGCTGCGGCCGCGGCGCGATAGTCACCGCGATCGAGCGCCTCGAGTCCTTTGCTGTACGCAAGGAAAGCGGCGAGGTTCCTCGGCCCCTGCCGCAGGATCCGCTGCCGCTCCGCCTCCGTTAGTTGAATCCCGAGCTCCGACGTGAGACCGAACACGAGCTGCTTCTCGAGATCGAGCAGCTGCTTGAATGTGCCGTTCGCCTGGGCGCCCGACCGAACGCTCCCGTCGCCGCGCACCACCGTCGCCGACATGCGGACCGGGCCGTTTTGGGTGATTGCCGCGACGCCCTGGACCATCCGTTCCGCGCGCAGCAGACGCCCGACCCGTGCGGCGGTGCTGGCATCGGCCCGACCGCTCTCGCTCAGCTTCAGCTCGTCGAGCAGCGCACCGACTTGAATGCGCTCCAGGAGGCGGAGACTCCGAACCATCGCCAGGTCGGACAACACCAGCTCGGCCAACCCGCGCGAAAGCGGCTGCAGGCTCGAGTCGCCCGCGATCGTCATCGGCAGCACGGCAATCGTCGCGGGTTCCGGCGCCAGGCTGGTCAGCGTCGACTCGCGCGCGAGCGCGAGCTTCGCCGTCCGCGTGGCCTGGGTGCGGAGCGCGAGCTGCGCCAGCGCACGGACGGCCGCCACGCCCCTGGCCTGGGGATGACGGTTCGCGAAGTCGGTGTAGGTGGCGAACGCCAGATCGTACCGCCCTTCCTTCTCCTGACACCCGCCGACGACCATGGGGCCGAGTGCCTCACCCGGCGCCAGCATCTCGGCGGCGTTCGCCACGACGACGGCGCTGTCGCAGCGCCCGGCAGCCATGAGGGCCGCCGCGAGACGGAAGCGGATCTGAGCGTTTCGGGGTTGCTGCGTTGCCTGGGTTGTGAGGGTGGGGATTTCCGCAGGTGTAACGGGTCTAGGCCGTGGCCCCCCCCCGCCGGCGCAGGCCACGACCAAACCGCTCATGCCTGAGAGCAAGGACCTGCGACCAACCAACGTCGGGGACTCCCGCCGATGAAGGGGGGGTAAGCTACTGGGGTCCGACCGGAACCGCTATGACGCGGGTCACCGGTAGGCGCATGCGGCGAGAGACCTGTCTAATAAGGAAGGCAATGCGCAACCGGCGCGGTGGCCACCACGCCGTGGAGGGGCAAAACCGAGGGCGATGCCGCCTGCTCACTCGGGGCTTTGCAGCATCTGGCGCATCTTGCGCGCCAGGTCCTCGATCTGCTTGAGCCCGGCCAGCGTCTCCTCGTCGTACTTCTCCGGCGCGAGGAGCAGCAGCTGAGTCTCGGCGAGTATCGCCGATAGGGGATTGGAAAGGTCGTGGCGCAGTTTCGCCATGGCCTTCAGATCAGCCATCACAACAACGAGCGGTACAGGTCCCGCAGGTGGTGATCCCGCAGGTCGCGCACCGATTGCCACAGATCCTGCTCCGTCCCGGCGCAGAAGATCTCCGCGCTGGAGCGCTCCATTTCCGTTCCCTCGGCGCCGAACATGATGCGGCCACGCCAGATACCGTCTTCGGTGCGGCGCAGAGAGAGTCGGATTTCTATGGGTTGTCCGTCAAAGCGAATCGGAGGCAGGTCGTGGACGACCGTATCGGGTGCAGCGGCTGGTGTGTATCGGGCAGGTTGTGCAGGCATGCCGATCCAGGGGCTGGTTTGAAAGAACATTATATGTCGCTGAGAGTTACGCAATGGCTGCTGATGGCTATCGGCTACTGGCTATTGGCTATTGGGTACGTGGCCTTAAGGATCACACCCCGATAGCCAATAGCCGATAGCCAATAGCTCAGGCTCGGAACGGTCCCAGCGAAAACGTCAACAGGAACAGCCTTGCGGGGTCACCGGCCGGGCGTAGTATAGGCGCTGTACACCAAGCTGTATACAGTAGCGCTGCACCTCCGGGCTCCACCGCGACCTCACCTGTATCGGAGCACCGCCTATGCCTCGAGTTATCGCGTCGCAGTCCCGTCCCCGGCTCGCCAGGGTGCTTCTGCTGAGTGCCCTGACGCTCCTCGGGCTCCCCGTCGTCGCCGCGGCCCAAACCGGTTCGGTGAGCGGCATCGTCAGCGACTCCATGTCCGGGCAGCCCATCAGCGACGCGCTGGTCCGAGTGGAGGGGATGTCCGTCGCGTCACGGACCGGTGGCCGCGGGCAGTTCACATTGACCGGGCTCACCGGCACGGTGACGCTGATCGTCACGCGCATCGGATATCAACCCGTCACGCGTTCGGCGACGGTTGGCGAGAGCGGCATCGCGATTCAGTTGAGCAGAACCGCCCTGCGGCTGGACGAAGTCGTCGTCACGGGCCAAGCGGGCAACACGCAAATTCGGGCGCTCGGCAACGCGGTAGGCAACGTCAACATGAGCGACCTGCAGCAGGCCACCCCGACCACTTCGCTTCAAGACGCGCTCTCCACCGCAGTCCCGGGTCTACAGATCCAGCGGGCCAGCGGGCAGACGGGAACCGGAGGCGTCACGCGGATTCGGGGCGTCAGCTCCCTCAGCCTGAGCTCGGAGCCGATCATTTTCATCGACGGCGTCCGCGCCGACAACTCGGCCGGATCGAACAGCATCGGGTTCGCCGGAGGTGGCGACACCCCGTCGCGCATCAATGACATCGACCCCAATGACCTCGAGGCGGTCCAGGTTCTCAAGGGTCCATCGGCCGCGACGTTGTACGGCACCGAAGCCTCGAATGGTGTCCTGCAGATCATCACCAAGCGAGGCTCGTCCGGCGCACCGACCTGGTCCACAGAGCTGCGCGCCGGTGCCAACTATTTGCCGAGTCCCGACAAGCTCTATGAGGGCATCTACTATCGGGACACGCTCGGCGTGGTCCAGCACCTCAACCTGATCGACAACGACATTCGCCGGGGGTTCGGGTCGCCGTTTTCAACCGGCAGGCCCTTAGGCGGCACAATGTCCGTGCAAGGCGGGACCGACGCCGTCCGTTACTTCTTCAGTGGCAGCTACGACCACGACGAAGGGATTGTGAGCTATAACTGGCAGAACAAGCTCAACGGCACCGCCAACCTGAGCTATTTGGCGGGCGACAGATTCAAAGTCGACCTGAGTTTGGGATACACGCGGTCGAAGACGCGTTCGGGTTCGGCGACCCAGCCGATGACGACGTATCTGATCTGGGCCTGCCCGAACAATTCTTGCATCTTCCCGGGGCTCGGGCCCAACGATGCTGGTCGCGGTTACCTGGCGGGCGTGACGCCGGAAGACTTCAGGGAGATCGAAGGCCTGGACAATGTCGACCGAAGCCGGCTGGCGGTTACGTTCACGCACCGGCCGAACGGCTGGCTCAACCACCGCTTCACACTCGGCGGCGACTTCACGAACGAAGCGTCGTCGCTGTACTTCCCGCGCGGCAGCAATGCCGCGTTCGGCATCCCCGAAGGCGAGAAATTCGTCGAGAATGACCGGTCCTCGTTCGTCACGGCCGACTACTCGGCGACCATCACGGCGAACCTCAGCCCCAGCCTGAAATCACTGACCTCAGCCGGTCTCCAATACTATCAGAAGAAGTTCGCCCAAATCTCCGGCTCCGGCAGAGCCTTTCCCATCCGCGGGGTGAATACCGTGAGCGGCGGTGGGATCCGCCAAGGATTTGAGGACCCAGACTTCAATCTCGAAAACAAGACCCTCGGCACGTATGTCCAAGAGCAGATCGGGTTGCGCGACCGACTCTTCCTGACCGGGGCGCTGCGTGGGGATGACAACAGCGCGTTCGGCGTCAACTACGACTTTGTCGTCTATCCCAAGCTCAGCGCCTCGTGGGTGCTCTCCGACGAATCGTTCTTCCCCCGCGGCGGCATCCTGTCGGCGGTAAAGCTGCGCGGTGCGTGGGGTAAGGCGGGCCAGCAGCCCAACGCCTTCGCCGCCGTCCAGACGTATGGTCCCTCAGTGGGATCTGGGGGAACGCCGACGGTCACGCCGCTCAACGTCGGCAATCCCAATCTCAAGCCGGAAGTCACACGCGAGATCGAAGCGGGTTTTGACGCGAGTCTCTTCAATAATCGTCTGTCCGCCGAGGTGACCTACTACAACAAGCTCACCAGAGACGGCATCTTCGCGGCGCCGAACTCTCCATCGAGCGGGTTTCCCGGCTTTCAGTTCATCAACATCGGCCAGTTCAGCAATCGCGGCTTCGAGCTCGCACTCCAGGGTTCACCCATCAATCGGCGCGAGTTGCGCGTCAACGTTCGGGGCACACTGGCCACCAACCGCAACAAGATCAATGTGCTGGGCCAGGATACCCCGATCCCGAATACAGGCATTGGGCAGTTGACGGGGGCTTACAACGCCGCCGGCTACCCCGTAGGGTCGTTCTTCTTCAAGCGCATCGTGAGCGCGACGCTCACCTCGCCCGGTGTGGTGACCAACATCATGTGTGAGGGCGGTGCCAACTTCAGCCGCGGCGACGGGAGCGTCGTACCGTGCGCCACAGCCCCGCTGGTGTACTTCGGCAGCCCGATTCCGACCTGGCTCAGCTCGCTGAGCGCGGACATCTCCTGGAAGCGCTGGAGATTGGCCGGCATCGCCGAGTTCCAGGGCGGTCACGTCGTCGACGACGGCAATGTCGGGGGGGCGCACGTGTTCTTCACGAATTCCCAGGCCGCGGTCGAGGGGACGGATCCGATCGCCGTCGCCCATATCGCCACCGGGAACTTTGGGGCGGCCGGATTGATGAAGGCCGGCTGGGGCAAGATTCGCAACGTGTCCCTGACGTATGACGTGCCCCAGCGGTGGGCCCGTGCGCTTGGCGCCAGCCGAGGAACCGTGACGCTGACGGTTGCCAACCTGGCGACGATCTGGCGGGCGCAGGAGCGCAAGTTCGGCATGCGCGGCCAAGACCCCGAGGTTCGCTTTAACACGCCAACGGCCTATAACGATCCCAACCTGACGAACGGCTACACGCAGGAGTCCTGGCCGCAGTACCGCCGCTTTCTTGCCACGGTCCGGCTCTCCTTCTAACCATCAACGGACTCGAACCGACCATGCGAAACCTCTTTCATCAATCGTTGCTCGTGTCCGCGGGGCTCGCCCTGTTGGCGTGGGGCTGTTCCGACATTCTGCAGGTCGAGCTGCCGGGCAGGATCCCCAGCGACCTGCTCAACGACGCGAAGACGGCGCCCACGTTGGCGGCCAGCGTCGTCGCGGATTTCGAGTGCGCGTTCAGCAACTACGTGAATTCCTCGGTGACGCTCTCGGACCAGTTTCTCGGTGCGTCGGGGAACCTCAACGCTAAGAACTGGGGCACGAAGAAGATTTACGAAGACGACGCGGCCAACGAGACGACCGGCTGCGCCGGGTTTTATGGCGCATACACGCCGCTGCAGACCGCCCGCTTCCAGGCCAACACCGTCGGGGCGCGGCTTCAGGGGTGGACCGACGCCCAGGCGAACGTCCCGCTGGCGCCGCTCAGGGCGCGGGTGGCGGCGCTCGGCGCCTACACGTACGCCCTGCAGGGCGAGGGCTACTGCACGATGCGGTTCGATCGGGAGCTGCAGATTCACACGCCCCAGGAGGTGCTGGCGATCGCGGAAGCCAAGTTCGACACCGCGCTCACACTCGTGAATGCCATGAGCGCGGGCGCAGCGAAGACCGAGCTCCTGAACCTGGTCTATGTCGGCCGGGCCCGAGTGCGGCTCGATCGCCACGACCGAGCAGGCGCCGCGGCCGACGCGGCACTCGTCACTGCCGGCTTCGAGTACTTCGTCACCCGGAGCGTGGATGCGCAGACGCGTTGGAACGACGCGTGGACCGCGATCGCGGAGTTCGGGAACTCGTCGGTTGATCCGCAGTACCGGAATTTGACCGTGGGCGGGACTCCTGATCCGCGAGTTCAGGTGGATTCGGGGCCGGCCGTCGGCCTGCCACAGAAGTCCTTTGACGGCGTGACCGATCTCTGGGTCGTTACCAATAAGAACTTCTCGCGCTCCGATCCCATGCGCCTCGCGAGCTCGATCGAGTCCGAGCTGATTCGTGCCGAGGCGGCTTTGGGAACTACGGCGACCGGGATCATCAATGCGCGCAGGACCCAGCTGGGCCTGCCGAACTACGCGGGCGCAACCGACAGCGCATCGGTCACCGCCCTCATCCTGGACGAGCGGAACCGCGAGTTCTTTATGGAAGGCGGTCAGCGCTACAACGACCTGCTCCGCTACAACATTCCGTGGAAGGTCGGCAACGATCAGAATGGCAACCCCTACGGCACGACGACCTGTATGCCGCTGCCCTTGAACGAGAGACTGGGCGCCGGCGGTTGATTGCGGCGCACCCTCACATCGCGGACGAGCCGGCGCAAGCCGGCTCGTTCGTTTCAGGACCCTAGTTTCGCGAGAACAGGAACTCCTCCAACTTGCCGTCCGGCGTGCGATACATCAGTCCCAATGCTTCCGTGCGGCCGACGGTGAAACGCACGGTCGCGACTTCCATCCCGCCCCGCTCGCTCAGCCCCGCGACCCGTACGTCCTTGATGCGGCCCAGCCCGCGTAGCGTGCGTTGGGCTGCGGCGACCTTGGCGGGGGTGAGGTAGGCGTCAAAGTCCGGCGAGATCGTCGAACGATCGACGGTCCCCCGCTCCAGCTCCGCGAGAAACTTCTTCGCGGCGTCGAGCGCCGAGAGTCCATGCACGGCCGGCACGTCCACGCTGGGCACCAGCTTGGCGAGTAGTTCCTGATTGAGCTCGCCGATCGGCGAGAAGTCCGAGTTTGCCAGGATCACGAGCCCCGTTTGCGTGCCGGGGAGGATCGTGTTCTGCGCGACGAATCCGCTCACCGCGCCGCCGTGGGAAAACCTCAGCGCCTGGCCCCGGTCGTTGATCGCCTCGCCACAGCCGTATCCGCTCGACCGCCCATCGGTGAGGCGCTGCGCCGTCGTCAGCGTCGCAACCGATGCCGGCGAGATCAACCTGTGCCCGAGCAACGCCCGATCCCATGTGAGCAGGTCGGTCGGCGTCGACCAGATCGCGCCGGCGGCGCCCGCCCACCCTGTCGCCTCGGGTTCGGCGCCGATCGGTGGCGCCAGGGCGAACGACGTGTATCCCCGCGCCATGTCGGCGCCGTTCGGTGACGGCTCGTATGCGGTTCGCGTGAGCTGCAGGGGCGTGAAGATGCGCGTGGCGAGAAACGTTCCGAACGGCTGGCCGCTCACCCTCTCGACCACGCGGCCCAAAATCAGATAACCCGTGTTGCTATAGGAGTACCGCGACCTCGGCTCGAAGTCGAGCGGCCGCGTGGCGTAACGCATGATGATCGTGTCGGCAGGCTCGGCGCGCGCCATCTCCCGGTTGACATAGTCGAGCGGATAGTAATCGCGGTACCCCGACACGTGGCCGCCCAGATCCAGGAGCGTGATGTCCGCGGCTCGCGTGAGCTGCGGGAAGTACTTCGAGACCGGATCGCTCAGCGACAGCTTGCCCTCTTCCTGCAGCATCAGAAGCGCGCTGCACGTGAACTGCTTCGTCACCGAACCGATCGCGAACATGGTGCTCGCGGTGACCGGGCGCCGGGTCTCCAGATCCGCCGTCCCGTAGCCGCGGGCGAAGACGATCGCGCCGTGCTGCATGATGCCCACGGACACTCCCGTGATCCGTTTCTCCGCGACGTGGTGGCGGATGATGCTGTCGACCACCGCCGTGTCGATCCGCGCGGGCTGCTGGGCTCGTACGGGAATCGAGCCGGCGATTGCCGCAACCGCGGCAAGACTCAAGGCGTACATCGATCACGTCTCCTTTCGCGTCATCCACGTAGCTCGGCCGATGCGATCCGCGCCGCCTCCGCCAATACGGCCGCTCCGACAAAGATGCTCTCGGGCGCTGCGTAGAATCTTGGAGAGTGCGCTGGAATCGTCGCTCCACCCTCCTCGCGCGCGCCGATCCGCAAGAAACACCCAGGCATCTTCTCCAGGTAGCTCGCGAAGTCTTCCGCCGCGAGGTTGAGAGAACCGAGCGGCACGATCGCCTCCTCGCCCAGCACTTTTTCCACCGCGCGTCGCGCCCAACCGGCCGGCTGCGATGCGTTGATGAGTGGCGGAGGACCGATTTCGAGCGCCACCTCAGCTGTCAGCCCGTGCGCGGCCGCCACCCCTTCGACGACCCGCCGCATCTCGTGCTGCAGCAGCGCCCTGGTGTCGGGGTCCACGGCACGCATCGTTCCGGACAACATCGCACAGTCCGGAATGACATTGGGCGCGGTGCCGGCGTGAACCGTCCCAACGGTCAGCACTGCCGGAACGCTCGGGTTGATACGCCGCGCGACGACCGTCTGCAGCGCGCCGATCAAGGCGCCCGCGCCCACCACGGGATCCACGCCTTCGTGCGGCCGCGCCGCGTGTGCACCCACGCCGCGCAACGTGACGCTGAACGTGTCGGCCGAGGCGGCCAAGGGCCCCGGCTGCGCTACGACCTGACCGACCGCAAAGCGGCGATCCACGTGCCCGCCGAAGATCGCGGCCACGCCGGCGAGCGCCCCGGACGCGAGCACCGCCGCGGCGCCCTTCCCCGTTTCCTCGGCCGGCTGGAGCACGACGACCACGTCACCGGCGGCCGGTTCCCTCGCCAGGAGGTGGGCGACGCCGACCGTCCACGCCGCGTGCACGTCGTGCCCGCAGGCATGCATCACGCCGGGGCGCTGTGACGCGAACGGAAGTCCGGTCGCTTCGGTGATGGGAAGCGCGTCGATGTCGCCTCGCACGGCAACCACCGGCGCCGATTGATCACGTCCCCGGAAGCGCGCCACCACGCCGGTGTCGGCGATGCGCTCGAGTGCTGCCGGCCGCAGGTGGCCGAGCGCCTCGTACAGCCGTTGCGACGTCTCGCGTTCCTCGAACGCGAGCTCGGGATGGCGATGGATTTCCTCGCGCAATGCGACCAGGCGGCGCTGGACGTCTACGGGGACGAGGCGATCGGGATCGAACACCGTGAACCTAGCTCGCGGTCAGCGTTTCGCGACGGACGGTGAGGTCGTCCACCCGGTTCACGTCCACTGCGACCCCCAACCCCGGGCGATCGTGTGGGACCTGGATGGTGCCGGCCCCATCCATCGTCCATTCCGGCGTCACGATGTCCCGTTTCCAGTAGCGGGCGCTCGGGCTGATATCTCCAGGAATGGTGAAGTTGGGAAGCGAGGCGAGGGCAACGTTGTACGCCCGGCCAACCCCGCTCTCCAGCATCCCGCCGCACCAGACCGGCACACTGTGCCGCGCGCACAGGTCGTGGATCGCGAGCGAAGCGGTGAAGCCGCCTACTCTGCCCGGCTTGATGTTGACGATGCGTCCTGCCCCGAGGGTGATCATGTCCTGCGCGCGATCGAGGCCGGTGATGGATTCGTCGAGGCAGATCGGCGTCGCCAGGCGCCGCTGCAACGCCGCATGCCGTACGAGATCGTCCCAGGCGAGCGGCTGCTCGATCATCAGAAGTCCGAACTGGTCGAGCTGCACGAGTCGATCGCTGTCGTCGAGCGTGTAGGCATTGTTCGCGTCCGCCATGAGCGGCGCGGCAGGACCGAGCGCCTCCCGAGCCGCCCTGACATAGTCGACATCCGCGCCAGGCTTGATCTTGATCTTCACCTTGTGATACGCCTGGGCCAGCGCCTGACGTGCTTTCGCGACGAGCGCGGCGGGGGTCGCCTCGATGCCGAGCGAGATGCCGACTTCGATTCGCTCGCGCGTACCACCGATGAATCGGGCCAGCGGGACGCCTCCGGACTCCGCGGCGAGGCCCCAAGCTCCCATCTCGAGAGTCGCCTTTGCCATCCAGTGGCCGCGGAAATCCTGCTCCAGGATCGGGTGGACCTCGCGCGGATGCGCGATCGCTCGCCCCAGCAGACGCGGGGCGACCCAGGCCGTAATGGCAAGCCACGCCGTGTCGATCGTTTCAGGCGAGTAGTTGGGGGCGGCCCCCGCCGGGCACTCCGACCACGCCACGGCACCATCGTGATCTCGCAGCTCGGCCAGCAGGATGCGGCGGATCGTGACGGCGCCCGAGGAGATTACGAATGGTTCTTTGAGAGGAAGGTGAATCTCGCGCAGCGTGATTTCGCGAATGCGGATCACCGCGCAAGCCCATAGAAGCAGCGTCCAGACGCGGGATCACGAGAGAAGGTCAGCACCCGGTAGCCCTGCGCCAGGTGCTGCCGGAACGCGGCGCGCGTGCGGGCGCGCCACTGCACCGCCTCGTGCGGAGCGCGCTCCAGGACGTCATAGATGTCGGCCGGAATCTCGACGCGCACCGGCGACTTCGACGGGGATTCCCCCTCCGCAATCTCGAGTCCCGCGATCACGCCTGCGACGCGCTCGTCGGCGAGTCGCCACTCCGCGACGAAACGATCGGTCCCGAGCCCCGCGTGGAGCGTGCTGTTGGAGTCGCCGTACATGTTCTCCACGTGCTCCACCACGACGGCGCCCAGCCGGTTGAGGTTGATGTGCGCGTTCTTGGCGACCAGGGGATCGAAGGTCCAACGCGCCGTGTCCACGCCCTGCTGGAGCAGCAGCTCGCGTTGGTACAGCTTCAACTTGACGCCGAGCCCGGTGTCCCGCGCGTCCTCCCGCACCGCGAGCATGTGCGACCAATGGAGCGGGCGGCCGCCGCTGTAGCCCGTGATCCCGAAGACGAACCCGACCAGCCGCTCATCGGCGTCGAAGGCGCCTGCCGTCACGCCGCCGACTTTCTGCGCGACCATGAGGACCGGGGCCGGGACGCAGGAGCTGAAGTCGCGTCCCCACGTCTCACGCTGCAGCTCCACGCAGGCCTCGAAATCGCGCAATCGCTCCAGGCTGCGGAGGGTTATCGTGCCGGTTTTCATGGTCGGGAGGTCATTGTACCGCGGGAATAGGTATCCAGCAAGGGATACAAAGATTGCCTTGCGCGTATCCCGGCGCGGCGGTATGAATGGTGGCCGAATGACAAAAACCCCAAAAGCCGCGATCAGTGACGACCGTGTCTCCGCGACATATCGGCGGCTGCGGGAGCTGATCGTGGGAGGACGTCTCGCCGCCGGCGCCCGGCTGATCGAGACCGAGCTGGCCGGCCGCCTCGGCGTCAGCCGCACACCCGTCCGCGCGGCGCTGCTGCGACTCGCCCAGGAAGGCTACATCCTCTCCCCCGGCGCGGGGCGGCGGGCTCGACCGGCGGTTGCGGCCCTGACCCGCGAGGACGCGGCGGAGTTGTTCAACATCATCGCGGAAGTCGAGGGGCTCGCCGCGCGACGGGCCGCATCCCTCGCGCCCCCGCCCCGGCGCCGGCTCGTCCGAGCGCTGCGCGGGCTGAATGGCCAGCTCCTCAAGGTCGCGATGGCCCCGCGCCCTGACCCCAACCGCATCTCGCGCCTCGACGGCGAGTTCCATGCGTGTTACGTGCACAGCGCGGCCGGGCCCCGTCTCCTGGCCCTGCATCATGGGATCAAACCGCAGGCGGAGCGCTACGTGCGCGTCTACGTCAACGCGCTGGTGGATGAGATCGCGACATCGGTGGCCGAGCACAACGTCATCATCCGGGCGATCGATTCGGGAAACCCGGACGCAGCTCAGCGCGCCGTCCAGACCAACTGGCGCAATGCCGCCGACCGGCTCGGGCGCGTGATTACCAACATGGGTGAACACGGCACCTGGTAGGAGGATCCGAATGACTGGTCTCGTACGTCTGCTGCTCCCCGGCGCCGCGCTCGCGGTGTTCGTCGCCGCATGTCGCCCAGCGCCAGCCGGAGGGATCGCACCGGTCCCCGTCGGCCCGCCCTACGACGTCGTGATCGAAGGTGGACGCATCGTGGATGGCAGCGGCAACGGCTGGTTTTATGGAGACCTGGCGATCACGCGCGACCGCATTGCGCGCATTGCTCCCGCGGGCGCGCTGCGCAGCGCGACCGCGCGGCAGCGGGTCGACGCGCATGGCCTTGTCGTCGCCCCCGGCTTCATCGACATCCAGGCGCACTCGCGCGACGCGCTCCTCACCGGCGACGGGCGTGTGGTGGGAAAAGCCACGCAAGGCGTCACCACCGAGATCATGGGCGAGGGTTGGACGAACGCGCCGGTGAACGATCGCGTACTCCAGGCTGCCACGAGTGACGATCCGTCGGACACGGCGTACTCGGCGTCGTTCCGCGGGGAGCACGGCTTCGACGCGTGGCTGCGCGCCATGGAGCGCCACGGGATGTCCGTGAACGCCGGCTCGTTCCTCGGCGCGGCGACCGTGCGGATCTACGCCAAGGGCATGGCCGCCGGTGCGCCCACGCCCGCCGAGCTCGACACGATGCGCGCCGTCACGCGACGCGCCATGGCGGATGGTTCGTTCGGAGTCGCGAGCGCTCTGATCTATCCACCCGGTAACTTCGCCACCACCGAGGAGCTGGTGGAGATCGCCAAGGCGATGTCGCCCTACGGCGGCGTGTACATCACGCACATGCGGTCCGAGGCCGACCAGTTCCTCGAGGCGATCGACGAAGCGATTCGGATCGGCCGCGAAGGCGGCGTACCGGTCGAGATCTACCACTTGAAGGCGGCCGGCCGGCGCAACTGGCCGAAGGCCGCGGCTGCAATCGCCAAGATCGACTCGGCGCGTGCAATGGGCCTGGACGTGCAGGCCGACATGTATCCGTATGTCGCTGGAGGAACAGGGCTCGCTGCGTGCCTGCCACCCTGGGCTTCGGCGGACGGCAAGCTGTTCGAGAACTTGCGCGATTCATCAACACGCGCGCGCATCACCGCGGAACTGCTGAGCGATCGGACCACGTGGGAAAACCTCTGTTCACTCGCGACGCCTGCGGGTGTGCTCTTGGCCGAGATGAAAAAGCCGGAGGACAGCCGGTGGGTGGGGAAACGACTTGCCGATGTCGCCGCCGAACAGCACAAGTCCTGGCCCGACGCCGCGATCGACCTACTTCTGTCAGAGCAGCGGGACATCGGGACGATCTTCTTCTTGATGAGCGAAGACAATGTCGCGCTGCAGCTCCGGCAGCCCTGGATCAAGATCGGCACCGACGCCGGCGGGTACGATCCAGACAGCGTCCGCGCCCGCGGGCCCGTGCATCCGCGTTCTTACGGGACCTATCCTCGCATCCTGGGCCGTTACGTCCGCGATCAGCACGTCCTGAGCCTGGAAGACGCCGTGCGCAAGATGAGCGGCGCTGTCGCGACGCGTCTGTCGATCCGCGACCGTGGCATGCTCGCCCAGGGTTACTATGCCGACGTCGTCGTGTTCGACCCGGCGACGATCATCGATCGCGCCACGTTCGAGCAACCGCATCAGCTGTCAACGGGAGTGCAATACGTGTTCGTGAACGGCGTGGCGGTGGTGAGCAACGGCCGGCATACTGGCGCCAAGCCAGGACGGCTCGTGCGCGGCCCAGGGTACGGGCGCCCTTAGGTCACGGCCTTACCACGTTCACCGTCACCGACGACGGCCGGCGAGCCGAGCGGTACACTCGAATCGTGGCGGCGCGGTAGTCCGACGCGCGCGCGGCGAAGATGTTGGGCACGAAGGTCTGCGGGTTGCGATCGATGAGGGGGAACCAGGTGCTCTGCACCTGCACCATGATCCGGTGACCCTTCAGGAAGCGATAATCCTGGGTGTGCAGGTCTATCCTGACAGGAGTGACCTGAGCAGGCCTGAGCGGCTCCGGCTTCTCGAAACTGTTCCGGAACCGGGCGCGCAAGACGTCATTCGCCACCATGAGCTGCCGGCCGGCGAGCTTCCAGTCCTTGGGATACTCCTCCGGGTAGACGTCGATCAGCTTGACGATCCAGTCGCCATCCGTGCCCGTCGTGGAGACGAACAAGTTGGCCGTGATATCTCCGGCAATCGTCACATCGTCGCCGAGCGGTTCCGTCTCCCAGGACAGGACGTCGGCGCGGCCATCGACAAAGCGTTGGTCCTGGACGAGCCATGCGTACCAATCAGAGCCATGGGGAGAATACGTCGGCTCGATCGGCCGGTGACGGTACGGCACCGGGTGCGCCGGATCTGACACGTAGCTGTCGAACGCTGCCGCCCCGTTTCCAGCGGGTGGCTCGAACGAGAGCCGACCACCGGCATGGAAGTAGAGCGACCGTTCAGTCGTTCGGCGCCGAGGCGGCCACTGGTCCCACGACCGCCACTGGTTCGAACCTGCCTCGAACGTGATCGCCTCCGGCTGCCGCAGCTCGCCCTGATCTTTGAGGAAATGGGCGAACCACGGCACCAGGATGCTGTCCTGGAAGTACGTGCCTGTGGGACCCCCGAAGTCGATGTCGCCGAGCTTCGCGCCCTCGCCGGCCCAGCCGCCGTGGTTCCATGGGCCAACCACCAGGTAGTTCACACGCCCGGTATCGTGCGGCTCGAGCAGGTCGTAGATCTTCATCGGTCCGTAGAAATCTTCCTGGTCCCACCAACCGGCCACGTTGAGCGTCGGCACGGTGACGCGCGTCAGATACGGCGCGGCCGCCTGCTTCTGCCAAAACCAATCGTAGTTCGGGTGTGCGACGTAGTCGTTCCAGGTGGGGATCTTTCCGTGGAGGTGCCGTGCATTGACGTTGGAGAGCGGCCCGAGATCGAGATACCACTGGTAGGTATCGTAGCGGTCGAACGCGAAGTCTTCCTGCTCCTTCGACGTCTCCATCATGGCGGCATACTCGAAGCCGTAGCTCAACCGGAAGGCGCCATTGTGATGAAAGTCGTCGCCGAGGAACATGTCCGCGGGCGACGCCTGCGGGGATGCAGCCTTGAGTGCGGGATGCGGATCGAGCATCGCCATCACGGTGAGCCAGCCTGGGTACGAAATGCCCAGCATGCCCACGCGACCGTTGTTGTTCGGCACGCGATGGATCAGCCATTCGATGGTGTCGTACGCATCCGTGCTTTCGTCCACCGCGCTCGAGTCCCCGCGCTGGCGCGGGGGCCGGGGGGGCCGGGGGGGCCGGGGGGGCCGCATCATCACGAACTGCCCCTCCGACGTGTAGCGGCCGCGGATGTCCTGAAAAACGAAGATGTAGCCGTCAGTGGCAAAAGCGTGGAAGTACCCGCGCAGCGCGCGGGCGGCGCCGGCGATGCCGTAAGGCGTGCGCGTGAAGATGAAGGGCAGCGGCGGATGCACTCCGCGTGGGACGAAGATGGTGGTGTGCAGCTTGACACCGTCGCGCATCGGGATCATGGCCTCGGTGAGGTCGAACCCCGGGGCAGAATCCGGCTGCTGCGCAAAGAGCCGCAGCGCGAGGAGGAACCCGATCACGCGATGCTGCCGTCTACGGGTTCTTCACCCGCGTGAACTCGATGTCCTTGACGCTCGTCTCGAACGGGATCGCGATGCGATCGATGTCGCCCTTCTGATCCATCAGGAACGTGACGAGACCGCTCAGCGGTTGGACCTCGGCCGGGTCATCGACCTCGAAGATGTCGTAGTGATAGTGCTTGAGCCGCGCTGTAAAGCCGGTGAACGACAGCTCGAGCACCGGGCCGTTCGCGCGAACGGTGACGCGACCATACCCGGGAGTTTCGTAGGTCCCCGCGTACGCCGCGAGCTCGTGGCTCGGTGTGGTATTGGGCTTGCGCGCGGCGGCCCGCTCATCCCGCTGCTTCTTCTGGGCGGCTTCCCCCTCCTGCGTCTGCTGCCGGGCGCGGCCGACCCAGTCGAACGGCGCGAGGCCGAGCAAGCGATCGAGCACATTCTCGGTGACGAGGTTCGGCACCGGATTGTTGCCCGACATGTTCGTCAGGACCACGACGCCGATGCGCTCCTTGGGCAGCCAGGACATCTGCGAAATGAATCCGTCGATGCCGCCGCCGTGCTGGACCAGCTTGTGCCCGCGGTACGGCATCACCGCGAGGCCGAGGCCGTAGGTCGCAAAGCCGAAATCGTCGGGCCAGATGGGCTGGGGCCCGACCAGCGTTTGGGGCGTTTGCATCAGCATGTCGTTGGCTTTCGACAGGAGCACTCGCCCCTCGTAACGCCCAGAGTCGATATGAAACTGCACGTAGTGCAGCATCTCCTCGACGCTCGAGTTGATGGAGCCGGCCGGCGCGACCGCGTCGATGTTCCGGTACGGCACCTTCACCAGCCCACACGAGGACCCGTCCGCTCCGCCGTTTCCGCCTGGAGCCGAGGCGTCACCCGTCGCGGCGGTCGGAGCGGCTGGACAGGGGCGCCAGACGTACGCCAGGGCGGCGTCGTCCGACCCCGGCAGGTCGCGGACGGATGTATTCGACCGCGCCATTTTCAAAGGCGCAAAGAGGCGTTCACGAATCAGATCGTCCCATGACCGGCCGGTGCGCTTTTCGACCAGGTAGCCCGCGGTCATGAACATCAGGTTCTGATACTGCCAGCGGCCCCGGAATGACGTATTCGGCTCGAGGTATTTGAGCCGCCGGTACATCTCCTCGCGGCCCAAGCTACCCCCATACCAGAACAAGTCGTGCCGCGGCAGTCCGGACCGGTGTGTGACCAGGTCGCGCGGCGTCATCGCCTCGCTGGCGAGCTCGTCGTGCAGCTGGAAGTCCGGGAGGTAGTCGCGCACCGGCTTGTCCCAGTCGAGCTTGCTCGAGTCCACCAGCATGCCCATCAGCACGACGGTGAACGATTTGCTGTTGGATCCGATCGCCATCAGCGTGCGCGGCGTGACCGGCATTTTTTGCTCGACATCCCGGAAGCCGTACCCCTTGAGGAGCACGACGCGGCCATCCTGGATGATCCCCAGGGCGAGCCCCGGAACGTGCCACTCCGTCATCTGGGAGGTCACGAACTGGTCCAAACCCGATAGCGCGCGCTGCGTGGCGCGCGAAGCGGGGGCGGGTGCTTGGGCGACGGCGCTGCGCGCGAAGATCGGCGCGACCAGCAAGGATGCGAGGATACGGAATTGCATACGCAGTTGCATCCAATCTTTGGGGGTGGCACTATTCTACCGGCTACTCGGACAGTGCGCCACCACGCGAGGAAACCCTTACGGCATCACCTGAATCCAGCGCCACGACTCACGAGCTGGCGCGCGTGCTTCGGCTCCGCGACGTGATTCTGATCGTCGTGGGCACCGTGATCGGCTCGGGCATTTTTCTCGTGCCCGGCGGCGTCCTACGGGATTCGGGCGGTGACGTCGGGCTGGCCCTGCTGGTCTGGATCGTCGGCGGTGGACTCTCGTTGCTCGGTGCGCTGACGTACGCCGAGCTCGGCGCCATGAATCCGCGGGCCGGCGGATTGTACGTGTACCTGCGCGACGCATTCGGCCCGCTTCCCGCGTTCCTGTACGGATGGGCGTTGTTCTTCGTGATCGGCAGCGGCTCGATCGCGACCCTGTCGGCGGCCTTCGCGCGCTACATCCAGCAGTTCGTGGCGCTCAGTGTCCCCGGCGCAAAGCTGGTATCGCTCGCCACCATCGTGGTGGTCACCCTGGTCAACGTATGGGGCACCCGACGGGGCGCCGTCGTTCAGAACTGGAGCACGGCCATCAAGGTCGGCGCGTTGCTGCTGCTGAGCGCCCTGCTGCTGACGACGGGCAACGGGCTGTCGGCCGCGCCGGTGCGGGTTCTCTCGACGCCGCTCTCGTCGGAACTCCTCCGCGGCATGGCCGTCGCGATGGTCGCGGTGCTGTGGGCCTACGAGGGATGGCACTACGTCACCTTCTCTGCCGGCGAGATCGTGGAGCCGCAACGCATTTTTGCCCGCGGCATCATCGCCGGCACGGCGGCGATCGTCGTGATCTACTTGCTGGCCAACCTCGGCTACCTCGCCGCGCTTGGCCCCGCGGGGGTTGCCCAGTCGAATCGCGTGGCGGCGGACGCTGTCACCACACTGTTTGGGGACACGTGGGGTCGGCTCGTCGCGATTCCGATTCTCGTGTCGATTTTCGGCGCGGCGAACGGAATCGCGCTCACGGCGCCACGCGTCTTCTATGCGATGGCGCGCGACGGGCTGTTCTTCCGCAAGTTGGCCGAGGTCCACCCACGGTTCGGCACGCCCGCGGTCGCGATCCTGGCGGGCAGCGCGTGGACGATGGTGCTCGCGGGTTCGGGTACGTTCGAGCAGCTACTGACGTACGTGGTGTTCACCGGGTGGGCATTCTACGCGCTCGCGGCCGCCACCATCTTCGTGTACCGCCGCCGGCTCCCGGACGCGGCCCGACCGTTCCGTGTGCCGGGATATCCGCTGACGCCGGCGCTCTTCATCGTCGCAGCCAGCGCCATTGTCGTCTCTACGCTCGTGTCCCGGCCGACGCAGGCCTTGCTCGGGATCGGAATCATCTTGCTCGGGATGCCGGCGTATTGGTGGTGGCGCCGATCCAACCGAGCGGGGTAAGACCGTCGATCTATTTCCGCTGAAAGGTGAACTTGCCTGACGGACTGCTCTGCGTCATGGCCTTCACTTGCCCGCCCTCGATCACGAACTCGATCGTAACGTCCGAGAACTCTTTGAGCTTGAACCGGTGCTGCCGCCACGGAACCAGCGCCTGGAACGGCTGTCCAGCAAACGCGAGACCGAGGATCCCATCCTCTTTGAGCACCACGGCAAAACTGGCGCCGGTGGGCGTCACATATGTGCCGGCGTACTGCCGCAGCGTCGCGGAGGCCGACAGCTCGGACGGCACACGTCGGACGAAGGCCACTTCGGCCTGATCGAGCGACATCACCGCCTTGTCGATCTCGCCCTGCGGATTCGTGGCGAAGTTGACCGACCACTTGCCGTTCGCTTCGTCGTCGGGGGTGTCGAAGCGATCATAGTGAAAGTGGGTCAGCGGCAAATCGATCTGATGAAAGGAAAACCGGAGCCCGGTTCCCTGCTTGGAAATCGCGACGACTCCGTACGCCTGATTCTCGAACTCGCCGACGAAATCATCGAGCGCATGGGACGGGCGTGTGCCCTTGACCTGGCCGCCACCCGCCTGCGCCCGCGCCGCCATGCCCGCCTGCTTCGCTTTCTTGCGCGCGTCGTTGAGCCGCTGGCTCCACGGCGTCTGGTCGAGGCCGAGCAGCCGCTCGTACACGTTGTACGACACGACGTTGTACAGCGGCGCGGCATGGTCCCCGATGACCAGGACAATCACGCCCACGCTGTCGGAAGGCATGTACGAGATCTGCGAATGGAAGCCGTTGATGTCGCCCCCATGGTAGGCCAGCAGATGGCCCCGGTAGGACGCGGTCCAGCGACCCATGCCGTAGGCGGCATTGAGCAACTCGCCCCACCCGAACGCTTCGAGCGATGTGTTCGGCATCGCGATGGAAGGTTCCAGCGTGGCTTTCACGACGCCCGCCGGGATGACCTGCCGGCCTTCAAAGCGACCGGCGTTCATGAGGGCGATCAGCCAGTGGGACAGATCCTGAATGTTCGAGTTGATCGCTCCGGCCGGCCCGATGGCAACTTGCTCGCGGTAGTAAGGGATCGCATGGAGTGAGTCCGAATCCCGCCGCTCGGAAAACGGCACCCCGTGGTCGGGTTGCTTGATCAGGTCATCGATCGAGAAGACGGTGCTCGTCATTCCGAGCGGCTGAAAAATGCGCGCCTGCACGAACTGCTCCCACGTCTTCCCCGACAGCAGCTCGATGATGTATCCCGACCCGCCATACATCAGATTGTTGTACAGGAACGTGGTGCGCATCGGCTGCGACGGCTCCAGGTATTTCAGCCGCTCGAACAGTTCCTGTCTCGTAAATGGCGACTTGTACCAGATCATGTCGTGACGCGTCACGCCGGTACGGTGCCCCAGCATGTCCCGCACGTTGACGGAGGCGTTCAGTTCGTCGTTATAGAACCGCACGCTGGGCACGAACTGACGCACCGGCTTGTCCCAGTCGATCTTCCCCTCGTCCACCAGCAAGCCCATTGCCATCACGGTAAAAAGCTTGGTGTTCGACGCGATCGGCACGACCGTCGTCGGAGTAAACGGCAGCTTGTTGCCGTAGTCCCGATAGCCGAACCCGCGGGCGAAGACGAGCTTGTTCTTGACCACCACGCCCACGCCGATGCCCGGCACATTCCAATCGCGCATCACCTGATTCATGTAGGCGTCGAATCCCGCGAGCTTCGCAGCCGTGGCGCTGGAATCCTGGGCTCGGGCCGGCGCGCAAACGGCCGCGCAGAGAACCAGGACAGCAACTGAGCGCATATGCATTACCTCAGTCTCGGGTTAATGGGCGCGGCTCCGGCTATGGCCGGCGCACTCTCACCGGCGGCGCCGGCTCGGCCAGCAGCTTCACCGGAGTTGCCTCGAGGAGCCGCAACGCTTCCTGCACCGCCCGCTCGAGCTGCGGGTCGCGTCCCTGGGAAACAAGCGCGGGGGTTTGTTGCACCACGATGTCGGGCGTGATGCCGGCATTCTCGACGTCCCAGTGGCCCTCGGTATTGAAGAACCCGCCGCGCGGCGCGGTGATATATCCGCCATCGATCAGGCCCGGCACGTCCCAAATGCCGACGAGCCCGCCCCACGTCCGCGTACCGACCAGCGGTCCGAGTTTCATTTCGTGGAACAGAAACGGCAGCATGTCGCCCCCGGAGCCGGCATATTCGTTGATCAACATGACTTTGGGGCCGAAGATCCCCGTGATCGGCTCCGTCCAGGGCCGCCGCTCCCCGACCGGGTTGTTGAAGTAGCCGCGCAAGTGCCGCGCAAGGATGTCCACGAAATAATCCGCGATGTAGCCGCCCCCATTGAAGCGCTCATCGAGGATCACGCCCTGGCGGTCTTGCTGCGCGAAATAGTAGCGATTGAAGTACTCGTAGCCCTGATCGGCGGTGTTGGGCAGCCAGACGTAGGCCAGCTTCCCCTTGGAGAGTGAATCGACCAGCCGGCGGTTGTCCTCGACCCACGCGCGCGTGCGCAGGTCATCCTCATCGCTCACCGGGACGACGGTGACCGTCCACGACCCGTCGAGTGTGGGCTTGTCGTTGAGACGCAGCACCGTCTGGCGATTCGCCGTCCCTTCGAGCGCTGCGTAGGGACTCAGCGGTGGCCTGAGGTCGGCGCCATTCACCGCAAGGAGATAGTCGCCGGTGCGGGCCTTCACACCGGGCGCCGAGAGCGGCGCGCGCAGATTCGGATTCCAGTTCTCGCCTGAGAAGATCCGCTTCAGGCGGTAGCGGCCGTTCTCCACCGCGAAGTCGACACCGAGCATTCCGACTTTCACGGTGTCGATCGCCGGCATGTCGCCGCCAAAGGTGAAGGTGTGACCGAGCGACAGCTCGCCGCCGAGCAGGTCGAGCATGTAGGTGAGATCGGAGCGGTGCCCGAGGTTCGCGAGCCACGGCTCGTACATCGTCCAGACCTTGTCCCAATCGGCCCCGTGGTGATTCGGGACGTACAGATAGTCCCGTTCGAAGCGCCATGCCTCCTTGAAGATCTGCCGCCACTCGGCCCGCGGATCGAGCCGCATCTGCAAATCCACCGTGATCTTCCCATCGCCCGCCTTGGGCGCCGCGTCCGTGCCGACGATCATCCACGACTCACCGGACTGGTACAACAGTTTCTTGCCGTCGCGCGACAGGCTGAACCGCATCACCGGCGACGCAAAGCTCTCCGATTTGCGCTTCTTGAGATCGTAGCGATGCAAGGTCGCGCCGGGCTGATTCTCGATCGCTTCGGTGACGAACACGACGCCCTCGCTCCCCGCCGCGAGTGACGTGTAGGCGCGCACCGGCATGCCGAGGGCGAGGATGCGCTGGCTCAGCCCTGCGCGATCGATCCTGACGTTCAGAGCACCTTTGGGGGACTTCGCTTTGCTCGTATCGACGGCGGCCGTCGTGTCGCGCGCTTCCTCGTCGCTTTCCGGCAGGAGCGGCGACGGCGTGTCGGCCGCGAGCACCATCAAGTAGGCCCCGCGACGCATGTGACGGTCGATGGAGCTGAGATCGAGCCAGCCGCTCGAGAGCCCAAAGTCAGTGCTCGCGAGGAAGTAGAGATACTTGCCGCCCGCATCCCAGGCCGGACTCACTGCATCCGAGAGGCCATCCGTGAGCTGGTAAGGTTTCTTCTCCACCATGGAGTAGGCCATCAGCACGTGGAACTGGCTGGGAAGCCGCTTGGAGTAGGCGAGCCACTTCGAGTCGGGCGACCACGCCGGTTCAAACGTGCGTTCCGGGTGTGCGTAAGTGTCGGTGTCGAGCCGCGTCACCTTTCCCGTCGCGACCTCGACCAGCAGCAGGTTCAGCCCTTCGTCCGTGACGGCGATGTACTTCCCGTCGGGCGACCAGTCGGCGGTGTGGTAGAACGTCGGCTGCTCGAACCTGATCTCGCGCGGCGCGCTGAGGCCCTCCTGCGTCCCGATCATGAGACGATACTCGCCGCTCGCGTCGGAAAACCAGGCGACCTGCTTTCCATCGGGAGACCAGACCGGCGTGCGCTCCGCAGTCCCCGAGCTTCTCGTCAAATTGCGCGCATCGCCCTTCTCGGCGGGGACGGAGAAGACTTCACCGCGCGCGGAGAACAGCGCGCGGGCCCCACTCGGCGACAGCGACGCCGACTCGATCCATTTCGACGCGTCCAGCCAGCGCGCCTCGGCCCAGGGCAAGTCGCCGCGGCACGTGATCGCGAGCTGCGTGTCCTTCCCGCCGGCTGGCTCGAGCAGATGGAGGTAGCCGCCCTCTTCATAGACGATGACGCCGCCTCCCGCGTCGAGCGTCTTGACGTCGTAGTCTTTGTAATGCGTGAGCTGGGTGAGTTGTTTGGACGCGACGTCGTATTTCCAGACGTTCGCGTCCCAATCGCGGTCGGAAATGAAGTAAATCGCGTCACCCATCCATACCGGCCAGGTGTCGAGCGTTCCTTGTGACGGGAGCGTATCCACCGCCTGCGAGGCGACGGTATAGATCGTGACCGGATGCGTCTGTCCGCCGCGGTAGTTGCGCCACTCGACGTCCCAGCGCGAGACCTTTTCGTAGGCCAGGCGCTGCCCGTCGGGGGAAAACGAGCCGCGCAGCGCGTCGGGGATTGGCAGGCGCTCGGGCACGCCCCCCCCCCCGGTCGCGGCGATCGTCCAGAGCTGTTGGACCCCCACGGACGGTGCGCTGACGCGGGCGGAGCTGAACAAGATCCGCTTCGTGTCGGGCGACCAACCGCGCGCGATGTCCGGGCCCGGGTGCCACGTCAGACGCCGCGCCTCGCCGCCAGCCGCGTCGATCACGTAGACGTCGGTGTTGCCGCCGTACTGCATGCTGAAGGCGATCTGCTTGCCGTCGGGGGAAAAATGCGGATTGGATTCCGTGCCCGGGAAGCTCGTCAGACGCTTCGCATCGCCACCGTCTCGGCTCGCCACCCAGATGTCGCCGGCGTACGCGAACGCGATCTGCGTATTGCTCACTGTCGGTTGCCGGAGCAGGCGCGTGCCCTGTGCGTACGCGAGGATGGGGCAACACAGCAAACCAACGACGGCGGAGGTATACCGCATTGTATACACCAGGGTGGAGTTGCCCCTATGCTAGCCCCCGACCCGTGCGGCGGCTAGGAGCTATGCAATGGCTCGGCTCAGCATTTCGAGGTCGAAGCCTTCCTTGCGGACGCGCAGGTCGTAGTAGAAGACGGTGAAGACGCAGGAAATCACCGGATAGATGAGCAACGACACGCACGCGCCGATCACCGCCAGGACCACGTCCAATCCGCCCATGATCCCTCCCAGGATGCCACCCAGCACTCCGGCACCGACGAACACGACCAGGATCAGACAGATCGAGACGACCCCGAGCCCCAGCGCCTTCCACCTGAAGCCCTTCGTCAACTCCCAGGAGCGCCGCAGTGCGTCGCTGGACGAGCCCGACTCGAGGGCGGCCGCTTCCGCCGCGACGGAGTAGCCGCACGCCACGACGATGCCGGGGATGACGAGCGCCAAAGTGGCCAGGACCGTCAGGATCCCACTCATGATGTTCGCGCCGAGGATCGCTCCGAACCTGCTGCCCGCGAAGCGCATCGCGTCGCCGAACAGGGGCGACTCGCCGAGGTAGCCCTCCGACACGACGCGCACCGTCGCACCGGTCACGAGCACGCTCCCCACGAGCGTCAGCAGCCGGTCCAGCAGGCTCAAGCCGGGATTCCGCGACGCACCACCCGTGAGATCGATGTAGACATCCATTGCCGTCGGGATGCCCTCGCATACGACCGCGATGGTCAGCACCAGCCCGAAGTGACGCCGCAGCAGTACGAGCGCGCCGTCCAGGACCTCGCCGAAGGACAGGGGACGTAGCTGATATGTCGCCATAGAAGCCTCCTCAGCTTCGCCGTCACGGCGACGGCGCAGGCGTGAAGGTGAGCGCGAACAGGACGAGGCTCGCCACCAGTAGCCAGATTCGCGATTTGGGAAGCGGACGGTAGGCGTCCAGCACGGGGGGATGGGCAAACTGACCGCGGGAAAGCAGGAGCACGACGAACGCCCAGACCAACCAACTTTTCGAGAAGTATCCGAGGAGGATGACGACCACGAAAAAGAGTCGGGCGAGCTGCCGTTGGGCACGCGGCAAGGCGGCGTAGAGAATGTGCCCACCGTCGAGCTGGGCGATGGGCAGCAGGTTGAGCATCGTGACCAACATCCCCATCCATCCCGCGAACGCCATGGGACTCAGCAATACCGGGCCGGTTTGGTGTGTGAAGTGCCGGATCAGCAACGTCACCGCCGAGTCCCCGAGCGCCCATATCCCCCAGCCGATCGACACTTGCATCCCCGGCGCAACGGGATCCGGTACGCCGTGGCTGTGAGCCAATCCGATCCAGAGCATGGGGAGCGCGACGACGAAGCCGGCGATCGGTCCTGCCGCACCGATGTCGAGGAGCTGCCGGCGGTCGTTGAGAATCGATCGGAGCCGAATGAATGCGCCGAACGTCCCGATCCCGATCGGCGGCGGTGGTCCCGGCAGGAAGTGCGGCGGCGACACATTCACCTGGTAGTATCGCGCGGTCAGATAGTGACCCAGCTCGTGACAGAGAAGAATCGCGAGGAGCGAGATCGAGAACGTGAATCCGCTCGTCCATCCACGCAGGAAGGCGAAGTCCCAGGCCGCCGGGTTGTAGAGCACGCCCAGCACGGGGGGGAGACCGCCCGCGATCAGGGCACCGGACATCGTCGTCAGGAACAGCGTCGCCGCGAACAGCACGGCGTGCAGCATCCACGATTCCCGTGGTTTGATCGTGGGACGCGTCAGTACGAGATGGCGCCCATCCTGCTCGCTCGACCAGTAGTAAGTCCCTGGCCATTCGCGGAGGGCTGCCGCGAGTCCCGCGGACGGCTCGGCGTGGGCCGGATCTACAAGTGCGTCAACAACTTCGCGGTCGTGGAGGGGTGTGGTTCGCCACACCAGCAGGAACCTTGTGAGGCTCACGAGCCCGTACTATACTTGAGCGTTCGCACACCCCCATAACTCCAAGTTTCTATTATCAACGAGAACAGTCCCCCATCCCGGGTTTTCCCCGCCATAGCGCAAACGGAGCCGAAGCACACGTGGATATCGCCGAATTAAAGAGAAAGTCCGTCGCGGAACTACACGCGATGGCCGAGAGCCTGAACATCACCAACTACTCTGGGCTCCGCAAGCAGGATCTCATTTTCCGCATCGAGCAGTCACTCCTCGATTCCGAGACCGTTTTACGCGGCGAGGGCGTGCTCGAAATCCTGCCGGAAGGCTACGGCTTCCTCCGCAGCGCCGACTGGAACTACCTCTACGGTCCCGACGACATCTACGTCTCGCCGAGCCAGATCAAGCGGTTCGATCTCCGCACCGGCGACACGATCACGGGTCAGGTGCGGCCGCCGAAGGAAGGCGAGCGCTATCTCGCCCTCCTGAAGGTCGAAGTCGTCAACGGCGAAGAGCCGGAAAAAGCCAAGCACCGCGTCGCGTTCGACAACCTGCGACCCCGCTATCCGGAACAGCAGCTGAAGCTCGAGCGCAAAGACGGCGACCTGTCGATGCGCGTGTTGGATATTCTGTCGCCCATCGGCAAGGGCCAGCGCGGTTTGATCGTCTCGCCGCCCAAGGCCGGTAAGACCATCCTGATGCAGAAGCTCGCCAACTCCATCATCGAGAATCATCCTGAGGTCTACCTGATCGTGCTGCTGATCGACGAGCGGCCCGAAGAGGTGACCGACATGGAGGAGAACGTGAAGGGGCCGAACGTGGAGGTCGTGTCGTCCACGTTCGATGAGCCGGCGGACCGGCACGTCCAGGTCGCCGACATGGTGATCGAGAAGGCGAAGCGCCTGGTCGAGCACGGCAAGGACGTGGTGATCCTGCTCGATTCGATCACGCGCCTGGGCCGCGCCCACAACGTCGTGGTGCCCCACTCGGGCAAGATTCTCTCGGGCGGTGTGGACGCCAACGCGCTGCAGAAGCCCAAGCGCTTCTTCGGCGCCGCGCGCAACATCGAGGGCGGCGGGTCGCTGACCATTCTGGCCACCGCGCTGATCGATACCGGCTCCCGCATGGACGAGGTCATCTTCGAGGAGTTCAAGGGCACCGGTAACTCGGAAGTCATCCTCGACCGCCGCATCGCCGAGCGGCGGACGTTCCCGTCGATCGACGTGCAGCGCACGAGCACCCGTAAGGAGGAACTGCTCCTTACCAAGGAAGAGCTCAATAAGGTCTACCTGCTGCGCAACTTCCTGTCCGACATGCCGCCCGTCGAGGCGATCGAGTTCCTGCTCGAGCGGCTCAAGCGCACGAAAACGAACGCGGAATTCTTCCAGACGATGTCCCAAGGGTGAAAGGCAGGCTTCTGGCCGTGGATTGGGGTGAGCGCCGAATCGGGCTCGCCCTGTCCGACGAGACCCAGACGCTTGCCCAACCGCTCACCACGCTCACCCGCCGCGCCGGGAAGCGATTCCCCATGGCGCAGCTGCTCGACCAAATCACGCGAAATCAGGTCGTCGGTATTATCGTCGGTCTGCCGTTAGATGAGGCGGGGGCCGAAGGTGATGCCGCTCACTCCGCCCGGGAGCTCGCCGATGCTATCAAACGGCGCGTAGCCGAGGGGCTGGAGGTGACCATGTGGGACGAGCGAATGACCACGGCGCGGGTGCTGGCCGCCGTCCGGGAAATGGGCGGCTCGACGCGCGGGCGCAAAGCAGACGTCGACGCGATGGCGGCGGCGCTCCTGCTGCAGCACTATCTCGACGCCCGGAAGGGCACGGCGCTGTGAAGGCGTGCGCCGTGCGCCGTGCGCTGTGCGCCGGACTGCTGGGCCTCGCGGTTTCCTGCAGCTCGCCGGATCCTGCCAGGTACCAGTCCGTATCGGACCGGATCATGGTCATCATTCCGCGCGGCGCCACCTATTACCAGGCGCTCGACTCGCTCGAGTCGCGTGGCGTCATCAAGAGCCGCGACTGGTTCAGCCTCTACGCGAGAATGCGGGGCCTGCCGTCCAACCTGAAGAGCGGCGTCTACACCTTCGACAAAGACGAGAGTTGGAGCAGCGTGGTCAGCACGCTGAAAAGTGGCCGCGGGATGGAAGTGCGGTTCACCGTCACCGAAGGCATGATGGGATTTGAGGTCGCCGAGCGGGCCCGTTCCTGGTTGGGCGTATCGCGCGACTCCTTCATCGTCGCCATGCGCGACACGTCGCTGGAACGCGAGCTTGGCATCCGGCCGAGCCCGGCTGGTGTGGAGGGCTACATGTATCCCACGACGTACGTCGTGCCGATGCGCATGCGCGCGCGCGAGCTCGTGAAGCTCATGACGCACGAATTCATCGCGCGCTGGCAGCCGGAGTGGGATGTGCGGCTCGAACAGCTCCACATGACGCGGCACGAGATCGTGACGCTGGCGTCCATAATCGAAGCCGAAGTGCGGTACCGCCCCGATCGGCCGTACGTCTCTGCCGTCTACCACAACCGGCTCAAGCGCGGGATGGCGTTGCAGGCCGATCCGACGATCATCTACGCCCACGGCCGCCGCATGCGGCGGGTGTGGGAGAAGCAGTTACAGATACGGTCGCCGTACAACACCTACCTGAATCCGGGACTGCCGCCCGGCCCCATCACGCAACCCAGCGACTCGAGCATCATCGCCGCGCTCTATCCCGCGCCCACCGGGTATCTCTTCTTCGTCGCGCAGCCGGACGGGAAGCACATCTTTTCGGCCTCGTATGCGGATCATCTGGCAGCGATTCGGAGGGTGAGGCAACGACGGTAAGGGACGGTAAAGGACGGTAGGGGACGGTAGGGGTCAACTGATTGCCTGGCGTATTCCTCGTGCAGCTTGTTCAGGACTTACCGCACCTAGCACTGCTCCAATTACAGCTACGCCCGTCGCGCCGGCGTCGATCACTGAGCGCGCGTTTGACGCCGTGATGCCGCCGATCCCAATAACGGGCACACCTTCAGGCGCCGGGCGCGCCAGCGCTGCAAAGCCTTCGAGGCCAAGCGGTGCACCGGCATCGGGTTTGGTGGGCGTGGCAAAGCAGGGTCCCACACTCCAGTAGTCGGCCGTGGCCGGGGCACGCGCCGCCTCATCCGGCGACCCCACGGAGAGGCCGAGCAGAAAGCCGGCTGGGAGATTGGGGCGCAGAACCTCCAGCGGGGGATCATCCCTGCCGAGGTGCGCTCCGGCCGCACCCGCGGCGAGCGCGATATCCACGCGGTCATTGACCAGGACGGGAACCGGCAGGGCCGCCACCAGCGCCCGGGTCAACTCCAGGATTTCCGCCGGCGTGCCATCTTTCCACCGCACCTGCACCATCGTCGCGCCACCGGCGACCGCTTGGCGCAGGACCGCCACCGCATCCCGCCCCTTGAGGAGGACGGGATCGGTGATCACCATCAAGCACAACTGATCGGCAAGTGCCATGACCAAGATCCTGCGCGGCCTGCGTGGAGCGACCACGGCGGCCGCCAATACGAGTGAGGCGATTCTCGAGGCGACGAAGGAGCTGCTCTCCGCGCTTCAGGAAGCGAACGGGTTCGCACCGGAAGACGTGGAGAGCGCGATCTTCACGTCGTCCCCCGACCTCACCGCCGAGTATCCCGCCCGCGCGGCCCGCGGGCTCGGCTGGAACGATGTGCCGCTCCTTGGGGCCGCGGAAGTCGCCGTGCCCACTGGGTTGAAGCGCTGCATCCGTGTACTGCTGCATTTCTACACGGCCAAGCCGCAGCAGGCGCTACAACATATCTACCTGCGGGAAGCGGCGAAGCTGCGTCCAGACCGATGACGGTCAAGGTCACTGCTCGCGGGGCTGAACGGTGGAAGCAAGGCCATCCGTGGATCTATCGTAGCGACGTTGCCGAGGAGCCTGAAAAGAAACCTGGCATCGTCCCCGTCACCGATCGCAAAGGCAAGTTCCTCGGCCAGGCGCTCTACTCACCGAGCTCCGAGATCCGGCTCCGCCTCCTCACGCGCGGCAACGAAGCCATCGATGCACAGTGGTGGACCGCGCGCATCGCGGCAGCCGCGAGTCGCCGCAACGGAATTCAGGCAAGCGCATGGCGCGTCGTGCATGCCGAAGGCGACGGCCTGCCGTCGCTCATCATCGACAAGTACGGACCCTGGATCGTCGCGCAGCTCCTCTCGGCGGGGGTGGAAGCCGCACGAGCGGACGTGCTCGCGGGAATCGGCGCCGCTCTCGCACCAGAGGGCATCCTGCTCCGCAACGACGCTGGGATACGGCGCCACGAGGGCCTGCCTGCGGAGGTTCTGTTGGCCTTCGGCCAGGTTCCCGAGGTTGTGGAGGTTGTCGAGGACGGTTTGAAGTACCTGGCGGCGCCGTGGTCAGGACAGAAAACGGGCGCGTTCCTCGATCAGCGCGAAAACCGCGCGCTGGTCGGACGGCACACGCGCGCGGGCGGTCGCGCCCTCGATCTCTTCACGTACCACGGCTCGTTCGCGCTGCATCTCGCGCGCCATGCCAAAGAGGTGCTCGCGGTTGACCAGAGCACCGAGGCGCTGGCGCGCGGCGCCGAAAACGCCCGGCTCAACGGGATTGGCAACATCAATTGGCGGGAAGGGAACGCGTTCGACTTGGTCCGCGAGCTCGAGCGGCGCCGCGAGCAGTTCGACACGGTCGTCGTCGATCCGCCGGCGTTCGCCAAGACGAAGGCCAACCTCGAGCGCGCCGTCGCGGGTTACAAGGAGATCAATCTCCGGGCGATGAAGATCCTGGCGCCGGACGGCGTGTTGTTCACGTCGTCCTGCTCGTATCACGTGAGCCGAGACGTCTTCACCGCGATGCTGGTGGATGCCGCACGCGACTCGGGCCGCCGGATTCAGTTCATCGCCGCCACCGGCGCCTCCTCCGATCATCCGGAGCTGCTCAATGTGCCCGAGACCGGCTATTTAAAGGGCGTGCTGCTGCGTGCCGTTGGGTAGGGGCGCAGCATGCTGCGCCCCTACCAATTTCCTCAGGATCGCAGCCTGAGAATCCAATCCGCGATTGCGCTCGCCACCTCCGGCATGATGGGCACGGTGGGGTTCTGATAGGTCGGCATTTGGCCTGTCAACGTCGTGTCGGTTGTTTGCTTCAGCACGTGATTCGCCGACGGGACGACGACGAGCTGCGCGTCAGGCTTGGCCGCATGAAGCCGCTCGGCATCGGCAACAGTGACTTGCAGGTCGCGCCCACCTTGCACAATCAGCACGGGCTGACGGACCGCCTTGATCGCCGCCGGCGGATCGAACGTCGCAAGCGACTTCATGAAGTGCTGGTTTATTGGCACGAACAGCACGGCGAGCATGGGCGGCACATCCTTGGGCGTCTCGCCGCGCAGATACTGCGCCATGGCGGTGTCGTAGCGCACCAGCGTGGCGCCATCGAACTGGCGTGACAGTTGCTCCCGCAGCACCACGCCGAGGGGCCGGCCCAGCCCCGAAACGCTGATGACACCGCTCACTGGCGGCCCGGAGCGCGCGGCAATCAGCGCGAGCGCCGAGCCCTCGCTGTGCCCAAGGAGCAACACGCGTGAAAACCGAGCATCACGCGCCAACGATTCGGCCGCGGCGCGAGCATCCGCCGCAAAATCCTCCAGCGCCAACTGCGAGATGTCGACCGTGCCTTTCGTCGCTGGCAGCACGCGCTTGTCGTAGCGCAGCGACGCAATCCCGTGCTCGGCGAGTCGCCACGCGAGCTGCGCGTAGGAGTTGGGACGGATCCCCATGAGCGAATTGCCGTTGCGATCGGTCGGGCCCGAGCCGGCAATGATGACGACGAGGGGCACACGCCCGGTCGCGCCGCGCGGCAGCGTGAGCGTCCCGCCCAGCTCGAGCGCGCCGCTGTGGATCGTGTACGGCGACTCGACAGCTACGGCCGGCGGCGTGGTGTCGGCCGCCTGTATAGTCAGTGTCGCAATGATGATGGGGAGAATTGTCATGGTCATATTGGGTTAGGTAGGGGCGCAGCATGCTGCGCCCTACTCCTATTTCGATTGTTCCCGTTTCCAGAGGATGTAGGACTGCACGATCGGAATCACCACCATGATGAGGATCGCGGCGATGAGCAGAGGCAGGAACGCGCCCTGCGGCAGAAAGACGGAAGCCGCGACGAGGAAGCCTCCGAGGACCATCAACCACCCACCGGTGCGATGTGTCTTTCGCCAGACGGAGTCACTCGAGAGCGTCCAGGGCGTGCGAATACCGATGAACCAGTTGGGCTCGACGCGTGTGAGGAAGTTGCCGAGGACGATCAAGAGCAAGCCCACGCCGATCGGCATGAACCGGTCGACCTTCACGGGATAGCCGAGACCGGTGGCGATGATCATCCCATGCCCGACCAAAATGAAGAGGATGACGGCATTCGCGATCAGCCAATACGTCCCGATGAACTTGATGTAGTTCGCATGCCGTGGGTCGAGCCTGGGCAACACGTTCAACAATCCGGTCAGCCCGATGATGACGAGCGGCATGATCGCGACCGCAACGGTGCGGCTGGAAAACCCGTCCGCCACGCCGCGCACATTCCAGTGCGTCGCCACGGTGGGTGGCAGCTGTGGGTAGGCCCAGATGGACACTGCCACAGCCACAGCCGCGATCACGAGACCAAACCAGCGGCTACGCATTCTTGTCTCCCTCCCCGCCGAAGCGGGTCATGAAGTAGCGCACGACCTCTTGAAACACGGTCGTATTGAGCCGGTAGCGGATGAACTGGCCCTCGCGCTCGGTGGCGACGAGGTCCGCGGCTTTGAGCACGCCCAGGTGGTGCGACACGGACGCGAACGCCATCGGGAACTGCTCGGCGATCTCCCCCGCCGTCCGATCCTTCTCGGTCAGCAGCTCGAGGATCTTGCGCCGGGTGGGATCGGCGAGGGCTCGAAACAACGAGTCGTCCATGGACGAGATATTTATACAATTGTCTAAATATTGTCAAGGAAGTTGACTAAATCAGCCCCCATCACAAGCTTGCACACCATGTCCGCCCCGGACAAAGCCCTGGATCGGTCCCGCGCCGTACGCCGCGTACTCGCGGGACTTTTAGTAGCGAACATCGCGGTCCTCGTGGCCAAAGCCGCGATCGGCATGCTGTCCGGCTCACTCGCCGTCATCGGCGACGCCGCGCACTCCTCCGTCGATGCCGCCTACAACGTGCTGGGCCTCGTGGTCGTCCGCGTTGCGGCACGCGAGCCCGACGAAGACCACCCGTACGGCCACGGCAAGTTCGAAACGCTGGGAGCCCTCGGGATCGTGGTCTTCCTGTCGATCACGTGCTTCGAGCTGGTGCGCAGCGCCATCGGTCATCTGCTGTCGGGCGGCCACGCGATCCAGATCAGCGATCTCGGCCTCACCCTGCTCGGCGCGACGCTGCTGACGAACATATTCGTGGCCTGGTACGAGAACGCCCGAGGCCACGAGCTGTCGAGCGAACTGCTCATCGCCGACGCCGCCCATACGCGCACCGATGTCTTCATCACTATCGGGGTGCTGATCGGAGTGCTGTTCTCGCGGCGTGGCGCCGCGTGGGTTGATCCCGCCATCGCCATCGTGATCGCATTGCTCATCGTGCGAGTGGCCTATCAGATTCTCGCGCGCGCGGTGCCCGTCCTCGTGGACGAGCGCGCGATTCCGGCGCCCACCATCCGGCAAACGGCGCAGGCCGTCGAGGGCGTGAAGAGCGCTTACGGCATCCGCTCCCGCGGCGGCAACGCCGGTGTCCGCTACGCCGAAGTCACAATCGCCGTGGATCCCGCGGCGAACGTCAGTGATGCGCACGCGATCGCGGACGCGGTCGAAGAACGGCTGAAGCGAGACCTCGAGCTCGAAGCAGTGACCGTGCACGTCGAGCCATGCTGACCTCCCTGCCCTTCGAGCGCGCCCGCGCCACGGGAATGACGCCCGTGCGCCGCACGCCGCGCTCCCTCAAGCAGGAGTATCAGGAGTTCATTCTCCAGCGGCTCGAGGAGTACAAGAACACCGTGCCGCGCGCGGAGCTCCTGAAAATCGGCGACGAGGCCGTGCGCGAGCTGGAGGCGAGCGCCCAGGACCAATACCTGCTCACCGAAGTGTTGCTGCTCGAGCATGTCGACCGCATCATCGCGCGACGCCTGCGCCTTCCTACGTTTCCGCGCTGGCGGCAGAAACATCGCGCGCTGCGTGAAGCGCAGCGCGCGCCCACGCATTGGGGGCTGGACCACGGGCACCCGATCGTCCCCTGGGCCGCGCGGCTCGAGCCTGGCGACGTCATCGTCGTACTCGGCGCAGCCGCCCTGGGCGAGGCGCTGTTCCTGGCCGCTCACGACGCCGAGGTGTTCCTGCTGGATCAGGACTTGGGAGCCGTCGAGGCCGCGGAGGGCCGCGCCGTCGCCGAGCAGCTCGCGGGCGGGTTCCAGGCGCTGGTCATCAATTTCGGGAGTTGGTTCCCCGACCTGGCGCCGTCGCTCGTCGCCATCGCACCCGGTTGCCTCGCCGCGCTGCGCGCGAAGCAGCGCTCGTCATTGATCAGCGATCTGCAAGTGAGGACGCCGTCGGGAGGCGTGCACGTGATCCTGCCGCCGACCGCCGAGAACCGCGAAGTCATCCCGCTCGCCCCGGAGGCACTCCAAACGTTGTATCGCGGCTGGCAGGTCCAACGCGGCAACGGTCGACGCTCGAAGCGCTCTGGGTTCACCGCGATCAAGCCGCCGCGTCAAGCTGACACAGCGCTGCGCGCGTCAGAGTGACTCTTTCACTTCCATCGAAAACTGTAAATCGTTGGCACCACGGCACGTAGCACGACAGCGCGGCGGCAGGGGTTTTGCTTTGCGTGCCCAGTATGACGAGCCTCCCTATGGTACTCGACGACGAGCCGATGGGCATTATCCTGCGGGCCGGGCAACAGATCCTCAGACCGGCCAAGATTTGGGCGTATTGCTGGTTCCTCGATGAGGGGGAAGACGGCGATCATACGCACCGCCACCTCCCGGTAGACCCCAAGATCTAAACCGCACCCGGGCTAAGAGCCCGGGCTCGGCGGTGTGTGTGCCCTTAAGGGCACCCTGTATGCCGAGCGCGCCCTCTCAGGGCGCGTACACCCCGACTAGACTGCTTGCTTACCGACGTAAAACTGAAGTCGCGCACGTTGACGGCGCGACTCACTTCTCCGTGCTCGATCAGGAAGACCCCGTCGCGTGTGATGCCGGCATAGAGCAGAGTCCGCTGATCGACGCCCTTGATGAGCTCCTCCATGGTACTCCTTGCAACCAGGCGTGGGAGTCCTAACTATCAAGTATGCCGGCAGTAAAGATTGACGGTCGCACGCTAACTGCGGAAGACGGTCAGACCATTCTCGATGCAGCCCGAAAGGCCGGCATCGAGATTCCAACGCTCTGCTGGTACCCCACATTGCCCATCGTTGGCAACTGCCGCATTTGTCTCGTGTCGGTCGAAGGCCAGCCCAAGCTCATCCCGGCGTGCGCGGCAAAAGTCGCCGACGGCATGGTGGTCACCACGCAGTCCCACGCAGCCGTAGAAAACCGCAAGGGGGTTCTCCGCCTTCTCACGGAGCGGTACCCAGCCCTGAACGGCACACCCCACAACGAATTCGAGCGCTATCTGGTGCAGTATGACGTCGTCCCGACGGCGGTCGAAAGCCGCGACCTGCCGCTGCGCTCGGGCGACGAGCGCCCCGGCGATCCAATGATCCGCCACGATATGTCCACCTGCATTTTGTGCACGCGTTGCGTGCGGGCGTGCGAGGACATTCAGGTCGTGGGCGTGCTCGACGTCGGATACCGCGGCGAGCACGCCGAGATCATCGTCGGCGCGGACGGCGACCCGGACAAGGCGGGGTGCACGTGGTGCGGAGAGTGCGTCCGCGTTTGTCCCACCGGCGCGATCTTCGAGGTGATGCCGCGGCAGCGGTTCGCGCCCGAGCAGATCCGGCATCCGGACAAGGTCGTGCGCTCGGTCTGTCCGTACTGCGGCGTCGGGTGCCAGGTCGACCTGCACGTTGCCGACAACAAAGTCATGCGCGTCACCTCGCCCGACATCGAGCTGAACACACCCAACCAGGGCTCCACTTGCGTGAAGGGCCGCTTCGGCTACGATTTCCCCCAACACCGGGACCGGCTGACGCGACCACTGATGAGACGGGGTTGGGTAAAAGGGGCTGGCGGCTGGGTTTGGAACGGTCCGAAAAGCGCCGAGCGCCGGGCCGGTCCGTGGCCGACGATCGAGGGTGAGGGCCGGCGCTCGAAGCCCGGCACCCCGCCCCGCGCCACAGGAAAAAGTGTCCGCGAGCTGCCGTTGCTCGAGCGGCTCGACATGGATATTCGTGACCGCGTCGCGACACCCGAGGAGTGGTACTCACCCTTCCGCGAGGTGTCGTGGGAAGACGCACTCGAACTGACTGCGCAGGAGATGCTCAGGATCAAGACCGCCCGCGGGCCTGACGCACTCGCCTGCTTCTCGTCGGCCAAGTGCTCCAACGAAGAGAACTACCTGATGATGCGCATGTTCCGCGGTGCGCTGGGCACGAATAACGTGGACCACTGCACGCGGCTGTGCCATTCGACGTCGGTCGCGGCGATGCAGCGCGCGATCAACACCGCGGCGGCATCGGGCTCGATGCGCGAAATCGAGCAGGCGTGCGACGTCATCTTCATCGGCGGCGCCAACACGACGGAGTCGCACCCGGTGTTCGGCGCCGCGCTGAAGCGAGCGCACGAGAAGCGCGCCACGCTGATCGTCGCCGACCCGCGACGCACCGAGCTCGCCGGGCGCGCCGACATCCATCTGCAGATGCAACCGGGCACCGATGTCGCCCTCTACTCGGCGATGTTGAATCACATCCTGGGACTAGGGCTGGAGAATAGGGATTTCATCGCCACGCGCACGCACGATTTTGAGAAGGTCCGCGAAGCCGTAAAGCCTTACTCGCCGGAGCAAGCCGCCAAGATCACCGGTATCCCTGCCGAGAAGATCCGGCGCGCCGCCGAGATGTACGCGCGCGGGCCCAACACCAGCACGCTCTGGGCAATGGGCCTGACGCAGCACGCCAACGGCACCGACATCGTCACGTCGCTCCTCAATCTCATGTTCGCCTGCGGCATGATCGGCCGGTGGGGCGCGGCGATGTTGCCGGTCCGCGGCCAGAACAACGTGCAGGGCGCCTCGGACGTCGGCGCCATCCCGTTCGTGTATACCGACTATCAGCCGGTCGGCGATCAGAAGATCCGGGCGCGGTTCGCCGAGACGTGGGACGTGCCCCCGGAGTCGCTCTCGCTCAAGAGCGGTCTCATGGTCACCGAGGTCGTGAAACCAGAGAGCGGTGTGCGCGGGATGTACATCATGGGCGAGAACCCGGTCATCTCCGATCCCGACATCGCGCACGCCGAACACTGGTTCCAGGAGCTCGAGTTCCTGGCGGTCCAGGACCTTTTCTTGACTGAGACCGCGCGGTACGCCGATGTCGTGCTGCCGGGGGCGAGTTTTGCCGAGAAGACAGGTACTTTCGTCAACACCGAGCGTCGCATTCAGCTCACGCGCAAGGCCTGTAGTCCACCCGGAGAAGCTCGCGGTGATCTTGAGATTCTGATCGACCTCTCGAACCGTCTGGGACTCACGACGCCGTTCCGAGAGGCTGAGGAGGTCATGCGCGAGATTGCGCGTGTGACCCCAAGTTGGGCCGGCGTCACGTATCCGCGACTCGAAGGAGCCGGTTTGCAGTATCCCGTTCCGGACGCCACGCACCCCGGCACAGCCTTTCTGTTCGACCACGCGTTTCCCACCGCCGATGGCCGCGCCACATTCGTCGCCGTCGAGTACACCGATCCCGTCGAGCTCCCCGACGACGAGTATCCGTTCGTGATGAACACCGGCCGCCAGTTGTACCACTGGCACACCGGCACGATGACGCGGCGCGCGAGCGGCCTCGACGCCCGCGAGCCGACGGCAATCGTCGAGATTCATCCCGAAGATGCCAAAATGCTCGGCGTCCGGGAGGGCGAGCTGGTGCGGCTCACGTCGCGACGCAATTCGATGGTCACCGCCGCGCGGATCAGCGATCGCGTCGCGCGCGGGCAGGTGTTCGTGCCGTTCCACTTCCGCGAAGCCGCGGCCAACCTGCTCACCAACCCCGTGCTGGATCCCTACGCGAAGATGGCCGAGCTGAAGGTCTGCGCTGTGCGTGTGGAGCGCGCGTGAACCTCGGGCTCAAGGGACGGGTCGCGCTCGTGTGCGGGGGGACCCGCGGCATCGGCCGCGCGGTCGCGAACATGTTGACCGAAGAAGGAGCGGAGGTCGCGGTCAACGGCCGCGACGCCAAGACGGCCGCCTTTCCGGCCGATGTGACCGTTCCAGCGGAAGCAGAACGACTAGTGCGGGACGTGGCGAAGCAGTTCGGTCGCCTCGATGTGCTGTTCTGCAATGCCGGCGGTCCACCGGCCGGGCCGTTCAAGGACCTGCCTGCCGACGCCTGGCAAAAGGCGATCGAGCTCAATCTGCTCTCGACGATCCATCTGGCCCGCGCCGCCGTGCCGATCATGAGCAAAGCGAAATGGGGACGGATCATCTGTCTCGCCTCGATCGCGGCTTTGCAGCCAGTGCCGGGGCTCATTCTCTCCTCGACCGCGCGCGCCGGCGTCCTCGGCTTCGCGAAAGCGCTGTCGGACGAGGTCGCGAAAGATGGCATCACGGTGAACAGCATCTGCCCCGGCTTCATCGCCACCGAGCGTATCGAAGAGTTGTCGAAGGCCCGCCCCGACATGATCAAGCAGAGAATCGCCGAGACGCCGATTGGCCGGATCGGCACACCGGACGAGCTGGCTGCTGCCGTCGTGTTTCTAGCGTCCGAGCGAGCCAGCTATATTACCGGCGCCGTACTCGAGGTTGATGGCGGTCTTACGCGCTCGATCTTCTGACGTTCGGCCTTTTCCCAAGTCCCTAGTCCCGAATCCCTAGTCCCGAGCCCATGCAAGCGATCGTCAAGGAAAAACGCGCGCCCGGTCTGACCGTGAAGTCCATGCCGAAGCCGACGCCAGGCCCCGGTGAAGTCCTGATCGCGGTCCGGCACGCCGGTGTCTGCGGCACCGACCTGCACATCGCCGACTGGAACCCATGGGCGCAGGGGCGCATCAAGCCGCCGATCATCGTAGGGCACGAATTTGCCGGAGAGATCGAGTCGGTCGGTGACGGCGTCACGGGGCTCCGGGCTGGTCACCTCGTCACCGCCGAAGGCCACATCGTCTGTGGTCACTGCCTCCAGTGCCGCACCGGCAACAGCCACATCTGCCAGAACACGCGCATCATCGGGGTCGATCGCGACGGCGCATTCGCCGAATACATCACGATGCCCGCGAGCAATGTCCTGACGCTCGATGGGGGGACCATCCCCACCGAGGTCGGGGCGATCATGGACCCGATGGGGAACGCGTTCCACACGGTGCTAACCGGGGGGGCGGAGATTCCCGGCAGCACCGTTTTTATCGTGGGGTGCGGGCCGATCGGGTGCTTCGCGGTAGGCATCGCGCGGGCGGCCGGCGCGACCAAGGTCATCGCGTCGGACGTGAATCCCAAACGTCTCGCGCTCGCCGCCACGATGGGCGCGCACGTCACCATCAATGCCAAGAACGACGACGTCGTGAAGACGGTCCTCTCCGAGACGGGCGAAGAGGGCGCCGACGTAGTGTGCGAGATGTCCGGCGTGCCGTCGGCGCTGCACCAGGCGTTCGCGTCCGTTCGAATGGGCGGGCGCGTCCAGCTGCTCGGAATACCGGACGGGAACGTCCCGATGGACTTTGCCAATGAAATCATCTTCAAGGGGATCACGGTGTACGGCGTCATTGGCCGCAAGATGTACCAGACCTGGCACCAGATGCGCCGCTTTCTCATCGGCGGCCAGTTCGATCCCCGACCCGTCATCACTCACAAGTTCCCGCTCGCCAAAATCGACGAGGCCCTCGCGGCGATTCGCTCGGGCGATGCCGGCAAGGTCATTCTGGAGATCGTATGAGCTTCATGGGGCAGCTGCAGGACGAGCTGGCGGAGTTCAAGAAGGAAGGCATTTACAAGCGGCTCAACTACCTCGACTCACCGCAGGGGCCGCGCGTAAAGATGGAGGGTCACGGCGACGTCGTCATCCTCTCTTCCAACAACTATCTCGGCTTGTGCGCGGCCCCCGACGTCGTAGCCGCCGGCAAGCACGCTCTCGATCACTGGGGCGCCGGCACCGGGTCGGTGCGGTTCATCTGCGGGACGTTCACGGTCCATCGCGAGCTCGAGAACGCGCTCGCCCGATTCGTGGGGTGCGAATCGTCGCTCACCTACGTCAGCTGCTGGAATGCCAACGAGGGGCTCTGCCCCACAGTCTTGGGCGAGGCGGACGTCGTGATCTCCGATCAGCTGAACCACGCGTCGATCATCGATGCGATTCGCCTCGCCAAGACAATCACGAAGTGCCTGACCGCGGTCTACAAGCATTCCGACATGGCCGATCTCGAGGAGAAGCTCAAAGCCGCGGGCAAAGCGCGTCGCAAGCTGATCTTCACCGACGGCATCTTCTCCATGGAAGGCGACATCGCGAAGCTCCCGGACCTGGTAGCGCTCGCCCGGAAATACGACGCCGTGCTCGCCGTCGATGACTCGCATGCGACGGGCGTTCTCGGGAAGAGCGGCCGCGGCACGGCCGAGCACTACGGCATGCTGGGCCAGATCGACGTGATCACCTCGACCCTGGGAAAGGCGCTGGGGGGCGCGGCCGGCGGATTTACCGCCGGGCCGCTCGCCCTCACCGACTATCTCACCCAGCGGTCCCGTCCGCAGCTCTTCAGCAATGCGCTGCCGCCGACCGTTGCGGCCAGTGCCCTGGCCGCGGTTCGCTCCGTCGAGGCGCACCCCGAGCTGGTCACGCGGCTGCATCAGAACGCGCGCTACTTCCGCGAACAGCTGCTGTCCCTCGGCTTCAAGCCGCTCCCGGGCGAGACGCCGATCGTCCCGGTGATCCTGGGCGAGACGGCGAAGGCCATTCACATGAGCGAGCTGCTGCTCGCCGAGGGAGTCTTTGTGACCGGGTTCGGTTATCCTGTTGTGCCGCAAGGACATGCGCGTGTCCGCTGCCAGCTGTCGGCGGCGCATACGCGTGACGAGCTCGATTTCGCGCTGCGCGCTTTCAAGACGGTGGGTTCAAAACTGGGGCTCATCTGATGACACCTCTCCTCCTGCTCGCGTTGTTACAAACCGCCGAACCGCCCATCCGCCCATCCGCCGCTCTCGGTTTCGAGCCCGGTGCCGACTCCGTCCTGGCCGATTGGAAGCAGGTCAGCGGGTACATGAATGGTCTGGCACAGCAGAGCCGCTATGTGCGCGTCGATACTCTGGGCCGCACGACCGAGGGCAGACCGTTTCTCCTGATGACGATCACCGCCCCGGCCAATCAGCAGCGGCTCGCCGAGATCAAACGGGCCCAGGCGCTGCTCGCGGACCCGCGACAGCTCACGGATACCACGCTCGCCGACCTCCGCAGCAGGCAACCCGCCGTGATCCTGATCAGCAACAACATCCATTCCACGGAAGTGGCGTCGAGTCAGATGGGGATGACACTCGCCTATCGGCTGGCGACCGATCCTACACTGCGCCGGCTGCTCGACTCCGTGGTCGTGCTGGTCATCCCGTCGATGAATCCCGACGGCCTCGACACGGTCGTGAGCTGGTACCGGCGCTACAAAGGCACGCGCTACGAGGGCGGGCCGTTGCCCTGGCTGTACCACAAGTACGTGGGCCACGACAACAACCGCGACTGGTTCATGCTGACGCAAGTCGAGACGCGTCTCGTCACGCGCATGCTGTACAAGGAATGGTTCCCGGAGATCGTGTACGACGTGCACCAAATGGGCGCGAACGGCGTGCGTCTCTTCGTCCCGCCGTTCCAGGATCCCGTCAATCCGAACCTCGATCCCGCCCTGGTTGCCGGGATGAATCTCGTCGGGACGCAGATGGCGGCCGCGCTGTACGACGCCGGCATGACAGGGATCGCGCATCAGCAGACCTACGACCTCTGGTGGCACGGCGGCTTTCGCTCGACACCCACGCGGCACAACATGATCGGCATCCTCACCGAGGCCGCGAGCACCCGACTCGGCTCGCCGATCACCCTCGCTGCCGACTCCCTTCGCCAACCGGGCCGCGGCGTGAACTATCCCGCGCCATGGCCGGGAGGCACGTGGCATCTCGGTGATATTGTGCGCTACGAGCTCATCACATCTGAAGCGCTGGTGCGCCTGGCCGCGCGCGATCGCCTCAACGTCATCGACCGCTTTGTCGGCCTGGGACGACGCGCCGTCGAGGCCGGGGTAGCCGGTAATCCCTTCGCCTACGTGTTACCCGTCGAGCAAAGAGATCCGGAGAGCTGGACGGCTTTGGCCAATGTGCTGGCGGCCGGTGGCGTGGAGGTGTGGCGGGCCGCCGAGCCGTTTTCCGCGGATGGCCAGACCTACTCGGCAGGCTCGCTCGTCGTGCCGATGGGCCAGCCGTATCGGGCGCACGCAAAAGACCTGCTCGAGCCGCAGCACTACACGCCCGTCAACGACCGTCCGCCGTACGACGTCGCCGGGTGGACGCTGCCGTTCACGATGGGTGTGCAGGCCGATGTAGTGAACGCGCGGTTCACCGCGAATCTGGTGAAGGTGGACAGCGTGATCCCGGCGCCGGGACACATCGAGGGAAGCGGCGAGATCTTTCTCCTGAAGAACCGCACCAATGCGGAATCGCGCGCCGTCGCGGCGTTGCTCAGCGCAGGTCAGACGGTCACCATCGTGGGGGACAGTCTCATGGTGCGAGGTCCGAGGGCCCGCACCATTCTCAGCGAGCACGCCGCGCGCCACGGATTCACAGTGACCGCCGTGCGAACCGCGCCAGCCGGTGGTGTCGGCGCGAGTCGCCAGCGCTTGCCGCGCATCGCGCTGTACCAGCCGTGGACGGGCAACATCGATGAGGGCTGGACGCGCTGGTTATTCGAGCAGTATGGGATCAGCTACACGACAGTTCACGACAACGATCTCAGAAAGGGAGGGCTGCGGCAGCGGTTTGACGTGATCGTCCTGCCCGATGCCGAGGCTGCGTCGATCGTGCGCGGCGTCGATTCGACTCGCATTCCATTGCAGTACGCAGGAGGAATCGGGGAAGCCGGCGCTGAGGCTGTTTCGGCGTTTGTTCGGGGTGGGGGGACGCTCGTCTGCCTCGATGGTTCAAGTAATTTCGCGATTACACGCCTTAACCTCCCGGTGGTCAACGTTCTAGCCGGGGAGGCATCGGGTCCTCAAGTTTTGCGATTTTACGCCCCAGGCTCTATTTTCGGTGTGCTTTTGGGAGGGGTGGAGAGGGGGCATAGCCCGGTTACGCTCGGCGTGCCTGACTCCCTCGACATCTACTTCGAGAATAGCGCCGCCTTCACCGTATCGGCCCCGGCGCGGGCTTTGGCGACGTATCCCCAGCAGCCACTGCGGTCGGGCTATGCCCGGTTCCAGGAGCGGCTGGCAGGGAAATCGGCGCTGGTGGAGGCACCGGTCGGCAGCGGACGGGTGATCCTGTTTGGGTTCCGGCCCCAGTTCCGGGGCCAGACGCACGGCACCTTCAAGCTGCTGTTCAACGCAGTCCTATTGGCGGCTCCCTAACATGGGCGGGGGTCGTGGGAGGAGTCCCGATGAAGCGGCTGGTTCTCCTGGTGGGATTCGTAACCTTGGTGGCGCATCCCGCCCTGGCGCAGCGCTCGCAGAATATCGAGTTCGGCGGCTTCGGTTCCTGGTGGCGGTTCGACCGCTCGTTTCTGATAAAGAACGGGTTCGGCGGCGGCGCGCGCATCGCGTACAACTGGAGCGACAAGCTCACCTTGGAAGTCACGGGCGATTACATCGCGACGACGAACTTGGCCGCGACGCAAGACATCACCGTCTCGACGATCAGCGGCGCTATCGTGTTGAACTTTCCGATGAGCGACAAGCTGACACTGTTCGCGTCGGGCGGCTACTCGCACATGGTCTTCGGGAAGAATCCCCCCTACGACTTTACGCAGCACCTCGTTAACGGTGGCCTCGGGGCCCGCCAGTTCATTGGCCGGCACGTCGCGCTCCGCGCCGACGTGCGCGCGCAGTACCGCCCCGACAACCCGTTCTACGCCAACGCGTTTACGGGTGAGGTTCAGGCCTCGTTCGGCGCTTCCTGGTTCTTCATTCCGCCGCAGCAGGGCCGCGGCTTCAACACGAATTTCCAGTGGTACTGGGGCGCGCAGGGTGGCTTCTTCCTTTCCAAGACGAATACGCAGCCCTATGTGTACGACCCGATCATCGGCGGCCACTGGCTGATCACGTCGCGCCGCACGGCGCTGTATGTCGCCTACGAGCAGGCGCTCTTCCTGACCGATGCCCAGGCCGTCATCTTCGATCCGGGCTCGTCGAATTCATCGGTCGGCCCGAGCTTCCGCGACGTCACGTTCCACGACATGCGCCGGCTGATGTTCGGCGTGCTGGCCTATCCGACGCAAAAGATCATCGAGCCGTTCGGCGGCGCCGGATTCGCCTTGATGCAGGTGCTGAATCCGGTCGCGGACTGCTCGAGCTGCCTGACCCTCGGTGAGGCGGTCGAGGCGGCGGACCGCGTGCACGATCAGTCGAGCCGGGCATTTTTCTGGCTAATGGGCGGGCTGCAGGTCAACTACTCCAGCAAGCTGAACGTGTTCGCGCACTACTTACTGACGTCGAGCGCCGCGAACTTCCTGCTCGAGAGCAACACGCACACGCTGCAGGGAGGCATTCGCCTGAGCCTCGGCACTTCCAAAGAGGGTATTACCGAGCGGCACTGACCCAGGGCGAATCTTTCAGATAGAATCGCAACGGCCAGTCGGCAGCCTGCGTGATGCCGATCCGAGGCCCGGTGACAATATCGCCGGGCTTCGGCTTTTTGCCCTCGACGATCCGCAGCAGCCCCTGCTGCAGGGACACACCATTCAGCTTTCCCGTGACGCCCAGCGCCTCGCAGAGCCGGGCGGGACCGGAGCACAGTGGCTCCTTACCGCGCCGCGTCCGCATCGTCGCGAAGCCCGCGATCGGCTCGAGCGCCCGAATCAGGACAGCGGCCGGATAGTCTTGCGGTTCGGTCACCGCGTTGAGACACCAGTGCATGCCGTAGGTGAAGTACACATAGGCCGTTCCGGGTGGCCCATAGAGGGGCTCGGTGCGGGCGGTGCGGCGGTGGCCATACGCGTGACACGCCGGATCCTGGGGACCGATGTACGCCTCCACCTCGACGATCCGGCCGGCGGTCTGCCGGCGCCGGCCTCCGACATCGCTCACGAGGATCTGCCCCAATAGCCCACGCGCGACCGCTTCAGTCGGTCGCGCGTAGAACTTCGCCTGCACGGCGCTACCTCGCACCGTTAGGCCGCTCCTCCACCACTGTCACCACTCCCGCTGCCACCGGTCAAGCCGCGCTTCACCCTCGACCAGAACGATTCTCCTGGTTCGGTCTCCGGGAGCTTGGTGACCTTGGGGGGAGGAGGTGGAGGTGCTGCCGGCTCTGAATGCTCCGGCGCCTGTGTGTGCACCGGACGCGCATTCTGGCTCGTGATGTCGGGCGAGTCGCCTTCAAACCGACGCGGTCCCCGACCGCGCCCGCCACGTCCACCGCGACGGCCACGGCCTCCGCGTTCGCCGCGTTCGCCACGCTCGCCGTTCTCAGCGCGGGGCCCGCGATCCCTGCCACCCCCACCCCGACCGCCCCGACCACCGCCACGACCGCCACGCTCGCCTCGCTCGCCTCGCTCGCCTCGCTCGCCTCGCTCGCCTCGCTCCTGGCCGGATCCCGACGAGGGGGCCGTTGAGCTCGACTGACCGGCCGGGGGTTTGGGAGGCACCAAATCGTCGCGTGGCCGGAAGTTGGGATCGACTTCCACCACGCCAATCTTGGGGATCTCGGGAACGCCGCCCGCGCCGGGGCGGCGGGCGCCACCGCGCGAGCCGCGGCGGAAGCGCGCGCCGCGCATCGGCATGCCGCCCGGTGTCGACGGCGTGCTATAAGGTGGCGGCGGGGCAGACGACGTCGGCATCGGAATGTCGTCTTCGTCTTCTACATCGGGCATTGGGGCCGACAGGACGGGGCGCGGAGCCTCCTGCTCATCCGTCACCGGCTTTTCTTCTTCCTGAGGAGCCGGCTCGTCGTCCGTACTCATACCGACGGCCTGCTTGATCAACCCGAACGCGCCACCGAACGAAAACCCGGCCTTCGCGGCCGGAGCTTCCGGCTCGTCGGTCGGGGCTGGCTCAGTGGGAGCTGTTGGCGATTCCTCACGGTCGCGAGCGCCGCGTCCCCGACCCCGGCCGCCTCGCCCACCCCGGCTGCGGGGTTTCTCGGTGTCTTCGCTCATCGCGGTGAGCGCCGGCGACGCCGCCGCGCCCTGGACCTGCGGGCCGAGGGCGATTTCGTACTGCCCGTTGTCGAGTCGGGTCAGCGTGATGAGTCCACGACGGGCGGCTTCGATCACGAACTTGCTGAACCGCGAGAACCCGGCATCCTTCTCGTCGAAGTTCGGGTCGATCTCCTGCATCACCTGCTTCAGGCGGTCCGAGCGCATGACGTCGTTGTGCGCCGTCATCTGTTTGACCGCCTCGACGACCAGCTCCCAGGGGTCGCGCTTCACGTACTCGACGTCGCTCGTCTTCGTGAAGCCCGCCAGCTCGTTGTAGGAGTAATACTCGTCGCAGTTCTGGATCAGAAGGTCACTGGACGACTCGCGGATTCCCACGCCGATCACGTACTTGCCGTACTCCTTGAGCTTCAGCACCAACGACGAAAAATCCGAATCTCCGGACAAGAGAATGAAAGTCCCGATCTCCGGGCGCGTGAAGACCAGCTCCAGCGCGTCGATCGCGAGCCGGATGTCGGTGGCGTTCTTCTTGTTGGCCCCGTGCGCCGGGGCGAAGATGAGATCGATCGAAGATTCGGAGAGCGGGACGATGTACTGCGGGTAGCGGCGCCAGTCTGCGTAGGCGCGCTGTACCGCAACCTTACCCCTGATGATTTCCGACTGGAGGAGGCGTTTCAGCTCCGTTTGGAGGTCCGAGCGGATCGCCATCGTCACGTTGTCGAAGTCGATCATCAGCGCCGCATTGGGCGCGTGGGCGGGTGGTTCCTTGTGTGGGGGGCGTGTCAAATGATTGTGAGCTTGCTGCGGTGTCATAACTGACTCTGTTCCTGCCCTGCCGCCGGACAAGTTCGTACCACGTCCCTCAAAGTGGGGGAGTGTACGACGCGTGCCTGCTGCGTCGGGCTCTTGGTAAAGGCGTATTGCGCCGTAGTTAAGGCTGGCTGGTGCGGGGGGAGGGTCGCCGAGTCACCGCGGCGCACTCGTGCGCGCTACCTCGACCCAATGCCGAGGCTCGCAGGCGCCGCCTGATGGTTTCGACCCCTCTACCGAGGGCACTGCCAGACGAATGAACGATTCAACATAAACGACTGGTACTGCAGAAGCTAGGGTTTGGGCTAAGATCTTGGCTTCTCGTGATCAGTCAAGACAGGTAAGTAAGGCGCCCACGGTCCAACATCGGTGCGGTACTGCTTGGCCATTACGCGAGCCACCTGTGCAATGTGTCCGAGATCGTGCACGACCCAGGCCGCGAGGAGCTGCCGCAACGTCACCGCGCCGAGACTCGGGTGTTCGCCGGGCAGGTCGAGCTGCGCGTCGGTGAGGTGCCAGGACTCGAGCACGCGAAGGTTCTCGGCACGGAGTCGCGCGAACTCGTCGAGCAAAGAATCGAGCGTCCGCGTCACATTCCGCGCCTGGTGACGGAATCGATCGTACGGCTCGAAGCGTCGGTTGGATCCCTGCGCGAGAATGATCCGGGCGCGGGGCATCCAATCCGTTTCCTCGCCATCGATCAGATGGCCGATGTTGTCGAACGGACTGAAGGTATCTGGCCCCTCTGTGCCGCGAGCCCAGGGTGTACTGACCTCCCGCAGCAGCTCGCGGAGCGTTGCGGGCGTGTGTTCGAGAACTTCGGTCGCCAACCTGAGATCGAAGTCCACGTCAGCGCCGCACTCCCGGCCCCCCCTCGAAATGGAACAGGTGCGCAATGCGATGTATCACCGGCACGAGGAATAGTCCCGCCACAACTAGAAAGACCACGCCCGCGTACAGGGCGAAGATCCCGGCAAACACTTTACCGCCGTTACTATGCAACGGGTCCACGGGTCCCATTCCTCCCAGCAGCATGGCGGTGTTCAAAAACGCGTCCCGCCAGGCGAGGTGTTCGTAGTGCTCGTAGCCCCACATGCCTACCAGCAGCGACACGCCAACCAACACGGCGGCCACGGCGACGTGATCGGCCATGCGCCGCACAAAACGTTTGCGGGGAAGCGGTGGGGTGTGGCGGTCTTCGTACATCGTTCTTCGGGCTATCGTCCTGGTGGTTTGGGAGGCTCGGGATCACGCGGAATGCGCGCGGGCTCCCAGGGTTCGGGTGGACGTGGCTTCGGCGGCTCGGGGAGTTTTACCGGACCTGGTTCTTTTCTCAGGGGAGGCAGTCCCATGGTTGCTCCTTGTGATTCAGGGCCAGTTCGGCAATTCGCGCTCTGACCAGTTTCTTGACGAGCCCAACGGGGATTGGTTTCGCGCGAATGGCGGCCCGAATCTTCTTCAGGGCGGCGCGAGCCTTGGGAGGCGTCGCGGCGAAGTAGGCACGGACGTGCGGGATCATTTTTGAAGGATAGCTGCTAGGGACGGGTTCTGTTGTAAAACCAGATCGCTTGATCGAGCTCGCGCTCGGCAGTCGCACTACCGTATAGCGACAAGTGACCGACTCCGTACGCCACCAGCAAGAGGCCCTGTGACGCATCCCGCGCGATTTTCTTGTCGCTGGCGACGTAGAGGAGACCCGCGCCAAGCAATGCGCCGAAGAACACGCGCTTCACTCGCCGCTCACTCCGTGACAAGGCCTGGAACGTCTCGTAGTGCGCACGAGCACTGTCGCCCGCGGCCGCGAAGCGCTGGAGCTGTGAATCGAGCGCGCCAACCGGCATCTCGCTGACGCCCTGAGCCAGCTGATCCGACCCCATGCGCCGCTGCACGCGGATCGCGCAGCCATCGTACGAGCAACCAGAATCCGACGTCGCCCGCGGGAACTCCCGATTGTACCACCACATCGCACGCCGCAGGTGGTCTTCGCCGCCAGTCGCGTTCACCTGTCCCGCCCATCCGACCGCAAACGTTGCGACCGGCAGACCGATTCCCCATCCAGGTTTCCTTTTTGGATGGTGACGGCCTCCATAGTAGGCGATGGTCGCAAGCATTCCCGCGATCTGCAGCCCGCCGAACACTGTGTAGCGTTTGAAGGCCGCGCGCGACGCGCGGTATTCAAGGCGAATTCGATCGGGCGCGGTCTCGAGGACGTCCGCACCGACAACGAAGAATCCGCCGCCCACGGGCGATGCCTGTATCCCCTGCACCACGCCGGTCATGCCCGGCCCGTGAGCGAGCCACAGGGCCCGCCGATCGTACGTGGAGTCCAGGGTTTGGGTCAGCGTGAGGAGCGGGAGGAGGAGCGTCCCAATCATGATTCTATTCTACCCACGATTCGACACTACGGCAGCGTGAAGGCGACGTACGTGTCACTCGACTTCGATCCCAACTTGCCTCCGCCCGCGGCGACAACGACGAATTGCCTGCCGTGCACGGCGAACGTGCTGGGAGTGGCGTAGCCGGGCGCGGGGAGCGTCGCTTCCCACAGCAGCCGGCCCGCGCTCTTGTCGAACGCGCGAATCTTCCCGTCCTGCGTCGCGGCAATGAATACGAGACCCCCACGCGTGACGATCGGCCCGCCATACTGCTCCGTTCCTGTGACGGGGATGCCGCGGGCCGTGAGCGCGGCGAACTCGCCGAGCGGAATTCTCCAGCGGTATTCGCCCGTGTTGAGGTCGATCGCGCTCAGCGTGCCCCAGGGCGGCTTGATGGCCGGAAAGCCGCTCGAATCCCGCCACCGTTCGTAGCCGGCGAATTCGTAGGGCGCGCTCGTCGCGCGTTGGGGCGGGGGCGCCCACCCGCCGGTGTCTGCGGCCAACTCGTAGCCAAGGTATTGGACCAGCGCGCGTTTCTCGACCGCCGGGAGACTCGCGAATGAAGGCATGAAACCGCGGCCCCAATCAATGGTCCGCCGTACCTCATCCTCTGACAGGCGCTCGGCAAGGCCAATGAGCGACGGAGCGCGATCACGACCGCGGCGATTGGCGCCATGGCAGGCGGCGCAGGCCGCCGCATAGACGGTCGCGCCGTCGCGCGGTGCGCCCGTGCTCGGTGGCAGACGAGCGACCTCGCGCATCGCGGCAATCCACGGCACGTCGCTCGCGTTGACGAACAGTGTGGCGGTCTCGGGGTCGACCGCAGCCCCTCCCCACTCGCCCCCCCCGTCGAAGCCGGGCAGCACGATGCTTCCGGGGCGGCTCGGCGGCGCAAAAAAAGCGTTCCGTAGCATCCGGAAGCGCTCCTTCTGCTCGGTGACATCGGCGATGGAGATCGTTTGCCGTGCGAATGGGGCCGGCTTCACCGGAAACGGCTGCGTTGGCCACGCGTGCTCGCCGTGCAGGTCGGACGCAGAAACAGCATGCTCCTTTATGTCGAACAGCGGTTTGCCGGACTGCCGATCGAACAGGAAGACGAACCCGCTTTTGGCGATCTGGGCGACGGCATCCACGCGCGCTCCGCCGCTAGTGACGGTGACGAAATTCGGCGCAGCGGGCAGATCACGATCCCAGAGATCGTGGTGCACGGTCTGGAAATGCCACCGCCGCTTCCCGGTCGCAGCGTCGAGAGCGACGAGCGAGTTCGCGAACAGATTGGCGCCGGTGCGAGCGCCACCGTAGAAGTCGGGCGTGGCCGACCCGGTTGGCACATACACAATCCCACGCACGGTATCGACGCTGAGGCCGGCCCAACTATTTGCGCCGCCCGCCGTCGCCCACCCCCCGGGCGGCCAGGTGTCGTAGCCGAACTCGCCGGGATGCGGAATCGTGTGGAAGGTCCAGCGGATCGCGCCGGTGCGGACGTCGTACGCGCGCACGTCGCCCGGGGCCGACCCTTCCTCCTCTCCCACTCGCATGCCCTGGATGAGCAGATCCTTGTAAATCGCACCGGGGCTCGTCGCGACGAGATACGCATCGCCGATCGCGCGCGACAAGCCGGCGGCGAGATTCACGGAGCCGGAATCGCCAAACGTCGGAATAGGCCGGCCGGAGCGCGCGTCGAGGGCATATAGCCTGCGGCCGGCGGTGAAGAAAATGCGCTCGTCGCCGGCATCGGCCCAGTAGACGACGCCGCGGTTGACGTGGGAAATGTCCGTGCGTCGTGCATCGTGCGTGGTGCGTGGGTCGAAGCGCCACAGCAGGGTGCCGCTCTCGGCGTGGAGCGCGATCACCGCGAGCGCGGGGGTCGTGGTGTACAGGACGCCATCAACGACGATCGGCGTCGCCTGAATCTCCCCGTGCCCGTCGGGCGGGAGATCACCTGTGTGATAGACCCACGCCACCCGCAGCTGCGCGACGTTCGTCGTATTGATCTGATCGAGCGGAGAAGAGCGCGTGTTCCCGGGATCGCCACCGGCGACACGCCAGTCGGTGTTCGGTCCCTGACTCGCGCATCCGGTGGCGAGTAGCAGAAGCGCGATGGCGCGCATTTACGGATTCTTCCAGAGATCGATCGGCTTCTTCACTCCCTTCGGCCGGAACGGCAGCGCGATTCTGCAACCCCGTCCGGCCGACGCGTACGCGGCGTAGAGCACCTCCTGCACGACTCGCCCCGTCTCGCCGTCCGAGATGGGCGTCTCCTTGCCGCGCACGCAGCGCGCGAAGTGCCGCATCTCCTGGGGGAAGCCGTAATTCCAGTGCTCCTCGAACACCGGGTAGGTCCATCCCTTGGTGGTCGCTGCCTTCTCGACCGCGTAGCCGAAGCCCACTTCCGAGTACGTCGGAAGGGCGTTGCCCATGAGCATGTCGGCGTAGGTCTGGCCTTTGTCGCCGAAGACCTCGATGGAGTCGTCCATCCCGCCCGGACGATTCCAGCTGCTTTCGACCATCCCCGTGGCGCCGTTCTCGAACTCGATGATCGTGATGGCCTCATCCTCGCCCTGGGTACGATCGCCATGTACCTGCGTCGCCATGTGCGAGTACACGCTTTTGACCTTGGGCTTGCCGAGGAACCACCAGCAGAAGGCGATGCCGTGACAGCCGAGGTCCATCACCGCCCCACCGCCAGACTGTTCGACGTCCCAGAACCACGGTGAGTGCGGGCCTGAATGCTTCTCGCCTTGTTTGACCAGGTGCACCCGGCCGAACGCGCCTTCATCCGCCATCTGCTTCGCCTTCACGTATTTCGGCGCGAAGAACAACTCCTCGGCGTAGAGCAACAGCACGCCCGCTTTGGCGCACGCGTCGATCATCGCGTCGGCTTCCTCGAGCGTGATAGACAGGGGCTTTTCGCAGACGACGTGCTTGCCGGCTTTGGCGGCATCGATCGTGATCTGCGCATGCAGGCGGTTTGGGGCAGTGATCGAGATCAGCTCGACATGCGGATCGCGCAGGAGATCGTGGTAGTCGCTGTAGGCCTGGGGGATGCCGTGGCGCTTGGCGAAATCGGCCGCGTGGCCTTTGGTCGGCGACGCGACCGCTACGAGCTCGGCCTCTTCCGGGATCGCCTTCACGGCGCCCGCAATGCAGTCGGCCTGAAAGCGGGAGCCGACGATACCGATTTTGACTTTGGACATGCGCTATTCTAGCGCGGCATTCTCTGGACGGCGATGTGGCGCCGCCGCGATGAGCATTACGAAGCAGAACCCACGGGTGCAGCGGTGTCGGCGCCCGGCGAGCGGCGATTCCGCACGGCTCTCCACACGTCGACCACACAGACCGCGAAGTAGATCGCGAGCGCTCCAATCGCCACGTATGCACCGGCGGCCGGTTCTGCGAAGAAGGTTGCGACTAACCAGATCACGTACGCCGAACACACCGCGAGAATGGGCTCGACGATGCTGATGAACAGGCGCAACCGTCGCGAGCGCGCACGGGCGAGGACTGCGACCGCCGCGAGAGGCCACAGGTAGATCGCGAGTTTGAGCCATGACCCCGGATCACCGAGGTGGACGTCATCCAGCACGTAATCGCGCTCGACCGCGGGTTGGAAGGCCGCTCGTGTCGAATCGCGCGGGAGCTCTGCGACGAACTTTCCATCTGGCCCGCGATATCCCGAGCATGTCGATTGCGGTAGGGCGATGGACGCCACCAACAAAAGAGCCGCCGCGCCTTTGATCCGCAGGAGAGTGCTCATGGCCCCCTCGGACGATCCCAGACGGCGACGCCGACGCGTGAGTCGGCCGTGCCGTAGTAGAGGTACCACCGGCCCCGGAATGGCACTAACCCTTCCACAAACGTGGTGCCCGCGGCGTACTGGCCAGTCCGCTCGTAGCTCTCCGTTGGTTTGAGAAACGCGCTGTCCGACCGCGCGATCAGTTTCACAGGATCGCGCGCGTCAAACAGCGCCTGGCCGGCTGAATAGGTGCGGGACGGCAGACTCCCCGCATTATAGAGCACCAGTATTCCG
>Ga0307290_10000011_pt1 | contig 64841 bp, 57 predicted proteins | sample ER_DNA_144_FD_194472 | JGI IMG/M metagenome (GOLD analysis project Ga0307290, IMG submission 194472) | Bulk soil microbial communities from the East River watershed near Crested Butte, Colorado, United States - ER_DNA_144 | ecosystem: Environmental > Terrestrial > Soil > Floodplain | place... | reverse complement strand
ACCGGGAATTCCATCTGCCCCTACCGTGCTCTAGCTCGCCAGTCTGACCGGCAGCCCCGCAGTTGAGCCGCGGGATTTCACCAGCCACTTAACGGGCCACCTACGCGCCCTTTACGCCCAGTGATTCCGGACAACGCTCGCACCCTCCGTATTACCGCGGCTGCTGGCACGGAGTTAGCCGGTGCTTCCTTTGGAGGTACCGTCACCCACGACTTACGTCGTGTATTCGTTCCTCCCGACAGTGGTTTACAACCCGAAGGCCGTCATCCCACACGCGGCGTCGCTGCGTCAGCCTTGCGGCCATTGCGCAAGATTCCCCACTGCTGCCTCCCGTAGGAGTCTGGGCCGTGTCTCAGTCCCAATGTGGCTGGCCATCCTCTCAGACCAGCTACCCGTCGTCGCCTTGGTGGGCCATTACCCCGCCAACTAGCTGATAGGCCGCGAGACTCTCCGCCGGCGCACCTTGCGGTGCTTTCATCGTCCAGGGATGCCCCCGAACGATCGTACGCGGTATTAACCGGCCGTTGGGCCGGCTATCCCCCACCGATGGACAAGTTTCTCACGTGTTACGCACCCGTCTGCCACTGAACTCGAGAGTTGCCCCCCGAATCCCGTTCGACTTACATGTGTTAGGCACGCCGCCAGCGTTCGTCCTGAGCCAGGATCAAACTCTCCAATGATTTGGGAATTCGAACAGCTCACCGAACGACTGGTACATCTGTCGTCCGAATCACAATCAGAATGAAACCCCTCGCGGCGCGCTTCTGACAACGCATCCGCTCAAATGGGGCCGCACTCCACACACTCGATCATCAATTCTCAAAGAGCGTCCGCGAAAAAAGTCCGCGGAGAGACGCGGATTCTAGCCGCGGGTCCGAGGTGAGTCAAGGGGGTCAATTACTTGAATTTACGGCCTGTCGGCGGACTTAAAGCGGTGTTCAAAACTCAGGTACAAAAAGACCGATTTTCCATCGGGAAAAGCGACTCCAGGCACGATCTGGAGCCCACTGGCAAAGTTGTGCGCCCAGCGAATGCCCGGATTCACGACAAACTCATGTGCCCCGCCCTGCTCCAGCCACGTCACCTCGAGCATCACATTGAATGTCGACCGCGCGAGCCAAATCGCGCTCGCGCCGAGATTGTACGTCGCGCGACTCTCCGGCACCGCGCTGATGCCGGCATTCCAGTGACTCACGAGCCAGGGCGCGAGTGCCACGCTCACCGGCATGTTCAGCTGCACGCCCACATGGCCGGTGCCGAGGCCGCGTGCCGAGCTTCCAGTCGGCAGCAACATCGAGAGACGCGGCGCGATCGCGACGCCGTCCTCGCCGCCACGCAATTGATACCGATAGTTCAGCGCCGCATCGCCCAACCCGGTGCGCGATGGGCTCTCCGTGCGCTGCACCGGAATCGTATAACTGAACTGATGCGTTTGCGTGCCGACGGGCCATTCTTGCGTGAACGTGTACGCCCACGCCGCGCTGCGCAGCGATCGCTGCCAGGCGCTGATGTGCTGCACGACCCCCGGCTCCTGGTTGTACGCTTCTTCAATAAGGAAGCTGTTGTCGGCGATTGCTTGAGCGACGGCCGGACGGCCGGACGGCCAGACGGCCAACAGCGCGAGACCTATCCATAACGCCCCGTCGTTAGAGCGACAGCGCCAGCCGCGCATAGTAAAATCCGCCGTTCATGCCGAACTGGGTGACGCGCCGGCTGTAGATGAAGCGACCGAAGCTCACGTTCGCAGGTTTGACCTGCTGGTCGGGATACGTGTTGAAGATGTTGCTGCCGCCGACGGCGAGGCGCACACCGCCGGACAGCTGGTACGAAAGATCGACGTCCACCAGCGTCTTGGCGCCGAAGTGCTCGTCGTTCGCCGGGTTGGTCGGGTGGTGATACTCGATCGGTCCATAGTTTGTCGCCCGCACAAGAGCGCCGAGCCGTCCTCGCTGCCAACGCGCTTGCACCGAGCTTTTTCGGCGGGGGAGCCCGTCCTCGAGGCGGTTCCGATCCTCGGGGTTGAGAATGCGTATGCGAACGGTGTCGAGGTTGCCGCTCGCGAAACTGTCAGCCATGGCCTGGGGCACGTTGACGCGCTCCACGTCCGTCTTGGTGAAGTTCGCCGACCCCGTGAGGTTGAGCGTACCGCCGCCGAGCGTCGTCGCATAGGCCACGACAACGTCGGCACCCAGGGTCTTGGTATCGACCGCGTTCGCGAAGAACTGCGCCGTGGTCACCCCCTGCGCCTGGAAGGGCGTGAGGATCTGCGCGACCCTGGTGCGGATCGCCAGATTGGGCTCGACCGAGGGGAGAGAGGAGAACTGGCTCGTGAGCACGATGCGGTTGTCGATCGTGATGCGATAGACGTCCGCCGTGAGCGAGACGTTGGCGAGCGGGCGCGCGGTGATTCCTGCGCTCAGGTTCACGGACGTCTCTTCGGCAAGATCTGGGATCCCGAACGCCTTCGTTACCGGGCTCTGGTTGTTGCTGGTGAGGATCCGGTTGAGGATCAGGTTGCCGCTCGCGTCGATGGTGAACTGATTGCTCACGTTGTTGAACCACACCTGTGCCAGCGAGGGGGCGCGGAATCCGGTGCTCGCAGCCCCGCGGAGGGCGATCGAGGGCGTCAGATCTAACCGGGCAGCGACCTTGCCGTTGAACGTGCGGCCGAAGTCACTGTAGCTCTCGAAGCGTCCCGCCACGTCCATCAGGAAGTGATCGGTCACTTGGCTTTCGAGTCCTGCGTACACGCCCAGGCTATTGCGGCTACGGTCGAGCTCGTTGGCCGGCTGAAACCCTGGGAAGACCTGGGCACCGGACTCCTTAGGCGCCCCCGCGCTGGTCGTGTCGAAGTCCACTCCCGCCGAGTCGCCACCGTTGCCGAGCTGCCAGGAGGCCTCTTCGCCGGCGTCGATCCGGTACTCTTCCCGCCGGAACTCCCCGCCGGCCACGAACGAGAGGGACTGGAGGCCTAGGCGGACGCCGAGCGGCCGGAGCAAATCGAGGTTGCCGACGGTCTGGCCGAAGGTGAGTTGCCCCGCGTCGAAGGTCGTGGGGCTGGCCGTGCCCATGGAGGCGTTGTCCGAGTGTTCGACGAAGTAGTGCAGTGCGTTCGTGCCGCGGGTGACGCTGAAGTCGACGTCCCAGCCGTTGAGCGTGCCGCGCACGCCGGCGCTCGAGGAGTTGTCATCGAGGACCGTGTGAATGTCGGGAAGGAACCCGAACGGGTAGAGCTGCGGCACGACGCGCCCCTCTTGGCTGGGCAGTCGATAGAAGCCGGCCGCCAGGCCGTCGCGGTGCGAGATGCCGCCGAAGCTGTAGAAGTCGGCGTGGTCGTTGAGCGGGACCATCATGTTGTAGAAGGCCATGCCGACGGTGGCTTCCGCCTGGCCGAGCCGAATGGTGAAGTCCTTGCGCGTGAGCCCGTTGACGGCGAGCGCCGAGTCGGTGCCCGCCTGCGTCGTGACGCCACGGAAGATGTCGTTGCCCGAGTAGGGGGCGGCCCGACTCGTGGCGCCACGGTCCAGGTACTCGCCGGCGACGTTGAAGAATCCGCGGCTGCCGACGCCGAAGCCGTAGTTGATCTCGGTCTTGACCTGGTCGCCGTCGTGCCTGTTGGTGATGTCCCAAAGGCTCTTGCCCCCGGCCGTCGTGCCGGCCGTCGTGGTCAGCTCCACCCGGTCGGTCTGCTCCTTCAGCACGATGTTGATCACACCGGCGATCGCGTCCGAACCGTACTGGGCGGCGGCGCCATCGCGCAGCACCTCGATATGGTCAATGGCCGAGGTGGGAATGGCGTTCAAGTCCACGCCCACGGTTCCCCGGCCGACGGTGCCGTTGACGAACACGAGCGCGCTCGTGTGCCGGCGCTTCCCGTTGACCAGGACGAGCACCTGGTCGGGACCGAGGCCGCGGAGGCTGGCGGGGTCGATGTGGTCGGTGCCGTCGGCGATGGTCTGGTGCGACGCATTGAACGACGGGGCGAGGGTGGCGAGGATCTGGTTCACCTCGTTCTGCCCCATGTCCACGATGTCGGCGGCCGAGATCACGTCGACCGGGACGGGGGTCTCCGTCGCGGACCGCGCCGTGCGGGACCCGATCACGGTGACCTCGGAGAGCGCCAGTGCGCTCGGGGTGAGCTGGAAGTTCACCGTGCTGGTGTCACCGGCAACGACGTTGACCTGTCGTTCAGCTGTGGTATAGCCGATAACACGGGCGCGTATCATGTGCGCGCCCGCCGGCACCGTGAGCCGGTATTCTCCGCGAGTTGTGGTGGTCGCGGTGCGGGCGGTCCCAACGACGGCCACGCCCGCGTTCGCCAATGGCTGGCCGTTCTCGCCGGTCACGGTACCGCGGATCGTACCAGTTTGTTGTTGTGCCTCGGAAGCGGCCGGCATCGTCAGGGCAAATGCCAGTGCTCGGGACAGGATGGCTGCAATGCGCACGGGAACCTTCCAGAGAATCGGTGCTTCGGTTATAGCGCTGGTGATGCGAGGCGTCAACGCTACTGGCTGCGCCCTTCAATCTGCGGCCGTACGTGCTTTTCGTAGCAGTCCGGACAATAGCCGTGACTGAACTGCGCCTCTGATCGGTCTTCGACGTAGCGCTCGATCGATTCCCACTTTTCCGAGGCATCGCGAATCCGTTTGCAGTACGCGCAAATCGGCAACAGGCCCTCGAGTTGTTGCACATGCTGGCGCAGCCCGAGGATCCGCTCGGCGGCTTTGAGCCGCGCGCGCAATTCGTCCATGTCGATCGGCTTCGTGATGAAGTCATCGGCGCCGGCTTCCATGCCCTCGAGGTAGCGCTTTTTTCCACCGGTCGCAGTGACTAAGAGGAAGTAGGAATAGCGATCCGTGGCCCGCGCGCGCAGCCGCCGGCAGAGCTCAGGGCCGTCGACCTCGGGCATCTGCCAGTCGGAAATGACGATCGGGAAATGGCCGAGCTGCAGGTTCGCCCAGGCCTCGCCCCCATGCTCGGCTTCGGTCACCTCGTAGCCGAGGCCCTTGAGCACGGCGCTCAACGTCATGCGCGCGACGGTGTCGTCTTCGGCAAGCAGCAGATTCATCGAGTGCGCCCGGGAGGATTCGAACCTCCGACCAACAGCTTAGAAGGCTGCTGCTCTATCCACCTGAGCTACGGGCGCCAGGGCAGCCCTCAACTTAATTAAATCTTGGCGCCGCAGGCACGCCCGCCAATGCCGCAAAAACACCCTAGTACGTTTTGCGGTCATGTCGTACCATGTAGGCACTCATGGCCACCGTGGCGAACGAGGCGCAACCCGAGAATAGCGTGTCGACGAACGAGCACATCCGCGCCGACCTCGCCCGGTTGCTGCAAGCCCGCCTGGTCCATGAAAGCGGACTCGGCGTCTTCGCCCACCCCATTCTCATCGCGGTCATCGCCGCCCTCGCCTGGCCCGACGCTCCCCACGACCTGCTCCGGGGATGGGTGGCCGCCGTCACCGTCGCCGCCCTGCTGCGCGGCGGCTGGCTGTTCCTCGGGGCGCGCCGCAAACTCAGCGACCGCGCGGTCCGCAACGGCGTCCGCAGTACCGTGGTGCTGCTTGCAATCATGTGGGGCGTCGGCGGGGCGATCGTGCTCCCCATCGTCCCGTTCGAAACGGCCGCCCTCGTCCTCGTGGTGCTAGCCGGCATCATCGCGAGCGCCCTGACGACCCTCGCCGCCGACCCGATGAGCATTCGCGGCTTCATCGCCGGCATCACGCTGCCCGTGTTCGTCTCACTCGCCACGAGCGATCAGTCCCACCACCAGGCCGCGGCGATCGTGGTCGGACTGTTCACGCTCGTGATGATCCTCGTGGCGCGACGCGCGCATCAAACCCTGGTCGATCACCTCCAGGTGACTGCGCGCCTCGCGGTCAGCGAGGAAGCTGCCAAGCAAGCCGAATCGGTGATGCGCGAGGCCCGCGACCTCGCCGAACGCGTCGCGCGCGCCCGCTCGGCGTTCCTGGCGAACATGAGCCACGAGATCCGTACGCCCATGAATGCGGTGCTCGGGTTCGTGGAGCTGATCCTCGATACCGAGCTGTCGAGCGAGCAGCGCCGCGCGCTGGAGCTCGTGCGCTCGTCCTCCGAAGCGCTGCTGATGATCCTGAACGACATCCTCGATTATTCCAAGATCGAGGCGGAGCACCTCGAGCTCGAATCGATCCCGTTCGACGTGTCGAAAGTGGTGCACGCGACCGCGAGCCTGCTCGCGGTCCGCGCCCGCGAAAAGCACCTCGAGCTGCTTGCGGAAGTCGCCGCGGACGTCCCGCGCGGCGTGCGCGGCGACCCCACCCGGGTACGCCAGGTGCTCATGAACCTGATCGGCAACGCCATCAAGTTCACCGAACAGGGAGAGGTCGTCGTCTCCGTCAGCGCCGCGGCGAGCGACGGCACCGTCGCGCTCACGTTCCTCGTGCGGGACACCGGCATCGGGATCGCGGCCGAACATGTGACCTCGGTCTTCAAGGAGTTCACCCAGGCCGACTCGACCATGACGCGCCGCTACGGCGGGACGGGTCTCGGCCTCGCGATCTCGCAACGCCTGGTCCGGCTGATGGGCGGCGAGCTGACAGTGAAAAGCGAGGTCGGACGCGGCAGCGAGTTCTCGTTCTCACTCGCCCTGCCCGTCGAGACCTCGCCAGCGACGCGCGTCGTCGGCCTCGCAGCGCTCGGCGGCCGGCGCATGCTCATCGTGGACGACAATCAGACGAACCGGCGCATTCTGCGCGAGATGCTGGCCGCGGAAGGCATCAAGGTCGACGAGGCGTCGACGGCGGCCGACGGTCTGGAGGCACTGCGCCGCGTGCGCTACGACCTCGCCATCCTCGACGTCCAGATGCCCGACATGGATGGCTTCCAGCTCGCGACCGCCGTACGCGCCGACAAGAAGATCAAACGCACCAACCTGCTGATGCTGACCTCCGCCGGCCAACGCGGCGACGGCGAGCGGTGCCGCGAGCTGGGGATCCGGGGGTACCTCACGAAGCCGATTTCGCGCAGCGATCTCCTGGAAGCACTCGGCACGGTGCTGGCGGGATCACCCGAGGAGGCGGGAACGCCGGAAGTCGTCACGCGCCACACGATCGCGGAATCGCGCGCGACGCTGCGGGTGCTGCTCGCGGAAGACAATCCCGTCAACCAGCAAGTCGCGGTCGCCATGCTCGTCAAACGCGGACACGAGGTCCACGTCTCGAGCAATGGCCGCGAGGCGCTGCAGGCGGTGCAGGAGCGCGACTACGACGTGGTCTTGATGGACATTCAGATGCCGGAGATGGACGGCTTCGAGGCCACGCACGCGATTCGCGCGCTGCCCAAAGGCAAAGACCTCCCGATCATCGGCCTGACGGCACACGCCCTCTCGGGCGAGCGCGAGCGCTGTCTCTCGCACGGCATGACGGACTACCTCGCCAAGCCCTTCAAGGCGCACGAGCTGTTCGCGCTGGTCGAAGGCACCGCCGAGCCGAAGGCGGTCGCCGCGCCGCCGCCCGAACCGCTCGCGCCGCCGGTCGATCTCGAGGGATTCCGCACGACGTTGCGCGAGGCCGGCGCCGAGCAGGCGCTGTACTCGATCGTCGACACCTACGTACGGCAGGCGCCGGACCGACTGGCCGCGCTCGCCGCAGCGGCCGCCACCGGGGCTGGCCCCGAGATGGCGAAGGCCGCACACGTGTTCCGCGGCTCGTCTGCCACGATCGGCGCTCGCGGACTGGCCGAGCTGCTCGAGCGCGTGGAGACGAGCGCCCGCGCGGGGGATATCCAGGCCGCGAAGGACGCCTTCGAAAGTGTCAGTCCCCTGGCCCACAGCGTGATCGATTATCTGCGTCAGCAGCAGCGCGTCTCGCTTACGGAGGAATGATGCGAATTCTGCTCGCCGAGGATGACGCCGTCGCCGGACAGACGCTGACCGCGATCCTCACCGCGCAAGGTCACGAGGTCACGGCAGTGGACAACGGCGTCGACGCGTGGGGATTGTGGCTGGTCGCCCACCATCGCGTCATCGTCTCAGACTGGCTGATGCCGGCGATGGACGGCATCGAGCTGTGCCGCAAGATTCGCTCGCGTCCTCCCGGTCCGTACACCTACTTCATGATGCAGACGATCCGGACGGGGCTGGGGAATTTTCTCGAAGCGATGCAGGCGGGCGTGGACGATTTCATCACCAAGCCGATCGTCCCCGAAGAGCTGGTCGCGCGCCTCAACGTGGCCGAGCGCATCCTGGGACTGCGGGAAGAGCTGATGACGCTGGAAGGGCTGCTCGCAATGTGCAGCTACTGCAAGCGCATTCGCGATACCGACGGCGCCTGGACGCCGCTGGAGCGTTATGTCGAACAGCGCTCAGCCGCGCGGTTCAGCCACGGCGTCTGTGAAGATTGCTATGAGAAGTATCTCAAAGCGCAGGTCGACGGGTGACGATCGGAGATGTGCCTACTCTGGCGGCCCACCGCCGCCGCCCGGGCTGCCGGGCCGCAGCACCTTGATGCCCTCGACCGCCAGAAACGCTGCGACGCCCGCGATGGCGAGGGCAACGGCGACGGTCTTGCTGCGCTGCAGGCGACGGATGTCAACGCGCACCACGTCCCGCGGGGTCACGCCGATCCGCTGGTAGAGGGGTTGCGAGCCGAGCGCCCGGGAGCCCACACCGGCGCGGACCGACAACAACAGCCGATCGTTCTGACGGTCGACGAGCCTCCCGTGCAGCGGCCTGAGCTCGACCCCGAGGGAATCCCGCAGCGCCAGCTCGGCATCGGTCGAGAGCAACGCCCGGACCTCGGCGCCGACGGGCACGACATCAAGCGTCGCCGGGACGTAGGCGTAGCATCCTAGCGTGAGGGCCGCGCCGGCGGCGCCGAGCGCAGCCCTCAATTGCGACATCATGGGATGTTCGGGTTCGTCTCGCGCTCGTTCCGGCCGACCGGGAAGCACAGCGCGCGCGCCGCGGGCGCGGTCATCGTTTCGATCGGCGTCGCGTGGAGGGTGTCCGCCACCGAGCCCCGGTAGGTGCCATCGATGTACCCTCCGGGAACGTTGTTGTCGATCCAGCGACGCAAGTCGCCGAGCCGTCGGGCCTCGAGCCACAGCTCGATCGCGCGCTCCGTCTTCAACGCCGTCCAGCCGTCGCCGACTGTGGCGAGCGCCAACGTATCCAGCGTTTTTGCCAGTGTCGTATCGGTCCGCAGCGCGCGTCGATGCGCGTTCATCTTGCTTTGGGCTGTTGCGAGATCGCTGGCGACGAGCGCCGCCTCGGCTTCCAAGAGGCGCATCTCCCACCCGCTGGACAGCCGGACCGGCGCTGCCGTGTTGGTGTACTTCGCCTCCGGCCAGAACGGCACGCGCCCGCCGAATTTCGCGACGGCCGCATCGCCGAGCAGCGCGGTCGTATCCCAGCGCACGCGAGGATCTTGCGTGGTCCGATAGTAGCTCTCGTAGAACGTGCCCCACTGGGTGTGCGCCCGGAACGACTGGTTCGCCCGCGCCCAGTAGAGATAGTTGTATTGGTCGGGGACGTCGCGGTACGGCACCTGGAACGCCGCGGTGTTGGGCACGAGCGCCGCGTCAGTGAGCACGTCGGCCCACTGCGCGAGGCCGTACGTGGCGAGGTCCGCGCGCACCGACGCGCGTCCCGCGTAGGCGGCCCGCAGGAGGCTCGTCGTCCCGGTGTCCGTCAACCCACTCGCGAGGAACACCGCGATCGCATTCGTGAAAGCCGTGTCCGCCCGCTGGAAATACAACGTCTGGGGACCCAAGCTCCCGGGACTGAGCCGGTATTGGGTGGCGTCGGGAATCTGGACGGGAATCACCGACTGGCAGAAGTTCTCCCCCAGCAGTCGGTTCCCGAAGCCGGCGTAGAGGTAGGCTTGCCCGACGAACAGCGACTTGGCGAACAGCGTGTCGGGCATCACGCGCCGGAAGCGATACACTGCGGCCTCAGGCGCGTACCGCGCGATGTTCGACGACGTCCAGTCGGCGTTCATTGTCGCGTCGGTCGGAAGCCCCGTCTGCACGTCGGTCGGAATGCCAAAGCTGCCGGTGGATCCCGCCGGGTTGATCTCGAAGCTCACCGCGGCGCTCCAGTACAGCAGCTGCCCGCCCGTGGTCCCGCTCGAGCCGATGGCGTCCGCCAGCGCGCGGCGCCCGCCGAGCGCCACGGCGGACCAGGACTCCGGTTTGTCGAGGGCATCGTCGCCCATGAGGCCTGGGTTCGTGACGCTCGTATCGCAAGCCGCGATGAGGAGGAGCGTCGCCGCTGTCGCTACCGTTGTGGTACGCATCGCTGGGCTCCTTTCCTCAGAAGGTCACGCGGAGGTTGAAGGTGATCACCGCGGGTGGGGGGATGTGCTCGGATATGTCGCGATTTTGTGAATCCAGCGCGTCCCGGCCCACCATTTCGGGATCGAAGAGACGCAGCTGCTCGTTCACCCACTTCAGGTAGTTTTGCGCCGTAATGATGAGCGTGGCCGACGTTGCCCGACGGATGGCCCAGCCGACGGGAATCGTGAGCGTGACGTCGCGGAGCTTCCAGAAGTTCTGGGGGAACCAGAAGGTGTCCAAGTTCGTATTCGCCGGCACGCACTCCTTGCGCTCGCGCGCCGTGAGCTGCGGGATGTTGCCGGTGTGGAGCGAATCGTTGGACCCTCCGGGATAGAGGATCGGGTAGGCGCGCGAGCAGGTCGGCCACCGCACCGAGCGGCTGAGCGCGTTGAACGACGCCCCGTCCTGAATCCACGCGCCGCCCTGATACTCGCCGCGCGCCGAGAGGGTCACGCCCTTTGGTAGCCGAACCGTCAGCACTTGACCAAGGACGAGGGTGGGCTGCTGCGGACCGAAGATATGGAATCCGTCGGCGGTGCACGACGACCGGCATACCGTATCGGGTGCCGCGATTTCGTTCGGGTTGTTGATGATGATGCCACGTGCCACCATCGGGGCGAAACCGGTCTGCACCCATCCCCCGCCGGCCGCGAACGGCACGGCGCCACCCAAATCGCGCACGAGGGCGTGATTGGTGTACAGGGTGCCGCCGATGTCGATGCCCCAATCGGGCTTGTTGACTACGATCGCGTCGACGGACAGCTCAAAGCCCGTATTGGACATACTGCCCACGTTGGACCGCTGCTGGAACGGCCAGCCCGCCGAGGGGATTTGGCGGATTGCGAACAACGCGTCGGTCGTGAGGCGATGGTACCACGTGGCCACCACCGTCACGCGATTGTTGACCAGCGCCGCATCGAAACCCAACTCCGCCTCGCGCGTCCGTTCCGGACCCACGAGGGTGTCCCCCACCTGACCGGGCAGGAAACAGGACTGCGCCGCCGAGACGCACGGCCGCCAGCTGCGCACCGCATCGAACGCGCCGGGCGCCCGCCCCCCCCAACCGACCGCGCCACGCAGCTTCACCTCACCCCAACTGGCCGGCCAGAAGGGCTCGTCCGAGATCACGTACGACCCGCTGATTTTGGGGTACACCTGCAGCCCCAGGGACCGGCCGAACGCACTGTTCCCATCGAAGCGGGCGCCGCCGGTCAGGAAGTACCGGTCGCGGAACTTGAAGACGTTCTGTACGAAGAACCCCGCGTTGATCACACGAAGGCTTGTATCGCCCGCGAGTTGCACACGGGCCGCGCTGACGACCGGTACACCGGGCCCGGGGAACCCCTCGCCGTATACGGTCGCGCGGCCTTCCTCCGACGTCACCGCCTGCCCACCGACGGAGAGACTCGAGGTGAGGTGCGGGGCCAGCCGGAGGTCCAAACTCCCGACATAATCCGCGGTCAAGAGTGAGTAGCGGAGCTGCTCCTCGACCAGGATGCCTTGCGGCGCCGCCACGAAGCCGAACGGCCGCAGGTTGTGGTTTTCCTGCTGGGCGAGGTCGTACCCGAGCGTAAACCGGTTCGAGAAGCCGGCAAACGGTGTGTACGTAACTGTCGCGCCCGTGATGAGCCGCTGGATGCCCGTGGTGAGCGATTGATTGAGCAAGGAATCGATCACCACAGGGTCGCTGGACGACCGATAATTGCGCTCGGCGCGGTAGACGTTGAGCGCGAGCCCGTGGGCGTTGTTCCCCGACGGCGTGTTGGACAGATCGGTGTTCGAGTATGCGGTGTTCCACTCGACCCGTAGGTTGTCCGATAGGGTGATGCCGACATTGCCGCGGGTGGAGAGTTTTTTTTCGTTGTCGAGCGGCAAGACGCCGTCGTTGTTCTCAGACGTCGCGGAGAGGAAATACTGGAGCCCGTTCGGCCCAGCCGAGCCGCCGGCGACGGACCCACTGTAGCGCTGCCGGTAGGCGTTCCGGATCCACGAGCACCCGTTCACCGGCGCCTCGTGACACTGGCCGTGGACCTGTCCCGCCGGCCGGAGGTTGAGGTAGGGTACGGAGTCGGTCCCGAACGGCCGCAGCCGCGAGAAGCCTTGCCCCACCTCGAACGACCAGCGTGGCGCCCCAGCCAAGCCGTGCTTGGTGAAGATCTGAATGACTCCCGCCGCCGCCTCCGTGCCATACAGCGTGCTCGCCGCCGCACCCTTGATGATCTCGACGCGGTCGACGTCCGCCGGACTGATGTCGTTGAGCGGGCTCGCCTGATAGTTGCCACCGCGGAAACCGTTGGAGTCGTTGAAGGGGGGCCGGTTACGCCGGTAACCCTCGCTCCGCACCCGGACGCCATCCACGTAGATGATCGGCTGGTTACTCTGGCTGACGCTCACCGCGCCCCGCAGGCGGATCTGCGCACCCTCGCCGGCCATGCCGCTCGTTTGCATCACGCTCAGCCCGGGGGCCCGCGCCTGCAACAGCTGATCCATGCTCGCTGGCGGATCCTTGACCTGCGACAGGTTGACCTGCGCGATCGAGTTGCCCACCTCTCGCACCCGTGCCTGCCCGGGCGTGCCGGTCACGATGATCGCATCGAGCTGCAGCACACTGGGTGCGAGTTGCAGGGTCGTCGTTGCAGTCTGATCGGGGAGCACGACCAGGTGCGCGGTGGCCACCTTGAACCCGATCGTGAGCACGCGCAACTCGCGCGGACCCACGGGCACGTTCAGCAGCGTAAACGTTCCGCCGGGCCCCGTGCGGGTGCCGATTGTGATGCCGACCAGCGAAACCTCCGCACCAACGATCGGCTCCCCCGTGGTCACGGAGGTGACCTTGCCTTCGATGGTTCCGGTTTGTGCGGCCAGGCGGGTCACGGCGGGCAGGCACAGCAACGACGCTGCAACCGCGATTCGAAAAGACAGGACACGCATCATGATCGGCTCCTCGTTGAAGCAGGAACGATGCGGAGATTCCCATAACGGTTTTACAGGAGGAAATGGCACCGGTGGCCAAACGGTGTCAAGGCTCGCGGAATCGGGGCGGCGGGATTCGAACCCGCGACCTCCTGGTCCCAAACCAGGCGCGCTACCGGACTGCGCCACACCCCGTCAACTGACAACTGCGTCAAAACAAAGGCGTCGAAGAAAAGACGTCGAAGAAACGGCGTCGAATAAAATACGTTGTGGGAGGCGTCAAAAGAACTACGTGAGGCGCCTCAGGGCAAGATCGTGACGGAAAACGTGAGAGGGGTATAGTTCGGGGCGCTGATAGTCGCAGAGCCTGTACCGGCAGCCTTGGCCTTCACGTAGAAGAAACTCTGGGTATACGTCTGACCGGCCGGGATAGTAATGGACGAAATCACCGCGCCGTCCTGGTGAAATTCGAAGTTGGCATTCGGCGCGAGCGTAAACACGACCGTATCCGCCGTGGTGCTCCCCGTCCCGTCGGGAGCCTGGAGGTAGAACACCTCCGGGAAACTATCGCCAACGACCGTGGAGGCCGGCGGCTGCCCGCCGAGCGCGATTCTCCCAGGTCCTACCGTGACAATCGAGGTATCGCGTTTGAAACCCGACGCTGAGACGATAATTGTGTCCACACCGCTCGTCGCCCCGGTCGCGGACCAAGGGCTCGCCATCTCGCCCGGCCCGATCGTGAAGACGGTATCGGACAGCATGAGGACCGCGGGAGAGCGCTGCCGCATGTGCACCACGATGGGACCGTGGTCGAATGGGCCGTTCTCCACGACGTAGCCGGCAAAGAACTGCCGGATGCCGACCGATTGCGCGGAATTGAACGTGAGATAGGGCTGGATCACGGTAACCGGAATCGTGCCGTCCGTCGCGTAAGCGTACGGCACGGGGCGCGGATCCGTCGCGATCACGCTCGTCGTTCCCAGACCCGTGGCCCGCAACCAAGCGGACGTAGACACCGCGGCTCCCGCCGGGATGGTCAGTGTCGCTGGGTGGATGGCTAGGACGCTGGTATCACTGGCGGAGAGATCGAACGTCACATTCTCCGTCGGATAACCGGGGTAGAATGTCGCGGAGTCCCACGCCGACACCTGAATGCCCATCGAGTCCCCTGAATACAGCTGGAAGTTGCCGTACCCCATGAACACCTTTGGGCGATCCAGTACTACGACCAAGTGCCCGTCGCGGTGGCGAGCGGCGTGGGCGATGAGCGTGGTGATGCCGCGCGCATCGCCTCCAGCAATATCGATCGGCGCCCCGGATCCGTTGACCGGAATAGTCACGGAATCGGGAGTCACGCGCGCGAGCGTGCTATCGCTTATGGATAGATGGATCGAAATCGGAGCTCCTACGACGAGGCGGTCCAGCACAACCTGGGGGTGCTGGTTCGGCGGATATGTGCGCTGCCGCATGGCCACGTGCAGCGTGTCGCCGCCGACGTAATTCAAATAGTCGGCAAAGTATATGGGAGGATACGCGACGTGAATCACCGCCGTCGAGTCCGGTATATAGAGTCCCGCCGAATCACGGATGACGAGGCGAGTGGAGCCGGAGTCGGGATACGTGAAGAAGACATAAGAGCTGGCGCTGCCTGCCGGTATGTGATGGTAGCCCGAGTCGGGCCGCAGGACCGTGCTATCCGTTCCAGTTACTCGGACGACAACAGGATCAGCGACATACTGCCAAGCGCCTGTCGAATCCCGCGTCTGAATGTTCAGCACCACCGGTGCGTCGTCGATGCGGGCAGTAGTGACTAGGTCGCCCGCCAGGCCAAGCTTTGGCCGGGTGACGGTGAACGAAACAGGCGGTCCGGGCACATCGCACAAGTATGGCGTCAGCGTGACAGCGCCAGTGCGCCGTCCCACGAGATGCAACAATGCCAAGTCGAGCCAGCCCATCGGCACAGTCGAATCGTACGGGACGGCAAGAATTGACGTATCGGAGCTCACGACCGAAAACCGCGCGGGCGCTTCGTTGTAGCCGCCGCCCAAGGATGCCTTGGCCACCGCGTATTGTCCGAGACCAACGGTCGTAACGGCTGACACAACCCCGAACGTTTGAAGCGTCACCGTCGGCGCCGCGGTAATCGTCAACGCGGCACTGCGACTCACCGGGCCCGACTGCACGACGATCGAGTCGAGACCTGGGGCGAGCGGCGTCAGCAGGCCGGTCGAATCAATGCGCGCGAGTGTCGTGTCGCTCGAACTCCACGTCACGGTGGCATTTGCCACCGGCGAGTTGAATGAGTCAGTCACAAAAGCCGTCAGGCGGAAGGGGCACGCGCGGTATGCCCGAAGCTGCTGCGCGAAATAGATGTTCTTCGGACGCTGACGGACGACGATGTGAGCCGAGTCGACGGCCCCACCGGCCTCGCGCACGCGAAGGAACGTGCTGCCATTCTTCGTTGCCCGAACGGTCCGTACTGAATCGGGACCGAACGAGAGCAGGCTCGCGACGGTCGTATCAGTGAGCTCCCACGTGTAGGACACATCCGAGTGCCGCTTTGCGCCGATATTCGCGTGGACAGTCACAGCCACCGTGGCACCCAACGCGGTGAGCGTATCGAGCGCCGGCGTCACAGTAAGGCTCGTGATTATCGGTCGATCGGGTCCTACGGGTTCGCCGCACGTAAGTGAGCCCGCGGCGGCACATACGACGACGAACATGGTGCGAAACGCAGCGCGCTGCATGACGAAACGTCCACCCGCCCAGGGTATTCGGCAAGCGGCGGCGCGCCAAACGTCATAACGCTAGGCGCGCCGCAGCAGCACCTCGATCAACGCTCGGAAGGCCCGCCCGCGATGCGAGACGCGGTGCTTAGCGGCGGGTGCTGCCTCCCCGAAGGTCATGTGCAGCTCAGGTGAATAGAACAGCGGATCGTAGCCAAAGCCCCCCGTGCCCCGCGGCTCCGTCAGGATAAACCCCTCGGACGTGGCCTCGACGATCTCGGGGACGCTGCTCGGCGTCGCGATAAAGGCGACGACACACCGGTAATGCGCCGCGCGCCGCGCCTCAGGCACGCCCGCCAACTGCTCCAGCAACAGCGTGTTGTTCTCGGCGTCCGTACCGGTCGCCGACCACCGCGCCGAGCGTGGTCCCGGCGTTCCGCCCAGCGCATCGACCTCGATGCCCGAGTCGTCGGACACCGCGGGCAGCCCGGCGCGCGTGGCAAAGTAGCGGGCCTTGGCGACCGCGTTCTCGATGTAGCTCATGCTGCGCTCGAGATCGGCTTCTTCGGGGAGCGGCTCGAGCAACCGGTCAGCAGGAAACGTGATGTCGAACGGCAAGCCGGCGAACAGCTCGCGAATCTCACGCGTCTTCCCGGGGCTGCGCGTGCCGACGATCAGCTTCATCAGCCGCGCCGCAGCCGCTCGAGCAGTCCGGTCGTCGACTTGTCCTTGACGAGAGGCACCTGCACGACACGGCCCCCCCACCCTTCCACGTCCTTCGCGCCGACGATCGCCTCGCGGGCATAGTCGGCGCCTTTCACCAGCACGTCGGGACGCAGCAGGCGGATCAACGCGAGCGGCGTGTCCTCATCGAACAACACGACGCAATCGACCGCCGCCAGGGCGGCGAGCAATCGCGCCCGTTCCGTCTCGCCGACCACCGGCCGGTCCGGCCCCTTGCCCAGGCGGCGCGCCGAGACATCGCGGTTGACGCCGACGATGAGCGCGTCGCCTTCGGCGCGGGCCGCCTCGAGGAGCGCGACGTGCCCGGTATGCAGCAGATCAAAGACGCCGTTGGTGAAAACGACCTGTCCCTGTGTAGCGCGCCAGCTCGCGGCGGCCTCGGGCGTACGGACCTTCGCGGCCGTGTTCAGAGCGGCTGCGTGGCTCTGGGATGCAACGAGAAGGTGTGATTGAAGAAGGGCAGCGAGACCGATTCGCCGTAGCGGGTCTCGATGACGATCTCACGCGGAGCGGCGGTGCGCCGAATCACCAGGTTGGCTCCTGCCTCCTGGGGAAGGCCGATCTCTTCGATGGCAGCCTGAATGCGGCGCCGGATCGTCCCATCGTCGAGTCCGGACGCGATACGTGTTTCCGTCTGCATCTCATCGAGCAGCCGATAGTACCGGAAGTAGACCTCGCCGATGTTGACGCCGTAGTAGAGCACCGCGACGAAGATGAGCAGCGACAGCAGGCAGCCGCTGGAGCTCGCGCCCCGCCGAGAGGTCAGGAATCTCACCATTGCGACTGCGCCCCGTCGACGATCTGCTGAACGAGCTTCGCGAGCGCCGCCTTGCGTCCGTCCTGCTCCGCCGGGGGATCGTAGTCCCCGTCCACGGAGAGACCCCGCCCTTTCCAGACGCTGGTGCCTTCGCGCTGGTTGATGATCTCGACGTCGACGATGATCTGGACCTTGCGCTTCGTGACCGTGACCTGGCCTACGCCCGCCTGCACCGCTTGCGGCACGTCGGGATCGTAGCGCACCACCCGGCCGCGGACGATCGCGTCGGCGGTCGCTTCGGTCGCCACGCGCAGGCCGAGACGGCCTTCGAGCGCCTGACGGACGGCTTCACTCACTTCCGCAGTGAGTCGCGGTTCGGGGGTATCGTTGTCGAACGGCAGGATGGCGACCGTTTTGACGTTGGGAAGGGTGCCGCCAGCAAACTTATACGGGCAACCCGCGAGCCCCAGGCTCGACGCACTAATGAGGACTGCGCCAAACAGCCGGCGAAATGACGGCCGCGGTATCAACCATCCCAACCGTGAGCTCAAATCTGGCCGGCCCCTCCGGAAAGTCGACGCGCGCACTCGCGGCCCGCTGTAATGCGTCGAGCTTGGCACGGCTCCGCGCCACCACTTTTCCCCGCCGCCGCCATTCGGCCTCCAGCATCGACTCGCGACCCGCGCTGTCGGTCACAACATAGTCGAGCGTATCCTCGGCCTGCGCAAACCGCCACACGACGCGGCGCTGGTGCGTCAGCGAATCCACGATCTGCGTGCCCAGCACGTTCGCGTCGTCCGCGGGCGGCCGCACCATCGCCAACGACGCCCAGAGCATCGGGATCGCCGGGACCAGCGATCGAAAGTTCTTCTCCGGATCGGCCCACAGCACCGAATCGCCGATCACGACGGCCGCCCCGCTTCCCCAGTTGAACGGCCCCGCATAGTCGAATCGCAGCGAATCGGGCGGTGCGATTCGCACGGTTCCGCGCCCCGCGTATTTGACTCGTTCGTCCTGATATCGCCAGCGAAATCGAATCAGCGCAGACGCGCGCGGCAATGTTCTCCGGCTCCACTGCACCGCGCTGTCGCGATTCACCGGCGCCAGGGCCATCGGCACGAGCGGCGCCGGTGGATGACGCGGGCACGCGGCGAGCAACGTACAGGCGGCAATGTAGGAAAGAGAGCGGCGCCCGGTCAATAGTTGAAGCCGAAGAAGAAGTCGACGAAACGACGATTGTGCGTGCTCTGCGGCAATGCATACGCGTCGAGATTGGTCGTGCCGAGCCGATAGCCGATGTCGAGCCGCAACACGAGCGGCGGACCGATCGGCATCCGCAATCCGAGGCCGCTGGATCCGAGGACGCCCCGGTTCGCCGTCGTCTTCGACCACGCCCGCCCGTAATCGACGAACAGCGCGCCCTGCACTCCCGGAAAGCGCGCCGCGCCGAACGGAAAACCGACGGTGAGGAAGTCGAGGATCGGAAACCGGTACTCGGCGTTGACGAGCCACGCGCGCGTGCCGGCCACGTAGCCGTACTGCGGATAGCCGCGCAATCCCCACGAGCCCGCGATGCTGATCCGCCGCGGCCGCTCGCCGCCCGATGCGTATCCCTGGACACGCAGGGCGACCGCGCTGTGTTGCGACGTGCGCACGTATTTGCGCCAGTCGGCCGATACGAGCCACGAGTCGAAGCGGCCGTGACTCAGGTCATTCACGAGCCCGGTCGTGAAGTTGTAGCGCTCGCCGTCGATCGGGCCGGTGGGAAGCCAGAGCGTGTTGTCCTTGACGTATGTCAGGTAGTTCGACGCCAGCCAGCCGACGCGGCGCGGCTCATCCACATCGTCCGTCCGGATGTCCAGGCGGTCCGAGCGCTCGAGACGATACTCGCCGACGATGCGCCGGAAGCGCGTGAACGGATAGCGCACCTGCGCGAACATGCCGTACGACCGTTCTTCGAACAGCGAGTTGAAGTCGCCCTCGTAGAACAGGCCGCGCTGGCGGAACGCCCCCATCCCCCAGTTGATGCGGCGCGACTGATTCAAGTAGAACGCGGACCCGCTGATGTTGTCCACCAGGCTCCCGAACCCGGCGCTTTGGAACGACGTCAGCGAGAGAAAGACCTGATGGTCGGACAGGAGATCGCTGAACACGAAGACCGCCCCCTGCGCCGAGCCCAGACCCGGCGCAACCGCGGCATCGCCCGCGGCGAAGTCGAGGCTGAATTTCCGCTCGTAGGGAGCGCCGTCCGTGCGCGCGTACTGCGGGTGCGACAGCTCGCCCCACGTCCACGCCGGCGCCGTCAGGCTGTCGGGGGGGGCGTTCGCGAGCGTGAACGTGCTCGTGGCTTCGTTCAGCGGCGCCGCGACGTAGATACTGAACGTGAGATCGGCAAATCCGCCGAACAGCAGACCGCCGTGCGCGCCCGCCACGAACTGCGGATCGAACGCCCCATTCAGCGTTCGCGTTTCGCGCCGCCCGGTCCCCGCCGAATCGATCGAGTACACCTGGAACGTGCCGTCGCGATCCGACGTGAAATAGATGCGCCCTCCGCCCCAGCGCGGCGACTCGTCGCGCCAGTCCCCGTACGTCAGATAGCGGACCGCGCCGCTCGGGAGATCGAGCGCGAACAAATTGCGCGCTCCACTCTTGCCGAAGGGCGTACGGTCGGAAGAAAAGACGACGGTCTGCCCGTCCGCGCTGATGGTCGGATCGAGGTCCTCGTAGCGATCGGAGGTGAGCCGCTCCAGGCGTCCCGCGCCCAGCGAATCCCCCCCCCCGGGGTCGGCGAGCCACAAGCGATAGAGATCGGAGTAGCCCGAGACCGAGAGGCCGCTGAACACGACGCTCTTGGCATCGGGCGCCCAGGCCGGCGAGAGAATCGACACGAGCTCCGCAAACTGATAGCGGCCGACGACCTTGCCTTTCTGCAAATCCCAGAAGAACAACGCGTCCCGCTCGGCGTACTTGCTGCTGAACGTCGCCACGCCGTGCGCGCTCACGTCGATGCGGGACTCGAAGAAGTGAAAGGATTCGAACTGTTCGCTGCGCTCCCCCTGCACCACCGCCCGGCGTCGCCGTCCACTCAGGTTCTGCGCGTAGATCGTCGTGTAGCCGCTCGCAGGCGAGAAGAACAGGAATGACGGCGCGGAATCGCCGGGGAGCTGATACGCCGTCGGTTTGATCGCGAGCTCGGTGAGCTTGCGCGCCGTGATCGCGAGCGGCGGTTGCGTCGTGACGGCGGGATAGTAGTGCTGGCGCATCCAATACTGCCATTCGTCGGAGAGCTGATCGATCGTGCGGCCGTAGATGCCCGCGAGCGCGCCTTCGAAGCTCGAGTACTTGTAGATGTCGTTGTACAACTCGAGGATCCGCCACTCGCCGTAGCGCTCGGCCAAAAACCGATGGATGCTGCCGCCCACCGGATACACCAGGCCGCCGTAGGCGTAGGTCAGATCGGGCAGTGACGGCAGGTGCCCCGCGATCGTCATGTCGCGCAGCACCATCTCGTCCCGGCTGTCCTCCCCCGCGGAGAAGAACTCGGCGAGCCCTTCGGTCCACCACAGCGGCATCCCGGCCTGCCGGAAACGCGGGTAGCGCCCGAACGTTTGCGCAGCGAGGCTTAGCTGGTAGACGTGCACGAGCTCGTGACGGATCGTATGCCGGAATTCGGCGTAGCTGCCCCGGAACGGCAGTGCGACACGGCGCTTGAGAAACTCGGTGACACCGAGCAGCCCTTCGGGCGGAATGAACGGCAGGATGTTGGTCTGCTCGAAATCGCTGTGCGATGCGTAGACTATGAGAGGAATGCGTCGAGTAACTGCGTGATTGAAACGGCGTTGAAGAGAATCGTAACTCTCTTCGGCGTATGCCAGCGCTACCCGCCCCAGCTCTTCTTCTTCGGGATAGTAATAGAGGTCGACATGCTCGCCGCGTAGCACCCGCCAATCAAAGCGGCGGTATTGAATCTTGTTCTGCCCGAAGTAGCCGTATTGGGCCGACAAGGATGGAACGAATCCGATCGCTGCAATGATGACACAGGTGAAAATGGGGAGCCTCATCTATGAATACTCCGGATGCGATCGCCCATCCCGATCGCGTTCAGCACGGCCGCGCTGGCGCCTCCGCCAACGACACGGGCAAAAATCGTGTAGATGCCATCGAGGTGCGGCTGCGCGGAATGGGTGATGAAGTACTGGCTCCCTCCGGTGTTGGGACCAGAGAGCGCCATCCCGACGGTGCCCGTTTCGTAGCGAACCGGATTGATCTCGTCGCGGATCGCGAACCCGGGCCCGCCCCAGCCGTCCCCCCGCGGATCCCCGTCCTGCACGACAAAGTTCGGCACGACGCGATGCCAGCGCGTGCCGTCGAAATAGCGGCGGTTGATGAGGTCAATGAACGCCGCGACGGTCAGCGGGGCCTCAGCGGGCAACAGCTCGATATCGAGCGTACCGCGATCGGTCTCCAGCAATACATGGGGGTTGGTACCCGCCAGTGCCGGCGCCAGCCAGCGGCGCGCGACATCGCGATAGTCGGCGAGCGTGCGGCCGGTCGTGATCGGCAGGACCGGACCCCAGACGTCGCGAGTGTCCCGCAGCGTATCGGCCGCGAGCCGCCGCACGAGGTAATCATCCGGTCGCGGTGTCACCGACACGAATCTGGTTGCGACGAGCTGGCGGCCGGTCGCGGAGGACGCGGCGATGGCGCCGAGCGCCGAGACGGTGGAGAGGCGGGCATCGTTGAATGGATCGCGTTCGGCACGGGTATACGCGGCGACCAGGAAATCCACGTCGTCGATGCTGGGATGTCGCGCGAGCAGATCGGCCGCGACGCTGCGGACCGCCGGGTCGGCATGCGTGAGCAGAACGCGCGCCCGCGCGAGCAGCGCCGAATCTTCCGCCGGGACGATCCGCTGGAGCGCTTGGAGCGCTTGCGCGACGACCCGACCGTCGGGGTCGGTGAGCTGTCGTTCCAGCCGGTCGCGCGCGCGCGCCGCGCCGTACGCCTCGGCCGCGACACTGCGCCAGCGCCAGTCGCCATCGTTCGAGACGGCGACGGCCGCGGCCACGCCGGCGCCGCTGTCCGCCTGCGCGACGGCGATGAGTGCCTGGCGCTTCAGCGCAAACACGCTGTTTGTGAGCCGCGGCCGCAGCGCCGCGAGGGCGGCCGCGCCTCGCAGCACCCCCAGCGTCGTCTCGGCCTGCACGGCCACCCCGATGTCGCGATCCGCGACGAGCGGTACGACGGCACCTGCAAGCGTCGAGTCACGGAACGACGCAAGCGCGCGCAGCGCATTGATGCGGATATGGGCGTCGGGGTCATCGAGCAGCCGCCGCAAGCCCGCGACGGCATCGCGCGGATCGAGGTGCGCGCTGTCGAGCAACGCCTTCCCGATTCCGCGGGCGGCCACGGTGCGCGTTTGCGCGTCCCGATCGCTGAGCGCGCGGATCAGCGGTCCAGCGCCGGGAACCGCGCGCAGGCGCGCGAGCGAGTAGAGCGCACGCCAGCGCGTCGCCGCATCGGATGCGTCGGTAAACCGGACCAGCTCGGCGACGGGTGCGCGCGTGCCAAGCCGAAACGACTCGAGCAGGGCGGCATTCACGACCGGTGTCGGCGCCGCGGGTGATCCGGCCGCGAGGATATCGCTGAGCGCCCGCGCGCCTTCCTCGCCGCCGATCTTGGCGATCGCCGTCACGGCCTCGAGCTGCGGCGCGCCCTGCTCCGTCGACGACACGGCGCGGACTCTTCCCAACAGCAACGGAATAGCGCGCGCGTCCTTGAGCAACCCGAGCGCGAACGCCGCGGCCGCCTCTACGGCGGGCACCGAGTCGTTGAGCACCGGGAGCAGGAGATCGATTCCGGCGGCGTCGCCAATGCGTCCGACGGCCAATGCGGCCTGGCGCCGCACGGCGGGATTCGCGTGACTCAACCCCTCACGCAGAGCGACGAGATCGAAGCGGCGGGCATCGGAAGCAGCGAGCAGCCCGGCGAGTACACCCACCGTCGTTTCATCCGTCGCCACGGCCGTCTGTTGGGTAAGCGCCGGCCGCGCCGCCAGTAAGGTGGCAAGGAGGACGAGACTAGAGACGAACCGGGTCGGCCGTGGGTTCGAGTAGCTCACACACGTGCTCCGGAAGGCGCGAGAGAGTCTGTTGTTGGTTCAGCGCGATCAGCGACGTTTCGGCGGTGGCGAGCAGCTCGTCGGTCTCCGCCCGCTCGATCGCGTATCCGAAAATCACCCGCCGCGAGGCCAGATCCCGCACCCAGCAGCGGACCCGAATCATATCATCATAGCGGGCCGGTTGGCGGTAGCGGACACGCACATCCGTGACGGTGAGGTAGGTGCCCTGCTCCTCCAGCTCCTTGTAGGACATGCCGCGTTCACGGAGATGCTCCGTCCGCGCCATATCCATCCAGATCAGATAGTTCGCGTGGTAGACGAAGCCCATCTGATCGGTTTCGGAGTAATTGACGCGGTGCAGGACCGCGTTGATCAGCGGTGGCGTCTTACTCGCCGTACGGAATCCAGATGTTCTTCACTTCCGACGCACGCCGCAGAAACTCCCTTCCCTCCCCCTGCCGCGGATCGAGCCAGTCGCGGCCGCGCGCCGTTGCCCACGTGCGCTTCATGTTCGCGGCCGACGCGAGCTCGACGGCCTTCACGCCCGCCGCACTACCCCAATACCACATGCCGTCCACGTCGTCGTGTTCGGCGAGCACTTTCGCCAGCACATCCTTGGAGCCGGTGATCACATTGATCACGCCGTCCGGGACATCCGACGTCTCGAGCACCGTGTAGAACTCGGTCGCGGCGAGCGGTTGCGGCTCGGACGGCACGACGATCACGGTGTTGCCGACGGCGATCGCCGGTGCGACCAGGGACACAAAGCCGAGTAAGGGGAAGTCGTCCGGCGCGGCGATTCCCAGCACGCCGACCGGCTCGTTCATTGCGAGTGTCACGCCGCGGATCGGCGTGTGGTGGACGGCGCCGTCCCACTTGTCGGCCCAGGCGGCGTACGTGAACAACCGCGCCACGCTCGCATCCACCTCCTGCCGTCCGACTCGCGCGGCGAACTCCTCGGCACGCGTCGCGAGATTCTCGGCGATGAAATAGAGGATCTGCGCGCGCATGTGGCCGCTGCCGCGTCCCCACCCTTCCGCCGCGTGTGCCGCCTCGACCGCATTGCGCAGGTCCTTGCGATTGCCTTCGGCGACCTCGCCGAGTACACGGCCATCGGGCCCGACGATCTTGCGACTATAACCCTGGTCGGGACGCGCCTGTTTGCCGCCGATGAAGAGCTTGTAGGTGCGATCAATTGGTGGGAGGGAGGAGTCCCGCTCGCCCCGGGGCGCGGCCCCGGGGCTCGCTACCCGTGCCGTACTCACCTCCGTTGCTGCCTTGACCTCCCACTCAGCCTTCAGATACTCATACATGCCTTCGCGGCCACCTTCGCGACCGAAGCCCGATTCCCGATAACCCCCGAACCCAGCCGCGGCATCGAACAGATTCGTGCAGTTGATCCACACGACGCCGGCCTTGAGCTTCGGCGCGACATCGAGCGCGAGATTGATGTTCTCCGACCACACGCTGGCCGCGAGTCCGTAGGGGGTGTTGTTCGCGAGCTCCACCGCCTCTTTCGGCGTGCGGAACGTCATGCTCACCAACACCGGGCCGAAGATTTCGACCTGCGCAATCGTGGCGGCCGGCGAGACATCGGTGAACAGCGTCGGCGGATAGAAGTAGCCTTCGGTCGGGCACGCCCAGGACGGCTGCCACATCTTGGCGCCCTCCTCGACGCCCTGCTCCACGAGCCCGCGGATTCGCTCGAGCTGCACCGGCGCGACGATCGCGCCCATGTCCACCGCTTTATCGAGCGGCGAGCCGACGCGCAGTTTCTCCATCCGCGCCCGCAGCTTCTGCGTCAGCCGGTCGGCGACGCCTTCTTGCACGAGCAGCCGTGAGCCGGCGCAGCACACCTGGCCCTGGTTGAACCAGATCGCGTCCACCACACCTTCGACGACGCTGTCGAGGTCCGCGTCCTCGAACACGATGAACGGGCTCTTGCCGCCCAGCTCGAGCGTCAGCTTCTTGCCGCTGCCCGCGGTCGCCTTCCGGATGATACGGCCCACTTCGGTCGAGCCCGTGAAGGCGATCTTGTGCACGTCCGGATGCTCGACGAGATGCTTCCCGGTCGCGCCATCGCCCGTGACGACGTTGAACACGCCCTCGGGCAGGCCAGCCGCTTGCGCCATCTCCGCGAAACAAAGCGCCGTGAGGGGCGTGAACTCAGCAGGCTTGAGAATCACCGTATTCCCGGCTGCGAGCGCAGGAGCAACCTTCCAGGCTACCATCAGGAGCGGGAAGTTCCAGGGAATGATCTGGCCGACCACGCCGACCGGCACATAGCCGGGGAACTCGCTGTCGCGCAGCTGCGCCCAGCCGGTGTGATGGTAGAAGTGCCGGGCGACGAGCGGGATGTCGAGATCGCGCGTCTCGCGAATCGGTTTGCCGTTGTCGAGGCTCTCCAGGACGGCGAGGAGACGCGAATGCCGCTGCACTTCGCGCGCGAGGGCGTACAGGTAGCGGGCGCGGGCGTGCGCCGGCAACCCGGCCCACACGGGCGCCGCGGCGTTGGCAGCGGCAACGGCCGCGTCCACGTCCGCTTTGCTCCCCTGGGCCACGCGCGCCAGCACGGCCTTGGTCGCGGGATTGATGGTCTCGAAATACAGCCCTTCGGCGGGTGCTGCCCAGCGGCCATTGATGAAATGTCCGAAGCGGCCGTTGTCGTGCTGCTTGATCCACTCGAGCGCCGGCGCGTCGCTTTCCGGCGCCGGCCCATACTCCATCGTCTCGAACAGCTTGGCGACGGTTGCCATTACACCATCGGATGACGGTGGGCGGCAGCGTAACGGCCGGTCACGAAATGCTCGAGCTGGCGCTCGATATCCGTCAGCAAGGCGCTGGCCCCGAGGCGGAACAACGCCGGCTTGAGCCAGCGATCGCCGAGCTCTTCCTTCATAAGGATGAGCCAGTCGAGCGCCTGCTTGGCCGCACGGATCCCGCCCGCGGGCTTGAAGCCGACGGCAGCGCCCGTCCGCATCTCGTATTCGCGAATCATACGGGTCATCACGACGCCTACCGGCAAGACCGCGTTGACCGGCTCCTTACCCGTCGACGTCTTGATGAAGTCGGCGCCGGCCATCATCGCTACCATGCTGGCGCGGGCGACGTTGGTGAGCGTCGCCAGCTCGCCGGTGCCGAGGATCGCCTTCATGTGCGCGCGGCCGCAGGCGTCACGGAACGCGCGGACTTCGGCGTAGAGTGCCGGCCAGTCGCCGGTCAGCACGTGCGCGCGGGTGATGACGATGTCGATCTCCTGCGCGCCGGCCGCAACGGAGGCCTGCACCTCCTCGAGCCGTTGGGCGAAGGGATTGAGCCCCGCGGGAAAGCCGGTCGAGACGGCGGCCACCGGAATCCCCGAGCCTTCGAGCGCCGCCACCGCGGTCGGGACGAACGCGTGATACACGCAAACGGCCCCGACCTTGATATCGAGATGGCCGACGCCGAGCGCGTCGACCAGGTCCTGGCGCAGCGGGCGGCGCGCCTTGGCGCAGAGCCGCACCACGTTGCCGGGCGTGTCGTCGCCCTGCAGGGTCGTGAGGTCCATGCAGGTGATCGCCCGCAGGAGCCACGCCGCCTGCCATTCCTTCTTTACGGTGCGGCGCGTGGGGATCGTAGCGGCGCGGCGTTCGACGGCGCTGCGATTGACGCGCAGCGCGCGGATGACATCGAGATCGAGCGGCATCCCGGCGTTGCGATCGTCCTGAAGCACTGGACGAACAGCGGCAGTCCCCGCCCGTAGCCGGTCCGAGAGAGCCTTCATGTTGGCGGGAGAATGCGAACCGCCGCTGCAAAAGTCAACGCGACGCGGGAACTCCCGCACCGAGGCGACACGCCGTGACCGCCTGCGGCTCCTGGGCGCGGAGGCACTGCTCCTGCCGCTCGGGCAAGCCCGCGAGCAGCGTCGCGATCTCCTCACCCAGCGCCTGATAGCAGGTCGGCCCGCCGGCTTCGTGCCCGACGATGGCGCAGAACGCGAACGCCGCATCGGTCGTCGCCGTCCAATCGACGAGGGCCTTCGCCGCCCCGAAATAGCAGGAGGGGCGGTACGGTTCGCTCGCTTTATGGCACATCGTCGCCGTTTTCTGCGGATCGCGGGCTGTGTACGACGTGATGTCGCGGCCGAGGCTCTGGAAGCATACCGGTCGCACCTGGACGGGGGCGCGCTCGCACGACTTCGCGGCGTCGCCGAGGTCGCCGTGGTTCAGGTTCAGCATGACGGAGGTCTGCATCTGATAGCAGGCATGCAGGTATCGCTCCGCCATGATCGAGCACGGATAGAGGGGATCCGCGGGCTCGAGAGCCTTGAACGTCGTGGCCGCCATGTGGTGATGGCTCTGCGCCGCCAGCTGCGTCGCGGGATGATGCGGTGCGGTCGCATTGATCACGCTCTCCATGAACGCGCCGCCATAGCAGGATTCCCGGTCCCAGCCGTCACTGAGCATGTCGCAGTCCGTGAGCGCGCGCGGCAGGTCGTGCGCGTAGAGCATCGTCAGACCGTGACCCATCCCGTGCACACACTGAAACAGCACCCAGCGACTCGCGCCGGGGCTCTTGAACGGCTGGCACAACGCTTCGACTTCGGGCTGCGTCACGTGTTCGCGCGACTCGAAGTACGCCTGGATCACGCCATGCCGGCAGCCTGAGGAGAAGCCGTCGCCGCAGGCGGAAAACGTGTTGACGATATCGGTGGACTTACCGTACGCCTCGATGCCGAGGCCATGCGCGAACTCGTGCGCGTGCTCGGCGACATCGCGGTCGGCGGCGGCGAGGGCGTCGAGCGTCGCGACCGCGTCGGCGACGCCGTGCCTGGTGAGATGCTCGGAGAGCAACTGGGAATAGCAGGTACGGCGCGCCTCATTGACGAAGCGGCTGCAGCCATCCCCGGCGCCGCCCTTCCCCGCGGGGGCGAACCGGTTCGCGGCGATTCCCGTCAGCGCGAGGATGCCGAGGGCGATCAGGAGCTTTTGCGTTTGCGGCATGGCAGAACAGTAATGTGCTTGCGTGCGCCGTTCCAGGTTCCTAAGCTTGGGCCGTGTCGTTCCAGAGTAAATCCCCTCGCGTCATCGTGGTGGCGGACGCACACCTGGGTCAGGTGCCGCCCGCCGTCGGCAAGGCGTTTCACGCATTCCTCGGGGAGATCCCGAGGCCCGGGGATCACCTCATCCTGATGGGCGATCTGTTCGACTTCTGGTTCGAGTATCAGAGCGTCATCCCCCGCAAACATTTTGCCACCGTTGCCAAGCTCCAGGAGGTCCGCGCCCGCGGCATCCCGATCACCTTCGTGGGCGGCAACCACGACCGCTGGGGCGGATCGTTTTTCACGCAAGATCTGGGCATCGAGTTCTTCGGCGGGGACGCCGAGCTGGATGTGGGGGGGCGGCGTGCCTTCATTACGCATGGCGACGGTCTCACCGAGCAACACTGGAGTGGCGCGCTGATGCACCGCGTGCTGCGTCACCCCATCACGGTCGCGGTGTTTCGCGTGCTGCATCCCACGATCGGGTTCTGGATCGCCGATCTGTTCTCGCGCCACCTCGCCGACAATACAAAGGATAGAGAGGTGCTGGACCGGGCGGCCGCGGCGCAGCGGCGCTGGGCCGCCGATTTCCTGGAGCGCCGCGCCGACGTGCAGCTCGTCATCATGGCGCACACGCATCGGCCGGTGGTGGACCGGTTGCCTGACGGCAGGGCCTACCTGAATCCGGGCGCGTTTCTGGATGGTGGGCGCTACGCGATCATCACGCCCGACGGCGTGGAGCTGCAGCAGTTCACAACGGAGCGACTTCCACGTGCTTGAGCGTCTCGCCTAAAAACACCGCACCCACTTTGCGAAAATGCGGCTCGTCGTCCGATACCACAAAGCGGTGATCATGCGTTCCGCCGTTCGCTAACAGATCCAGCCGCTCGAGCTCCCGCGCCACGGCCGTCGCCGTCTCTTCCGCCGAATCGACCAGCTTCACTTCCGGTCCCATGACGCGGGCGAGCAGCGGCTTGAGCAACGGATAATGCGTGCAGCCGAGCACGAGCACGTCCACCTTCGCCCGCTTCAGCGGCTCGAGGTACTCGCGCGCGATCAGCTCGGCGGCGGGATGCTCGAACCATCCTTCCTCGACGAGCGGCACGAACAGCGGACAGGCCTGGCTGTGGACGCGAGCGTCAGGGCGCAGCGCTTTGATCGCGCGCTCGTAGGCGCCGCTCGCGATCGTCCCCGCGGTCCCGATCACGCCGATCGTCCCCGTCTTGGTCGCCGCCACCGCCGCCCGCGCGCCAGGCTCGATCACGCCGACGACCGGTACCGAGGAGCGCTCTTTCAAATAGGTGAGCGCATGCGCGGTGCTCGTGTTGCATGCGACGACCACCGCCTTCACCCCGCGTTGCAGCAGATACGCGAGGATCTCGCCACTGTATCGTCGCACCGTGTCGGGCGATTTAGGTCCGTACGGAACGCGCGCGGTGTCCCCGAAATAAATCACCGACTCCTGCGGCAGCCGCTCGAACAGCGCGCGCGCCACAGTCAGTCCGCCGATCCCCGAATCGAACACACCGAGCGGGGCCTTATTCATGAAACGGAATGCTGATGCCGATGCCGCCGGGGAACGCGCGGACCTTGAGATCGGGTGGGAAGTCGTGCAGATGCGCGGAGACGTAGGCCTCCGCGCCCGAGAAGAGATGATTGAAGACCCAGAGAACGAGCCAGTCCTGCACTTCCTGCCGCTTGTGCCGGAGATTCGCGGAGTGAATCGACTTGAAGTAGTTCGCCTCCTGCTGCGCCTTGAGCGTCATCATGATCGTCACGCCTTCCCACGCGACGAATGTCGCGCCGGTGACGGGCCTGTCGGTGGCGACCTGGCCCCAGCCGGGAAGCACGAGGGACCGCAAGAAGGCGCCCATGGGCCTGACTCCCCTGTGCATCGTATCTGCGGGGAGCACCATGCGCGCGGTGTCGGTTCGGGTTGTGTCCTGGGCGGTTAAGCGGTTCGGCGGTTTGGCGGCTAGCAGAACCAAAACCGCCGCGAACCGCCAAACCGCCCAACCGCCCAACCGCCTCATCGAGCCACCAACACGTTCAGTCTGCCCCGCTCCAGCTCCACCGTGCATTCGTTGACTCCCGGTTCGCGCAGCTCCCCGTCGACGTGCACCACCAGCGGCTCCTCCGGCGAACGGATCACGAGCTTTGCGGTCTTGATGAGCGCCACCTCGCGCATCGTGACGTGTGTGCCACGCATGACGCGTGGAATAGCCAGGAGAAACCGCGGCAGCGACACGCGCCGGATCAAACAGACATCCAGCTTGCCGTCCGCGGGATCGGCGTCGGGTGCGAAGCGGTAGCTGCCGCCGGCCGTCGTGCCGTTGCACACCTCGACCATCATCATGTACCCCCGCTCCCGAAATCCGGGCGCTGCGACCTCGAAGACGGGCGGTTGGAACGTGAAGAACGTCTTCACGATCGGCACGAGATACGAGAGAAAGCCGCGCAGGTGGTGCATGGCGTTCCGCGTCTTGACCACGGCGGGCCCGAACCCGAACCCGACGCTGTTCACGAACCACTCGTCGAACACGCGGCCCGCGTCGAAGCGGCGGGCGTGGGCGGTCACGAGCCGCGCAACGGCGCGCGCCGGATTGTAGCCAAAGAGGCCGACCATCTTGGCAAAGTCGTTGCCCGAGCCGGCCGGGACGACGCCGAGCGCGGTGTCGGTCGGCGTGCGCAACAGCCCGTTCGCCACTTCGTGAACGGTGCCGTCCCCGCCCACCGCGACCACGTGTTTGGCGCCCTGCCGTACCGCCTCGCTCGCCAGCTCTTGACCGTGACCGGGCCCTTCGGTGCGCGTGACATCCACCGCCCACCCCTGCGCGCGGAACGCGCGCGCGACCACCGACTCGGCGCGTCGTGCGGCGCCTCGTCCCGCGGCGGGATTGAGGATGACGTAGGCATGAAGCACGCGGCAGACAAGATACAATCTCGTCTGCCGCGGAAGGACCTGCCGAGCTGCAAGCCTGAAGGCTACTGGATCAGATAGTGCTCTTCCCAGTCGATGGCGAATTCGACGCTGCAGCGGCCGCACATCATGCGGGTCGGCCGGCCACGCAGCGGGACGCGATCGCGGCACGAGGGGCAAACGGCATAGTGCTCACCAATGTCCAGGGAACGCGGCACGTTCCGGGGACGCGGCACGACGGTCCATTTACGAGGCGGCGAAGTCGACATCTGAAGGAAGGCACGGACAACCGCGACGGGTGTCCCTTTCACGTCGACCACGGCGGCGAGGCCTTGCGCCTTGATGAGCCGGTACCAGGCGCCGCGACGCAAGTTGCAGTTCACATCGGCTTGTAAACGAGCCCACACCATCATTCACTCTCGGGCGACGAGGGGACGACAAGAGTAATGAGCACCAATCGACTTGGAAGTGACGGCTGTCACCCGGCGCGTTTGACGCCGTTCACTTCTTCCCAATTGATCTCGAACTCCTGCCGGCACCGCGCACACTCGAGGGTGGGCACCGTTTTCTTCGGCAGCGGCGCCCGCGCACGACAGTTCGGACAAACGCCGTAGGTTCCCCGAAGATGCGGCGGTGCTTTGCGATTTTCCGCCGAGCCTTCTACGACGCTCCAGGTCTGCGGAGGCCGTTGCTGGATCTCGAGCCAGGCTCGGAGCACGCCGACTTTGCGGTGATTGACTTCGATAACTGCCTGAAGATCCGTCAGTTGGATGACGCGGTACCATGCACCGCGGCGCATCTTGAGGGGGACATCGGCCTGCAGGCGGGCAAATAACAACGCCATCACGGCTCCTGGCTAGGAGAGACGGGGAGACGAGAATGGGCGCGGGAACAATATAGTGATCAGCGCAAGCGGTGCGACATCAGGAATTCTCCCAGCCGATGTCGAAAAAACCATTGCATTTGGGACACCGCATGCTGGTCGCGCGGTCTTCGAGGCGGGCCCGCTCGCGACAATTGGGACAGACGCCATACCGGGCGCCCCAGGTGAGCGGGAGCCGCGCGGAGCGCGCCGGTCGCGGCACAACCGTCCAGCGGGTGGGCCGCGTCGGCAGGATCTCTAGTGTAGGGCGCGGGAACGCCTTCAGGGTGCCGTTGATATCGAGTACGACCTCAACGGACGTGAGCCGGATCACACGATACCACGCGCCGCGGCGCAGGTGGCCAGCTTCTGAAGGGCGCAGCCGAGCCCATTGCCCCGTAACCATTGGTCCTCCGAGGCTCTATCGTCAGGGTCCAGGAACTATCCGATACACAGCCCCATTCAACGTCAAGATGTATAACTCTCCCTTCGCATCCTGTCCAAACGAGCTGACACTCCCGGAGGGCTGTAGCGTCGGCCAAGCTTGCGGGTTGGTGGCGACACCGCCTGAGAACTGGAAGCTCCTCACGAAGCTCGCGCAGTAATCGCTGTAGAAGTATTGCCCCACGAGCACGGCGATCTTGGTGCCGCGATACACGTAGCCGCCGCTCACGGAACACCCGCTCGCATGCGAGTACTCGATCACCGGCAGCGTCTTTCCGATCTGATTGCATGAGGACGCGTTGTAGCAATGCAGCCCCTCCATCACGTTCCACCCGAAGTTCAAGCCCTTGCCGCGCTGATTCGCGGTGGAGGAAACGTCCACCTCTTCGTACAGATTCTGGCCGACATCGCCGATGTAGAGATCGCCGGTCTCGCGATCGAAGGAGAAGCGCCACGGATTGCGGAGGCCGTACGACCAGATCTCCGGCGCGCCGTCCGTACCGTTGGCGAATGGATTATCCGGCGGGATGGCATAGCCGCTCGCCCCATCCACATCCAGCCGTAACAGTTTGCCCAGCAGGGCCTGCGTGTTCTGTCCATTGCCGTTGGGATCGCCACCGCCCCCGCCATCGCCGGTCCCCGCGTACAGCTTGCCGTCAGGACCAAACTGCAGCTGTCCGCCGTTGTGATTGCTCTGCCCTGGATGCGGCACCTTCAGGACGGTATCCGCGCTCGCCTCGTTGGCGGTCTCGGCTGTCGCGGTGTTGTAGCGAACGATGCGGATGTCGCCGGCCGGATTCGTGAAATAGACGTAGAAGCGGCCGTTGTTCGCATACTGCGGATGAAATGCGACGCTGAGCAGGCCGCGCTCACCGCCTGAAGAAATCTTCGTCGACACATCGAGGAACGGTGTCGCGAGCAACGTGTCGTGCCGCAGCACGCGGATGCGTCCCCCCTGCTCCACGACAAACAGGCGCGCGGTGTCGCCCGGCGGCGACGTCAGATACACCGGGCTCGCAAACGTCCCCAATGACTGCAGCGCGGGCGGCCCCGGCGGCGGCGGCGGCGGCGGTGGTGGTGGTGGTGGTGGTGGTGGTGGAGCAGGCGGCGGTGGCGGTGGCAGCGATGGCGGTGGGTTCACCGTGCCAGTGCAGGCCGCGATCACGGCGATGACGAACAGGAATCGAAACATCGATGCGATACACCGGGGATGGCGGCTGTGTTGCAATCGCAATCACGGCGGTGGCGGGAGCGTGTAGGAATCGAACCTACCGACCCCCGAAAAGGGGGCCAAACAGTTTTGAAGACTGGTCAGGCCACCAGACCCAATCCGCTCCCGCGATTACCCCGTCTACTGCGTAAGGGCAATCACGTCGATCTCGACGCGCGCCCCCTTGGGCAGACCCGCCGCCTGGGTCGTCGACCGTGCAGGCTTGTGCGCGCCGAAATGCTTCGCGTAGACCTCATTCATTTGCGCGAAATCGGCCATGTCCGCCAGATATACCGTCGTCTTGACCACCTGCGCGAGCGACGTTCCAGCCGCCGACAGCACCGCCTCGAGATTCGCAAAGACCTGCTCCGTCTGCTCCGCCGTCGTGCGGCCCACGAGATCGCCGCTCTTGGGGTCGAGCGCGACCTGGCCGGCGGTGAACACGAAGCGTTCGGTCGCGATCGCCTGGCTGTAGGGGCCAATCGCTTTGGGGGCGGCGTCGGTCGCAATGATACGCATCAGAACAGTCCCTCGATCGTGCCGTCGGGAAGTAGCCGAATCCGTTCGGCCGCCGGATTCTTGCCAAGTCCCGGCATCGTCAGGATGTCACCCGCGAGCGCTACGACGAAGCCGGCGCCGGCGGAGGGGAGAATGTCGCGCACATGCAGCGTGAACCCCGCGGGGGCGCCGAGCTGCGTCGGATCATCGGAGAACGAGTACTGCGTCTTCGCCATGCAGACGGGCGTTTCCCCGAGGCCCAGCTTGGGGAGAAGCTCGAGCGCGCGGTCCGCCGCCGGCGCGAAGGAGACGCCACCGGCGCCGTAAATCTCGCGCGCAATCGTTTCGATCTTCTCGCGGATCGGCCGGCGCTCATCGTACAGCGGCTTGAACGCGGGCTTGCTCGTCTTGAGAAGACCGAGCAACGACTCCGCGACCGCGACGCCGCCTTCCCCGCCCTTCTCCCACACGTCGCAGCGGACCACCTCGACGCCTTCCGCCGCGCCGACCGCACGGACGATTTCGACCTCTTCGTCTGCATCGGTGATGAAGCGGTTCAGCGCGACCATCGCCGGGACGCCGAACTTCTTCACGTTGCGGATGTGACGACGGAGATTCTCGGAACCCCGCTGCACCGCGACGGGGTCAGCCGTCGCCAGCCGATCCTTTTTCACGCCGCCGTGCATCTTGAGCGCCCGCACCGTGGCGACGATGATCGCCGCCTCCGGCCTGAGTCCTGCAAACCGGCATTTGATGTCGAAAAACTTTTCGGCGCCCAAATCGGCGCCGAAGCCTGCTTCCGTCAGCACGATGTCCGACAGCGCGAGTCCCAGCTTCGTCGCGGCCACCGAATTGCAGCCGTGGGCGATGTTGCCGAACGGGCCGCAATGAATGAGTGCCGGGCCGCCCTCGAGCGTCTGCACGAGATTCGGGTTGATCGCATCCTTGAGCAGCAGCGTCATGGCGCCTTGCGCCTTGAGATCGCTGGCGCGCGCGGCAGTCTTGTCCGGGCGCAGGCCGACGATGATGCGCGCGATGCGTTCTTCGAGGTCTTCGATTCCCGTGGCCAGCGCGAGAATCGCCATGATCTCCGAGCCAGGAATGATCACGAAGCGCTCTTCGCGCATCGGCCCGCCGGACAGGCCCCCCAGCCCCACGATGGTGTTGCGCAACGCCCGGTCGTTCATGTCGATCGTGCGCGGCCAGATGATGCGCCGCACATCCAGGCCCAGGGCGTTGCCGTGATGGAGATGCGCATCGAGCATCGCGGACAGCAGGTTGTGCGCGCTCGCAATGGCGTGGAAATCGCCGGTGAAGTGCAGGTTGATGTCTTCCATCGGGACGACCTGCGCATAGCCGCCGCCGGCCGCGCCGCCCTTCACGCCGAACACGGGACCGAGCGACGGCTCGCGCATCGCCAGGATGGCGTTCTTGCCGAGCCGCCGCAGCGCCTGGGTGACGCCTACGGTGACCGTGGACTTGCCTTCGCCTGCCGGGGTCGGATTGATCCCGGTGACCAGCACGAGCCGGCCCTTGGGGGGGCGCTGTTGCAGCGCGCGCAGCGAAATCTTCGCCTTGTACTTCCCGTACAGCTCGAGCTCGTCGTCCGACAAGCCCAGCTCGGCCGCGACATCGCGAATGGGCCGGAGCTTCGCAGCCTGAGCGATGGCGATGTCGGTGGGCACTTTCGTGGCGGTGGCGGTCATAGGGTGGAGTCGATGCGTGAGACGCGGCCGTTGACTGCTGCAAAACAGCGCCGGGCATTCTCCGTGGTGCGCTTTATGAGCGCGTCGAGTGTCTCCCCGCGCAGTGCCGCGACCCGCTGGGCGACGGCGCGCACGAACGCCGGCTCGTTGCGTGTGCCGCGATGCGGCACCGGCGCGAGATAGGGTGCGTCCGTCTCGAGCAGCAGTCGGTCGGGCGGACAGGCGGTGACGCGATCGGTGCGCGTCCAATTCTTGAACGTGATCATGCCGCTGAACGAGAAATATGCATTGATCGCCATCCCCGCTTCCCAGACGGCGTCGCCCGATGAGAAGCTGTGCAGGACGACGGGAAACGTCCCGGGCAGAGCCCGGAGCATGGCCGCCATATCGTCGTCGGCATCACGCGCATGGACGACGACCGGCAGACCGAACTCGAGCGCGAGCTCGAGCTGCTTTGCGAACGCGGTCCGCTGCGCCGCGGGCGGCGAGTGCTGGTAGTGGTAATCGAGTCCCGTCTCGCCGACCGCCACGATGGCCGGCTCCGACGCCAGGAGCTGGCGAACGCGCGCCCACGTGGCATCAGACCACGTGCTCGCCTCGTGAGGATGCACCCCCGCGGTCGCCGAGAGACCCGGCTGGTTGGCGAGCACGCAGACGCGCTCGCTGGCGGTGAGTGACTCGGCGATCACCACGACGTGGCCGATCCCCGCGGCTTTGGCGCGGGCCAGCACGGCGTCGCGATCGGGATCGAACGCGGCATCGCCGAGGTGGCAGTGCGTGTCGACTAGCGTGCGGGCTGCGGGGCGCGGGACGACGCGGAAGACGGTGGCGTCGCCGGCGGCGTGGGCACCGTTGGCGTCGCCGGTGTCCGCGAGCCGAACGTCCGCGCGCCGCGCGCATCCTCACCCGGCCAGCGCTTCTCGATCCAGAGCAGCACGGGCGCGGCGATATAAATAGAAGAGAACGTGCCCGTGAAGATTCCGAACGACATGACCCAGGCGAACGGCCGGATCACCTCACCGCCGAGGAGCAGCAGCGAGAGCGTCGTCGCGATCGTCGTGCCGTGCGTCAGCACCGACCGAGGCAGGGTTTCGTTGATCGACAGGTTGAGGATTTCGTACAGATTCTGGCGCCGGTATTTGCGCAGGTTCTCGCGCACGCGGTCGAATATGATGATTGTGTCGTTCAGCGAGTACCCGACGACGGTGAGCACCGCGCCCACCACGACGAGACTGACTTCGAGATGCATCACGCTGATAAACGCGATCGTGGCCACGACGTCGTGCGCCGTCGCCACCACGGCGGCCAGACCGAACCGCCACTCGAAGCGGACGGCCAGATAGATGAGGGTCACGAGGAAGCTGAACAGGATGGCGAGAAGCGCCTTCCCCTGGAGCTCACGGCCCACTTTGGGGCCCACCGCTTCCCGCCGTTCGATCCGATACTGGCCCGCGCCGACGCTCTGGTCGAACGCCCGGGCCACGGCGTCGGCGACGGCCTGTGTGCCGGCCTCTCCCTCCGCGCTCCGCGCGCCGATCCGGGCGGTGACCACGAAGGAGGTGTCGGAGCCAAAATTCTTGAGCTCGGCGCCGTTGAGCCCGACGTTGTCGAGCGCGGCGCGGACCTTGGCGATCGGCACGTTCTGCGCTGCCTCGACCTGCACCAGCGTCCCGCCCGTGAATTCGATGCTGTAGTTCACGCCCCGCGTCACGAGGAAGACGAGGCCGACGAGCATGATGGCGCCCGTGAGCGAGAACGCCCAGCGCCGCCACTTGATGAAGTCGTAGTTCGCGTTCGCGAAGAGTCTGATCATCAGATACTCAGGGTGACCATGTCGGGGCGCCGATTCAGCCAGATCAGGAACAAGGTTTTCACGACGAAAATCGCCGAGATCATCGACGCGATGATGCCGATAATCAGCGTGATGGCGAAGCCTTGCACCGGGCCGGTGCCGACCGCGTAGAGAATGAGCGCCGTCAGGATGGTGCTCACATTGGAGTCGACGATGGCATTCATCGCATGCAAGAAGCCATCATCGACCGCGAGCCGCAGCGATTTCCCGTGCACCAGCTCCTCGCGGATACGCTCGAAGATCAGCACGTTCGCGTCCACCGCGATGCCGATCGACAATACGAACCCCGCGAGGCCGGGCAGCGTCAGGGTGAAGCCGAACGCCGCCAGGCCCGCCAGGGTGAACAGGCAATACAGCGTGAGCGCCGCGACGGCCAGGGCGCCGGACAGCCGGTAGTAGCCGATCATGATGACGACGACGAGCACCACGCCGACCACGCCTGCCAGCACGCCGTCGTGAATCGAGTCGGCTCCCAGGGATGCGCTGATCGCGCGCTCGTCGACGATGCTGAGCGGCGCGGGCAGCGCGCCGGCGCGCAGCACCAGCGCCAGGTCGCTCGCTTCCTGCAGCGGCTTGTTGCCGAGCTCGATTTGGCCGTTGGCGCCGATCTGCCCGCGGATCACCGGTGGTTGTCCCTGGACGCGGCTGTCGAGAATGATCGCCATGTAGTCGTTGATGTGGCGCGCGGTCTCATCGGCGAACTTCCGGGCCCCACGATGGCTCAGCTGGAACGGGACGATCGACTGATTGGTCACCGGGTCGCGCCGCGCGGTAGCCTTGACCAGCTCTTCGCCGGTAATGATCGGCCGGGAGTCCACGGCGTACAACGCGCGATAGGCGCGCGCGCCGCGCGATTCGGCCTGCGAGCCCCAACGCAGATCGATGCCGCGCGGCATCGCCGCCCGCACGTCGGGCCGGTTGATGAGGCTGTCCACCAGCGGCCATTGCTCTTCCGGCACGAGATACTCGCCGGGGAGCTGGCCCTGAAACAGCAGCGACGACAGGACGCCGGGCGTGTTCGCATCGGTCGTCGAATCGCGCTCCGCCTTGCTCGAGTCCCCACCGAACAGCTGCGACACGGCCGATGGCGGGGCGGCCCCGCGCGACTTGATGCCGGCGCGGCGCAACGCGGCGTCGATCTGCGGCAGCGCATCCTTGAACTGATTCTTCATGTCGGTGATGCGGAACTCGAGGAACGCGGTCCGCTGAATCACGCTCTTGGCGCGCGCAGGGTCTTTTTCGCCGGCGAGCTCCACGATCAGCCGGCAACGGCCCTGGATCTGCACGACCGGCTCCGTCGTGCCGAATTCGTCGATCCGCGTGCGCACGACGCGTTCGGCACGCTGGATGGCGTCGGCGCAGTCCGGCACCGGCCCCTTGGACTGGTCCACTTCGAGCGCGAGGTGAATACCGCCCTGGAGGTCGAGCCCGAGGTTGATCGGTACCCGGCGCACGGTCGTGTCTTTCATCGCTCCGCTGACGGAATCGCGGACGCGCATTTTTACGTTGCGCGGCACCAGTGAGATGATGCTCACGACGATCAACGCGCCGATCACATATAGCCGCTGACGAATCTTCCCCATCGCCTCGCTCTACCGGTTGAGGGTCGCCCGGGCCGCCTGGCGGTCGCGCTCGAGCTGCGCCACCAGCGCGTCGCGGGACGGGAACGCCTGCACTTCACGCAGGCGACGGACCCATTCCACGTCCACGGTTTCTCCGTACAGCTCGCCGTCGAAATCGAACAAATGCGCTTCGAGCGTGCGAGCCTGCTCACCAAACGTCGGCCGGGGGCCCTGATTCATCATCCCGCCCAACATCGCCCCTTCCCCCTTCCCCCTTCCCTGCAGTTTCACACGCACCGCATACACGCCGTCGGGCGGCAGCAGCTTCCTCGAGTCGGGCGGCGCGAGGTTGATCGTCGGAATGCCGATCGTCCTGCCCCGCCCCGCGCCCCGCACCACAGTTCCCCGAATGCTGTACCGCCGTCCCAACCAGCGCGCCGCGGAGTCCAGGTCTCCATGGGCGATCGCCGTCCGAATCAACGTCGACGAAATCGGTTGACCGTTGTCCCGGACGGCATCCACGACCGCCATGCCGAAGCCCTGCTCCCCCGCCAACCGCTCCACCAGCTCCACGTCGCCGGCTCGCCCGCGGCCGAACCCGTGATCGTATCCCATCACGAGCTCGCGCATCTCATACTCGTCGCACAGCCGCCGGACGAATGCTTCCGCGTCGAGCTGGGCCACGGCCGGCGTGAACGGCATCAGCACGAACCGATCGATGCCGGCCGCCCGTACCGCAGCTTCCTTTTCTTCGGGCAGCGACAAGAGCTTTGGCGCTGCCGCCGGATTCACCACCGCGAGCGGGTGAGGGTCGAACGTGACCAACACGCTCGCGAGCTTTCCGGCTCGCGCCCGCCGCTGCACTTCCGCGAGCACCGCCTGATGGCCGCGGTGCAGACCATCGAAGGTACCCATCGTGACGACGGTCGCTCGCGACATCAGCCTTCCGCCACCACCACGCGGGGCTTCAGAAGGTCGCCTACTTGCTCTGCTACCGCCACCAACTCATCGCCCGAAAACACGGCTACTGGGTACTGGCTATCGGTTACTGGCTCAACCTTGAGCGGCCGACCGTGCACGACCGCATCGCGCTCCTTCTTATCTACTTGACGTCGCGGCATGTCCGCGACCAGAACCGCCGCATCCTGCAACGTCGCCTTCGTCACCGCCTCCGGCGCCACCGCATCCGCGAGGAGCAGCGGCCCCACGGCGGTACGGCGCAGCGCGGTAAGATGGGCGCCGCACCCCAGCTTCGCGCCGATGTCGCGCGCCAGCGACCGCACGTACGTCCCCGCGCTCACGGTCGCCCGAAATCGCAGATCGGGTACTGCCGCTTCCACGATCTCCAGCTCGCGGATCTCGACCGGCCGCGGTTCGGGCGTGACGACTTCGCCGCGTCGCGCGCGCCGGTACGCCCGCTCGCCTTCGATTTTCACCGCCGAGTACGCCGGCGGCCGCTGCTCGTACGGGCCGCGGAAGCTGCCGATCACATCCGCGAGCTGCGCCGGGGTGATGCCCGTCCACGGCGCGGTGGCCACGACGGCGCCGGTCAGGTCGTCGGTGTCGGTCGTGACGCCGAGCCGGATGACGCCTTCGTACGTCTTCGGCCACTCCGCCACGAACGGCGCCAGCCGCGTCGCCCGGCCGACGACGAGCACGAGCAACCCTTTCGCGAACGGATCCAGCGTGCCCAGATGCCCCACGCGCTGTTCGCCGAGCGCGCGACGGACGATGTCGACGACGTCATGGGACGTGGGGCCGGCCGGTTTGGCCACCAGGACGAGCCCACCGTTGCTCAGTCGTCCGTCTCCTTCAGCTCCTTCAACACGCGATCGATATGCTGCGCGTGCTCGATGCCGCGGTCCAGATGGAAATGCAGCTCGGGGCTCGTCCGCAAATTCAGCTCTTTCGACAGCTGTGCCCGCAGAAACCGCGCGGCGCTCGCCAGTCCCTCGAGCGACTTCGCCTTCTCTTCGTCGGAGCCCATGACGCTCACGCGCACGTTGGCGTGCGACAGATCGGGCGAGACCTCGACGCCGGTGACCGTGACGAACCCGATCCGCGGATCGCGCACGGCGCCGGTGAGGAACACGCCCACGGCGTGGCGGATTATTTCGCTCAAGCGCTCGGGACGATGGCTGCGACGCTTCATCTCAGAGATAGCTCGTGCTGGTGTCCACGATGCGCGCGCCGTCCGCCCCGGCGACCAGCCCGTCCGCCTCGCGCAGCACGCTCTCGGCGTGGCGCCGGTCGGTGCTCACGACGGCGGCGGTCAGCTCGGCGCGCTGCCACAGATCGTGATGCCCCGTCTCCGCGACGGACACGTTGAAGCGGTTGTGCATCCGATCCTTGAGGCTCTTCACGATCGTGCGCTTGTCCTTCAGCGACTGGCACGCCGGAAGATGCAGCTCCCACACCATCACCCCCACGATCACGACTCAGCAGCGCTGAGGGACCGCGCGACCTCCTCGATGCGGTACGACTCGATCAGATCGCTCACCTTGACGTCGTTGAAATTCTCGATGCCGATGCCGCACTCGAAACCCTCGCGGACTTCGCGCACGTCGTCCTTGAAGCGCTTCAGCGAGGCGAGCGTGCCATCGTACACCTCGACGGCGTTGCGGATCACGCGCACCCGTCCCGTGCGCGGAATCACGCCGCTCCGCACGAAGCAGCCGGCGATCGTGCCGAGCTTTGCGATCTTGAAAATCTGCCGGACTTCCGCCTCGCCCACCACCACTTCCTTCTTCTCGGGAGCGAGCAGGCCTTCCATGGCCAGCTTCACCTCTTCCACCGCCTCGTAAATGATGCGGTAGGTGCGGATCTCCACGCGCTCGCGGTCCGCCGCGGCGCGCGCGTTGGAATCGGGGCGCACGTGGAAGCCGACGATGATCGCGCCGGAGGCACGGGCGAGCAGCACGTCCGATTCAGTGATCGCACCGACGCCGCGGTGCACCACTTCGACTTTCACCTCGGCGGTCGAGAGCTGCGCCAGTGCGTCGGCGAGCGCTTCGGCGGGACCGCCCTGGTCGGCCTTGATGATGATGCGCAAGGTCGCCACGCCGCCCGCCGCCGCCTCGGCCATGAAGTCTTCCAGCGTCTTCACCCGGCCGGTACGGCGATGCTGTGCCTCGCGCTCGAGCCGCTGCCGCTTCTGCGCGATGTCGCGCGCCGCGGCGGCGTCGTCCATCGCCAGGAAGCTGTCGCCCGCTTCGGGCACACCCTCGAAGCCGAGGATCTGCACCGGCGTGGAGGGTCCGACTTCGGTCTCGGTGCCGCCGCGCTCGTCGTACATCGCGCGCACGCGGCCCGAATACTGGCCGCAGATGAAGTCGTCCCCCACACGCAGCGTGCCGGTCTGCACCAGAATCGTAGCGAGCGCCCCCTTGCCCGGATCGAGCGACGCCTCGAGCACGGAGCCCTGCGCTTTGCGGTCGGGATTCGCCTTGAGGTCGAGCAGCTCGGCCTGGAGCAGAATCTGGTCGAGCAGCGCGTCGACGTTCGTGCCCTTCTTGGCGGAGATCGCCGTCATCAATGTGGTTCCGCCGAATTCCTCGAGGACGACGCCGTGCGACAACAGGTCCTGTTTCACCTTCTGCACGTTCGCCGTCGGGAGATCGATCTTGTTGATCGCGACGACCAGCGGCACGCCGGCGTTCTTGGCGTGCGAAATGGCCTCGATCGTCTGCGGCATGATCGCGTCATCCGCGGCGACGACCAACACCACGATGTCCGTCACCTGGGCGCCGCGGGCACGCATGGCCGTGAACGCTTCGTGGCCCGGCGTGTCGAGGAACGTAATCTTGCGGCCGTCCTTGAGCGTGACCTGGTAGGCGCCGATGTGCTGCGTGATGCCGCCCGCTTCCCCCGCGACGACGTTGGCTTTGCGGACGTAGTCGAGCAGCGACGTTTTGCCGTGGTCGACGTGACCCATGATCGTCACGACCGGCGGCCGCGGCTTCAGCGTCTCGGCCGCGTCCTTCGTCACTTCGGTCTGGGTGGTGGCGTACTCCTCTTCGCGCACTGCCTGGAAGCTGAACGCCGAGGCGATCAGCTCGATCATGTCGAAGTCGAGCCGCTGATTGATCGTCACCATCTGACCGAGCTCTTTGAACGCGAACGTCACGATCTGGGTCGGCGGCACCTTCAGCGTGTTCGCGAGCTCGGACACGGTGATGAACTCCGTCACCCGCACGAGCGTCTTCTCGCGCTCGCGCTCCTCACGGCGGCGCTCTTCCTGCGTCTCGCGGAACGTGGGGCCCTCTTCACGACGGTGCACGCCCTTCTTGCCGACCGGCGCCTTCAGCGTGGCGAGGGTCCGCGAGATGTTCTGGGCGACTGCTTCCTGATCGACGAGCGACTTCTTGCCCTTCTTGCGCTTCTTGCCCTTCTCGCGGCGACGCTCATCGAGCGGCGGCGCGCCCGGGGCGGCTGACGCGACGGGCCGCGGCGGCACTGCGGCGCCCCCCCCGCCCCCCCCGCCCCCCCCGCCCCCTCCGCCACCCGGACCCGACGGCATGCCGCGGGCGACGGGGCGCGGGCGGACCGGCGTCGGGATAAAAGGCCGAGGGGGTGGAGACGACGGCGGCGAAAAGATCGGCGGCGAAGGAGCGGCGGAGGCCGGCGAAGGCGCAAACGTCAAGCTTGCCGCTGGCGCCGCGGCCTCGCTCGATTCGGCCGGCGCGAGGTCCTTGAACAGCGCGGCGGCCCGCTCCTCGAGCGACGGGGCTGCCTTCTCTTCCTCCTGCTCGCGGACCGCCGTCTCGAGCGCCAGGCGCGCGCGCTCGGCCTCGGCGGCTTCGGCCGCGGCCACTTCGGCGGCGGCGGCATCGGCGGCGGCGACCTCGGCGGCGGTGCGACGGCGCCGCTTGGGGCGGTTATCGCCCGCGGCGACGGGCTCCGGAATGGGCTCGACGACCTTGGCCGCGGCGCGACGCCGCTTGGGCGGCGCGGTGGGCTGCTTTTGCTTGCGCTTGTCGCGCTCCCAGCGCGCGCGCATCAGCGACACCTGCTCGTCTTTGAGCGGCGTCAGGTGACTGCGCACGAAGATGTCCATCTCCTTGAGCATGCCCATCAGTTGCTCGCTGGAGATGCCGAATTCCGCTGCTAGATCATGGATCCGCGTCGTTGCCACTAACTCCTCGCTATTGGCTATTGGCTATTGGCTATTAGGCCGCGCGCCAGGGCTTGGTCCGCCACTCCGACGGCCTGGACCGCCGGCCGACCCAAACTCGCTCCCAGCTCTGATGCTACTGGTCCACGCAGGACCGGAATTCCCTTTGCTTCTGCAAGCCTTGTGACTTTCTCCATCGTGCGGGGGCCGGCATCCTCCGCCAGCACCACGCACCTCAGCTTTCCGCGCTGCAATCCTGCTCGCACACCCGCTACACCGATGACGACATTTCCCGCCCGGACTCCGAGTCCCAACAGTCGGACAATCCGCGCACTCACACGGACGCTTTGGGGGCCGGGGGGGCCGGGGGGGCCGGGGGCGCCGGGGGGGCCGTCCCGGGCTCCTCTTCTCCGCCTTCTTCAGTCATCTCATTGAGGAAGGCCATCATCTTCTCGGCCAGATCGGGCGTCATGCCCGGGATCTGGTCAACGTCCTCGCGCTCCAAATCGAGAATGTCCTGGAGCGTCTTCTTGCCGGCCTGCTCGAGCACTGCCACCAGCTCGGGCGACAAACCTTTCATTTCGGTGAGCGCCACCTGTGTCACCGACGATTGATCCGCCGGCGGCAGCGGCGCGAACAGCGGGCCTTCCCCGCCGCGCTCCAGCCACTCGCGGCTCGAGTAGAGATCGACCTTCCAACCCGTCAGCTCGGACGCCAGCCGCACGTTCTGGCCGTTGCGGCCGATCGCCAGCGACAGCTGGTCCTCGTCCACGATCGCCTGAATCGTTTTCGACTCGGGATCGGAGAAGACGCGGGCGACGCGGGCCGGCGCCAGCGACAGCTTGGCGAACCGCTCGGGGTCGGACGACCACGGGACGATGTCGATGCGCTCGCCGTTGAGCTCGTTCACGACAGCCTGGACGCGCGAGCCCTTCAATCCCACGCACGCACCGACCGGATCGATGCCGTCGTCGCGCGACCACACGGCGATCTTGGTGCGGCTGCCCGCTTCCCGTGCCGTGGCCCGGATCTCGACGATCTGCTGCTGAACTTCGGGCACTTCCAGCTTGAACAGCGCTTTGACGAACAGCGGGTCCGCACGCGACAAAATGAGCCGCGGGCCTTTCGGCGTTTCCTCAATCCGCTTCAGCACCGCGCGAATCGTATCGCCCTGATGGAAGTGCTCGCGATGATTCTGATCGCGGTAAGGGATGATCGCTTCGGCTTCACGGAACTTGTTGAGCATGACGACGATTTTGCCGCGCTCGATCTGTTGGACCTCACCCGAGAGCAGCTCGCCCACCTTGCCGGAGAACTCCTCCCGGATGCGGGAGCGCTCGCCTTCCCGGACGCGCTGGATGATGCGCTGCTTGGCCGCCTGGACCGCGGTCCGTCCGAACTGCTCGAATGGCACCTCTTCTTCCAGCACATCGCCGGGTTGGAAGTCGGGGTCTTCGAAGCGGGCCTCCTCCAGGGTGACCTGGGTGCCAGCGTCCTCCACGGCCTCGACGACCGTCTTCAGCACGACGATCCGGATCGATCCCTTCATCTCGTCGATCCCGATCTCGGAGCGGACGTTGGGGCCGTACCGCTTCACGAGGGCGGCGTGCAGGCCGTCCTTGAGCAGGTCGATCAGCTCGCCGCGCTCAAGCTGCTTCGTGTTGGTCAGTTCTCGGATCGCCGAGACTACGTCGGTTGCGTTGGCCATCACCTGTCCTCAGTCATCAGTCATCGGTCGTCGGTATCGCCAGCCTTGCATCCTTGACGTCCGCCAACCGGTACTCGCGCTCAGCGCCACCCTGTGCCTGCAGCACCACGATCTCCGCGGTCGGCACGGCGACGATGCGCGCCCGTACCCGCCCCACGCCCGCCAGTTTCACATTGACTTCGCGGCCCACGAACTGCACCCAATGGCGATGCCAGCGCACGGGCCGTTCGATCCCCGGGCTCGACACCTCCAAGACATACTTATTGCCCAGGGGACCGCCTGCATCGAGCCATTGTTCGAGCGCCCGACTCGCCCGGCTGCAGTCTTCGACCGTGACGTTCCGTGGCGGACAGTCAATGCGGACTTGGACCAGCGGTCGATTCGGCGTACCGCCGATGCGCAGGTCGGCCAGATCGAACCCCAATGCTTCGAGCCGGGTCCGAAAGGCCTCGACAAGACTCTCAGTGAGCATAAAAAAAAGCGCGGGCCGAACTTCGCCCGCTGCAGGGAGGGAATGTAGCCCGGGTCTCCCCTATGTCAACCGAGCGCTCGCCCGAGGTACGCGACCATCCGTCCATCCCGCCCGCGCGAGGCGCGATGCGAGAAGAAGCGATCGCGTCCCTCAGCGCTGCACCAGGGCGAAGTCGAGACGTCGCGGATTCCCAGACCGTGCGCCTGTTGCGCGAGGATGTCACGCAGGTCGAGGTGGGATGATCCGGCGAGGCCAAAGCGGTCCGCAACCTCAGAGCCTACTTCATAACACTCACCACAAATGCCTACACCACAATGCATTACAATGTCGCTGATTTTCGCGGAGCCGCGCCGCCGGAGGAGATCGACGCCGCGGCTCAGAATCCCACCTGCGGTTCCTCGCCAGCCGGCGTGGAGCAGCGCGATCGCACCCTTTTGTCGATCAGCGAGGTAGACCGGAATACAGTCGGCGACGGTGACGGCGAGCAGAAGGCCGTGGTTGCCGGTGGCGTGACCATCGACGCCGTCGAGGAGGAGCCATCCGTCCGGCAACGATTCGTGCCATTGGACTTCGATCCCGTGCACTTGATGCGAGAGCACGATCGCCGGAAACCGGGCGCCGAACGCGGCGCGGAATGCCCGCCACCGCCCGATCACTTGGCCGACGGGCTCATCGCTCCACAGGCCGAGACTCAGCGGGCGGGTCGAGATCCCGGCCACGACCCCGTACCGCTCGGCCCATTCCGCCAACTCGAGCCGCGGGACGGCGGCATCGCCGGCGGGGATTTCGGCGAGCGCATGGGCGGATGGTAGGGGCGCAGCATGCTGCGCCCCTACCTTACGCTCTCCGTTCAATCTGCGCTCCGAGCGCTTGGAGTCGCGCGTCGATGTGCTCGTAACCCCGTTCGATCTGCCCGATGTTGTGGATCACTGAATCGCCCTGGGCCGCGAGGGCCGCCAGCAGCATCGCCATACCGGCGCGGATGTCGGGACTTTCGACCGACTGCCCGCGCAGCGCCGACGGCCCCGCGATCACGGCCCGGTGCGGGTCGCAGAGTACGATGCGCGCGCCCATGCCGATCAGCTTGTCCACGAAAAAGAGCCGCGACTCGAACAGCTTCTCGAATACGAGCAGCAGGCCTTCGCACTGGGTCGCGACGACGATGGCAATGGACATGAGGTCCGCGGGAAACGCAGGCCACGGTCCGTCTTCGAGCTTCGGCACGTGGCCGCCCAGATCGGGACGGATGCGGCGCTCCTGGTCGGCGTCGACGATCAGTTTCGCGCCCTCGAGCCGCGGCCGTACGCCGAGGCGCTCGAACGCGAGCAAGGTGGACCGCAGGTCGTCGCCCCGGACGCCGTCGATCGTAATCGCACCGCCGGTGACCGCGGCCAATCCGATGAACGAGCCGATCTCGATGTGATCGGGGCCGACGGTGTGCGGCGCTCCCCCCCCCGTGAGCGTCGGTCGGCCCTCGATCGTGAGCGTGTTGCTGCCGATCCCGTCGATGGCCGCGCCCAGGGAGACGAGAAACCGGGCCAGATCCTGGACGTGCGGCTCCGACGCGGCGTTGCGTAACACGGTCGTGCCACTCGCGCGGACCGCGGCCATCAGGGCATTCTCGGTCCCGGTGACGCTGGGCTCGTCGAGAAAGATGTCGGCGCCTTTGAGCTTCCCTTCCAGCTTATACGCGTCGCCGACGGTGACGTCGGCGCCGAGCCGCTCGAGTGCCAGAAAGTGCGTGTCGACGCGCCGCCGGCCGATGACGTCGCCGCCCGGCGGCGGCAGGGTGACGCGGCCGAAGCGTGCCAGCATCGGACCGGCGAGCAAAATCGAGGCGCGGATTTCCTTGCTCAGGGCCGGATCGAGCGACTTCGGTTCCGCGCCCCTCGTGTCCACCTCGACCGTGTTCGTGCCGTGCCACTCGACCTTGGCGCCAACGTGCTGCAGCAGCGCGAGCAGGGTTTCGACATCGCGAATGCGCGGCACGTTGTCGATGCGGCACGGGCCGTCGGCGAGGAGAGTGGCCGCGAGGATGGGAAGGGCCGCGTTCTTGTTGCCGGCGGGCCGGATCGTGCCCGAGAGGGGGCGCCCCCCCGTGACACGGAACGACGGTGGCATAGGTCCGCCCAAACTACGGGGGCGCTTGCGCCTGCGTCAAGCGTTCGCGAACGTTGGCCCTCGTGCATCCCGTGCTTGCGCTGGCGCTCGTCATCCTCGCCGGCATCGGCGTCACGCGCCTGTCGCGGCCTCCCTTCCGCTATCCTGCGTTGCTGGGCGACCTCCTCGCGACGGGTGTGCCGTTCCTATTGCTCGGCTTGCTGCTCGGACCGGGACTCGGGGTCGTCGACGACGCCGGACTGCGCTTGCTTCAGCCCGTCGTGGCGCTGGCGATCGGATGGACCGGCGCGTTGTTCGGCACGCGGCTCGAATGGCGGATGGTGCGACGCATTTCGCGTCGCACCTGGTTCGTCGGCGCGACGCTCGCCCTTCCCGTACTTCTCGTGACGACCGTGATGGCGTTAGTCCTGGCGCGCGCGCTACCACCGCTCGCGGAAGCCTGGGGCCGGCCGCTCCTCCCCGCGGCGCTCGTGCTTGGCGGCGCGCTCACGACCGCAGCCAGCCAGCGTGGTCCGCGACTCGGCCGGCGCAACGCCCTGCTCGATACGGCATTCGGCGCGGCGGCTGTCGCGCTCGCCGTCGCGCTCCACCATCCGCAGCTCGCCCCGCGAAACATCATGCTCACCCTGATTGCTGGGGCGGCGCTGGGCGGCCTGTTCGTCGCGCTCGCGCGCGGCGGATTGCTGGCGGAGCCACGCGACGCCGGCGTCGCGTGGCTCGCCGTGGTCCTGTGCGGCGCCGGCGTCAGCTACGCGGCCGGTCTTTCGCCCTTCGTCGTGTGCGCCCTCGAGGGTGCCGTCTTCATGAGTTTCTCGCCGGCCGACGTGCGTCACGCCGTTGCCGAGCTGTTGCGCCACTGGGAGATCGCGCTGTACGCGGCCTTCCTTATAGTCGCCGGTGCCCTGCTCCGGCCGCTCACCGTGTGGCTGCTGCCGGCCGCGGTGGTCCTGGCCGTGATCCGCGTGGTGGTGCGCTGGGTGACGGTGCGATTCGGTCTCGATCAAGTCGATCCTGTCTGGCGATCGCTGCCGTTCGCGCCTCCGCGGGAATTTGCCCATTCCGTCATCCGCCAGGGCGCCACGGCGGTCGCACTCGCCGCCGGGTTCGACCTCATCCGGGGAACGCCCGGTCCGATGCTGGTCACGATCCTGCTGAGCGTCATGGCCGCGGAGGCACTCGCATCGGTGCCCCTGTTGACAGCATCGCCACGGTCAGCAGAGGTTTCGTGATGCTGCCAACCTGGGTCGGCGTGGTGTCGGCGATCAGTCTGGCCATCATCGCGATCGCGGCCCTGGTGGCAGCGGTTGGGATAAGTGCCGCGGCGCTTGGCGTGCGCGCGACGGTAAAGGCCCTGAAGGGCTTTGCGGGACCGGCGATCGCCGATGTGCGTCAACTGATCGGCTCGATCAAGACCGAGGCGGACGCCCTGGTCGGCGCGTCGCGCGACGTACGGCAACGCATTGTCCGCGCAGCAGATAAAGCCGAGGACCGACTCACCGATCTCGATGCGCTCGCCGAAGTCATGCAGCACGAGTTCGAGGAAACGGCCATCGATGCCGCCGCCACGATGCGGGATGTGCGCCGCGGGCTCTCCGTCTGGAAATGGAGCCGCAAGTTGCTGAAGGGCAAGAAGCGACGGTGAAGCGACTGGCCGCGGCCGCCTTCCTGGCCGTCATCGCACTGGTGCTCTTCCCGGGAGTCGCGCACGCCTGGACGCCCGGCACCCACATCTTCCTGGGTGAATCGGTGCTCGCGAATCTGCACCAGCTCCCCACCATCGTCGCCGATCTGCTGCGCGCGTTCCCTTACGATTTTCTCTACGGCAACATCGCGGCCGATACCTCGATGGCGAAGAAGTACGCGCCGGTCGGCCGGCATTGCCACGCGTGGCACGTGGGCCAGGAGATCCTCGACCTCGCGCCGAGCGATCCGCTGCGTGCCTTCGGGCTCGGGTACCTCTCCCACCTCGCCGCCGACACGATCGCGCACAACTTTTTCGTCCCGCGCCAGCTGGTGCTGACCTCGAGCACGGTCGCGCTCGGTCATTCCTACTGGGAGAGCCGCTTCGAGACGCATCTGGGCGACGCCTACGCGCGGGAGGCGCGCGATGTCATCCTCAAAGACCACACCGCGAGCGACGCGCATCTCGACGAGATTCTGTCGCCGACGCTCTTCAGCGTCCGAACCAATCGCCGCCTGTTCCGCGGCATGGTGCATCTCACGGAGAGCCAGAGCTGGCAGTGGGTGTTCCAGGTGATCGCCGGCACGAGCCGGTGGGACCTCGCTGACTCGGACATCGAGAAGCATATGGCCGTGGCGTTCGAGTACGTGATGGAAACGCTGGGCGCCGACGCGAGCGACGCGGCCGCCCGGCGGCTGGATCCCGCGGGTGAGAAGGCATTGGGATTGGCGAAACGGATGCGGCGCCAGGCTCTGCGGGAAGGCGGCCGGCACGAGCCCGAGCGCGTCGAAGAAACGGCGCAGCAGCATTTTGGGTTGCCGACGCCGGCGCTCGACTACTGGAAGCAATCGGGCGCGCAGCGTCCCTGGCGGGAGAGCTAAGGGGCGAGCTTTTCCTCGAGCACGCGCTGCGCCAGCTTCGGGTCGGCCTTCCCGTTGGACAGCCGCATCACCTTCCCGACAAAAAACGGCAGCAGCTTCACCTCGCCCTTCTTGTACCGCGCGACTTCGGTGGGATGGGCGCCCAGCACGTCCGTCACCCATCCCGCGACCACGTTCGTGTCCGCCACTTGGATGACGCCGAGCGATTCGGCCACTGAGCGCGGATCGCCGCCCTTCGCGGCGACCTCGGCGAACACGCGCTTCCCGGCTTGATGGCTCAGCGTCCCGCCCTTTACGAGCCCGATGATCTGCGAGAGCGCGGCCGGGGACACACGCAGCTCGTCATTGTGGTCCTTCGCATCGGCGAGCGCCTCGGTCATGACCCAGTTGGCGGCGTGCTGCGGCTCGGCGCTGGTCTTCGCAACCGTCTCGAAATAATCGGCCACGGCACGCGTTGCCGCGACGACCGCGGCATGCTCACGGCTGAGGCCGTAGCTCGCCACGAATCGGTCGCGCTTGGCCCCAGGCAGCTCCGGTAGCTCGCTCTGCTGCTCAGCGACGAACTCCGGCGTCAACACGAGCGGCGGCAGGTCGGGCTCGGGGAAGTACCGGTAGTCGTGGCTCTCTTCCTTCGAGCGTTGGGGGCGAACGCTGTTTTCCTTGGAGTCGTACAGCATCGTCTGCTGCGTCACGGTACCGCCAGACTCGACAAGCGCGATCTGGCGGTCCCGCTCCACGCTCAGCGCTTTTTCGACGAACGCGAACGAGTTGATGTTCTTGACCTCGGTGCGCGTATTGAGCGCCATCTCACCGGCCCGGCGCACGGAGACGTTCGCATCGACCCGCAAACTGCCCTTCTCCATGTCGCAATCGGAGATGCCGATGTACTCGAGCTGCTGCTTCAGGGTAAGGAGGTACGCGCGCGCCTCCGCGGGAGAACGGAGATCGGGGCCGCCGACGATCTCGATGAGCGGCACGCCCGAGCGATTGAGATCGACCGCGGTCGCTTTGGCAAAACGATCGTGAATCGACTTGCCGGCGTCTTCCTCGATGTGCAGCCGCACGATCGTGGCGTTGACGATGCCGCGCTCGGACGAGAGGAACGAGAGGGTGCCATTGGTGGCGAGCGGCTGATCGAATTGCGAGATCTGGTAGCCCTTGGGGAGATCGGGATAGAAATAGTTCTTGCGCGCGAAGATGCTCTTGGGATGCACCGTGCACCCGAGCGCGAGCGCACCGCGGACGGCGAGACCGATGGCGGCGCCGTTTGCCATCGGCAGCGCTCCCGGCAGTCCCAGGCAAACGGGACACACTTGCGTGTTGGGCGGAGCGCCGAACGCCGTGGAACAGCCGCAGAACATCTTCGACTTCGTGCGCAGTTGCACGTGCGTCTCGAGCCCGATGATCGTTTCCCAACTCATCAGGCTTCGTCCGTCGCGGGGACCACGCGCTCGAGCGCGTACGCGGCCTCGATCATCTCATCCTCGAGGAACGCCTGCCCGATCAGCTGGCCGCCGAGCGGTAGTCCCTTTGCCCGCCCGATCGGCAGGGACATCGCCGGCAGGCCGGCGAGATTCGCGGTCACGGTGAAAATGTCGGACATGTACATCGCGATCGGATCGGCGAGCTTCTCCCCCGCCTTGAACGCCGGACTGGGGACGGTGGGCGTAAACAGCAGGTCGACACCGCGATCGAACACGTTCCGGAAGTCCTGGGCGATCAGCGCACGCATCTGCTGGGCTCGCCGGTAGTAGGCGTCGTAGTAACCCGCCGACAGGACGTAGGTGCCCACCAGAATGCGGCGGCGCACTTCCGGTCCGAACCCCTGCCCGCGCGTCGAGCGATACAGGCTGCGCAGATCCGCGGCGCCGCTGAACCGCGGGCCGTACCGGACCCCGTCGTAGCGGGCCAGGTTGGACGACGCCTCCGCCGGCGCGATGACGTAATAGGTGGGCACCGCGTACGGCGTGTGCGGCAGGGAGACCTCGCGCACGGCGGCCCCCAGCTCCTTCATTATCCTGATAGCGCGATCGCACGCCCGCCGCACGGCCGGATCGAGCTCCGGCGGGAAGTACTCCTTCGGCAGGCCGATCACAAAGCCTTGCAACGACTCGGGAACCGTGGGCAGCCGCAGCGGATCGCGGTCCTCGCACGTCGCGTCCCTGGGATCGCGGCCGCTGATCACCGACAGCACGCGCGCGGCGTCGTGTACGCTCCGGCCGAACACGCCGATCTGGTCCAGGGACGAGCCGAAGGCGACGAGGCCGTAGCGGCTGACGCGGCCGTAGGTCGGTTTGATCCCGACGACGCCACAGAAGGCGGCTGGCTGCCGCACGGAGCCGCCCGTCTCCGAGCCGAGCGCGGCGGGCACTGCGCCGGCGGCCACCAGCGCCGCGGATCCGCCGGATGAGCCGCCGGGCACGCGCGTCTTGTCGAGCGGATGCAGCACGCGACCGTAGGCCGAGTGCTCGGTCGACGAACCCATCGCGAACTCGTCGCAGTTCGTCTTGCCGGCGATCAGCGCCCCCGCCGCTTTGAGCTTCGCGACGGCGGTCGCCTCATACGGCGAGCGGTATCCTTCGAGAATGCGCGAGCCGCAGGTCGTCGTGAATTCCAGCGTGCAGATGTTGTCTTTCACGGCGACCGGCATGCCGTACAGCACGCCGGTCGGACGCGCCGCGGCGATCTGCGTGTTGAGCGACTTGCGGAGGTCTTTGGGCGGCGTGAGCAGCGCGTTGAGGCGCTTCGCTTTTACCAGGCGGTCGGCGACCGCTTTTGCGTCACTCACTCGAACTGGCCAAGCTTCGGCACGACGAAGAAGCCCTCCTTGAAGGCCGGTGCGAATTCATCGGGACCAAACGCCAGCCCGGACGGCGTGACTTGATCGGCGCGGAATCGGATCGCGTCGGGACCGGGCACAAAGACCCTCACCGCGCCGTTCGCCGGCACGGCGCTCAGCTGCGCCGCGTAGTCGAGGATGCGCGACATCTGCTCCGCGAGTGTCGGCAACGTCTCCTCGTCCACGTCCAGCTCCGCCAGCTGGGCGATGCGCAGCACTTCGTCCCGCGACACGCTCATGCCCCGTCTCCTTCCCAATCGCGCTCGAGCCCGGCATAGGCGACGAGCAGCTGCTTGGTGCCGATGTCCGGATCGTCGAAGTCCACGCTCACGCGCAGATCGCGGCCTTCGCCCGATACCGCGCGCACGATCCCGCCGCCGAATTTGCGGTGGCGCACGCGTTCACCTGTTACGTAGCGCGGCGCGTCCTGCGACGCTTCTTCGGGAAATCCGAGGTCCGGCAGCAGCCGCCGCGCCGCGGCGCCTCGCGGCCGTGCCGCCCGCGGCGGCATCGCTCCTGACGATCGCAGCGGCCGCCAGGACGGCGTCGTACTCCGCTCCTCCACGACCTGCGGCGGCAGCGCACCGAGAAAGCGGGACGGCTCCGCGAGCTCCAGCCGGCCGTTCCGGTACCGCGTGCGCGCCCATGAGAGATACAACCTTTCGCGCGCGCGCGTGAGGCCCACGTAGCACAATCGTCGCTCCTCTTCGACGCCGCCCGGCTGTTCGACGGACCGACCCAGCGGAAACAATCCGTCCTCCAGACCCGCGAGCGCGACGATCGGCCACTCGAGTCCTTTGGCCATGTGCACGGTGAGCAGCGTGACGCCCGGTTCGTCCTTGTCCTCGTCCACGGGCGTGATGAGGGCAGCCTGCGTGAGGTAGCGCTCGACCGGAGTGCCGGTGCCCTCGGCCGCCTCGGGGTCCTGGACCTCCGCCCAGGCCGCGGCGCCGGCGATCAGCTCGCGCACGTTCTCGATCCGCTCCATCCCCTCGGCGCCTTCCTCGGCCAGGTACTGCTCGTAGGCGGTCGTCGCCAGGATCGTTTCGAGCGCGGTGGCTGGGTCGGCCTGTCCCACGGCCTCGCGCAGCCGATCGAGCAGCGCGGCGACGCCGCTCAGGGCCTCCCGCACGTTGGGGCGCAGGTCATTCACGCTCCCGGCACGGCGCGCCGCGTCGAGGAGCGGCTTCTGCCACCCGGCCGCCGCGCGGCCGAGCACGGCGAGCGATGCGTCGCCGATGCCGCGGCGGGGGACGTTCACGACTCTGAGGAACGCCTCGTCATCCGCCGGATTGGCGACCAGCCGCAGATACGCGAGGAGATCTTTGACCTCGCGCCGTTCGTAGAAGCTGATCGCGCCGATCAGTCGATAGGGAATGCCGCGGAACCGAAACGCCTCTTCCAGCGGACGGGACTGCGAGTTGGTGCGGTAGAGGACCGCCATCCCCTCGTACGCCATGTCGCCATCCGCCGCGTTGCGGGCGTATTCGTTCGCCAGCCATTCGGCCTCATCGCGCTCGTCGGCGCTGCTCAGCAGCGTCACGGGCTCGCCGCCCTTCTTCTCCGTGAACAGTGTCTTGCCGAGGCGCGCGGTGTTTTCGGAGATGATGCCGTTCGCGGCATCGAGGATGATTTGCGTGCTCCGGTAATTCTGCTCCAGTCGCACGAGCTTCGTACCGGGAAAGTCGTTCTGGAAGGTCAGCATGTGCCGCACATCGGCGCCGCGCCAGCCGTAGATCGCCTGATCGTCGTCGCCCACGACGCAGAGATTGCCATGGCGCTTCGCGAGATGTTTGACGAGGAGGTACTGCGCGGCATTGGTGTCCTGGAACTCGTCCACCAGGACGTGCTGAAAGCGATCCTGCCAGTACGCGAGGCGTTCCGGATGCTCCCGAAACAGCGTCAGGGGGTGCAGCAACAGATCGTCGAAGTCCATCGCATTGGCCTGTTTCAGCGCGGGCCCCAACGCGGCATAGACGTCGGCCGCGACCTTGATCAGCGGCGTATCCATTTGCGCCCCCCCCCCGAGCTCCTCGGGCGTCAGCATGCGGTTCTTGGCGCTCGAGATCACGCCGTGGACCGACCGGGGTGAGTACACCTTGGTCGAAAGCTGCCGGGCCTCGAGGAGGCGCTTCACCAGCCCCTCGGAGTCGTCCGAGTCGTAGATCGTGAAGTTCGGTCCGAATCCGAGCAACGGCGCTTCGCGGCGGAGCAACCGGGCCGACAGCGAGTGGAACGTCCCGATCCAGAGCCCGCGCGGATCGGCGCCGAGCAACTGGCCGATGCGCGTTCGCATTTCCCCCGCCGCCTTGTTGGTGAACGTCACGGCGAAGATGCGCTGCGGCGCGACATGGAGCGTCGTGATGAGATGCGCGATCCGGGCCGTCAGGACGCGGGTTTTCCCCGACCCCGCCCCCGCCAGAACGAGCAGCGGTCCGCCGGGATGCTCGACCGCCTCCCGCTGAGCGGAGTTCAGGGGTAAGGGCTGCGTCACGTCAGCGGGAATTCCAGCACAAACACCGACCCCTTACCGTTGTCGCCCGGCCGAAACGACACCCGGCCGTCATGCTGTTGCTCAACGATCCGGCGTGCCAGCGCGAGGCCGATCCCCCAGCCGCCGGTCTTGCTGGAGACGCCCGGCTCGAACAGCTGATGCTGCATCGCGGGGGCGACACCCGGACCGTCATCGCGTACACTCACGCGGGCCAGAGCATCAACGACCTCGACCTCGACCTCGATCCGGCCTCCCCGACCGCTCAACGCGTCGACGGCATTCTTCACGATCACCTCGAGTGCCCACTCGATCAGCACGGGATCACCGGTCGCGGTCGGTCCGGCGCCCGGCGACGTCAGTGTGATCGTCACCGAGTGGGCGAGCGTCGGCAGGCGTGGCCGGAAGTACGCCACCACGCGCTCGGCAACCGTACCCAATCCGACGGGCTCGCGCCGGGCGGGGCGGCCGATCCGTTCGAAGCGCTTCGCGACGCGCTGCAGCCGCTCCGCGTCCGCTTCAAGATGCCCGACCAGCTCGCTGCCCGGCGTACCCGGATTCTCCCGCAGGTAATCAATCCAACCCGTGATGCTCATGAGGGGTGTGCCAAGCTGGTGGGCGGACTCGCGCGCCATCGCCACCCACAGCCGGTCGCGCGCCGCGGCGACGCGCTCGCGCATCGCCCAGACCGCCAGCAAGATGAGACAGAGAAACATCGCGCCCTGGAGAACCGCGAGACCCGTGAACGCGCGGGCCGCGGGCAGCGCGCCGTAGTGGATCGTGCCGACGCCGGGCTGAATCAACGGCGGGTGAATGCGATCCAGCTCGGCGATCCAGGCGCGGCGTGTCGCATCGCTTGCCGTGGCGTCGAACGGCTGATTGTCGAGCGCGGTGATGCGGCCGGCGGTGTCGGTCACGGCCAGGGGGATGCCGAGCCGCCGCACTTCATCGGCGAGCGCGAGCAGCGCATCGGCCGCGGCGCCTTCGCGCGGATCGTTCAGGCCGGCGAAGACGTGGCCGAGGAGGCGACTGGTCTCGCGCGCGTCGTTGCGGAGGTGGCGCGCCACGATCCAGGCGTACCCGACCGAGAGCACGCCGAACAGCAACGCGGCGGCGATGAGTGCGGGGGGACCGGCGCGGCGCAGCGCGCCCTTAGGCAATGCGGTCAGTGCCGACATACGGCACCAACGCCGGCGGGATGGTCACGGAGCCGTCGGACTGCTGGTGGGTTTCGAGCAGCGCCGCGATCGTGCGCGGCAGCGCAACACCCGACGCGTTCAACGTGTGCACGAATTCGGGCTTCTCGCCTGGCCGCGGGCGGGCGCGAATGTTGGCGCGCCGGGCCTGATAGTCAGTGAAGGTGCTGGAGCTCGAGACCTCGAGCCACTGGCCGACACCCGGTGCCCACGCCTCGAGGTCGTAGGTCTTAGCGGCCGAGAAGCCGACGTCATTCGCCGGCAACACGGCGACACGATAGGGCAGCTCCAGTTTCTGCAACACCGCTTCAGCATGCGCGGTGAGTTTTTCGTGCTCGGCCGGTGAGTCGGGGGCGAGGCAGAATCGCACCAGCTCGACCTTGTCGAACTGATGCACGCGCAACAGCCCGCGCGTGTCTTTGCCCGCGGCGCCCGCCTCACGCCGGAAACACGGCGTATAGGCGACGTAGCCCTTGGGCAACGTCGTCCCATCGAGAATCTCGTCGCGGTGGAGGTTCGTGACCGGAACTTCGGCCGTGGGCACCAGAAACAGGTCGTCCGGCATGGTGCGATAGAGATCGTCTTCGAACTTCGGCAGCTGACCCGTGCCGGCCATGACTTCGCGCCGCACCAGGAACGGCGGCTCGACTTCGACGTAGCCGTGCTCGCGCGTGTGCAGGTCCAGCATGAAGTTGATGAGACCACGCGCCAGTCGCGCGCCGGCGCCCATCAGCACCGGGAATCCCGAGCCCGCGAGTTTGGCTCCACGCGGCAAATCGAGAATGCCAAGCTTTTCGGCGATCTCCCAATGCGGCTTGCCGCCTTTGGGCGCCGGCGTTGCCCAACTTCGTAACACAGTGACTTCATCAGGCACATCGCTGAGTGGCGAATTGGGAACGAAAAGAGCCTTCGCGTCGAGTGTCGTTTCGATCTGTCGGAGCTCGGATTCCAGAGCGGTGATGCGCTCGCCGAGCTTGCGGCGCGCCGCCGTGGTGGCCTCCGGCAGTCCGCCCTGCGATTTGGCGACGAGCGCGTCCGCCTTCGCCGCGTCGTTGCGTTCCGCCTTCAGCGTGTCGAGCTGCGCGGTCAGCGTGCGACGCTTCATGTCCAGCGCTTCGATTTCGTCGAGCAGTCGCGTCAACGATTGATCGCCGCGGCGGGCGAGCGCCGCTCGCACCTGAGCGGGCGAGGCGCGCAACAACTTCAGGTCGATCACGTTTTAGCGCTTCGGCAGGCCTTGTTCGAGGCCGCGAAACCCGCAGTTGACGTCGACGAGAATCAGGAAATCGATCCGGCGGCCGTTGGGCGTGGACGTCGTGTCGATCGCCAGCACGTGCAGCTTCGCGTAATACGGTGCCGCAAAACCGACGGCGCTCTGGCAGGGGGTCGCGCGCGTCATCACGAGCAGAACGGTGTTTTCATGCACCAGCTGGGCGCTGTCGACGTTAAAGCCGGTGGTCGGGGCAAACAGGATGGAATCGAAATCCTGCGCACTGAGCCGGATCCCTGACTGCTGGCCCAGCTTCAGCGGTCCGGTCGGAAGGAGCACGGGCCGCCCGGTGGTGTCGATGTCGAATGCGAAATCGAATGACGCGCCCACTTCGGTGCGGACCGTCTGCCGACCTGAGATCGAATAGCCCGACGGCAGCGATACGGGCGTGCGGGTCAACGCGTACAGCGACACGGTGTCGATCCTATTCGAGAAGACCGCTTGCAAGCCGGACGGACTGTCGCATGAGTCGATGAGGGCGCAAGCCGCCAGGAACAGGATGAAGTAGCGCATGAGTGCTGGAGAACTTACAGGGGTGCGTTAGAGTGGGTCAACCCGTAGTCGCTGCTTGACTTCGACTTCGCCAAAACCTACGTTGCCCGCGCGTATGGCGACCATTCGCGACGTGGTGGAGGCGCTCAGCCGTTCCAACGGCGTGGACGCCGTAGTAGTGGTGGGCCGCGATGGGCTGCCCATCGACTCCCGCGTGGCCAATGGCGTCGATGCCGAAAGCGTGGCTGCACTCCTGCCCACGGCGATCAACCAGATGGCGCAGCTGGGCGGTGGCGGAGGACGCGGCGATTTCAACACCGCCGTGCTCGAATTCAGCCGGGGACTCGCGATCGTTGCGGTCCTCAACGCCGATGCGCTCCTCATCGTGCTGGTGCAGCCCGCGACGAACGTGGGCGCCCTTCTGTTCGATCTGCGGCGACACCGCACCGCCATCGCCGGTCTGCTGTAGGCGGATGGTCGGTGGTCCCCCCCGCTAGCTCCGCTCGCCACCTTCTCGTGGTGGATGACGAGCCGCATATCGGGCTCGTCCTCCGGCCCTATCTCGAGCGGCTCGGCTACCGCGTGAGTTTTGCGCGGACGCTCGACGAGGCCCGCAGCGCGCTCCGCGCGAGTCCGACGACCGACGGCCTGCTGCTCGATCTGCATCTGCCCGACGGCTCCGGACTCGATTTCCTGCGCGACCTTCGCAAACAGGGCGACACCGCCCGGCTTCCGGTTCTCGTTCTCACCGCCGAAGGCGAGGATCGGATCCTCCGCGAAGCGCGCCGCCTGGGCGCGGCATTGGTGACGAAACCGTTCAGCCCCTCGAAGCTCAGCCAACGCATCGCGCTGATGTTCGGCGATGCGGAACCGGAGGAGGGCGCCTCGTGAGTGCGTGGGCGGCGATCCTCGCGGGCGGATCGGGAACGCGGTTCTGGCCGCTCTCGACCCCGGAACGGCCCAAACAGCTGCTCGCCTTGACCGGCGACCGGCCGCTCCTGGCGCAGACGGTCGCGCGCCTCTCGGGACTCGTGCCGCCCGAACGGATCCTGATCCTGACCAGCCCCTCGTTGGTGGACCGCGTCGCCGCGACCGTGCCGGAGATTCCGGCAGCGAACATCTTCGCCGAGCCGCGCAGCGCGTCGACCGCGCCGGCGCTCGCCTGGGCGGCGCACTGGATCGCCAAGCACGACCCCGGCGGTCAAATGCTCTCGCTGCACGCCGACTGGGCGGTCGGTGACGACCGCGCCTTTCGCGCCGCGGCGACGCATGCGCTCGACGTCGCCGCCGAGCAGGATGTGCTCGTCACCGTCGGGGTGAAGCCGACGCGGAACGAGACGGGATACGGCTACATCGTGCCCGGCAAACCGCTCGGCAGCGCGCACAAGGTGAAGCGCTTCATCGAAAAGCCGAGCCCTGCGCGCGCCGCGCTGCTGCGGCGGCGCGGCGCCCTGTGGAACAGCGGCCTGTTTGCCTGGAGCGCGGCGCGGTTTCTCGGCGAAGCCGGGGCGTATGCCGAGGAGCTCGCACCCGGCTGGGCGGCGCTGACGAAGGGCGACGCGCCCCGCTTCTTTGCGGCAGTGACTCCCGTCGCCGTGGACGTCGCGGTGCTGGAGCGGACGACGCGGTTGGCGGTCGTAACCGGTGCGTTCGCCTGGGACGACATCGGCTCGTGGGATGCGCTGCTGCGGATTCGGCGGCGCGACGCGCGCGGCAACGTCACCGTCGGCAACGTCACCTTGGGCGACGACGTGAAGAACTCCGTGATCTGGGCAGAGAATGAAGAAGTCGCCGTCGTCGGCATCGAGGATATGGTGGTCGTACGCGCCAACGGCCACACGCTCGTGATGCCGACCGGACATCCTCAGAAGCTCAAAGCGCTGGTGCAGAGTCTGTGACGCACGCGCTCTACCTGCTCGATCCCGACGCCGCGCCGGCCTGGGCGCCGTTCGCCGGCATCCGGCCACTCTCCGAGCTGCGTGCCGGCGCGCATCTGGTACGCCAGCGGTGGGAGACGTTCGTCGGCACCGAGGCGACGGCGGTGTTCGCGCTCCCGCATCTCGCCGGGTTTCCCGAGCCCGGCGTGCCGCCGGTCGAGGCGCGCCGGCCGGTCCCCGGGCCCGCCGTCATCGGCTCCTCGACGTTCGCGCCGCGCGGCCTCGCGGGCCCGCTGCCCGAGGTGGCTGCGCGGCTCACGCACGACGGGATCACCGTCGGGTGGGCGGTTCCGGCGGGAAGCACCTGGACGGGCCCCGTGTCAAACGCCCAGGCCATGCATGTCGAGGGCGTGCTGCTCCGCGGCGTACATGATCTCGTCAGCGCTCTGGAGCAGCTGCTGCGCGAGGACGTGATCAGGCTGCTGGGCGATTCAGACGCAGTGCCCAAAGGCTCTATCGTGCTCGGCGACCCGGCGTGGGTGTCGCTGCGGGAAGGGGCGATCGAGCCCGGCGTGGTGTTCGACACCCGCAACGGGCCCGTGGTCCTCGAGACCGGAGTGGAAGTGCGATCGGGCACCCGGCTCGAAGGACCGTTGTGGGTCGGGGCCAACACGCGCGTCGTCGGAGGAGCGATCAGGAACTCCGCGATCGGCCCCTGGTGCGTCATCCATGGCGAAGTGTCCACGACCGCGATGCTCGGCTACGCGAACAAGGGCCACTACGGGTTCCTGGGGCACTCGGTCCTGGGACGGTGGGTCAATTTTGGCGCCGGGACGACGACATCCAACCTCAAGAGCACGTACGGTCCCGTCCGGCTGGACGTGGCGGGCACGAAGCTGGAAACCGGACACCAGTTTCTCGGTAGCCTGATCGGCGATCACGCCAAGACGGCGATCGGCACGCTGCTCGATGCCGGCTCCGTCATCGGTGCGGGCGCCAGCATCTTCGATGCTGTGCGTGCACCCAAGTACGTAGCGCCCTTCGCCTGGGGAGGCTCGGCTTCCGAGCGGATGACGCAAGAGAAGTTCCTGGCTACGCTGGAGCGCGTGTTACCGCGGCGTCACGTCGAGGTGACCGACGCGATGCGCTCCTACCTGGCCCGGGCCTTCGACTGGTTGACCCGGTGAGCGACGCGCCGCAGCGCTACCGCCGGCTCGGGAAATACGAGCTGCACCAGCTCCTGGGCGAAGGTGCGATGGGCATCGTGTGGAAGGCCTACGACACGGTGCTGCGCCGCTACGTCGCGCTCAAGCTGCTGAGCGCGAGCTTCCGGAAGACCAAGGACATGCACGAGCGGTTCCTGCGCGAAGCGCGGGCCGCCGGCGCCATTCAGCACGCCAACATCGTCACCGTGTACGACCTCGGCGAGGCCGAGGGCCAGCTGTTCATCGCGATGGAGCTGGTGGAGGGACGCGATCTCTCCGACATGATCGCCCTGCGCGATCCGCTCGCGCTGGAGCGCAAGCTCGACATCGCGATCGAGGTGCTGATCGGCCTCCACTTCGCGCATCAGCGCGGCGTGATTCACCGCGACGTAAAGCCATCGAACGTGCGCGTGATGCCCGACGGACGGGTCAAGATCATGGACTTCGGCATCGCGCGGCTGCAAAAGGCGGATGCCACGGGGTCCGGTGCGATCGTCGGCACGCCGACCTATATGGCGCCCGAGCAGATCACCAACGGCGCAATCACGCCCGCCACCGACGTCTTCTCCGTTGGATGCATGCTCTACGAGCTGCTGTGCTATCAGCGGCCGTTCGAAGCCGAGTCGGTGCACGGCGTGCTCTACCAGGTGCTGACGACGGAGCCGCGGCCGCTGCGGACCGTTGCGCCGTCGATCCCGGCGGCGCTCGAGCGCGTCGTCGCGAAGGCGATGAACAAGGTGCCGCACGAGCGCTACGAATCCGCCGGCCAGATGATGTCGACGCTGCAGCAAATCCGCGCCGCGCTGTCGGGCGCGGATGAAGAGGCGACGCAGCCGCTCGGCCGCTGGACACCGCTGCCCCGTCCGATGTTGAAGCTGATCACGCACGCGTCGATGAAGGCGCGGATCGGGGTGCTGGCCGCGCTCGCTGCGGTCGTGCTGTTACTGGTCTATGCCCCTGGCCAGACGGCCGAGGATCTCTCGAGAGGCGTAGCTGTGAATCCCCCAGTCCCCCAGGCGCCCACCGGCCTCGTCGCGCCCCCGGCCGCTCCCCGGGGCGCCCCGATCTCGATGGCGGTCAGCTCGCGGCGCGATTCGGCGGTCGCGGCGCGCGAGCGGGCCATCGCGGCCGGCGCGGAGAAAAACAGCGTCCCGGCGGTGATCATGGCGCAATCGATGTTCGAGGCCGCCGATCAGGCGCTGCAGCGGGGCAATCAGTCGCTCGCGCTCCGCGGCTACGTCGAGGCGGCCCAGCAATACGGCCGCGCGCGCGACGAGGCCCGCGCCATGGATCGCGAAGCCCAGCAGATGATCGCGCGCGTGAGTCCGGTCGTGCAGGCCCTGCCGACGGGACGGGCCGCCTCCAACGCCGGCGTCTTTCTGGCGCGCGCCGAATCGCTGTTGCGCGAACAGGATTTCACGCTCGCCAAGGTGGCCGCGCAGAGTGCCGAGCAGATCGGCATCGATGCCGGTATCGCGCCGCCCAGCGCGCAGCCGGCGGCAGCTCGGGCGGCTGTGGATGTGCTGCTGAGCGACCTCGGGCGCGCGCTGGCGAGCCAGCGCATTTCCAACATTCGCGTGCTCTATCCGGGCCTGACGGACTCCGAGCGCCGCGGGTGGGAGGCATTTTTCCGCGACTGGAATCAGATCACCGCGAAGTTCACGATCGAGGATTTCAAGCTCCAAGGGGCCACCGCGACCGCCAACGTGCGCGCCACGTTCGAGTATGTGCCGGCGCTCGGCGGCGCCCCGCGCGTGGATCGGCGGGGCTTCGCGATGCGGTTCGAAAAGAAAGACGTGGGCTGGCGGCTGGCGACGGTTACCGAACTGAAATGACCTCAC
>Ga0307290_10000009_pt1 | contig 68272 bp, 73 predicted proteins | sample ER_DNA_144_FD_194472 | JGI IMG/M metagenome (GOLD analysis project Ga0307290, IMG submission 194472) | Bulk soil microbial communities from the East River watershed near Crested Butte, Colorado, United States - ER_DNA_144 | ecosystem: Environmental > Terrestrial > Soil > Floodplain | place... | reverse complement strand
GTATCGGCCGCAGTTCTACTTCCGGACGACGGACGTGACGGGCTCCGTGGAGTTGCCCGCGGGCGTCGAGATGGTGATGCCGGGGGACAACACGAAGATGACGATCGAGCTGATCACGCCGATCGCGATGGAAGAGCAGCTCCGGTTTGCGATCCGAGAGGGTGGGCGAACTGTAGGAGCGGGTGTCGTTACCAAGATCCTGAAATAGCGGTTGAGCGGTTGGGCGGTTCGGCGGTTTGCAAACCGCTCAACCGCCAAACCGCCAAACCGCCGGAGTCTAGATGCCTAGAGAGAACATCATCATGGAGTGCACCGTCTGTAAGAGTCGGAACTATTTCACGACCAAAAACAGGCGGAAGCACCCCGAGCGGGCGGAGTGGAAGAAGTTTTGCCCGCGGTGCAATAAGCAGCAGGCGCACAAGGAATCGAAGTAATGGCCACGGAGGTCATGACGGGCGGAGGGGGAAGCCCCGACGTCCGTCCGCGCGGCCGCATTGCGGGATTCCTCCAGTTCCTGCGCGACGTGCGCAACGAGCTGCGCAAAGTCACGTGGCCGACGTTCGATGAGCTGAAGAAGGCGACGACCGTGATCGTCATTTTCGTCACCGTGCTGGGCATCGCGATCGGGTTGATGGACTCGTTCTTCCAGTTCGTGTTCGTGAAGCTGGTGGCGAGGCTGTTCTAATGGCCTCCCCGGAGCTGCGGTGGTATGCGATTCAGACGACCGCGGGGCACGAGAACAAGGTGCGCAATTTGATCGCGCGCCGGATCAGCGAGGATGCCCGGCCCGAGGCAGAGAAGCCGATCCGCCAGGCCTTGGTCCCCACGCAGGAAGTCGTGGAGATCAAGAACGGCAAGAAGGTGAACGTCGAGCGCAAGATCTACCCGGGCTACGTGCTCGTGGAGATGGACCTGAACCAGGAGACCATCCACACGATCAACGGCATCCAGGGCGTGATCAAGTTCGTGGGAACCGGCCGCCTCCCGATGCCGTTGCGTCCGGACGAGGTCAACCGGCTGCTCGGCGTCGAAGAGGCGATCAAGGAAGAAGAGCCCACGGAAGCGATTCCGTTCCTCGTGGGACAGGTCGTGGAGATCACGGAAGGACCCTTCTCGGACTTTAGTGGCACCGTCCAAGAGGTCCTGCCGGATAAGGGGAAGGTCCGGGTGTCGGTCGCGTTGTTTGGAAGGCCGACATCGGTGGAGTTGGATTATTTGCAGTTGAAAGCTCACTGACCACGGAATGCGTGGGAGTCCGCCGTAGCGGACGACAATAGAGGAAGCGATGGCCAAGCCAATCACCGCAGTCGTGAAGTTGCAGGTGCCGGCCGGGCAGGCGACGCCTGCGCCGCCGGTGGGCACCGCGCTCGGGCCCCATGGCGTCAACATCATGGAATTCGTGAAGCAGTTCAACGCGAAAACCGGTAGCGCCCAGGGCATGGTCACGCCCGTCGTGGTGACGATCTACAAGGACCGCACCTTCACGTTTGTGACCAAGACGCCGCCTGCCGCGGTCTTGCTCAAGAAGGAAGCGGGCATCGAGAAGGGCTCGGCGACCTCCAACCGGGAGAAGGTCGGCAAGGTCACGCGCGCTCAGCTCCAGAAGATCGCCGAGCTGAAGATGCAGGATCTGAACGCGACCGATCTCGAAGGCGCGATCAACATGATCGCGGGTACGGCGCGTTCCATGGGCCTCGTGGTGGAGGGCTGATGCGCACCCACGGCAAGAAATACCGGGCTGCCGTCGCCACCATCGAGCCGCGCAAGCTGTACGCGCCCGCCGTTGCCGTCGAGCAGGTGAAGCAAACGGCCTATGCGAAATTCGACGAGTCGGTGGACGTCGCAGTGCGCCTCGGCGTCGATCCCAAGCACGCCGATCAGATCGTGCGCGGCACGGTGTCCATGCCGCACGGCACGGGGAAGAAGGTCCGCGTGCTCGTGATCGCGCAGGGTGAGAAGATCAAAGAGGCCGAAGCGGCCGGCGCGGACTACGTGGGCGTCGAGTACGTGGCGAAGATCAAAGAAGGCTGGATGGACACCGACGTCATCGTGGCCACGCCCGACGTGATGGGGCAGCTGGGCGCGCTCGGCAAGATCCTCGGGCCGCGCGGGCTGATGCCGAACCCGAAGTCGGGCACGGTCACGATGGACGTGACGAAAGCGGTGAAAGAGCTGAAGGCGGGCAAAATCGAGTTCCGCGTGGATAAGAGCGGCATCGTGCACGCGGCCGTCGGCAAGAAGTCGTTCACGGCACAGCAGCTCGCCGACAACCTGCAGGCGTTCATGGACGCGATCGTCAAGGCGAAGCCGTCGGCGGCGAAGGGTCACTACATCCGTTCGGTGACGGTCTCGAGCACCATGGGACCGGGCGTGCGGGTCGATCCGGCGGGGTACCACGTATGAACCGCACGAAAGCGCAGAAACAGGAGATGGTCGCGACCTTGGCGACGCAGGTCGCCAAGTCGCAGACGATCTACATCACCGATTTCACGGGCCTCAACGTGGCCCACATCACGGATCTGCGCCGCCGCCTCCGCGCGGTCGGCGTCGAGTACGTGGTGGTCAAGAACACGCTGGCGCGCCGCGCGCTGACCGAGCAACAGCTGAAGGACGGCGGCCTGGGATCCTTCCTCGCCGGTCCGACGGCGCTGGTGTTGGCGGGCGCGGATCCGATCGGCGCGGCGAAGGTGCTGACCGACTTCGCCAAGGAATTCGAAAAGCCGTCGATCAAGGTGGGCCTGGTCGAGGGCAAGCCGGTCACGCAGGCGCAGGTGAAATCGCTGGCCGCGCTCCCCTCGAAGATGCAGCTCTTGGCTCAGCTGGGTGGCGCGCTGCAGGCGCCCATGGCGGGATTCTTGGGAGTGCTGAACGGACTTCTGTATTCGATGGTGGGTGCCCTTGAGGCGCTAAAAACTAAACGGGCGGGAGAACAGTAATGGCGACCCAAACAATGAGTAAGGACGACATCCTCGAAGCCATCGGCAACATGTCGGTGTTCGAGCTGGCGGAGCTGATCGAAGCCTTTAAGGGCCGCTTCGGCGTTACGATAACCGCTCCGGCAGCAGCACCGGCAGGAGCCGCTCCGGCCGCCGCGGCGCCCGCGGCCGAGGAGCAGACCGAGTTCACGGTCGTGCTGAAGGCCGGTGGTGAGAAGAAAATCCAGGTGATCAAGGAGATTCGCGCGATCACCAGCCTCGGCCTGAAAGAGGCGAAGGATCTCGTCGAAGGCGCGCCCGGAACGGTGAAAGAAGGCGTGAACAAGCAGGAAGCCGAAGAAATCAAAAAGAAGCTCGAAGCGCAGGGCGCCGTCGTCGAACTGAAGTAGCCTCGAGTCAGCCCTGGGCCATGGGGGCCCAGCGGCCAACCCGAGTCTCGCTTCGGTTCTACGACATGCGCGCATTGACTACAACCTGCTCGCTTTTCCGAGCCCTGGGATCCTCCCCCGCACCGCAGCCGGGTACGGGGGCGGCAGGGCCTTTTGCAGTACTCGAGGGTTCGCATGACTACTAAAGAGTTACCGGTTCTTTCGTTCGCAAAACTGGCGACGGGCATGCCGATGCCCCATCTCCTCGACATTCAGACGCGCGCCTTCCAGTCGCTCCTGCAGCCGGACGGCAAGGATGGCGCGCGCGCCGACGTCGGGCTGGAGCGGGTCTTCAAGGATCTGTTCCCGATCCAGGACGTCAACGGCAACTACTCGCTCGAGTTCGTGAAGTACGGGCTCGGGGAGCCGAAGTACACCGTCGAGGAGTGCATCGAGCGCGATATGACGTACTCGGTGCCGCTCAAGGCGACGCTGCAGCTCGTCGTGATGGAAGAGGTGGGCGAGGTCACCAAGACCAAGCGTCCCAAGAACATCATCGAGAAGGAAGTCTATCTCGGTGAGCTGCCGATCCTCACGCCGCTCGGCACGTTCGTCATCAACGGCGCGGAGCGCGTCATCGTGTCGCAGCTGCACCGCTCGCCCGGCGTCGTGTTCGAGGAGAGCATCCACCCCAACGGCCAGCGCCTCTTCTCGGCGCGCATCATTCCGTTCCGGGGCTCCTGGGTCGAGTTCACGGTCGACATTCACGACGTGATCTACGTCCACATCGACAAGAAGAAGAAGTTCCCGGCCACCGCGCTGCTGCGCGCGTTCGGGTACGGCACGAACGCCGACATTCTGAAGCTGTTCTACGCGGTGAAGGAGATCGACATCACCGGCAAGCTCGAGGGCCGCGCCCAGAAGCGCGAGGTGCTCGGCACGCTGCTGGCCGCCGACGTCCCCGATCCCGAGAACAAGAAGGGCGAGCCGCTGGCGCGCGTGGGCGACGAGCTGGTGCTGGAGCGCTTCAACGCGTTCCGCCGCGCCGGCATCACGTCGGTGAAGGTGTTCGCGGGCTACACGTCGCTCGACCTGCGCGAGGACGCGCAGCCGACGACCACGCAACAGACGCCGACCAAGTACGTGCTCGCGTTCGACGTCGCCGATCCCGATGGGGAAGTCGTCGGCGAGGCGGGACGCGAGCTGTCGGACACGCTGCGCAAGAAGGTGCTCAAGGCCGGCGTGACAAAGGTGGAAGTGCTCCTGCCTCCCGGCCGGAGCGAGTCGCCGCTGATCAAAAACACGCTGGCGAAGGATCCGACGCACGCCGAGGCGGAGGCGCTGGCGCAGATCTACACGCTGCTGCGTCCTGGTGAGGCGCCGAACATCGAGACGGCGCGCGAGGCGCTGAAGCGGCTGTTCTTCCATCCCAAGCGCTACGACCTGGGAAGGGTCGGCCGCTACAAGATCAATCAGCGGCTCAAAGTGAACGTGGCGAAGGACAACACCGTCCTCACCGAGGAGGACTTCGTCGCGATCATCCGCTATCTGATCGAGCTGTCCGAAGGCCGCGGCTACACCGACGACATCGACCACCTCGGCAACCGCCGGGTGCGCTCGGTCGGCGAGCTGATCGCCAACCAGTTCTCGGTCGGCCTGTCGCGCATGGCGCGGCTGATCAAGGAGCGGATGAGCATCAACAACGATCCCGAGCGCATCACGCTCGACGATCTGGTCAACGCGCGCACCGTGAGCGCCGTCATCCAGGCGTTCTTCGGCAGCTCGCAGCTGTCGCAGTTCATGGATCAGACGAATCCCCTCGCCGAGCTGACGCACAAGCGCCGCCTGTCGGCGCTCGGTCCCGGCGGGCTCACGCGCGAGCGCGCGGGCTTCGAGGTGCGCGACGTGCACTACAGCCAGTACGGCCGCATGTGCCCGATCGAGACGCCGGAAGGTCCGAACATCGGTCTGATCACGAGCCTGTCGTGCTACGCCCGCGTGAACGATCTCGGCTTCATCGAGACGCCGTACCGCGTGGTGAAGGACGGCAAAGTCACCGACGAAACGCGCTGGCTGTCGGCGTCAGAGGAAGAGGACTACGCGGTCGCGCAGGCGAACGCGCACCTCACGCCGGACGGCCGCTTTGCCGACGAGCTGGTGCTGTGCCGCAAGCGGGACGACTACCCGCTGCTGCCGCCCAACAAGATCGACTTCATGGACGTGGCGCCCGAGCAGCTCGTGTCGATCGCCGCGGCGCTGATTCCGTTCCTGGAGCACGACGACGCGAACCGCGCGCTCATGGGCTCGAACATGCAGCGGCAGTCGGTGCCGCTCCTCTTCCCGCAGGCGCCGCTGGTGGGCACCGGGCTCGAGGAGAAGGTGGCGCGCGACTCCGGCGCCGTCGTGATCGCCCGCCGCGGCGGTGTGGTCACGCGCGTCACGGCCGATGAGATCATCATCGACTCGGGCGACGAGGATATGCCCGGCGACGGCAACGGCGGGGGGGATCATCCGCTGGCGCGGCTCAAGCAGCACGACCGCTTCCGCCTGAAGAAGTTCTGGCGGACGAACCAGGACACCGCCATCAACCAGCGGCCGCTCGTCCACATGGGCCAGAAGGTGAAGGCGGGGCAGATCGTCGCCGACGGCGCGGGCACGGAGCGCGGGGATCTCGCGCTCGGCGCCAACGTCACCGTGGCGTTCATGCCGTGGTACGGCCACAACTTCGAAGACGCGATCGTGCTCTCCGAGCGCCTCGTGAAGGACGACGTCTATTCGTCGATCCACATCCAGGAGCTCGAGCTGCACGTCCGCGACACCAAGCGCGGCCGTGAGGAGATCACGCGTGAGATCCCGAACGTCGCCGAGGAGTCGCTGGTGGACCTCGACGAGCGGGGCATCGTGCGGATCGGCGCCCATGTGAAGGCGGGCGACATCCTGGTCGGCAAGATCACGCCGAAAGGCGAGACGGAGCTCTCGCCGGAAGAAAAGCTGCTCACCGCGATCTTCGGCGAGAAGGCGAAGGACGTGAAGGACTCGTCGCTGAAGGTGCCGCCCGGGATGGAAGGCGTCGTCATCGACGTCAAGATCTTCTCGCGCATCGAAGACCAGGTCGTGGAGAAGGACCGCGGCGAGCGCATCGGCGAAGTGCGCCGGCTCGAGGCGGAAGAGAAGGCGCGCATCTCCGAGGCGATGTTCGCGGAGATGGCGGAGCTGCTCGCGAATCAGGAAGTCGGCCTGATGCTGAAGGCCGGCACGGTCGAAGAGTATCTGCCGGCGGGCACCAAACTCTCCAGGCAGCAGCTCAGCGAGATGAACTTCGCCGATGTGGATTTGAAGACGCTGCGCGTCGCCAACAAGTCGGTGAACGAGAAGGTCCGCGCGGTCCTCGACGCGGCCAGCGGCGAGCGCGCGAAGATCGAAGAGAAGTCGGAAGACCAGATCGACAAGATCCTGCAGCCCGATGAGCTGCCGCCCGGCGTCATCCAGCTGGTGAAGGTCTACGTCGCCGAGAAGCGGAAGATCTCGGTGGGCGACAAGATGGCCGGGCGCCACGGCAACAAGGGCATCATCGCGCGGATCGTGCCGGAGGAGGACATGCCGTTCCTCCCGAACGGGACGCCGGTGGACATCGTGCTCAACCCGCTCGGTGTGCCGAGCCGGATGAACGTCGGCCAGATCCTCGAGACGCACCTGGGCTGGGCGGCGAACCTGCTGGGCTTCGATGCCAAGACCCCTGTGTTCCAGGGCGCGAACGAGACCGAGATCGGCGTGCTGCTGCGTCTCGCCGGCCTGTCGTGGGCGGCGGATGCGCTCCGACTCGACGTGAAGCCGCCGACGCTCGACAGCGACCGCGTGACGCAGATCGTATCCGACCTGCGGAGGCTGCCGGGGACCAACGGCGACCGGCCCGATATCGGCACCGCCGGTATCGAGCTGCTCGGCGGGCGCAGTGTCTCGGCCGAGACGCGCGAGCTGCACCATGGGATGGTCGACTTCCTCAAGTTGGCCGGGAAGGAGCTGGCCGAGCGTGAGCTCGCGCAGCACCGGATCGAACAGGAAGTGCACGCGGCGAAACTCGAAGCAGCGGATGCCAGCAACCTGTCGGCTGCCGAGAAGGCCGCACTCAAGGCAGGAGCGAAGGAGATCGAGAAGGCCCTGGCGAAGGACAAGCCGGCCGATGTGCTCGAGGCGACGGGGCGTCCCGCGCTCGCGGCGCTGTTCGGGGCGAAGTCCGAGGCCGACGTGGACGCCGCGGCGGACGAGCTGCTCGCGGCGGCGGGGCTGTCGCCGGTCGGCAAGTGCCGGCTGCGTGACGGCCGCACGGGCGAGCTGTTTGAATCCGAGGTCACCGTCGGATCGATCTACATGATGAAGCTGTCGCACCTCGTAGACGACAAGATCCACGCCCGCTCCATCGGGCCGTACTCGCTGGTGACGCAGCAGCCGCTCGCCGGGAAGGCGCAGTTCGGCGGCCAGCGGTTCGGGGAAATGGAAGTGTGGGCGCTCGAGGCGTACGGCGCCGCGCACACGCTGCAGGAGATCCTGACCGTCAAGTCGGACGACGTGAACGGACGCAGCCGCGTGTACGAGGCGATCGTGAAGGGGCAGAACCTGCCGAAGCCCGGGATTCCGGAGTCCTTCAACGTGCTGGTGAAGGAGCTCCAGGCGCTCGGATTGAAGGTGACGCTCGGCACTACTGAAGAAGTGGAGGAATAAGTGATCGATTTCCGAAGCGGCCACGAGCCCAAGAGCTCGAGCTTTGACTATATCCAGATCCGGATCGCCTCTCCTGAGGAGATCCGGGGTCCCAGGGACTCCAAGGAGCGCGAGCGCCTGGAGCTCCAGGGGCCGCGCACGTGGTGGTCGTGGGGTGAAGTCACCAAGCCCGAGACGATCAACTACCGGTCCTTCAAGCCCGAACGCGACGGCTTGTTCTGCGAGCGCATCTTCGGGCCGGTCAAGGACTGGGAGTGCCACTGCGGGAAGTACAAGCGGATCCGCTATCGCGGCGTGATCTGCGACCGCTGCGGCGTCGAGGTGACGCTGTCCAAGGTGCGGCGCGAGCGTATGGGCCACATCGAGCTCGCCGTGCCGGTCGCGCACATCTGGTTCTTCAAGACGCTGCCATCGCCGATGGGCAACCTGCTCGACATGACGCTGCGCGACCTCGAGCGCGTCATCTACTACACGAATTACGTGGTGATCGAGCCGGGCGAGCAGGAAGTGCAGGAGCGGGAGCTGCTCGACGAAGACCGCTTCCTCGAGCTGCGCAACAAGGCCAAGACCGAGGGCGACACGGCGTTCAGGGCGGACATCGGGTCTCCAGCGATCCGCTTGCTGCTCGAGCGGATCAACGTCGATAAACTCGCCGACGAATTGCGCGACACCGTCGCGAACGAGACGAGCCAGCATCGCAAGAAGCAGATGCTGAAGCGGCTCAAGATCGTGGACGCGATGCGCAACTCCGGCAATGCCGGCGAACAGCGCAACGACCCGCGCTGGATGATTCTCGACGTCGTGCCGGTGATTCCGCCCGACCTGCGGCCGCTCGTGCCGCTCGACGGCGGGCGGTTCGCCACGTCGGACTTGAACGATCTGTACCGGCGGGTGATCAACCGGAACAACCGGCTGCAGAAGCTGATCCTGCACCGCGCGCCGGAGGTCATTCTCCGCAACGAGAAGCGGATGCTGCAGGAAGCGGTGGACGCGCTGTTCGACAACGGCCGCCGCTCCAAGGCGATCCGGGGACGCGGCAAGCGGCCCCTCAAGTCGCTGTCCGATATGCTCAAGGGCAAGCAGGGCCGGTTCCGTCAGAACCTGCTTGGCAAGCGCGTGGACTACTCGGGCCGTTCGGTGATCGTCGTCGGACCAGAGTTGAAGCTGCACCAGTGCGGTCTACCCAAGGCGATGGCGGTCGAACTGTTCAAGCCCTTCATCATCCACAAGCTGGTGGAGAAGGGCATCGCCGAGACGGTGAAGCGGGCGAAGAAGATCGTGGAGAAGGAGTCGCCGGAAGTGTACGAGATCCTCGAGGAGATCATCGAGGACCATCCCGTACTGTTGAACCGCGCGCCCACGCTCCACCGCCTGGGCATCCAGGCGTTCGAGCCCGTCCTCGTCGAAGGTAAGGCGATCCGGATTCACCCGCTCGTCTGCGCGGCGTTCAACGCCGACTTCGACGGCGACCAGATGGCCGTGCACGTGCCGCTCTCGTTCGAGGCGCAGCTCGAGTGCCGCCTGCTGATGGTTTCGTCGAACAACATTCTCAAGCCTTCCGACGGCCGACCGGTGGCGGAGCCCAGCCAGGACATGGTCCTCGGCTGTCACTTCCTCACCAAAGAGCCGGCGGACTTCGAGGAGCAGCTCAAGACGGCGCCGCGCATCGGCTCGATGGCGGAGCTGGAGATGGGGCTCGCCGTGAAGCGGCTCGAGTTCCACTCGCCGGTGCAGATGTGGCACGAGCGTCCGGAGTTGCCCGGCCGCTGGGTCGCCACGACGGCGGGACGCGTGATCTTCAACAGCATCGTCCCGGTGGGACTGCTGCGCGATTTGGGCTTTCAGAATAAAGTGATGCGGAAGAAGGATCTCTCCGAGCTCGTGTTCGAGAGCTATCGCCGCGCGGGGCTCAGTTCGACGGTGCAGTTCCTCGACCAGCTGAAGGAGGCCGGCTTCCGCTACGCCACCATGGGTGGCGTCTCGATCGGCGTGGCCGACCTCGAGATTCCGGCCGAGAAGTCGCCGCTGTTGCACGATGCCGAAGCGCGCGTCGAGCGGTTCCAGCGGGCGTATTCGACCGGCCAGATCACCTTCGGCGAGCGCTACAACAAGGTGATCGACGCCTGGACGCATGCGAATAACGACATCGCCGAGGCGATGGTCGCGACGATGCGGAAGTCGAAGGGCGGCTTCAACCCGGTCTTCATGATGTTCGACTCCGGCAGCCGCGGCTCGCGCGACCAGATCCGGCAGCTCGCCGGCATGCGCGGGCTGATGGCGAAGCCGCAGAAGAAGCTCACGGGCGGCATCGGCGAAATCATCGAGAGCCCGATCAAGTCGAACTTCCGCGAAGGGCTGTCGGTGCTCGAGTACTTCATCTCGACGCACGGCGCGCGGAAGGGTCTCGCCGACACGGCGCTCAAGACGGCCGACGCGGGTTATTTGACTCGCCGGCTCGTCGACGTCGCGCAGGACGTGACGATTACCGAAGAAGACTGTGGCACGATCCTCGGCCTCGAGATGTCGGCGTTGAAAGAGGGCGAGGACATCATCGAGCCGCTGCGCGAGCGCGTCGTCGGATGCGTGGCGCTCGATGAGGTGACGGATCCGCACGAGCTCGATGAGGACAGCCGGCCGAAGGTGCTGGTCGAAGCGGGCAAGCTGATCCTGGAGGAAACCTCGCAGGCCATCGAGGATGCGGGGATCGAGACGGTGAAGATTCGCTCCGTGTTGACCTGCGAGGCGAAGCGCGGCGTGTGCCGGATGTGCTATGGCCGCAATCTCGCGACCATGGACATGGTGGACCTCGGCGAGGCGGTCGGTATTCTGGCCGCGCAGTCGATCGGCGAGCCGGGGACGCAGCTGACCCTCCGGACGTTCCACATCGGCGGCACAGCGGCCCGCATCGCCGAGCAGACGGTGCGGAAGACGAAAGTCGAAGGCGTCATCGAGCATGGCGACCGGCTGACGTTTGTGAAAACGCCGGAAGGCCATCAGGTCGTCACGAGCTACGAGGGCGAGCTCATTCTCAAGGCAGCGGCCCACGGCGGCCACACCGCAGCGGCCAAGCTGGCCGTGCATTCGCGCTTCCAGGTGCCGCTCGGCGCCACGCTCATGGTCGAGGACGACCAGAAGGTGGCCAAGGACGGCGTGCTGTTCACGTGGGATCCGTACACCAATCCGATCATGACGGACGTGGGCGGGCTGGTGCGGTTCGTGGACATCGTCGATGACGAGACGGTGCGCGAGGAGCTGGACGAAATCACCGGCCGGCGCCAGCGCGTGATCATCGAAGACCGGGAGAAGAAGCTCCACCCGCACATTGAAGTCGTCCAGAAGAAGGGCGACAAAGAGAAGCGGCTCCGCGACTTCGTGATTCCGGAAGGCGCGCAGCTCATGATCGAGGATGGCCAGGAAGTGTGGGCGGGCCAGGTGCTCGCCAAGGTGTCGCGTGAGGCGTACAAGACGCGCGACATCACGGGCGGCCTGCCGCGCGTCGCCGAGCTGTTCGAGGCGCGCCGGCCGAAGGATCCCGCCACGATCTCCGAAGTGGACGGCGTGGTGCGGTTCGGCGAGATCAAGCGCGGCAAGCGCGAGATCTGGGTGCATCCCGAGGAGGGCGAGGCGCAGCTGTACGAGGTGCCCGCGGGCAAGCACTTGCGCGTGCACGAAGGCGACCGGGTGCGGGCGGGCGACCGTCTCACTGAAGGTCCGGTGAATCCGCACGACATTCTGCGGATCAAGGGCCCGCGCGCCGTGCAGGAATATCTGTTGAACGAAGTGCAGGAGGTGTACCGGCTGCAGGGCGTGAAGATCAACGACAAGCACATCGGCGTGATCGTGCGCCAGATGCTGCAGAAGGTGAAAGTCGTCGAGCCGGGCGACACCGAGTTCCTGGAAGGGGAGAACGTGGACAAGCTCGTGTTCAGCGAGAAAAACGAGCGCGCGGTGAAGAAAGGCGGCAAGCCTTCGACGCGCGAGCCGCTGCTGCTCGGCATCACGAAGGCGAGTTTGACGACGCAGTCGTTCATCTCCGCCGCCTCCTTCCAGGAGACGACGCGGGTGTTGACCGACGCGGCGATCCGCGGTGCCAAGGACGATCTGCTCGGCTTGAAGGAGAACATCATCATCGGGCATCTGATTCCGGCGGGTACCGGCATCTATCGGTATCACGACATCGAGATCGAGCCGCCGGAGGGCTTCCAGCCTCCGACACCGCCGCTCGAGGCGGCCCTGCCAGGTGCCACGCCGGCGCCGAGTCCGTTCCCGGCGGAAGTGGAAGCGGAATAGGGGCTCGGGGCTCGGGGTTAGGGGCTAGGGACGGCGCCGGGGAATCCCGGCGCCGTTTTTGTTTATCCGTTTCTGCCAATTTGCATGTATAGCATACATTCTGTAAATTTAGTCACTTATGTCACGGCACCGAACTACCGTTCGCGAACCGATCCAAGTGTATGTGGATCCTGAGGACCGCAAGCTGCTCGAGACGGTGGCGGCCCGGACCGGGCTGGCCCGTGCTGAAGTGCTGCGGCGTGGGTTGCGCGCGTTCGCCGGCCAGGTCTTGACGGAGCGGGGCCCCGGCTCGTCAATGGCGGCGCTCATCGGCGTGCTGCGTGAAGGAGACACACCGGCGGATCTCGCTGCCCGGCACGACGAGTACTTGATCGCGTACCAGAGCGGCAAGCGTGGCCGGTCGCGCCGTCGTTGACACGAGCGCGTTGCTCGCGCTCGCCAATCCCCGTGACCAGTACCATGCCAGCGCCGTCGCGACCGCGCGGCGCTTTCTCAGTGCCGGCGGCCGCTGGCTCGGCACTCCCCTGGTGCTCGGTGAGCTGCACACGCACTTGCTGCATCGCCGTGGCGCGGCGGTCGCGCGCGCGGTGATCGGCGCGCTCCTCGCCGACCCTGCGTACGAATGGGTGGATGTGAGCGCGCCGTTGCTGCGCGAGGCCTCGGCCCACTGGCTGGAGCGCTACCCCGACCAGCGGTTCTCGCTGACCAATGCGGTCAGCTTCGAGGTGCTGCGCCGCCAACGGTTCCAGACGGCGTTCGCCTATGATCGAGATTTTCAAACCGCGGGGTTTGAGCTGCTCGACTGACTCGCCACCTGCCAGAAACTCGCCGGTGGACAAAACAAACAGCGCCCGGAATTGCTCCCGGGCGCTGCTTGTTTTTCTTTCAGACCGTCCGGCCGTCAGGCAGTCCGACCGTCCGTCACGGTACGGGTGCACCGCCCGCACAGCTCATCGGTGCCGGAGCGCCAACGCGCGCCCGCGCATCGCACTCCTGGCTCGGCAGCACACTGGCCGCCGCGACGTTGAAGCCCGCCGCAACATCCTGCGCCAGCGTTCCCAACTCGGCCAGCCTGTTGAAGCGCCGGTAGTCGGGGAAGCGGTGCCCCTCGAAAAACAGGGACAGGGTCCGCTGCAGTAGCAGCTCGCTCACGAACTGAGAATCTGTGGCGGGCGCCGCGAATGCGACCACGGACGTGCCGCCGTTCGAGGCACCGGACTGCGTACGTACCAATGCGAGATCGGTAATCGCGGTGGCGGTCGCTCCGGTGAACCACCGAGCCTCCGCCCGCAGCAGGATCAACTCTTCGTTCCGAATGATCGGGACCGGAGTCGTGTTGCCTGCATACACGCAGGGACGATACGTCGCGGTGACAGTCACTTCCGACCGGGGTAAATAGGTCGTGGGGCAGGCGGAGGTGGCCAGCGCCACTTTGCGCCGATAGCGGTCGTCCCCACCCACGCCGGCAATCGCGTCGATTCCGGGGTGGACATAGTAGTCGGCGTTCACCGCGAAGGAAATCACGTTCAAGGCATCGCCCGCGGCCGTGGAATAGACCACGTAGATGCCCGCGTCGCGGTTCGCCACGGTGAGGTCGGCGATCCACGTTCCGCTGAGGGCCGTCAGGGCTGCGGTGTAACAGGTGGCGCCGCACCCGAGCGAGCCGCGATACGCCTCCACCCGGGCCTTGATCGCGCGATTGAACTGTGCGAAGCCCGTCGGTGTACTTGCTGTCACGCCGTTCCCGAAGCCGTTGTAAATCGGGAAGTAGAACGTCGCCATCGTATCCGCTGCGAGGTCAGCGTTGGCTTCATCGAGCTTCGCCGAGATCCACGACAGCGCGGAGTCCTGACTGACGAGCGGCAAGACGGCATTCACGTCGTCCGTGATGTCTACGACAGCGCCGATCGGCCCGCGCGCCTCGGTCACGTGCAGCAAGTCGAGCGCGATGTATGTCTTGATGACACCCAGCGCGCCTGACTTCTCGGCAGGCGTCAGCGCGGCCGTGTTATTGATGATCTGCATCGCCGCGTAGGCGTTGCGGTAGTTGCCGTACCGCCCGCCCCACTGCGAGCCGGCGGTGAAGGCGTTGTTCTGCCTCCAATCGCGGTACGGCCCCGTGATCTGGCGGCCGTCCGTGATGAACATGTTGTAGATCTCGCGGCCGTAACTGCCGAAGTCCACGATGTTGCCGGCCTTGTTGCCGCGATACGTCGCCATCACGCCGGCGATCATGCGGGCCGTAGCGGCCCGGGGGTTGTTCAGAGCCCCATCGACCGTCGGGTTATTCGGGTTCGTCAGGTCAAGATTGCAGCCAGCCACCGTGACGGCACCGGCCGCCACGAGGCTTGCGAGAAAACGGCGCATAGTCAGTGTCCTCTCAAAGACAGTGGGTTGAGATCCGTTAGTGTCGGGTCGCATGGTTACCACCCCACGTCCACGGACAGGTAGAACTGGCGGTTCGACGGGAACGGCGCGAGATCGATGAACCGGTTGAGGTTCGTCGCGCCGAAGTTGTTGAACTGCGGGTCGAAGCTCCAGTAATTGGTGAGCTTGAACAAGTTGCGGCCCTGCAGCGTGAACCGCATCGACCGCGCCTTGAAGTACGACAGCCAGCTCTCCGGCGCCTCATAGCTTACTGAGATATCGCGCACGGTCAGGTTCGTCGCGCTTTCGAGATAGGCGCGCACGTCGCTGCCACCGGCCCACGAGTTGTAGCGGAACGAGCCCGTGGTATAAGGAAGTGTAATCGTGTCCCCCGCCAGCACGAACGTATAGTCAGCGGGCGCGTTCAGATCCCACCCCTCACCCATGCTCTTCCGGGTAATCGGAGCGTCGTAGTCGCGCGAGGTCCCGCCCTCGTCCCACAGCGTGCGCGTCATGTCGGCAACCTGGCCGCCCTTCTGCCAGTCGAGCGTCATGGACAGCGTGAGCCGCTTGAAGCGGAACGAGGTCGAGAATCCCATGACGAAGTCGGGGTTGTAATCGCCCGCGACCGTATCAGCGACGCGCGCGATGATGCAGCCCGGGTCGCCCGGGGCGCAGTTCGCGGTGACCATGGTGCCGATCGGCAGCGGCCGGTTTTGCGCGTCCAGCGGCACGTTGCCCCAGATCCACGTCGTCCGGCCACCCGGGCTGATGAAGTTGCGCCCGAATGCCGCGCCGAAAGACCCCCCCGCCGGGAAGCGCGGTACGGTGGTGGGCAGATTGCGGATATCCTGCTTGTTCTTTGTGAATGTCGCGCGGACGTTGAGGTCCATGTCGCGAGACTGCATTGCGACGGCGCTTAGCGCCGCCTCGAAGCCGGCGTTCCGAAGCTCGCCACCATTGATGACGACACCGGCAATACCGCCCGACGGAATCGTGGCCGGCTGCAGCAGCAGATTCGTGATGCGCCGGTTGTAATAGGTGCCTTCGAACTGCAGACGCCGGTTGAGGAAGGTCACGTCCGTACCGGCTTCGAGCTCGTTCAGTGTTTCCGGTGTGATACCTGCGTTTCCGGCGACGCCGGCTTGCACCAGCGTCGGGATGCCGGCAATCGTGGCGCCCGTGTTGAGCACGACGTCCCGGTCGCCATAGCGAGGCCGGTTACCGGTGCGTGCCCAGCCACCGCGAATCTTGACCTCGTTAAGCGCGTTGCCGAGGTCCGCAAAGCGGTAGGAGCCCGAGACACGCGGGTACACATTGCGCGTCTTTCGGTCGCCATTGGCGCTGGAGCGGTCGGCACGGATGCCGGCGATGAGTGTCAGTTTGGAATCGAGCGCCTGCATCTGCTCGGTCACAAAGAACGCGTCGTCCCGGAAGTCGTTGAGCACGTCCGATCCGTCCAGCACGGTGCCGCTGTTGGACGTCTCCACACCGGGCAGGAGGCCACGGGCGCGGGTGCGGACGACGCGGATGTATTGCGTTTCGAAGTCAAAGCCGGCGTTCGTGGTGAACGAGATCGCGGACGACGGCTGATAGGCCCAGGTCCCGGCGAACTGCAGGTTGTAATTGAAGACGTTCCCTTCAGTCCGTATCGATCGCCCCGAGAAGCCGTCGCTCGCCGGCGACTCGAACTGGAGGAAGGACGGCGAGAAGACATCACCCGAGATCTGGGCGCGATCGAAGCCGCCGGTGGCGTTCACGGATACCTGGTGCTGGTCCGTATTCAGCGCCGACCAAGTGGCCCCGACGTTCCCGATCTCGCGGAATGTCAGCTCGTTGAGCCGCAGGAAGCGGAACGTCTCGAAGGGATTGGACACCGCCGACCCACCGCCATTGAATGGGTTCCGTACGTACGTACCCGTGGCATCGGTCGAGTCGAGGGTGATCACGCCGGGGGTGTACGCAAAGCAGTAGATCGGCGACGTGCACGTATTGTCGTTGTTCGAGAGGCCGCGGTTCGAGCTGTTGCGCGTGATGTTGAGCCCGACGTTGACCTTGATCTTCCCATCGGCGAGCGACTGATCGACGTTGGTCCGGAGCGCGTAGAGACGGTTCCCCGTATTCGGCGCCGTGCCTTCCTCGTTTTTCCCCGTGAGGTTCACGTAGTACTGGGTGGTCGGGGTGCCGCCGTTGAAGCTGCCGGTGAGTTCGTAGGACGGCGCGCCGTTATTGTAGAGCTCGCTCTGATAATCGTGCGTGAACGGAATCGTGCCGCTCGGATACAGCGCCGCGAGCAGCGCGCTGTCGGCGGCTCCGGATCCGTTGCCGTACGGCAGGGTGCGGACTTGCGCGACGCTCGTGAACTCACGCGTGCCGAGCAACCGATACGCCACGCTCCGCCCCAGGCGGCTCGTGAGGTTGAATTGCGAGGCGCCGCTCGCCGTTCCACGTTTCGTCTTGATGACGACGACGCCGTTGGTGGCGCGGGAGCCGTACATCGCCGTGGCCGACGCGGACTTGAGGACTTCGATCGATTCGATTTCCTGGGGATTCAGGTCGGCGAGACGATTCACCAGCGCGTCCTGGCTGCCACCGATGCCGGAGGCGGTCCCGCGGGCGCCGGCGCCGGTGACGCTGTTGGCGCCGTTGGAGATCGCGTCGTTGGAAATGATCACGCCATCGACGACGAAGATCGGCTGACCCTGCCCGAGAATCGACGTGATCCCGCGAATCTGCATCTGACCGCCGCCACCAGGTGCGCCGCTGTTCATGGAAATCATGGCGCCCGGCACTTTGCCTTGGAGCGCCTGCTCCAGCGACCCCGACGGGGCACGGTTGACTTCATCGCCGTTGACTTGCACGACCGGCGTGGTCGCGTTGCGGCGCTCGAGTGTCGTCGACTGGCCCGTGACCACGACGGCCTCGAGCTTGAACGGATCCTCGTCGAGCGCGACGGCCACGGTGGATGTGGTCGACGGGACGGGGACGACCTTCCGTGCGAAGCCGATCGCGCGGACCAACAGCCGCACGTCCCCGGGTCCGACGGCGATGCGGAACGAACCGTCGGCGCCGGATTGCGCGACGCCGCGTCCGTTTTCCTCGACGATCGTCGCGCCGGCCACGGGGGCGTCACCTAACGCGCGGGCGACCCGGCCCGTGATCTCCCGGCTTTGCGCGGCGGCGACCGCCGGCAACACGCCGAGAACCAGGAGTGCTGATGCAAACGTGAAAGCTCGTCTCATGCCTTGCCTGCCTTTCTTGGATGGATACTTACGGACGGTCCATCAGACGGGAAAATATGCTTGCCGTTTCCGGACGCCACAACCACGTCCTTTTCAGTGGGACGGCCTGTTTTTTGGCACGCCCCGCTTGGTCCAGACCAGGATGACGCCGCACGTGGCCGAGCGCCGCTGGTACTGCGGCGGCGCGCTGATCAAGTTGGAGTAAACCTCGATGGCCAAAACCTCCGACGGGACGATTGGCACCGTCGCGGTCTGAAGCGGCGGGAGCGGGAAATAGACGCCGTCGACGAAATACGCCGGGGGGCAGTAATTGGCGGCGGAGGAGTTCAGGATCAGGCCCTCGCCGCGCCCCACCTCGACCATGTAGCCGGTCGCGTTGGGCCGCACACGGACGCCCGGAACCATCCGGAAAATCTCCTCGAACCGCGTGGCGCCACTGCGGTGGATATCGGTGGTGTCGAGAAAATGGCCCGTCGAGTTCTTACGCCGCTGCTCGTAGCCCACGATCGACAGATAGGGCCGATACTCTCCGACGACGATCACGGGATCGAGGACCGTGACGGAATCTCCCAGAATGATGTCCGTTTGCTGGGTCGAAGCGGACCGTACGCTGGTTTGCGCACGGCCGGTCATGTATCCGACCGCCCGTGCCTCGACAATCCCCGAGCCCACCGCGACTCCTGCGAGCGAGAAGCGGCCAAACTCGTCAGCCTGAGCGCTGAGATCCGTCCCCACCGCCGTTACCGTCGCGCCCGGGACCAGGGAGCCGTTTCTGTTTCGCACGACGCCCTTCACGATTCCGGTGACCCCACCGACGGCGAGTAGCAGATCGGCGCGCGCGAATGCACGCCCGGCCAGATCGACGACAAGCATCCCCGCTGATCCACGGTCCGTCCGCCCGCGGACTACCAGCGCCACATCCGTCGGGAGACCGCACAGCAACACGTGCCCCGATGCGTCGGACCGCGCTTCGACGGCACGCGGCGCGCTGCGCACCGCCCGCTCGGCGATGTCGTACGTCGTCCAATGCGCGGTGATGATGACGGCCGGCAGCGGCTGCGCGTCGACCGCATTGCGCACGACACCCAGAATCACGCCCGTGCGCCGCAGCGGATCCTGCGGGCAGAGCAGATGATGGGCTTGGGCGGGACTCGGCGTCGCGAGCGCGACGTTCGTGATTTCGCCGGAGCCGACATCGACGGTGACAGGTGGAAGCGAGATCCCGGCGGAGTCGAGAATCGGATGATAAAAGGTGAGGGCATAGCGGCCGGGCGACAGCGCGTCGAGCGTGAAGCGTCCGCCCGCGTCACTGCGCGCCATGCGATTGGTGCTCTCGATCCAGACCTCGGCGCCTTCCAGCGGCGCGCGAGTGATGAGGCTGTCGTAGACGATGCCGCGCAGGACGCCGGGCGGGGCCGGGCTCTGCGCCCGAACCGGCGCAGCCAACAGAAAACCGAGACCGCCGAGGAGGATGAAACGCATCGTTCAATCAATCCTACCGTTCGGGACACGGCCCGCAAGCTGCGGGATCGTCAGACGTCAGGGGGTTGACCTAACTGTAACAATGCGTTTAGTTTCGCGGGCTTCGGAGCAGTTTTTGCCGAGATTCTTTGCGAGGGGTATTTTGCCGACCATTAACCAGCTCGTCCGGCACGGCCGCCGCGACGTGGAGAAGAAAGAAAAGGCGCCGCACCTGCGTGGCAACCCGCAAAAGCGGGGCGTGTGCACGCGCGTGTACACCACGACGCCCAAGAAACCGAATTCGGCGCTCCGCAAAGTGGCCCGTGTTCGTCTGACGAATGGTTTCGAAGTGACGGCATACATCCCCGGTGAAGGGCACAACCTGCAGGAGCACTCGATTGTGATGATTCGCGGCGGCCGCGTGAAAGATCTGCCGGGCGTCCGCTATCACATCATCCGCGGCACGCTGGACGCCGCGGGCGTGAATGAGCGCAAGCAGTCGCGCTCGAAGTACGGCGCGAAGCGTCCCAAGGAGGCCGGGAAGTGAGCCGTCGCAAATCGGCGATCAAGCGCCCGGTGCCGCCGGATCCGCGCTACGACAGCCAGACGGTTTCGAAGTTCTTGAACAACCTGATGGTGTGCGGCAAGAAGTCGTTGTCGGAGCGGATCTTCTATCAGGCGATGGATATGATCGAGCAGCGCACGGGGCAACCCGGCGTGAACGTGTTCAAGCAGGCGCTGTCGAACGTGAAGCCGGCCTTGGAAGTGAAGTCCCGGCGCGTCGGTGGCGCGACATATCAGGTACCGGTCGAAGTGCGGCCGGAGCGGCGCACGGCGCTGGGGATGCGCTGGATCATACAGTACAGCCGCGCACGCAAAGAGAAGACGATGGCCGAACGCCTCGCCGCCGAGCTGATCCTGGCGTCGAAGGGCGAAGGCGAGACGATAAAGAAGAAGGAAGACACGCACCGGATGGCTGAAGCGAACAGGGCTTTCGCGCATTACCGGTGGTAGGATCGATGTACGGGCGCAGCATGCTGCGCCCCTACTGAACCTTAAACAGACAACTTCGGGACCCTGCTTTAAGGGATCCTGCATCGAAGGCCCCGTTGGGGCCCGATGACAGCGGAGCGAGACCGGCCCACTCGTGGGCGTCCTGGTCGCCCCGCGTTTTTGCTGAATAAAGGAACGCAATGCCACGCACGACACCGCTCGACAAGATTCGGAATATCGGCATTATGGCCCACATCGATGCCGGGAAAACGACTACGACCGAGCGTATCCTCTACTATACGGGCCGCACCTACAAGCTGGGTGAGGTGCACGAAGGTACGGCCACGATGGACTGGATGGAGCAGGAGCAGGAGCGCGGCATCACGATTACCTCGGCCGCAACGACCGCCTTCTGGACCCGCCTGAATCAGCAGTACCGCATCAACATCATCGACACCCCGGGACATGTGGACTTCACCGTCGAAGTGGAGCGCTCTTTGCGCGTCCTCGACGGTGCCGTGACCGTGCTCGACGCGGTGGGCGGCGTCGAGCCGCAGACCGAGACGGTGTGGCGCCAGGCGGACCGCTACGGCGTGCCGCGGATCATCTTCGTCAACAAAATGGACCGCGTCGGCGCCGATTTCGACATGTGCCTCAAGATGGTCCGCGAGCGGCTCGGCACGAAGGCGGTGCCGATCCAGCTGCCGCTCGGCTCAGGCGAGCTGTTTACGGGGCTCATCGATCTGGTGCGCGAAATCGAGATCGTCTACGACGACGAGACGATGGGGAAGAAGTACGTCGAAGGCCCGGTCCCCGAGGCGATGAAAGAGCAAGCCGCAAAGCTGCGACACGAAATGATCGAGGCCTGTGTCGAGTCCGACGACGCCATCCTCCACAAGTACCTCGAAGACCACACGCTGACTGAAGAAGAGATCCGCACCGTCATTCGGAAGGCCACTATCACCGGCCACGTCGTCCCCGTCATCTGCGGCGCGGCATTCAAGAACAAAGGTGTTCAGGCGCTGCTCGATGCTGTGGTGGACTACTTGCCGGCACCGACGGACATCCCGCCGATCAAGGGCCATCTGCCGCACCACGACGCGACGCACGCCGAGCGCCCGGCCACCGATGACGCGCCGTTCGCGGCCCTCGCGTTCAAGATCATGACCGATCCCTACGTCGGGAAACTGACGTTCTTCCGCGTGTACAGTGGGGTCCTCGCCGCTGGCTCGTACGTCTACAACAGCAGCAAAGACCGCAGGGAGCGCATCGGCCGCCTGCTGCAGATGCACGCCAACAAGCGCGAGGAGATCGAGGACGTGCGCGCCGGCGACATCGCCGCCGCCATCGGCCTCAAGGAGACGCGCACCGGCGACACGCTGTGCGACGAAGCGCATCCGATCATTCTCGAGGCGATGCGCTTCCCGAACCCCGTCATCTCGGTCGCGATCGAGCCGAAGACCAAGGCCGACCAGGACAAGCTGGGCATCGCGCTGGCGAAACTGTCCGAGGAAGATCCCACGTTCCGCGTGCACTCCGACCCGGAAACGAACCAGACGATCATCAGCGGCATGGGCGAGCTGCACCTCGAGATCATCGTCGAGCGCATGCGGCGCGAGTTCAAGGTCGACGCGAACGTCGGCCGGCCGCAGGTGGCTTATCGCGAAACGGTCCGCAAACGCGTCGAGGACATTGAAGGAAAGTTCATCCGGCAGTCGGGTGGGCGCGGCCAGTACGGCCACGTCGTCATCAACCTCGAGCCCGGGGAGCCCGGGACGGGCTTCGTGTTCGAGGACAACATCGTCGGCGGCTCGATCCCCAAGGAATACATCGGCCCGGTCGAGCAGGGCGTGAAAGAGGCGTTGGAGAACGGCGTGCTCGCGGGCTATCCCATGGTGGACGTGAAGGTCGAGCTGGTGGACGGCTCGTTCCACGACGTCGATTCGAGCGAAATGGCGTTCAAGATCGCCGGCTCGATGGCGGTGAAAGAAGCTGCACGCCAGGCGCATCCGATTCTGCTCGAGCCGATCATGGACGTCGAAGTCGTGACGCCGTCGGACTACATGGGCGACGTGATCGGCGATCTCTCGGCGCGGCGCGGCAAGATCGGCGGCATGACGCAGCGCGCCGATGCCCATATCGTGGCCGCCAGCGTGCCGCTCTCGGAGATGTTCGGCTACTCGACGACGCTGCGGTCCATGAGCCAGGGCCGCGCGATCTACTCGATGGAGTTCAGTCATTATCAGGAAGTGCCGAAGGCAAAGGCTGAGGAGATAGTCTCGAAAGTCAAAGGATAGGTGTCTGGTGTCAGGTGCCTGGTGTCAGCAGCCCTGACACCCGACACCAGACACCTGAAACCAGGAGAGTTCATGGCAAAAGCCAAATTCGAGCGCAACAAGCCCCACGTGAACGTCGGCACGATCGGCCACGTGGACCACGGGAAGACAACGCTCACCGCAGCCTTGACCAAGGTTTCGGCGGACAAAGGTCTCGGCACCTACGTGAGCTACGATCAGGTGGCGAAGGCGTCGGAGTCTCAGGGCCGCCGCGACGCGACGAAGATTCTGACGATCGCGACGAGCCACGTCGAATACTCGACCACCGAGCGGCATTACGCGCACGTCGACTGCCCGGGCCATGCGGACTACGTGAAGAACATGATCACCGGCGCGGCGCAGATGGACGGCGCGATTCTCGTGGTGTCGGCCGTGGACGGTCCGATGCCGCAGACCCGCGAGCACATCCTGCTCGCGCGGCAGGTGAACGTGCCGGCGATCGTCGTCTTCCTTAATAAGTGCGATCTGGTGGACGACGCCGAGCTGCTGGACCTGGTCGAGCTGGAAGTGCGGGAGCTGCTCAGCAAGTACCAGTTCCCCGGCGACGACATCCCGGTGATTCGCGGCTCCGCGCTCAAGGCGATCGAAGGCGATAAGCAGTGGGTCGCCAAGGTCGAAGAGCTGCTGGCGGCGCTCGACAAGAGCATCCCGGTGCCGAAGCGCGAAGTCGACAAGCCGTTCCAGATGCCGGTCGAAGACGTCTTCTCGATCACCGGCCGCGGCACGGTGGCGACCGGGCGCATCGACAAGGGCAAGATCAAAGTGGGCGACGAAGTTGAAATGGTGGGCTTCGGGACCGACAAGAAGACGATCGTGACGGGCGTCGAGATGTTCCGCAAGCTGCTGGACGACGGCCAGGCCGGCGACAACGTCGGGCTGCTGCTGCGCGGCGTCGAGAAGGACCAGATCGAGCGCGGGATGGTGCTGGCAAAGCCGGGCTCGATCAAGCCGCACACGCAGTTCGAGTCGGAAGTCTACGTGCTCACCAAGGAAGAGGGCGGGCGGCATACGCCCTTCTTCAAGGGCTACCGGCCGCAGTTCTATTTCCGCACGACGGACGTGACGGGAAATGTCGAGTTGCCGGCGGGCGTGGAGATGGTGATGCCGGGCGACAACACGAAGATGGCGATCGAGCTGATCACACCGATCGCGATGGAGGAGCAGCTGCGCTTTGCCATCCGAGAGGGTGGGAGAACGGTTGGCGCTGGTGTGGTTACGAAGATCCTGAAATAGCGGTTGAGCGGTTTGGCGGTTAAGCGGTTAGAACAAACCGCCCAACCGCCAAACCGCCGAACCGCCCGAGGAACCAATGGCGAGCAAAATCCGAATTCGTTTAAAGGCGTTCGACCACGCGCTCATCGACCAGGCGGCCGCAGACATTGTACGGACTGCTGAGAAGACGGGAGCGCAAGTCTCGGGTCCCATCCCACTGCCCACAAAGCGGCAGCTGTGGACGGTGCTCCGCAGCCCGCATATCGACAAGAAGAGCCGCGAGCAATTCGAGCTCAAGACGCACAAACGGCTGATCGACATTCTCGATTCACGGTCGCAGACGGTGGACGCGCTGACGAAGCTCGATCTCCCGGCCGGCGTCGACGTGGAAATCAAAGTCGAGTAGGAAACGCCCCTACCAAATACGCATGGCGACAGGGTCATTATGAACGGTTTGATCGGACGAAAATTGGGAATGACGCGAATCTTCAACGCCGAAGGCACGCACGTGCCCGTCACGGTGATCGAGGCGGGGCCGTGCCCCGTGGTCGCCGTGCTCGATGGCCGTGTGGAGCTCGGCTTCGGCGCGAAGAAACCCAAGAACGCCCCCAAGGCGCTGGCGGGGCACGTGAAAAAGGCCGGCGTCGAGACGACGCCGCGCATCATTCGGCGCTTCGACGTCACCGGTGAGGCGCCGGCAGCCGGCACCGCGGTCACCGTGGCAATCTTTGCCGAAGGCGATCGCGTGAAGGTGAGAGGCGTGTCGAAGGGCCGCGGCTTTCAGGGCGTCGTGCACCGCCATCACTTCCACGGCGGCCCCGAGACCCACGGCAACACGCGGCACCGCAAGCCGGGGTCGATCGCGCCGGGTACCGATCCGTCGCGCATCATCAAAGGCAAGCGGATGCCCGGGCATATGGGCGCTCGCAACTTCACCGAGATCGGCCTGCGCGTCGTGAAGATCGACGCCGAGCGCAATCTCTTGTTCGTGCGCGGCTCGGTGCCGGGTCCGATGAACGGGCTGGTCACCGTCCGCAAGCAGGGAGGTCCGAGCCGCCATGATTGAGGCTCCGCACTACTCCGCGGCGGGCGCCAGCAAGAAGGCGGTCCCGCTGCCGGAGGCGCTGTTCGACGGCACGGTAAACGAGGACCTGCTGCACCGCGCGGTCATCACGTTCCTGTCCAACCAGCGGCAGGGCACGAGCAACACGTTGACCCGCAGCGAGGTCTCGGGCGGCAATCAGAAGCCGTGGCGCCAGAAAGGCACCGGCCGCGCCCGGCAGGGTTCCACCCGCGCCCCGCACTGGCGGCACGGCGGCATCGCGCATGGGCCGCATCCGCGCAGCTACCGGCTCGGGATTCCCAAGAAGATGCGCCAGCTGGCCAAGAAGTCGGCGCTCAACGCGCGCGCGCGCGAAGGCTTGCTCGTGATCGTCGACGCGCTCGAGTACGAAAAGCCGAAGACCAAGGACTTTGCCGGGCTGCTGAAGAAGCTCGATGCCAGCAACAAGAAGGTCCTCGTCCTCACGGCCAGTGATGCGCACAACGTCTACCTGTCGGGCCGCAACATCCCCGACGTGCACGTGATGCGCTTTGCTGACGCGACGGCCTACGAGATCCTCTGGGCCCAGACGGTGGTGGTGGAGATCGGCGCGCTGGAACAGGGATCAGGGGTGGAGACTGGGGCCAAGCAGGAATCGAAGGAGGCGAGCGATGCCTGAGCTGCACGACCTGATCGTTCGGCCGGTGGTCACGGAGAAGTCGTCCGCGGCCTACGGCGCGCGCAAGGAGTACGCGTTCCGCGTGCACTCCGACGCGACCAAGCCGCAGATCAAGGCGGCCATCGAAACGCTGTTCAAGGTGTCGGTCACCGGTGTCCGCACGATGGTCATGCGGGCCAAGCGGCGCACGTACGGCCGCTACCAGGGCCGCCGGCCGTCCTGGAAAAAAGCGATCGTCACCCTCAAAGAGGGTGACGCCATCGAGGTATTCGAGGGCTAAATGGGAATCCGACAGTTTCGGCCGATGACGCCGGCCACGCGCTTTCGCTCGGTCTCCGACTTCTCCGAAATCACCAAGACGGAGCCGGAGAAGTCGCTGCTCGAGCCGCTGCGGCGCACCGGCGGGCGCAACAACAAGGGCCACATCACGAGCCGGTACATGAGCGGCGGGCACAAGCGGCAGTACCGGCGCATCGATTTCCGGCGCGACAAGTTCGCCATTCCGGCGCGCGTCGCGAGCGTCGAGTACGATCCCAACCGGACCGCGCGCATCGCGCTGCTGCACTACAGCGACGGCGAGAAGCGCTACATCCTGGCGCCGAAAGGCTTGAACGTCGGCGACAGCGTGGTTTCCGGTCCCGGCTCCGACATCCGCACCGGCAACGCAATGCCGCTGTTCGAGATTCCGTTGGGTACCGCGGTGCACAACATCGAGCTGAAGATCGGCCGCGGCGGCCAGGTGTGCCGCGGCGCGGGGACCAGCGCGCAGGTGGTCGCGAAAGAGGGCAATTACGTCACGCTCCGGCTCCGCTCGACGGAGATGCGGATGGTGCGCGGCGAGTGCCTCGCCACGATTGGCGAAGTCGGCAACGCCGAGCACGAGCTGTTGTCGATCGGCAAGGCGGGGAAGTCGCGCTGGCTGGGCCGCAGCCCCCGCGTCCGCGGCGTGGCGATGAACCCCGTCGATCATCCGCTCGGCGGCGGCGAAGGCAAGAGCTCGGGTGGCCGGCCCCCGACGAACCCGTGGGGCAAGGTCGAAGGCAAGAAGACGCGACACAAGAAGAAGCATTCGACGAAACTCATCGTGCGCGGCCGCAAGCGCGGAAGGGCGACGACGTAATGGGACGCAGCGTCAAGAAGGGCCCGTATGTCGAAGAGTCGTTGATGGTGAAGATCCGGATCCTGAACGAGCGGAACGAAAAGAAGGTGTTCAAGACCTGGTCGCGGCGCAGCACGATCACGCCCGACTTCGTGGGCCACACCCTCGCGGTGCACAACGGGAACAAGTTTATCCCGGTCTACATCACCGAGAACATGGTGGGCCACAAGCTGGGCGAGTTCGCCGCGACACGGCTGTTCCGCGGCCACGGCGCCAAGGGCTCGGCGGCGGAGCGCGAAGCCGAGGCAGCCGCCGCTGAGGCTGGTGCCGTGGGCGGCGCCGAGAAGAAGAAGGAGTAGGCGATGGAAGCTCGAGCGATTCAACGCGGCGTGCGGCAGTCGGCGCGCAAGATGCGCCTCGTGATCGATTTGATCCGCGGCCAGGCTGTCCCGGAAGCGGACGCGATCCTGCGCTTTTCCAAGAAGCGGGCGGCGCGGCAGATCCATAAGGTCTTGAAGTCCGCGGTCGCGAACGCACAGCAGGCGGCGCAGCGCGACAACGCCCCGTTCGATGCGGACGGCCTGCGCGTCACCTACGCCGTGGTGAACGAAGGCCAGACGCTGAAGCGGTTCACGGCGGCGGCCATGGGCCGCGGCACGCCGATCCTGAAGCGCACGAGCCACGTGGAGATCCGCGTAGCAGGCGCTGAAGCGCCTGTAACGCCCAAAGCGGAGCCACGTCCCGCGGCGGAAGCGCCGCAGAAAATGAAGACGCAGCAGAAATCGAGGGCCAAGCAGGCAGCCAAGAAGACGGCTAAGAAGAAACCCGCCCGGCGGGCTAAGAAAGCGAGCAAGTAAGTGGGACAGAAAACACATCCGTACGGGTTCCGACTGGGCATCGTCAAGCAATGGCGCTCGCGCTACTACGCGCGCCACAACTTCCCCGAGCTGCTCAAGGAAGACGAGCTGATCCGGAAGTACCTGCGGACGCGCCTCAGCCACGCCGCCATCGCCGACGTGCACATCGAGCGCAAGCCTGGGAAGGTGACCGTCACGGTCCACACGGGCCGGCCCGGCGTCGTCATCGGCAAGCGCGGCGCGGAAGTCGACAAGCTCCGCGACGAGCTGGCGCAGCTCACGGGGAAGGAAGTCGGCATCAACGTCGAGGAGATCAAGCGTCCCGAGCTGGACGCGCAGCTGGTGGGTGACAGCGTCGCGCATCAGCTGACGCAGCGCATTTCGTTCCGGCGCGCCATGAAGCGCGCCGTGCAGAGCGCGATGCGGATGGGCGCGCAGGGGATCAAGATCAAGGCGGCGGGCCGGCTGGGCGGCGCGGAGATCGCGCGCACCGAAGGCTATCACGAGGGCCGCGTGCCGCTCCATACGCTGCGCGCGGACATCGACTATGCGACCTCCACCGCCAAGACGACGTTCGGCACGATCGGCGTGAAGGTCTGGATCTTCAAGGGCGAGCGGACCGAGGATCTCCACGGCCGCACCTATTCCACGGGCGTCTAAACCATGCTCGCACCGAAGCGCGTCAAGTTTCGCAAGCGGTTCAAAGGCCGCACCAACGGGATGGCCACGCGCGGCAACACCGTCGCGTTCGGCCACTACGGGCTGATGTCGCTCGAGCCCGGCTGGATCTCGAACCGGCAGCTCGAGGCCGCGCGCGTCGCGCTCACGCGCGAGATGAAGCGCGGCGGCAAGGTGTGGATCCGGCTGTTCCCCGACAAGCCGATCACCAAGAAACCCGCCGAAACGCGGATGGGAAAAGGCAAGGGGAATCCGGAGGGGTGGGTGGCGGTGGTAAAGCCGGGACGGATCATGTTCGAGCTCGAGGGCATCGAAGAGGCCTCGGCCCGCGCCGCCCTGGCGCTCGCGTCCGCCAAGCTGCCGGTGCGATCGAAGTTCGTGAAGCGGGAGGAGCGGTAGCATGCCGGCGAAACGGGAAAATCGGGCGGACGGACTGCGCGAGCTCAAGACCGACGAGTTGTCGCAGAAGCTGGCGGTGCTGACGGAGGAGAGCTTCCGGCTCGAATTCCGCCGCGCGACGGAGTCGCTCACGAATCCGCTGCAGCTGCGGACGATTCGCCGCGACATCGCGCGGATCAAGACCATTTTGAAGGAAAGGGCGACGGCATGACGGAGCGCGGCCGCAGGAAGGTTCGTACGGGGACCGTCGTCAGCGACAAGATGACCAAGACGGTCACGGTCTCGATGGTGCGCCGCTTCGCCCACGCGTTTTACGGCAAGCAGATCACCAGGACCAAGACGGTCGCGGCACACGACGAGCACGGCGCCAAGACGGGCGACACCGTGCGCATCGTGGAGACGCGGCCCTTGTCGAAGCGGAAGCGTTGGCGGGTTGTCGAGATCATCGAAAAGGCGAAATAGCCATGGTGCAGCAAGAATCGCAGGTAAAGATCGCGGACAACTCGGGCGCGCGCCGCGCGCTCGTCATCCGCGTGCTCGGCGGGTCCAAGCGACGCTATGCGGGGCTGGGCGACGTCGTGGTGGTGACGATCAAAGACGCCATCCCCACCGGCCAGGTGAAAAAGGGCGAGGTGGTCAGGGCGGTGATCGTGCGGACGGCCAAGGAGACCAAGCGCAAGGACGGCTCCTACATCCGCTTCGACGAGAACGCCGCGGTGCTGATCAACGACGAAGGCGAGCCGCGCGCCACCCGCATCTTCGGCCCGGTGGGCCGCGAGCTGCGCGAGAAAAAGTTCATGAAGATCGTGTCGCTGGCGCCGGAGGTCATCTGAGATGAAGCCGCTCGTCTACAAGAAGTCGCGGCGCGTGCGCGGCACGGAGCCCAAGCGGTACAAGATGCACATCGCTAAGGGCGACACGGTCCGCGTGATCAGCGGCGAGCATCGCGGCAAGGAAGGCCGCGTGCTGCACGTCTATCCGAAGAAGTACCGCGTCGTCGTCGAGGGCGTGAACGTCGTCAAGAAGCACAAGCGTGCCACGACGCCGCAGGGCGAGAGCGGGATCATCGAGTTCCCGGCGCCGGTCGCGGCTTCGAATGTGATGCTGCTCGACCCGAAGTCGGGAGAGCCGACGCGCGTGCGCCGGCGCCTGGACAAGGAAGGGAAGCTGGAGCGGATCGCGGTGAAATCGGGTCAACCGATTCCACGAGTTCGGTAAAAAGAGGCCCCGGGGCCACGCCCCGGGGAGTGAGGTAGGTATGGCGGACGAAAAAGAGAAGCAAGAAAAACAGCCGAAGCAGGACAAGCAGCCGAAGCAGGAGAAGCAGGGCAAGAAAGCAAAGCCTGCGGTCGAAGCGGCGGCTCCTGCACCGGAAACGAATGAGCCTGTCGAACCGGCACCGCCGGCTCGGCTGAAGGCCTTCTACGAGCAGCAGGTGCGGGGGAAGCTGCAGCAGCAGTTTGCGTTCAAGAACCCGCATCAGATTCCGCGGCTCAAGAAGATCGTCCTCAACGTCGGCATGGGCGACGCGTCCAAGACCCCGAAGGGGCTGGAGGCGGCGGTCGCCGAGCTGGCGGCGATCACCGGCCAGCATCCGGTCGTGACGCGCGCCAAGAAGGCGATCGCGAGCTTCAACCTGCGCGAAGGGCAGCCGATCGGCTGCGCCGTGACGCTGCGCGGCGGCCGCATGTACGAGTTCCTCGATCGGTTCATTTCGATCGCGGTCCCACGGATGCGCGACTTCCGCGGGTTGCCCACGAAGAGCTTCGACGGGCGCGGCAATTACTCGTTGGGCATCAAGGAGCAGATGATTTTCCCCGAGATCGACTACGACAAAGTCGAGCGCATTCACGGGATGGATATCACGTTCGTGACGAGCGCCGGGCGCGACGACACTGCGCTGGCCCTCCTGCGAGAGCTGGGCATGCCGTTCCGGGTCGAAATCGCCGGCGCGGCAGCTTAGGAGACCTCATGGCGAAGAAGGCGTGGTTGGAGAGGGTGAAGCGCGGCCCGAAGTTCAAGGTGCGGGGCTACTACCGCTGCCAGCGTTGCGGCCGCAGCCGCGGCACGCTGCGCAAGTTCAAGTTGTGCCGCATCTGTTTCCGTGAGCTGGCGTTGCGCGGGGAGATTCCCGGCGTGCGCAAAGCCAGCTGGTAAGAGGGGACACGAATGAGCGTTATTGATCCCGTCGCCGATATGCTCACCCGGGTGCGCAACGCCTGCATGGCGGGCCACCGCCGGGTCGACATGCCGGTGTCGAAGCTGAAGGTCGCGATCGCCACGATTCTCCGCGACAACCATTACGTCCAGGACTTCAAGGTGCTGGACGACGGGCGTCACGGATTGCTGCGGCTCTACTTGAAGTATCACAACGACGCGCCCGTGATCCGCGAGCTGCACCGCGTGTCGTCGCCCGGGCTCCGGCGCTACGTCAAGGTGCGCGAGATCCCGCGCATCAAGAACGGCCTCGGCATGGCGATTCTGAGCACGCCGCAGGGACTCATGACCGACCGCGAAGCGCGCACCGCCCGGGTGGGTGGCGAACTGCTCGCGGTGGTCTGGTAACTAGGGGCTCGGGACTAGGGATTGGGGACTGGGGACGACAATGTCACGAATCGGCAGAAAGCCCGTCGCGTTGCCCAAGGGCGTCACCGTGCAGATCGACGGGCACAAGATCACTGTGAAGGGGCCGAAGGGCGAGATCAGTCGCACGCTGCACGAAGACATGCTGATCACGCTCGAGGACGGATCGGTCCTGGTGAAGCGTCCCTCCGACGAAGCGCAGCACAAGGCGCTGCACGGCCTCACGCGCACGCTCGTCGCGAACATGGTGCAGGGCGTCACCGAGGGGTTCGCCAAGTCGCTCGAGATCCAGGGCGTCGGCTACAAGGCCGAACCGAAGCCGTTCGGCGTGCAGCTCGTGGTGGGGTTCTCGCATCCCGTCCCCTACCACGCGCCACAGGGAATCAAGATTACGGTGACGAATAACGTCAACGTGAAGATTGAGGGCATCGACAAGGAACTCGTGGGTCAGGTGGCCGCGGAGCTGCGCAACGTCCGCCCCCCCGAACCCTACAAGGGCAAAGGCATCCGCTACGCCGGCGAGCAGGTTCGTCGCAAAGCGGGCAAGACTGCCCAGGCGGCGAAATAAATCATGCGCTCCGTTCGCAAAATCAAAACGTCGGCTGATCGCCGCTACCGCCGCCACCTCCGCGTCCGCAAGAAGATCGAAGGCACGCCGGAGCGGCCGCGGCTCGTGGTGTTCCGCTCGTCGAAGCACATCTACGCCCAGCTCGTCGATGACGAGCGCGGTCGCACGCTCGCCGGCGCGACGGACACGTCCGAAGGCGTGCAGATCGAGGGCAAGGGTAAGGTGGCGCGGAGCTTTGCGGTCGGGAAGCTCATTGCCGCCAAGGCCAAAGAGCAAGGCATCGCCAAAGTCGTGTTCGACCGCGGCGGCTATCAGTATCACGGGCGCGTGAAGGCCGTCGCGGACGGCGCACGCAAAGGGGGCCTGGAGTTCTAATGGAAGAACAAAAGGAAAGTCCAGAAGCGTCGACCAACGTCCCCGCGGCGGACGTTCCACCGGCAGCGGAGGCGGCGCCGGCGGTGGAACACCGGCCCGCGCGTGGCCCGCGCGGTCAGGGAGGCGGCGGAGGGGGGGGCGGTCGCGGCGGCAGAGGCCGGGGCCGCGGTGGTGAGCGGCGCGAAGGCGGCGATCGCCAGCGCGACAGCGATGGCATAGTCGAGAACGTCGTCGCGATCAATCGCGTGGCGAAAGTCGTGAAGGGTGGTCGCCGTTTCTCCTTCAACGCGTTGGTTGCGGTGGGGGATGGTAAAGGTCAGGTCGGGATCGCGACCGGCAAGGCGAATGAGGTCAGCGAAGCGGTGCGGAAGGCCGTCGAGGCGGCGCGCCGCAACATGTCCGAAATACCGCTCACCGGCGGCACGATTCCGCACGAGATCATCGGGAAGCACGGCGCGGGCCGGGTGCTGCTCAAGCCGGCGGCCTCGGGTACGGGCGTGATCGCGGGTGGACCGGTGCGCGCGGTGCTCGAATGCGCCGGGATCCGGGACATCCTGACCAAGAGCCTGGGCTCGACCAATCCGCACAACATGGTGCGGGCGACCCTGGACGGCCTGAAGCGCCTGACGACGGCGCGGCGTGTCGCGCGCGAGCGCGGCGTGGAGCTCGACGCCATTCCATACCGCGCCCGCCAGGAAAGCGTGGTCACGCATGGGTAGGCTGCCCCCGACGCGGAAATACCGCAAACGCAAAACCGGGCGCGACCCTGTATTGCCGCCGGTGGGGAAAGGGAAGCTGCGCATCAAGCAGGTGCGGTCGGGCAGCGGCCATTCCTTTCGCATGAAGCGGACGCTCGAGGCGTTGGGCCTCAAGCATCATCAGGCTGAAGTCGTGCACGCGGATCATCCCGCGCTGCGCGGTATGCTGCAACAGGTGCGTCATCTGGTTGAGGTGACACCCGAAGTTGAGGTGACACCCGAAAAGGAAGGCAAGAAGTGACGCCGAAGGCGAAAGCGAAAGCGAAAGCGAAAGCGAAAACGACACGGAAGCCTCGGGCGAAGCCCAAGTCCCGAGCCCCGAGTCCCGAGTCCCCAGTCACCCGCCTCGCGCTGCACGACCTGCACCCGCCGCGCGGCTCGCATCGCGCGCGGATCCGCAAAGGCCGCGGTCCCGGCTCCGGGATCGGCAAAACGGCCGGCCGCGGCGGCAAAGGCCAGACCGCGCGTCAGGGCGGCAAGGTGCGTCCGGGGTTCGAGGGCGGCCAGATGCCGCTCATCCGGCGCATTCCCAAGCGCGGCTTCACCAATCCGTTCAAGCAGCCGGCGCAGGTCGTCAACGTGCGCCACCTCATCCTGCTCGCGGAGGGTGTCGAGGTGACGCCGGAGACGCTGTTCGGCGCCGGGCTGGTGCGCCGTCCCGACCACCCGATCAAGCTGCTCGGCACCGGTGAGGTCTCGGGGCGGAAGTTCGTCGTCAAAGGCGTCGCGGTATCCGCGAGCGCCAAGAGCAAGATCGAGCAGGCCGGCGGAACGATCGCGTGACGTCTCCGATTCCCAATCTGTTCAAGGTCCCGGAGCTCAAGGAAAAGCTCCTCTTCACCCTGCTGTGCCTCGTGATTTACCGGATCGGGGCGCATATCGCGACGCCGGGCGTGAACGTGGACGCCCTCGCGGACTTCATGAGCACCCGCGGGACCGGCACGCTCTTCGGACTGTACGATCTGTTTTCGGGCGGCGGGCTCCGGCGCGCCACCGTCTTCGCGCTCGGCATCATGCCGTACATCTCGGCCAGCATCGTGTTTCAGCTGGCGGGACCGGTGTTCCCGGTCATCGAGAAAATGCAGCGCGATGAGGAGGGCAAGAAGACGCTGACGCAGTGGACGCGCTATGTCACCGTCCTGCTCTGCATTTTCCAGGCGTACGGGTTCGCGGTGTTCACGGAATCGTTGCCCAACGCCGTCACCCAACCGGGGTTCGCCTTCCAGATGACGACGGTCCTCACGCTGACGACCGGCGGCATCTTCGTCATGTGGCTGGGCGAGCAGATCACCGAGCGGGGCATCGGGAACGGGATGAGCCTCCTCATCTTCTTCTCGATCATCGAGCGGATTCTGCCGGAGACGGTCAACACGTTCGAAGCCTTGAAGACGGGGACCCTGAGCTTCCCGGTGCTGCTGATCGTGCTGATCATGTGTGTGCTCGTGGTCGCGGGCACCGTCGCGATCACCGTGGCGGCGCGCCGGATCCCGGTCCAGATCCCCCGCAAGGTGATGGGGCGCGGCCGGATTCGCGAGGGCCAGAAGACGTTCATCCCGCTGCGCATCAACAGCGCTGGCGTGATGCCGATCATCTTCGCGCAGTCGCTGATCATCGTGCCGGGCACGGTGGCGACGTTCAGCGGGGTTCCGTGGCTCAAGACCTTCGCCGAGTATTTCAATACGACGTCGGTGTGGTACATCGTCTCGAGCGCCGTGCTGATCGTGTTCTTCGCGTACTTCTACACGTCCATCATCTTCAATCCGGTGGACCTGGCGGAGAATCTCAAGAAACAGGGCGCGTTCATCCCCGGCGTAAAGCCGGGCGCCGCGACCGCCGATTACATCGATGAAGTGCTCACCCGCATCACGCTGCCGGGGTCCCTGTTCCTCACGTTCGTCGCGCTGCTGCCCATCGTGGTGCAGAACACGCTCAACATGCCGTTCGGGTTCGGCGGCACGGCGCTGCTCATCGTCGTCGGTGTGGCGCTCGATACGGTACAGCAAGTGCAGCAGCATCTGTTGCTGCGCCAGTATGACGGCTTCATGAAGGGTGGGGGTGGAGGCAGCGGCACCTCACGGGTTCGCTTCCGCCGCTAGTGCCCGCACTGTAAGTGTTCATTCTCATCCTGGGGGCGCCGGGCTCGGGCAAGGGGACGCAAGGAAAAATCCTCGCCGAGCGGCTCGGGCTGCCCAAGATCACCACCGGTGACTTGCTGCGGGCGGCGATGCAGGACGGGACGCCGCTTGGACTCGACGCGAAGAAGTACTACGACGAGGGCAAGCTCGTGCCCGACAGCATCATCCTCGGGATGATCAAGGAGCAGCTGGATCGCCCGGAGGCGAAGACCGGCGCGATTCTCGACGGGTTCCCCCGCACCGCGGCGCAGGCCGAGCTGGTCGACCGGACCCTGGCGCAGCGGGGCCAGCGCTTGAACCACATCCTGCTGCTCGACGTGACGGAGGACGAGCTCGTCCGTCGCATGAGCGCGCGGTCGCAGGTGGAGGGCCGCAGCGACGATGCTCCCGAGGCGATCGCCAACCGGCTCCAGATATACCAGCGCGACACCGCCCCGCTCATCGCGCATTATACCCAGCGGGGGATCGTGCACCGCGTCCCCGGCACCGGGACGGTCGATCAGATTGCCGGGGCGATCAAGCGGATCATCGGGCGATGATCACCATCAAGTCGCCGCGCGAGATCGAGACGATGGCCGCTGCCGGCCGCATTGTCGCCGAGACGCTGGCGCTGGTGGGACGCAGCGTCCACCCCGACCTCACCACGGAAGATCTCGACCGCCTCGCCGAGACGTTTATCCGCAGCCACCCCGGGGCGCAGCCGTCGTTCAAGGGGCTGTACGATTTTCCGGCCACGCTCTGCACTTCGATCAATCACGAGATCGTCCACGGCATCCCGTCACACAAGCGCGTGCTGCACGACGGCGACATCGTGAGCATCGATGTGGGCGTGTGGCTGGAGGGGTTGCACGCCGATTCCGCCGCCACGTTCCCGGTCGGCGACATCACGAGGGAGACGGCGCGGTTGCTCGAGGTGACGCAGCAGGCGCTCGCCGCGGGCGTGGCGCAGGCGCGCGCGGGCAATCACGTCGGCGATATCGGCCATGCCGTGCAGCAGGTGGCTGAAGGCGCGGGATACTCCGTCGTCCGGGAGCTCGTCGGCCACGGGATCGGCGCCGCGTTCCACGAGGAGCCGCAGGTGCCGAACTACGGCAAACCGAAACGCGGCGCGCGCCTCGCCCCCGGCATGACCATCGCGATCGAGCCGATGATCAACATCGGGGGCTCGGCGATCCGGACGCTGGACGACAAGTGGACCGTCGTGACGCAGGACGGCTCGCTGTCGGCGCACTTCGAGCATACGGTCGCTGTGACGGACAACGGGCCCCGGATTTTGACGACCGCATGACAGGTACGGGCGCAGCATGCTGCGCCCCTACTCCAAACCGCAGGTAGGCTTCACCCGACCCCCGACTGTTTTGCTCGGGCCTGGTCCGATACCGCAGCCAGGTTTGCGTTCACGTTTTCCGTCGCACCGTCGATCGCAGTCTTTGCCAGCATCCCGGCCACCCGCGCGTCGCTCACGGCGTTCTTGTTTCCGATGTGCTCGATTGTTTGGGCGAGGGCGAGGAGGCGACGGCCGTGCTTGACGACGTCAGCGGGAGGCCGGGCCGCGGCCAGCAGCGCGTCGTCGATCGCCTGAGCGCGATGAGGATCGGCTTTCGGGATCTTGTACGCCTGGCTGACTCCGGCGTAGGCCGCCGCGTCCTCATCCACCAGCCGCCGCAGCTCGCCGCGCAATTGCTCGGCTTCCGCGAGGATCTCGCGGGCCTGCGCGTCGACGCCCGCGTAGGCTTTCTTGCCGATTGTCAGCCGTGCCACCATCGCCACGAGCGCTGCGGCGAGCGTGCCGGCCAGCGCGGCGGCGCTGCCGCCACCCGGCGTCGGGGCTCCTCCCGCGAGGTCATCGATCCAGCCGTCCAGGGATGGCCCCCCCCGCCCTCCCCCGGCGGAAGGGATGGCCGCAGGCATGACGGCGCGGATCTTCGTTTCCAGGATGTGATCCCCGGCGTTTGACAGCCGCAGCAACGATTCCGCGGCGCCGAAGAGCGCGCGCTCCGGAATGAGACCGACGATCTCGCTGTACTGCACTCCGACACTCTGCTTTTCCGCGCGGGCCTTGATCGCGTTGAAGACGACGGCGGGCGAGGTGATGTCGATGTCCAGGAGGTTCATGGAAACCTGCGCGAGGCCGTCGACGATGAAGCCGCTGGCCTGCACGCCCGGCAACCCGCCGCTCGACGTGCGGATCTGTTTCGCGATCTCTTTTGCGACGGCGATTTCCTGTGTATCCAGATACACATTGAATGCGACCAGGAACGGCCGGGCTCCGATTGCCGTGACGCCGGCCGTCGGATGAACCCTGGTGGGGCCGAAGTCGGGTGCCAACGTTCGCTCGCGCAACGCCTCGAATTCACCCTTGCGAATGTCGGGCAGACGCTCGTGCTCGGGACGCGTCGCGGCCTTGGCGTACAGGAACACCGGAATCGCCAGCTCTTTGCCCACCCGCTCACCAAGCTGCCGGGCCAGGCCGGCGCACTCTTGCATCGTACTCCCCGCCACCGGCACAAATGGCACGACGTCTGTCGCGCCCATGCGTGGGTGCTCGCCGCTGTGTTTGGTGAGGTCGATCCGGTCGGTCGCGACGCGCATGGCTGCGAATGCCGCTTCCACCACGGCAGCCGGGTTCCCGACGAACGTGAAGACGGAGCGGTTATGCGCCGTGTCACTTTGGACGTCGAGCAACTGCACACCGGTGACGGCGGTGATGGCCGAGCGTAACGCGCCGATCGTGGCGGCGTCGCGGCCTTCGGAGAAATTCGGTACGCATTCGACCAGTGGAGCGGGCATCAGCTCTTCCTTAATAGATCGATGAGCCAGCGGTGCATCGCGGCGTTGCCCGCGACGAGTGACCCGTTTCCATCACTACTCAGCACATCCGACGCGCCGTCGTGCCGCGTCACGATGCCGCCCGCTTCGCGAATGAGCAATGTGCCCGCGGCGATGTCCCACGGCGCGAGCTGCAGCTCCCAGAACGCATCGAGCCTCCCAGCTGCGACATCCGCCAGGTCGAGGGCAGCGGCCCCCGCACGGCGGATGCCGCTCGCCGCACCGACCACGGCAGCGAACTGCGACAGATAGATGTGCAACAGGTTCAGCGCCTTGAAGGGAAAGCCGGTCCCGATGAGGGCGCGTCTGGGCTCCGTCACGGCTGAGACGCTCAGCCGCGTGTCTTCCTCAAACGCCCCCCCGCCGCGGATCGCTTTATACGTGCGGTTGCGGCACACGTCGTGGATGACGCCCGCCGCCAGTTTCCCGTCGACGAGGCAGCCGATGCTGACGGCGTATTGCGGATAGCCGTGCAGAAAGTTCGTCGTCCCATCCAGCGGATCCACGATCCAGACCAGCTCCCCTTGCGCCGTCCGTTGGGGAGAAAGCTCTTCGCCCACGATGACGGACTCGGGCGCCTCGCGCAGGATGACTTCGGTGATCACGGCCTCGGCGGCGCGATCGACCTCGGTCACAAAGTCATGCTGTGACTTTTCCGTCCACGTGTGGACGGCCGGGCGGGGAGCGCTGCGCAAATAATCGGCGGCGCGTAGCGCCGCGCGCTCTGCCAGCTTGACTAAGTCGTTGTATTCACGCACTTTGCATCGCCAATGGCGCGCATTTTCAGTGGCATCCAACCCTCCGGCGAGTTGCACATCGGCAACTACCTCGGCGCCGTGCAGAACTGGGTCCGGCTGCAGACCGAGCACGACTGCCTCTTCTCGATCGTCGATCTGCACGCGATCACGCAGCCGTACGACCCGGGCGCTCTCGCGTCCCTGACTCTCGATATGGCGGTGAGTCTGTTTGCGGCCGGCCTGGACCCCGACAAGTGCATCGTCTTCGTGCAGTCGCACGTCGCCGAGCATACCGAGCTGAACTGGCTGCTGACGACCCTGGCGCCGCTCGGTGAGCTCGAGCGCCAGACCCAATTCAAGGACAAGGCGCAGCGTCAAGAAAGCATCACCATGGGACTGCTGGCGTATCCGGTACTGCAGGCGGCTGACGTGCTGCTCTATAAAGCTAGTCTTGTCCCGGTCGGTGAGGACCAGGTCCAGCATCTCGAGCTGATGCGCGAAATCGCGCGCCGCTGGAACGCCCGCTACGGCCGCGACTTCTTTCCCGAGCCGCAGCCGTTGTTGACCAGGACGAAGCGGGTGCTGGGCCTCGACGGCAAGGCCAAGATGTCCAAGAGCTTGGGGAACACGATCGGACTGTTCGAGTCGCCCGAAGCGATCTGGGAGAAGCTCCGGCCGGCGGCTACCGACCCTGCACGCAAGACCCGCAAGGATCCCGGCACGCCGGAGATCTGCAACATCTTCACGCTGCATCAGGGGTTCTCGCCGCCCGATACTGTGGAGGAGGTCGCGCAGAAGTGCCGGACCGCCGGGTGGGGCTGTCTCGACTGCAAGCGTGTGCTGGCCGACAACATGATCAAGACGCTGGCGCCGATCCGCGAGCGCGCGGCGGCGTTGAAGCGCGATCCGGCGGGCGTGCTGGATCGGCTGCGCGACTGCGCCAACCGCGCGGGCGCGCTCGCCCAACGGACGATCGCGGACGTGCGCGGCAAGATGGGGCTCCTCAAGGATGTTTAGACAGATCGTGGAGATGTTTCGGCTGGAGCTGATGCTCCAGGTCGGTCTCGCGACGCTGCTGGGCGGGGCGATCGGTCTCGAGCGCGAGCTCGGCGGCAAACCCGCGGGCCTCCGCACGAATATCCTGATCTGCATCGGGTCGGTCCTCTACACGCATTTGTCGATCGCCATGCTGAGCGCCATCGCCGGCAGTGGAGGGACAGGCACCGATCCCACTCGCGTCGCGGGCCAGATCGTGACCGGCGTGGGGTTCATCGGGGCGGGGACCATTCTGCACGCCCGTGGGGCCGTCGTCGGGCTCACCAGCGCCGCGACCATCTGGGTCGTGGCGGCGATCGGCGTGGCCTTGGGGAGTGGTTACTACCTCGAAGGGATCGCCACCACGCTGGTCGTCCTCGTGGTGCTCGCCGGGCTCGGCAGGGTCGAGACGCTCGTGGAACGTCAGGCGATGCGGTCGACCATCACGATTCACGCGCACCCGGGTCCCACGGTCCTCGAGGATTTGGAGGGACTCGTTCGGCGAGCGGGGCTCGAGATCAGCGCCGTGTCGAGCCGTCAGGAAAACGTCGATCTCGTCATCGAGTTCAATATTCGTGGGTCCAAGCGACTGCACGATCAGGTCATGATCACCCTGGTGCACCACGATCACGTGCGCACGGTCTCCGCGGGAGAGTGAGCGCTCCCCCGGTCTCCAGACGACTTGTCGTCGATCTGGCCTCGCTGCGCGCCGCGTGGCGGATTCCGAAAACCAGCGTGCTCCAGATCAAGAACGCGCTGGACGCGGCATGGGACGTCATGGAGGTCAAAGCCCCCGCGGTGTCCGACGGCGATGGCGGCTCGGGATCCCCGGAAGCGATCTCCGCGGCGCGCGGGGCCGAGATCTATCTCGGCTTCGGAGTCCCATCCGGCGTCGCCGCCGCCGCGAAGGGCACCTTGCGCTGGGCGCACAGCGCCACCGCCGGGATCGGCGCGAGCCTCGCACACATGTCCGGAAGCGGCGTGCTCCTCACCAACTCGGCGGGCGTCCACGCGGAGCCGATGGCCGACTGGGTCGTCGCGGCAATCGGCTATTTCACACGCGGGCTCGATCGCATGCTGGCCGCGCAACGCCAGGGACGCTGGGCCAAGGAGGACTTCACCGACGGCGCCATCCCGATGCGCGAATTCCGCGAGCTGCGACTCGGCGTGTTCGGGCTCGGAGGTATCGGGACCGCGGTGGCGCGCCGCGGGTTGGCACTCGGCATGAAGGTGTCGGGTGTCCGGCGGCGCGCCGAACGCGGGGGTCCCAAAGGTGTGGAGTGGGTCGGCGGGTTGGCTGACCTACCGCGCCTCGCCGGCGGAAGCGACGTGCTGGTGATTGCGGCGCCGCACACGGCGGAGACCGTGGGGGCGGTCGATCGCCGAGTGCTCGAACGGCTGCCGCATCAGGCGCTGGTCGTGAATGTCTCGCGTGGCTCGCTGCTCGACGAGGCGGCGCTGCTCGAGCTCCTCGAGCTGCGGCGACTGCGCGGCGCGGCGCTCGACGTCTTCGCCACCGAGCCGCTGCCCGCCGGGCATGCCTTCTGGAGCCATCCCCGCGTGCTCGTGGCGCCGCATGTGAGCGCGGTGTCCGGCCGCTTCTGGGAGCGCGAGACGGCTTTGATCGTGGAGAACATCCAGAGCTATCTTGCAGGTGCGCCCCTCACGAACCTCGTCGACCTGGAAGCCGGGTATTGAATGGAAAAGATCATCAAGGCCGCGGTGGATCGCGGGGCGTCCGACCTGCACATCAAGGCGGGCGACGTGTTCCGCGCCCGGATCAACGGGCGGCTGGTACCGCTCACGAAGCAGCGGCTGACGCCCGATCAGACCAAGGCGATCGCCCAGCGCCTCATCGCCAACGACGAAGACCGGGGGCGCATCGACAAGCTCCGCGACTACGACTGCTCATGGGGTATGCCCGGGGTCGGCCGCTTCCGGGTCAACATCCTGCGGCAGCGCTCGTCGTTCATGATCGTGATGCGCGTCATCCCGTTCGACGTCCCCACGTTCGAGTCGCTGAAGTTGCCGGCCGTGCTCGCGGAAGTGGCAAACGCCGAGCGCGGGATGATCCTCGTGACCGGGGTGACCGGCTCGGGCAAAAGCTCGACGATGGCGGCGATCATCAATCACATCAACCAGAACCAGCATCGTCACGTCCTCACGCTCGAGAACCCGATCGAATTCCTGCACCGCGACATCAACTGTTCGGTGACGCAGCGGGAGATCGGCGTGGATACGGACGACTTCCGCACCGGCCTGCGCGCGGCGCTGCGCCAGGATCCCGACGTGATCCTGATCGGCGAGATGCGTGACTCGGAAACTATCGATACCGCGATGAAGGCCGCCGAGACGGGCCACCTCCTCGTCTCCACGCTGCATACGCCTGACGCCGTCACGACGGTGAGCCGGGTCGTCTCGATGTTCCCGCCGGAGGAGCAGGCGATCGCGCGCGTGCGTCTGTCGGAAGCGCTGCATGCGGTCGTGTCGCAGCGGCTGCTGCCGCGGGCCGACGGGCACGGTCGCGCGGCGGCGCTTGAAGTCATGATTTGTACCGACATTGCTCGGGACATGATCAAAGACCAGACGCGGACCTCCGAGCTGCCTGACTACATCGGGGATTCGCGCGAGAAGTACGGCATGCAGACGTTCGATCAGCATCTCATGGACCTGGTGGCCAACGACATCGTGACGCCCGAGACCGCGCTTGCCGCTTCGTCCAATTCCTCCGAATTCCAGCGCCAGGTGAAGAACCTGCGCCGGCGCTCGCGTGTCGCACCGGCGCCGGCTGCCGCGTCGGCTGGCCCCGCATCCGACAAGCCCGCGAGCTTGACCGACGACTTGTCGAGCATGCTGCCGCAATGAGCGACAAGATCCCACCAGCCGGAATCTTTCCGCCGCTTACAACGCCGTTCGACCCGACGACCGGCAACATCGCCCCCGTGCAGTTCCGGGAAACCATCGAGCGGCTGGTCGCCCAGGGCGTCGATGGAGTGGTCGTATCCGGCTCCACGGGCGAGGCGCCGCTGCTCGATCCGGATGAACAGCGACACCTCGTGGGCCTCGCGCGCGAGACGATAACGGACGGGAAGTGGATAATCGCGGGCACCGGCGCTGAATCGACGCGTCAGACGATCGCGCTGTCACAGGCGGCGGGCGCCGCGGGTGCCAACGCCGTCCTGGTCCGCGCGCCATCCTATTTCTCGGCAGCCATGACTCCCGAGACGCTCGCGCTGCATTTCCGCGCTGTCGCGGACGCGAGTCCCGTCCCGGTGCTGATCTACAACATTCCCAAGTACACTCACCTGTCCCTCGCGCCCGCATTGCTGCAGCAGCTCACGACCCATGAGCGGATCATCGGCGTGAAAGATTCTTCCGGCGATCCAAAGAACCTGGCGGCATACCGTGCCGCGGTCCCGCAGTGGTCGGTCCTCGTCGGGTCGGCTTCGCTGCTGCTCACCGCACTGGAGCTTGGCTGCCAGGGCGGCGTCGTCGGCGTCGCGTGCTACGCACCAAGTCTCTGCGTGCAGCTGGTGCGGGAGTTCGAGCGGGGCCATCGCGCCGCCGCCGGTGCGCTGCAGGAGCGGATCACGCCGCTCGACAAGGAAATCGTCGGCAAGCTCGGGCCGGCGGGCGTGAAGGCCGCGATGGACGCCGTGGGGTTGTACGGTGGGCCGGTGCGGGCGCCGCTTGCGCCGATCTCGCCCGCCGACCGCGAGCGCGTGAGCGCGCTCGTGCGCGGTGACTGACTACACACTGCTGTTCCGCGAGCTCGCCGTTCCGCGGCTCGTGGGGACGCCCAACCATCAGAAAGTTCGTGAGATCTTGAAGCGCGAGCTCGCGGCGCGCGGCTTCGCCGTCGCGGACCACGCGTTTTCGGGACGGCCAGCCCGGGTGCTCTTGGGAGTCCCGCGCACAATATCAGGGGTCAACCTGATAGCCCGGCCCATCCGCCCATCGGCCCATCCGCCCGTCTGGCTTGTCGCTCATTACGACTCCAAAGGCCAGCCGATCTCGATGGCGATTCGGTTGCTCGGCTTTACCGCGCTGCTGCTTGGTCTGATCACACTGTTCTTCGCGAAGCTGCCGGCGATCGTGCTCCTCGCCGTCGCCGTCGTCATCGTGTCTCAGAACCGCGTGAATGACGACTCGCCCGGGGCGGTGGACAATGCCACCGCCCTCGTGGCCGTATTCATGGCGCTCGATCAGCTCGGATCCGCCGCCGCGGTCGGCGTGATTTTTCCCGATGCGGAAGAGTTCGGGCTCGTAGGCGCGCGCGCGTTAGCGGCAGAGCGCGCGGAGCTGCTTGACGGCGCGGCGGTGATCAATCTCGATGGGCTGGACGACGTCGGCCGGCCCACCGCGTTTCTGCATCGGCCCGGTCGCATCGGACGCGCGGTGGCGGAGGCGCTCGCTGCGCGCCGCTGGCGCTGGTTGCCCGTCGTGGTGGATGGCATCGCCCTGGCACGCGTCAGCGGTGAGTGCGTCTCGATAATGAAGGGCAACGCCCGCACGATGCGGATAATTCATCGTCCCGAGGACACTGCCGTCCGCGTTCGTCTCGATGGGGCCGCCATTGTCGCCGCAGGGCTGGCGCGCGTACTGCGAGTCCAATAGCTTCCCGCAGAGGATAGTGCAGTGCACGGGCCCCCACCGGGGCCCTTTTTGTTGCCAGCGAGGACATCTCGAGTGTTTGGACCCAAGATCCAGTGTGTGGTAGTGGTCGGCGCCCAATGGGGTGACGAAGGCAAGGGCAAGATCGTCGACGTCCTGGCCGAGCGTGCCGATCTCGTGGTGCGCTATCAGGGCGGCGCCAATGCCGGGCACACCGTGGACACGGGTGAGGGTAAGTCGTTCGTCCTCCATCAGATCCCATCCGGGATTCTTCAGGGCGCCGTGTGCGTCGTCGGCAACGGCGTCGTGCTCGATCCGGAGCAGATGTTCGCCGAGCTGGATGCGCTGGAGGGCAGAGGCGTGCGCACCGAGCACAAGCTGCACGTCTCCGAGCGGGCGCATCTCACGCTGCCGTATCACAAGCTGCTGGACCGTGCCCGTGAGAAGCAGGAGAAGATCGGAACGACGGGGCGGGGGATCGGGCCGACATACGAGGACAAGTACGGGCGGCGCGGGATCCGCGTCGGCGACCTCCGTAATCTTGCCCGTGCGCAGGAGCTGGTGCGCGTGCGCGTTGACGCGGCGAATCAGATGCTGGCACTGCTCGGAGACCGGGGAGCCGGGAGCGGGGAGCGGGCGAGCCCGGAAGAGCACGTCGAACTGCTCGCCCGTTTGGCCCCCCGGCTCTTACCCCTGGCGGTGGACTCGGGCCGAGTGGTCTGGGACGCATTGGCGCGCGGCGAGTCGGTGCTGCTCGAAGGAGCCCAGGGAGCGCTGCTCGATGTCGATCACGGCACGTATCCCTACGTCACGTCATCCAACACGACGGCGGGTGGCGCCGCGGTCGGCGTGGGCATCGGTCCAACGGCGATCGATGCGGTCCTCGGCGTCGTGAAGGCGTACACGACCCGCGTCGGCAATGGACCGCTGCCGACCGAAGCGGAGCCGGTCGTGGCGGAGCGGATTCGCGAGTTGGGAGGAGAATTCGGCGCGACGACGGGAAGGCCGCGTCGGTGTGGATGGTTTGATGCCGTAGTAGTCCGGTACGCCGTGCGGGTGAACGGACTGACGGGGCTCGCGGTAACGAAACTGGACGTACTCGACACGTTCGCGGAAATACCGGTCGGCGTTGGATACAGGCTTGACGGCGAGACGATTGATAGCATGCCGGCCGATGTGGAGACGATTGGGAGAGTCGAGCCGATCTATGAGATGGTACCCGGCTGGCAAAAGAAACTGGTGGATGTGCGACGGCTGGCGGATTTGCCCCCGGCGGCGAGAGCGTATGTGGATCGGCTTCAAGACCTAGCCGGCGCTCCGGTTCGATACGTCAGTGTCGGCACGCGGCGCGATCAGATTATAGAAGTCTGAAAACAGAGCACCCCGTCGATAGAAGACGCTAAGGCGCCAAGACGCCTGAGTGGTGAACCGTCGTTAGCGGTCAGAAAAAGCTCCTGCCTGCGGTGTTTCGGTTATCGCCCCGCCACGTCGCATCGGTATCCTCGGACATGCTCTTTCGGGACCTGAAGGCTTACCAACACGCGCTGCGCGTTGCTGCGCTATCGCGTCCACTCATCAAGCGACTGCCAGCGTCCGAGCATGATCTCGCGGACCAATGGCGGCGTGCCTCGAATAGCATTGCCCTAAATCTTGCCGAAGGCATCACGCGGAAGGGCTCGAAGGAGTTCCGACGGTTCACTGACATGGCTCGCGGATCGCTGCATGAAGTGGAAGCGATCATCGATCTTGCTCAACACCTCGGGCTCCTTCAGCCGATGGACTTGGAGGAACTGATAGCCGCGCGCGACGAATGCGCGCGAACAGTTTATGGTCTCCTTTCGAAAGCTTTCGACAGCAGCGACTGCGAGCTGATCGCTGTCGACCGCTCAGGCGTCTTAGCGTCTTGGCGTCTTCTATCGACGTATTTCTGTGCCGTGTTTTGCAGTATTCAGTGCAGAATACAGTACAGTAATTTTACTAGGTCGTCTGACTGGCAGTTGCTGTGACAGGGGTTACAACAGGGCATTGTTTTTGCTTTCGAAATAGACGGAACTCTCGAAAAGGGCAAACCGCCGGCGACGGCGGGGCGCAAAGCAAGGGGTCTCAGCAATGAGATTGCCCGGCTGCCAGAGTGAATGGAGCGCCCGCCCGATTTGCGAGAAGGAGTTCGCTTAGCTCACATCGGGTTCTAGGGCGCACGGTGTGCGGCTGGCGATCACCCCCTGGGGAAACTCAGGGGGTTTCTCGTTTCCACGAGCGTTGCTCATCTTGGCGTCTTGGCGTCTTGGCGTCTGTTATTGTTGTTTCCCATGCCTCCCGTCATCCTCGTCGCTCCCGCCGCCTTCAAGGGCACACTGGGCCCATGGCAAGTCGCCGAAGCGATCGCGATCGGCGTGCGGCGCGCGGTGCCTGATGCGCTGGTGCTCGAATGCCCGGTCGCCGACGGTGGCAACGGTCTGCTCGATGTGGTACTGCCGGCCGGCGCGCTGCGCGAGCGGCTACCGGTGACCGGCCCGATCGGCGAGTCGGTCTCGGCGGAATTGGGCTGGATCGACGCAGAGACCGCGATCATCGAGAGCGCGTCGGCGTGCGGGCTCGCACTCGTCGAGCCGGAAGACCGCGATCCGATGCGAACCACGACGCGTGGCGTGGGCGAGCTGATCTGGACCGCGGCCGACCGCGGTGCCAGGACGATCGTCGTCGGCCTCGGCGGCACCGCGACGGTCGACGGCGGAACAGGCGCCGCGCGCGGCTTCGGTTGGACATTCGAGAATGCGGCAGGCGAGCAGCTCCCCGATGGCGGCGGCTCGCTGCTCGATCTCGCATCCTTCAGGTCGGGCTGGGGTCTCGGCGCCCGTGTCGTCGCACTCGCGGACGTGGCCACGCCATTGCTTGGTCCCGACGGTGCCGCCCCGGTCTTCGGGCCGCAGAAGGGGGCTCGCCCTGAGGAGATCCCGCTGCTCGCGGCGGGCCTCACGCGCCTCGCCGAGCTGTGGACCCAGGCGGGCCGGCCCGGGCTCGGCACGCAGTCGATGGGTGGCGCCGCCGGCGGCCTCGGCGCGGGACTCGCATTTTTCGCGAAAGCAGAGCTGACGCGGGGAGCGGACTGGGTGCTGGAGCGCGCCGGGTTCGACGCGGCACTGGCCAAGGCCGATCTCGTCATCACCGCCGAAGGGGTTTTCGACAAGACGTCGCTCGTTGGAAAGGCGCCGGGAGAAGTGGTGCGGCGGGCCCAGGTCGCCAGGAAGAAGGTTGCCGTCGTCGCCGGCCGGGTCGAAGGGCTGATCGGCGTCCACGCCGTCGGGGGTGATGACGATGGGCGCTTCCTGGACGCCCCGGCGCTTGCCCAAATGGCCGAGCAGGTCGCGCGTGAGGCGCTGCGTTTGTAACTTCCGGCTCCTTATGCCCCCCCGCCCCCCCGCAACTGCAGACAAAACGATGGAGAAGCTCGTGTCGCTGGCAAAGCGGCGCGGCTTCGTATTTCAGTCCTCCGAGATCTATGGCGGCCTCGGTTCCGTGTGGGACTACGGACCGCTCGGCGTCGAGCTCAAGAAGAACATCAAGGAGCGCTGGTGGCGGTCGATGGTGCATGAACGCCACGACATCGAGGGCCTCGACGCCGCCATCCTGATGCATCCCAAGGTCTGGGAGGCATCGGGGCATGTGTCCGGGTTCACCGATCCGCTGGTGGATTGCAAGCAGTGCAAGAACCGCTTCCGTGCCGACGATCCCAAGATCAAGGGCACGCCCGGCCAGCCAGACGCCCAGTGCCCCGTGTGCGGCAGCAAAGGCACCCTCACCGCGCCGCGCCAGTTCAACCTGATGTTCAAGACGTTCATGGGGCCGGTCGAGGATCAGGCCGCCGTGACGTACCTGCGGCCCGAGACGGCGCAGGGGATCTACGTCAATTACCTGAATGTGCTGCAGTCCTCCCGGCAGAAGATTCCCTTCGGGATCGCGCAGGTCGGGAAGGCGTTTCGCAACGAGATCACGCCCGGCAACTTCATTTTCCGCACGCGCGAGTTCGAGCAGATGGAAATGCAGTTCTTCGTGAAGCCCGGCAGTGAGACCGAGTGGTTCGAGTTGTGGCGCGCGGAGCGGATGAATTGGGTCAAGGGGCTCGGGATTCGGGACGAGAAACTACGTTGGCATCAGCACGGCAAGGATGAGCTCGCGCATTACGCCAAGGACGCATACGACATCCAGTATGAATTCCCGTTCGGGTGGCAGGAGTTCGAGGGAATTCACAACCGGACCGACTTCGATCTGTCGAACCACCAGAAGCATGCGGGGAAGAAGCTCGACTACCTCGATCCGAAGACCAACGAGCGGTTCATTCCCTACGTGGTCGAGACCTCGGCTGGGGCCGACCGCACGACTTTGGTGGTGCTGTGCGACGCGTATAGAGAGGAAGAAGTCCGCGGCGAGGAGGCGGCCGAGGGTGGCGAGCAGCGTGTGGTGCTGAAGCTCAAGCCCTCCCTGGCACCGCTCAAAGCGGCCGTGTTCCCGCTCGTGAACAAGGACGGCATGCCGGAGCTGGCCCATCGCATTCATGACGACCTTCGCCGCCACTTCAACGTCTTCTACGACGACGGCGGATCGATCGGCCGCCGGTACCGCCGCCAGGATGAAGCGGGCACTCCCTACGGGATCACGATCGACGGGCAGTCGACGCAGGATCAAACGGTGACCGTGCGCGATCGCGATACGCTCAAGCAGGACCGCGTCGCCGCGGGGAAGCTCGTCGAGTACCTCACGCAGAAGCTGGCGGGGTGACCTTCGAGGACTTTCAGGTTCTCGTCCGCCGCCTGCAACACGACATCCCTGCGCAGTTCGAGAGCGGCGTCGCCGAGATCGACGTCAGTCCCAAAACGGTTCCCGATCCCGTGCACCGCGGCGTGTACACACTCGGCGAGTGTATTCCGCTCACGTGGACGGGCGACGGCACCGACTTGCACTCTCGCATCGTGCTGTTTTACGGCTCGTTCCGGGCGCTCGCCCGCCGACGCTCCGATTTCGATTGGCGCGCCGAAGCATGGGACACGCTGACCCACGAGCTGCGTCATCATATCGAGTTCCGCGCTCATGTCGATGCGTTGGAGGCGTATGACTGGGCAGCGGAGCAGAACTTCGCGCGACACGAAGGAAAGACGTTCGATCCGGTGTTCTATCGGTCGGGCGAACGGATCGCGGAGGGAGTCTTCAAAGTCGATGACGATGTGTTTCTCGAAGGGAGCGGCGATTTTTCCTGGCATGGCAAGCGGTATCGCACGCCGGTGGCCGGCGTGAAGCCCCCCGCGTTTCTCACACTGCACGGTCTCTCCGACGCGCCGCATGGCGACGCCGTGCTGGTGTTCCGCAAACGCGCGTCGCTGCGCGATCTGTGGCGGCGGCCCCCCGTTACGCAAACGACGGTAGCGGTCCAGCCGATCGATGGCTAAACGTGTGCTCGTGGAATGCCGCGACCTGTTCTTTCGCGGCAAGCTGCAGGAAGTCGTTCGGAATGGCGGGGGCGAGCCCGTTCGTGAAGAGCCGTTCGAGCTGGCCGTGATCGAGCTGGGCCGAGCCGGCGGATCCGCCCGCATCATCGACCTCGTGGCGCGCGGCATTCCCGTGCTGGCGTTCGGCTCGCATGTGGACGCCGCGGGGCTACGCGCCGCGCGGGGCCTGGGCGCTAGCGCAGTGCCGAACTCCGAAGTCGAAAGCGCCCTGCGCGCGCTGCTATAGATTCCCGGCGTGCCACGAGATCGTAAACGCGTCGATGTGCTGATCCTCGGCGCCGGTGCCGCCGGACTTGCGGCGGCCCGAGATCTTTCACACGCCGGTCTGCGCGTCACCGTCATCGAGGCGCGGCCGCGCGTCGGCGGTCGGATTCTCACGCTGCACGATCCGCGCTCCCCCGTTCCGCTCGAGCTCGGCGCCGAGTTCATTCACGGCGAAGGAGCCGAAACGCTTCCCCTCGCGCAGGCGGCCGGGCTCGCGGTGCTGGAGCTCCCCGGCACGCACGAGACCGCCACGGCCGGCCGGTTCAAGCCGATGGGTGATTTTTGGGAGCTCGTCGATCGCATGAATCATGATCTCGCCCGTCGGCTCGCCGGCCGGGGCAAGGATTTCCCGGTGAGCGAGTATCTCGACTCGTCACGGGTCCCGGCGGCACGTCGTGCGATGCTGCGCGACTTCGTGCAAGGGTTTTACGCCGCGCACCCCGACCGCTTGAGTGCGCAGTCGCTCGCCGTCGAAGCCGACGGGGGCGGGGATGAGGAAGACGAGGTCGGTGGCCATCAGTTCCGGATCGCGAACGGCGGCGACGCCCTGATGAAATGGCTGCGAGATGGGTTGGATCCCGACCGCACCGAAGTGCGGCTCAGCACCGTCGTGGAATCGGTGCAGTGGAAACGCGGGTCCGTCAGCGTCTCGTGTCGCGGCGGCGACCGTGGCCTCTTGCCGACGTTGACGGCCCGTACCGCGCTGATCACGCTGCCGCTCGGCGTCCTGAAGGCGGGAGTGGTGCGGTTCGATCCAGCGCTCCCCGCCAAACAGCGCGCGCTGGCGGGGCTCGAGATGGGGCAGGTATTCAAGATCGTGTTGCGCTTCCGGGAAGCCTTCTGGGAGAAACCGGCATTCCTGAACGAGCGGCGCGCGAAGTCCGTCTCGAACGTCCGGGGGGAGGGGCTGAGCTTTCTGCACGCCCCCGGCGCCGAGGTGCCGGTGTGGTGGACCTCGCTGCCGGTGCGCTCGCCGGTGCTCGTCGGCTATGTAGGCGCCGTGACCGCCGAGCAGCTGCTCACGGAGGAGCCGCCGTCGCGGCTGGAGCGCAGTCTGGTGGCGCTCTCCGACGTGTTTGCCGTCCCGCGCCGCGAGCTCGAGGAGCTGCTCGACGCGTCGGCCAGTCACGACTGGCGCGCCGATCCGTTCGCGCGCGGCGCGTACAGCTACATCGGCGTCGGTGGCAACGGCGCCCCCCGCGCCCTCGCCCGCCCGGTCGAAGGGACGCTGTTCTTCGCCGGCGAAGCGACGAACGGTGCGGAAATCGGGACGGTGGCGGGGGCGCTGTCGAGCGGACGGCGCGCCGCCCGGGAGGTGCTGCGCGTGCTAGAATAGTTCGACTCGTCCAGAGGATCACCATGCCGGTAGTCGCCAAGACCGTCGTTCTGCTCGTCTTCTCCAACATTTTCATGACCTTCGCCTGGTACGCACACCTGCGACACCTGAGCCAGCGGCCCTGGATCGTCGCGGCACTCGTGAGCTGGGGGATCGCGTTGTTCGAGTATCTGCTCCAGGTGCCGGCGAACCGCATCGGTCATGCGCAGCTACAGCTCGGCCAGCTCAAGATTCTGCAGGAAGTCATCACGCTGAGCGTGTTCGTGCCGTTTGCGGCCCTCTATATGAAAGAACCGGTGCGGCTCAACTATCTATGGGCCGCGCTCTGCATGTGCGGGGCCGTGTTCTTTGTGTTCCGACGCTAATGGATCGAGATCGAGAGCTGCTCCGCCATTTTCTCGCCGCCCTCGCCTATCGCACGCAGAAAGCGCTGCGCGGCGCGCCGGAGCACTATCCCACCTTCAGCGCCGGCAACCGCGTCCGCACGCCGGTGGAATTGCTGCGCCACATGTCGTCACTGATGGGCTACGTGCGGACCCTCTTTCAGGGTGGAGCATATCCGGTGAAGCCCGACCCCCTTCCCGCATTCAACGACGAAGTGGCGCGCTTCCACGATCTGGTCGGCGCGGTGGGCGAGCTGCTCGCCAGCGGCGCGCCATGCTCGATCTCCACAGAACAGCTGTTGCAGGGGCCTTTCGCCGATACCATGACGCACGTGGGCCAGCTGGCGATGCTGCGCCGTCTCGCGGATTCCCCCGTGGCTCCCGAGAACTTCATCGACGCCGATATCCGAGCCGATCGATTGCACGCCGATCAGCCGCCGCCGGCGCGTCCCGACAAGCATTGGCCGGAGAAGCCGGAATGACCTTCCAGCTGACGCCTTGACAGTCGCATCGGAGTCTCAGATCGCTTCACACCCGCAGTCGTTGTCCCAGACGGCTCTCACACCGCAGGCGTTGCCGGCCGCGATCGTTGCCTCTTCCGATGACGCAATCATTAGTAAGACGCGCAAGGCATTATTACGTCCTGGAACGAGGGTGCGGAGCGGTTGTTCGGCTACACCGCCAAGGAGGCCATCGGCCAGCCGATCACGATGCTCATCCCCCCCGATCGGACGAACGAAGCGGAGATGATCCTCTCACGGTTGCGGCGGGGCGAGCGGGTCGACCAGTTCGAGACGGTCCGCCGGGCCAGCCGAGTCGGGGTTCAATCATCATCTCACCAAGCCGGTCGAGGTCAACGTGCTGCAGCGGATTCTTGCCGACGTGGACTCGTGACTGCCGAAACGCAACACGCTATCTTTTTCCAATGCGCCTCAGCGTCGCACTCGCCGTCGTGGCCGGCCTCGCCGCGTCGTCTCCCCCGTCCGGCTACCGGATTCTGGTCGCCAGCGAATCGGGCGACATCGTCACACAGCTGACCTGGGACGGGTCGGCACTGGCGGTGGCGAAGGTCGTTCCCGTCGGCATCATGCCCGCCGATATCGATGGTCCGCACAACGTTGCGGTCGCCCCCGACGGCTCCGCGTGGTACGTGACGATCGCCCACGGCACGCCCTACGGATCGTTATGGAAGATGAGCGCCGGGAGCGACACGCTGCTCGGGCGGGCGCAGGTGGAGATGTTCCCGACGACCATCGGCCTGACGCCCGACGGCGCGCTGGCGTTCGTGGCCAATTCCGATTTTCACGGCGATCACCCGCGCGTCAACGTCGTGACCATCGTGCAGACCGCATCGATGACCCCCCTCACGAATCTGCCGGCCTGCGACATGCCGCACGGCGTGAAGGCGAACCACGCAGGCACGCTCGTATATGTGTCATGCATGAATTCGGACGAAATTCTGGAGATCGATCGGCAGAGCTTGAGGATCCGGCGCCGGCATAAGACTGGCGATGGGATGTCGCCCACCTCGATGCCTATGCATGCGACCTCGTCAGGTCCGCCGCAACACGACTGCATGCCCACGTTCGTCTCGGTCTCTCCGGACGACCGCCGGTTGTACGTCGCGTGCAATCACGGCAACTCGTTGCAGGTGCTCGATGCCGGATCGCTCGAGCTCGTCAAGGAGATCCCGGCCGGGGCGGGCGCCTACAATGTCGAGCCGTCGGCCGACGGCCGGTGGATCATCGTCACGAACAAGAAGGCGCAGAGCGTGTCGCTCGTGGACGCCCAGACGCTGACAGAAGTCTCCAAGATCCCGACCACGAAGCCGCTGCCGCACGGTGTGGCGTACTCGCCCGACGGCCGCTGGGCATTCATCTCGCAGGAGAGCGTCGGGATCGATCCGGGCGCGGTGGACGTCATCGATCTCACGACTCGGGCCCGCGTGGCCAGCATCCCTGTCCCCCGGCAACCGACCGGCATCACGATTCTGCGGACTCCATGATCCACACGACGACCGTCTCGCTGTCGCCCGCCGAGGTGGTCGCGCGCGCGCAGCAGTTCTTCGCCGAGCGTGTCCCCAACTCGGCGGCATTCCTGGAGAAGGCGGGACCGAACTTCGTGACCCTGCGCGGGCAGGGCGGCGAAGAGGTGGTGATCGGCGCCTGGGAAGACAAGGACCACGCCGTCACGCGTGTCCGCGCCTCGACGCTGTTCTTCGACCAGGCGCTGGACCGTTTCTTCTCCACGCTCCCGCTCGCGTCGCCCGTAGAGGTCGCTTGACGGCGGGGCCCGGCGTTGGCGAGCGCTACGCCGTACGGGTGATGGTGACGACCGCATGGGAACAGGTCCCGCTCCAGGTCGATGCCAACACCACCGTCGCCCAGCTGAAACACGAGGCGCTGCGCGCCGCGCTGAAGACGACGGCCGGCGAAGAGGCGTACGTCGTGAAGTTCCGCGGCGCGCCCATCCTCGACGAGTCGATCACCCTGGGCGCCTTGGGCGCGGTTCCCAACGCTCCCTTCATCGTGCTGCCCGGCCGGCGGCAACCGGTGCGATGAGTACGTACGCGTTCACCCGGGCCGTCACGATTTTCGCGGTCGGCTTTCTGCTGCTCAACGCCGTGCTGTTGGTGATGATCGACCAGATCGTCTGGGCCGCCGTGTTTGCCGGTGTCGCGCTGCTTGCCGTCGTCGGGTGGTTCTGGTTCCGGCGCGCCATGGCGGAGCTGGTGGATGCGCGAAAGGAAATGAAACGCGAAGTCGAAGCGCTGCGCGATCTGCTGCACACTCACCGCAAAGAATAGGTGTCCGTCACGGTCGTCTGGAATCCGGCCTGCCGGCATCACTACGCCGGTGCCGGACATCCCGAACGGCCCCAACGATTCGAAGCGGTGCTCGAAGCGCTCCGCCGGCCGGAGGTCGCGCCGCCCATCTCGTGGAGCGAGGCGCCGCCCGCGACTCGCGCGGCCATGGAACGGGTGCATTCCCCGGAATACCTCGACCTGCTCGATGCGATGGCCGCGCGCGGCGGCGGCTCGCTCGATGCCGACACGTTTCTCGGCCCGCGGAGCCTCGAGAGCGTGCTGGCGTCGGGAGGTGTCGCGCTCGCGGCCGTCGCACAGGGCCTGCAGACTGGCCGGGCCTTCGGCATCACGCGTCCCCCCGGACACCACGCGCTCGCCGCTCGCGCGATGGGATTCTGCTTTCTCAATAACGTGGTGCTCGCCGCCCGGCACGCGCAGGCGCTGGGGTGCGCGCGCGTCCTGATCGTGGATTGGGACGTGCATCACGGCAACGGCACACAGGCGCTGGTCGAGCACGACCCGTCCATCCGTTTCGTCTCCATGCACCAGTATCCGTGGTATCCGGGAACCGGGGCCGCGGACGAGCGCGGCGTCGGGAACGTGTTCAATGTCCCGCGGCCGGGCGGGCTGCCACGCGCCGTCTACGTGCGCGACTTCCTCGCCGGTGTCGACGCGGCGCTGGCGCAATGGAGTCCGGACATCCTCCTCGTCTCCGCCGGCTTCGACTCGCTCGCGGGCGATCCGCTCGGCGAGTTCACGCTCGAGCCCGACGACATCGTCCAGTGGACCGAGGCGCTGCGCGAACGGATGGGCACGCGGCCCGTCGTCGGGGTGCTGGAGGGCGGCTATCGACTCGATCTGCTCGCGGCCGGTGTCGTGGCATTCGTGCGGGCGCTATCTTGAGGACGTGACCGCTTCCACGGTACCGGCGCAGCAGCCGCAGGCATCGAAGAACTGGCCGGCCAGCATCTACCGGCGGCCTGATGGCACGCTCGAGCAGGACATCTCACCCACCCGCATTCGCGAAATCCTGCAGGCGGGCGCAGGCGAGCTGTGGGTGGACATCGACAGCACGAGCATGCATCAGCACGCGCTGCTCGAAAAAGTCTTCGGGTTCCACCCGTTGTCCATCGAAGACACGCTGTCGCCGGGGACCCGCGTCAAATTCGAAGAATACGACCGCTACGTCTTCGTGGTCATGGCGGTCATTCGCTTCGACGAGGGAACGCCCGAGCCGTGGGACCTGGCCACCTCGAACATGTATTTCTTCCTCGGCAAGAATTTTCTCGTCACCGTGCACGCGCTGCCCTCCAAGAGCTGCAGCACGGTGCGCGAGCGGCTCATGCGCAATCCGGAGCTCATGGCACGCGGCGCCGAGATGATGATGCACAACATCATCGACCAGTCGGTCGATGCGTATTTCCCGCTGGTCGAAGAGCTGAATGGGCTGGTCGACGGTCTGGAAGTGCGGCTGTTCGAGCAGTTCGACGAGAAGCTGATTCACGAGATCTTCAAGGCGAAGCGCGCGGCCTTCTCGCTGCGGCGCCACATCGGGCCGATGCGCGAGGTGCTCAACATCCTCACCAACCGCCCCTGCGGCTACATTCGCCCCGAGACCCAGCTCTATTACCGCGACGTCTACGACCACACGATCCGCATCACCGAATCGGTGGACACGGTCCGCGACCTGCTCGCCGGCGTGCTGGAAACGTACCTGTCGCAGACGTCGAACCGGATGAACCGTGTCATGAAGCAGTTGTCGATCGTCGCGACGATCGCGCTCCCGCTCGTCGTCGTGGGCGGCATCTTCGGCATGAACTTCAGCCAGATGCCGTGGACGCATCACCCCTACGGCTTTTACGCCGCGCTGATCACGATGGCGGCCGTCTCCGGCGTCATCCTCTGGTGGCTCAAGAAGAATCGCTGGCTGTGAAGCTGCACGTCGAGCAGTGCTCCATCACGACCCGCCACCCCTTCGTCATCGCCCGTGGCTCGACCAACGGGTACAAGCGCGCCTGGGTCCGGCTCGTCGATGAGGACGGGCAAGAGGGATGGGGCGAAGCCGATCCATCCTCGTTCTATGGCGAGACACTCGACACGGTGCTCGCCGGCTTCGAGCGGCTCAGCGCGCACATGCCGCGCGATCCGTTCGACCTGGAAGCCGCGGAGGATCGCTGGGAGCACGCGCTGCCGAAGAACTGGGCGGCCCGCGCGGCGCTCTCGGCGGCGTTGCATGACCTCGTTGGGAAGAAGCTGCGGCTGCCGTTGTGGAAGCTGTGGGGACTCGATCCCAAGCGTGCTCCCCTGTCCTCCTTCACGATCGGGCTCGATTCGGCGGACAAGATGCGGGCCAAAGTGCGTGAAGCCGAGGACTATCCCATTCTGAAAGTGAAGCTCGGTACCGACCGCGACGAAGAGATTCTCCGTATCGTACGCGAGACGACCCGGAAGCCCCTGCGCGTGGATGCCAACGCGGGCTGGACCGTGGCACGGGCCAAGCAGATGATCCCGGTCTTGAAGGAGCACGGCGTCGAGTTTCTGGAGCAGCCGCTCGCGCCTGACGATCTGGACGGCCTGCTCGAGGTGCGGCGCGTGGCATCCAAGCACAACCTGCCCGTCGTCGTAGACGAAAGCTGCCTCGTCGCCACCGACATTCCGCGGCTCGCGGGTCGCGTGGACGGGATCAACATCAAGCTCGCCAAGTGCGGATCGCTGCGGGAAGCGCTGCGCATGATCGCGACCGCCCGCGCCCACGGCATGCTCGTCATGGTGGGCTGCATGATCGAGACTTCGCTCGGCATCACCGCGGCCGCCCATTTCACGCCGCTCGTCGATGCCGCCGATCTGGACGGCGCGGCGCTCACGGTGGACGATCCGTTCACGGGCGCGACCATCGAGCGAGGCCAGATTCGGCTGCCGACCGAGCCGGGGCTTGGTGTGCGGCGGCGATGAGCTATGCCGCAGTCGTCCTCCCCGTTCCGGTAAGCCGCTCCTACATCTACGAAGTCCCCGACCTGCTGGCGGCCCGCGTCGCGCTCGGTGCGCGGGTCGTCGTGCCGCTCCGGCGCCGCAGCGTGGTCGGCATCGTGACCGACGTCGTCAGCGATCCTCCTTCCCCCGGCATCGACATCAAGGCAATTATCGCGGCCCCGGACGATGAGCCGGCGATCTCGGCGCCGCTGCTCGAGCTGGGGCGTTGGATGTCGGACTACTACGGCGCGCCGCTCGGGCTCGCGCTGCGGGCCATTCTGCCGGGACCGCTGTGGAGCGTGGCTCGACCGAAAGGCCCGGCACCGGCCGCGGAGCGGGTACTCGTGCTCACCCGCAACGGCATGGACTCGCTGCTCGAGCGGGAGCGGCGGTTCAAGCGCTCGCCCAAGCGGCGAGCGGTCTACGAGACCGTGGAGGCCCTCGGGGGGAGCGCACCGGTATCGCACCTCGTTGGGCAATTGCGGTTGTCCCGGAATTCCATCGACGGGTTGGTGCAGCAAGGTCTCGCACGCATCGAGCAGGTGCCGGAGATGCGCGATCCCTTCGCGGGCCTTTCGACACCTCCACCACCTTCACTCACGGAGGACCAGCGAGCGGTCTTGCGCGGGATCGCGGGCACCCCCGTCGACCAACCTGTCCTGCTGCACGGCGTCACCGGGTCGGGAAAGACGCTCGTCTATCTCGAAGTGCTGCGCGGCGTGGTCGCGTCGGGGCGCGGGGCGATCCTGCTGGTGCCGGAAATCGCCTTGACGCCGCAGACGGTCGCCCGGGTGCGCGGCGTCTTTGGAGACCGTGTGGCCGTGCTCCACTCGGGGTTGTCCGATGGCGAGCGCGCCGACGCGTGGCGCGCCTTGCGCCGGGGCGAGCGGCTCGTGGCGGTCGGCCCCCGGTCCGCCGTGTTCGCGCCGGTGCAGCGGCTGGGCGCGATCGTGGTGGACGAGGAGCACGAGCCCAGCTACAAGCAGGGGTCGGCGCCGCGCTACCACGCCCGCGATGCGGCGGCGATGCGCGCGCAGCTCGAAGGCGCTCGCCTCATTCTCGGAAGCGCGACACCATCGCTGGAGACGCTCACTGACGAACGGATTGTCACCGTCGCGCTACCGGATCGCGTGGGGGCGCGCCCGCTGCCGCCCGTGGAGATCGTGGATCTGCGAAGCGCGCCGCGGATCGCGCCGTCGGAGACTGCCGCCCCGCCAGGAGTGATTCCGTGGAGCGAGTCGCTCGATGCCGCCATCTCCGGTGCTTTGGAGCGCGGCGAACAGGTCATCCTGCTGCTCAATCGCCGCGGCTTCGCGACGTTCGTCCAGTGTCCCGCGTGCGGCAACGTGCCAGGGTGCCCGCAATGCGCTATCGCGCTGACGGTACACCACACGCCGGCCAGCATGCGGTGCCACTACTGTGGGCACGAGGAGCCGATCCCCGAGATCTGCGGGATCTGTGGCAACCCGACGCAGCGCCTGCGCGGGCTCGGTACGCAGCAGCTGGAGCATTTCGTGGGGTTGCGCTATCCCCGCGCCCGCATCGCGCGGATGGACCTCGATACCACGACGAGCAAATGGGCCCACCACCACATCCTGGAGCGCGTTGCGCGCGGCGAGGTCGATATCCTGCTGGGCACGCAGATGATCGCGAAGGGCCTGGACTTTCCCAACGTCACCGTCGTCGGCGTCGTGGACGCCGATACGGGCCTGCATTTCCCCGATTTCCGGGCCGGCGAGCGCACATTCCAGCTTGTGGCGCAGGTGGCGGGCAGGGCGGGGCGGGGGGCGCGCGGCGGCCGGGTGATCGTGCAGACGCGCGCGCCCGATCACCACGCGATTCGAGCCGCGGCGGCGCACTCCGTCTCGCAGTTTGCGGCTGTCGAGCTGCCCCTGCGAACACCTCCACATCCTCCATATCCTCCACTAACGGGTTTGGTTCGCTTTGTAATCGCCACCGCCGACCACGCCCAGACCGCCGAGCTGGCCGAGCGCGTGGCGGCTTGGCTTCGACGCGCTTCGACGGAGCACCTTGACGGTGCGCTCACGGTGCTCGGCCCTGCGCCCTGCCCGCTGATGCGCCTCAAGGGGAAGTGGCGCTGGCACGTGTTGGCGAAGTCCGCCGAGCCGCGCGTCCTCGGCCGCGTGGTGCGCGCGTGGCGGGCGAAGGCGCATCGCGCGGTGTCAGTCGATCGTGATCCCGTTTCACTCTTGTGAAAGCTGTTTCACTTCGGGTATTTTGACCCCCCTGTGAATCGTCCTCGGTTTCAGTACCGACCACCCAACTTTGCCGCGCCCCCGTTATCGGGCGCGCCCGACGCGCGATTCACACCCGCACCGGCCGACGGGGTTCTTCCCGACGGTTTTTTTTCGACCACGAACCTTCCGACCTTCGTGAAGCTGCCCGCCGGCTGGCGCCGGCCCCGGCTCCCGCGCATGGACTGCGTGATCGTGCAGCCCGGCAACGACGATCTCGTCGCCACCGAGCCGCGGCGCGTGCGGCGCGGCGACAACGTCGCGGTCGGGGCGGCCGAGGACGGCAGCGAGGGGATCTTCGTTCACGTCGAAGGTTTTTTGGGCGGCACGCGCAGCCCCAACGAGTTTCGGTTCATGGCGACCGAAGTGTCGCGAGAGCGGCCGGTGGACTACAGCGTCCTCGCGGAGCTGCTGGGCGAGGAAAAAGAGCGCGGCGGCAGGATCCTCTGGGTAATCGGGCCCGCGCTCGTGCATGCCCGCGCGCGCGAGGACATGATCTGGTTCATTGAAAACGGCTATTGTCATACGCTGCTGGGCGGCAATGCCGTTGCGGTGCACGATCTGGAAGCCGCGATCTTCGGCACGACGCTCGGAATGTCCAGCTCCGGGGAAAGCGTGGAGGGCGGGCACGGCTTGCACATGCGCGCCATCAACGCGATCCGCCGCGCCGGTTCGATCGAGAAGGCCGTGACCCAGGGGACCGTGAAGAGCGGCATCATGCACGCCCTGGTGCAAAACCGGATCCCCTACGTGCTCGCAGGCTCGATTCGCGACGACGGCCCGCTGCCCGACGTCATTCCCGATACGCTGGCGGCGCAGGACGCGATGCGCGCCCACACCGCACAGGCGACTTTCGCCATTTTCGTGGCCACCGCGCTGCACGCCATCGCGGTCGGCAACATGCTGCCGGCGTTCGTGGACGATCCCGTCGTCGAAAAGATCCGGCCGCTCACCACGATCTGCGTCGATCAGACCGAGTTCGTGGTCACCAAGCTGCGGGATCGCGGCACGCACCAGGCATATGGTGTCGTCACCAACGCGCAGGATTTCATGCACGTCCTGCGGTTCTACGTGGAGCGATGGCAGCAAGCGAGCCAAGCGGTACGGACTCCGGCCCCCTCTTCCCGCTAGCCGCTGCGCCCGGACAGGGGGCGGGGTGGGCGAAGCTCGCCGCCGCCGTGGAGGCGCAGGTGCCTCCGGCGGAGATCGAGACTATCTACGTGTTCCACCCCATCAAACGGGCAGGCAAGGAATGGGGCACGGCGGTGGTGACGCGAAAATCAGATGATGGTCGGTTGCGCGTCTACACGGCACGATACATGCTCGTCGTGCGCGGGAAAGAGCGCGGGCAGTCGAAGATCCAAGTCGAGGAAGTCGCGCTCAGTACCGCCGAGGTGCTGGCGAAGGTGATGCAGGCGACGGTGGACCGGGGCGGCGACACCGAGCCCCCGGTCGAGCTCGGTCCCGCGGTGTGGTACGAGGGGAGGTAGTCAGCGTTGATTGACGCGAGAATGTTCATCCCGACCAAGGCCTTTCTGACCAAGGGCGTCGGCCGGCACAAGGAAAAACTCACGAGCTTCGAGATGGCGTTGCGCGATGCCCACCTTGCGAACTTCAATCTCGTGCGCGTGAGCTCAATCTTTCCCCCTCAATGCGAGCTTGTGGACCGGGAAGAGGGGTTGAGCATGCTGCACCCGGGGCAAGTGCTCTTCACCGTCGTCGCGGAGTCTTCGACCAACGAGCCAAGTCGTCTGGTGGCGGCGTCGATCGGGCTCGCGCTGCCTGCCGATCCTACCCACCACGGATACATCTCCGAGCACCACAGCTACGGCCAGAACGAGATCACGGCCGGGGAATACGCCGAAGACCTTGCCGCCTCGATGTTGGGCACGGTGCTGGGCGTGCCGTTCGACCCGGAGAAGGCCTGGGACGAGCGCCGCGAGCAGTGGCTCTTGTCGGGTGAAATCGTGCGCACGATGAACGTGACCTCGACGGCGGAGTGCGGTGCCGACGCGCGTTGGACCACCGTCGTGTCCGCCGTCGCCTTCTGCGGCTAGGTGGGAGTCGGTGTTGCGGTTGCGTTTGCAGCCGGCCTGCTGAGTTTCCTGTCTCCGTGTGTGTTGCCGCTGATTCCGAGCTATGTCGGCTACCTCACCGGCATGTCGGTGGAGGAGGTCGAACGGCGGCGCGGGACGGCGGTGCTGCACGGGCTGTGGTTCGTCGCCGGATTCTCGCTCGTGTTCGTGCTGCTTGGCGCCGCGGCATCCGCGGTGGGCAATCTGCTGCGCGATTATCAGGTCTGGCTCGGGCGCGTCGGCGGCGTCCTGCTGATCCTGTTCGGCGTCTATCTCCTCGGCATCCTGCGCCCGGCGTTCCTGATGCGCGAATGGCGCGTCGAGCTGGCGCGCAAACCCCTCGGCTACTTCGGCTCCGGCGTCGTCGGGTTCACGTTCGGCGCCGCGTGGACGCCGTGCATCGGACCGATTCTGGGTGGCATTCTGACGCTCGCGGCGACACAGGCGGGACTCGGGCGGGGAATCGTGCTGCTCGCGGTGTACGCGCTGGGGCTTGGGGTGCCGTTCCTGCTGACCGCATTGGCCCTGGACCGGTTTCTGGTCTGGTTTCAGCGGTTCCGACCATACATCATATGGGTCGACCGGATCGCGGGCGCGATGCTGATCGTGCTGGGGATCTTGCTGGTCACCGACAGCTTTACGCTGCTCGCGGGATACCTCCGCGGACTGACACCTGAGTTCCTGCGGGAACGGCTGTAGAAACCTGCTTCGCAGGTGTGGGTACCCATTGCCAACCGCTGTTACAGAGAGGATTCCATGAATCGGCTATCGATTTTGGCGACTATCGCCGTATTCGGATTGAGCGCGAGTGCGTGCCAAAAGGGGCAGGACCAGAGCCAGGCCAGCGACTCGACCGCCCGCAATCTGACGTTGGCGCCTTCGGAGTCGACTGCGGCGATGCGCGACGTCCCGGACGAGAACCAGAAGGCGGCGCCTCCTCCGGTCACCCGGCCCCCAGCCCAGCGCCCGCCGGCGCCACCGCCTGCTCCGAGGATGGCGCGGCTCGGCGTCGGCACGAAGATGGACATCGCGGCGACCGATACGATTTCGTCGCGGACCGCCAAGGCGGGTGATGCGTTCACCGCGCGGGTCGTGGAGGATGTGAAGAATGCGGCCGGGAAGGTCGTCATCCCCGCCGGCTCGGTCGTCAATGGCAAGATCGCTGACGTCAAACCGGCGCCCAATCCCCGCACTCCGGGGACCTTGACGTTGAGCGTTGCGAGCATCACTGTACGCGGCACTTCGTACGCTATCGAAGCGTCGGTCGACTCGGTCGAGACGATCCACAAGGGTCGCGGAGTCACGTCGGGTGATGCCGCCAAGGTGGGAGCCGGCGCAGTCGCCGGTGCGGTGCTGGGCCGAGTGCTCGGCGGCAACAAGAAGGGCACGATCATCGGCGGCGTGGTGGGCGCTGCGGCAGGCGCGGCTGCGGCGAATCAGAGCAAGGATTCGGACATCGTCTTGCCAGCGGGGGCGCACATCATCATCCGGCTCACGAAGGAACTCGCGGTAGCGGCAGCTTGACGCGGTGATCCGCACGAAGCTGTCAACGATGATGTTCCTCCAGTTTTTCATCTGGGGGGCATGGTACACGACGATTGCCGTGTACATGACGAATCATGGAATGGAGCGACTGACCTTCTGGCCCTATACGGTGAATCCGATAGCGGCCATCGTCGCTCCATTTTTTCTTGGTCTGGTCGCCGACCGCTACTTCGCGACGGAGAAGGTTCTCGGCGTGCTGCACATCGTGGGCGGCTTCGTCCTGTGCGCCGTCCCGCGCTTCACCGGATCGCCGACGACCTTCATTCTGCTCCTGCTGGTTTACAACCTCTGCTACATGCCGACGCTCGGCCTCGCGAACAGCCTCGCGTTCCACCACATCCAGTCGCAGGAGCAGCAGTTCCCGCTGATCCGTGTCTTTGGGACGATTGGGTGGATCGTGGCAGGGCTGTTCATCAGCTTCGTGCTGAGCAAGCTGATGACCGCGGTTCCGGAGCAAACGGCCTGGCCGCTCTACACGGCGGGCATCGCCAGCGTGCTGCTCGGCATCTTCAGCTTCACCTTGCCGCATACGCCGCCATCGGGCAGAGGACAACCCGTCTCGCTGCGTAGCATTGCCGGCCTCGACGCGCTGAAGCAGCTCGGCGACCGGCCGTTCTACGTCTTCATGACGGCGTCGCTGCTGCTGTGCATTCCGCTCGCCGCGTACTACAACTTCACCCAGCTCTACCTGGGTGCGGCCGGCGTCCAGAAGATCGCGGCAACGCAAACGATCGGGCAGATCTCCGAGACGTTCTTCATGCTCATCATGCCGCTGTTGTTCCTGCGGCTCGGCGTGAAGAAGATGCTGATGATGGGCATGGCAGCCTGGGTCCTGCGGTACGCGCTGTTTGCGATGGCCGCCCCCGCTGCCGTGTTCTGGATGATTCTGCTCGGCGTCGCGCTGCACGGTCCCTGCTATGACTTCTTCTTCGTGACGGGCCAGATCTATGTCGACAAGAAGTCCACGCCGGCGATTCGTGGCCAGGCGCAGGGCTTCCTGGTCCTGGTGACGTACGGGGTAGGCATGCTGATCGGCGCGCAGGTAGCGGGCCGCGTCTACAACAGCTTCCTTGCGGAGGCGACCAGTCTGACGCTCGGGCAGTGGAGAAGCTTCTGGATATTCCCGGCCGCGTTTGCGGCGGCGGTGCTGCTGTTCTTTGGGGCGTTCTTTAAGACGACTGCCAATCAGCAAGGCGGACAGCAACCCGCTCGATAGAAGACGCTAAGACGCTAAGACGCCGGAGCGGTTTATAGCTGACAGCTATCAGCTAATAACCACTCCGGCGTCTTGGCGTCTTGGCGCCTTCTGGCTACGGGGTTCTGTTCGTCATTCCAGTTCGCGTACCCAGATATTCCTGTAGCGGATAGGATTGCCATGATCCTGCAGTTTTAGCGGAAGTTTGTCAGGATGCACCTTGTAGGGCGGCCGTGCCTGATTCGCAGTCGGTCCCACCAATTCGAAGTTGTCCTGAATCAACACGCCATTCAGAAACACCGTCATGTACGCCGGGCTCAACAGCGAGCCGTCCGCCTTGAAGTGCGGCCGGCGGAACACGACGTCGTACGCCTGCCATTGGCCGGGCGGACGCGTTGCGTTCACGAGTGGTGGATTCTCGCCGTAAATCGCGCCCGCCTGTCCGTCGGGATACGTGTCGTTCTGGTAGGAATCGAGCACCTGCAGCTCATAGATCCCCATGAGAAAGACGCCGCTGTTGCCGCGCTCCTGGCTTTCACCCTCTGGAGGAGTCGGCGTGCGCCACTCGATGTGCAGCTGCACGTCGCCGAAGCCGCGTGCCGAGACGAGCATGCCGGTGCGCGGTTTGACCTCGACGTAGCCGTCTTTGACGATCCATTTCGCCGCGGTGCTGTCCTGCGCGCGCCACTGCGAGAGGTTGGAGCCGTCGAACAACACGACAGCATCGCTCGGCGGCGGAGCGGGAGGGCGTTCGGGCCCGGGGTTTACGACGGGAGGCCGAGGGCGATCCATCGAGTGTTGCGGCCACTGTTGCGTCTGCTGCGTCTGTGCCATCAGCAACAAAGCTAGCATGCCGATCATGGTTTCCATGTCCCTTTCGCCACCGCGGGGACGAAGCTGTCGATCCCCTCCGGCGGAAAGTCGAGAGTGCGCCCCTGTTCGGCGCTCATGTATGCCGTCATCAAGACCTTCACAACCTGAAGTCCGTCATCGAATGTCAGCGCCGGCTTTTCCCTGCCCAGGAAGACGTTGACGAAATGCCGGTCCTCCGCCTCGTAGCCATACGCGGCCGCTTCGCTTGCGACCACCGGCATCTGTCCCATTTCGGCGTTCTGCTTCTCGACCAGGTCCTCGCCCGCCTTCCCCTGGACCTCACGGCTGAAAAAGAGCTTGAGTCCGGAGTCGAGCGAATTCCACGACAGCGAGTACTCGGGACCGAGCAGCTCCGCCGACAACCGGAGGCCCGCGCCTACGAAGCTCCACGAGGTGCTCGCCTCGCCGAGCACACGGTGCCCGTCATCGGTTTGGAATTCGATCACGACGCTGGCAAAGTCTTCGGACGGTGCCTTGTCGTAGTTCACATCGCTGCCCATGGTCGCCGAGAGCTTTTTGCTATAGGCGGGCCTCGTCCATTTGAGACTGGCGATGTGCGCGGTGATTTTTGCGGGCCGTACCGATGACCGTGGCTTGTTCGGATCGGTGAGAAGGTGCTGCACGAGCAGCGACGAGTGGCACATCATGTCGTTGAGCACGCCGCCGCCCTGCAGCTTGCCCTGCCAGAACCACGGCGCGTGCGGTCCGCTGTGCTCCTCGGCGGCGCGCGCGAGATAGGGGCGGCCGGTGAGCTTCGCGCCGCGCGCCCACAGCAGATTGCGACCGGTCTCGACCTGCGGCGAAAAGACCTGGTTCTCGAGATACCCGTGCGGGAGACCGACTTTGGTGACGAGCTCGAGGACTCGCTTTGCCTCGCTCACGTTGCGCGCGAGCGGTTTCTCACACGCCACGCCCTTGAGCGCGCCTTTGCCACGCTCGATCGTGCTTACCATCTCTTCCACGTTCTCGATGCGCGCGTAGTTCGGACCGCAGAGCCAGATCGCGTCGATGGCGGGATCCTCGACCATGGCGGCGATCGAGGGGTACGCCTTGGCCTCGCCCACGCCGAGTTTCTTCGCGACGCCGGCGGTCTCGGCGGCGTTCTTCTGGTTGGGGCTCCAGACGCCGAGCACGTCAACGTCGCGCACTCCCACCATTCCCAGCAGGTGGAACTTCGCGTTGAACCCGCTCCCCACCATTCCAATCCCAAGTCGTTGCGTCATTCAACCCTCGTAATGGACGCCGAGTTTCTGCAGCGCTTCCGGCGGGCAGCCCTTCCATTCGGCCACAAACGTGTTGCCCTGATAATTGAGATCGGTGACGCCCATCTTGCTCGACCAGAAGCCCGACGCCGTCATGTCGCGGAACATGTTGAAGAACGCGACGCCCTGGCTCATCTCGGCCCTGGCCTTCTTGGGCCAGGCGATGTCGTCGAGGATGGCGGTGCGCTCGCCCTCGGTGGAGGCGACGAATGTCTTGCCGCTACGCTCGTAGGCCTCGTTGTCCAGCCACGCGAGTCCGCCGCGCATCGGTACCTGCCCGTCCGGCCGATCGGTCATCATGAAATCCATGTATTCGGGGACGCCGGCGTCGGTCGCGCTGCCCGAGCGCTCGTCTTTCGGAATGACGAGATCCGCAAGGACGCGGACCGTGTCCCACTCGTGCGGCGTGAAGAACGCCGGCGCGAACGGTGTCTTCGCCGCCTCCTGGGCTAACTTTGCCGCCCGTGCCGCCTCTGCCGGCGTCCACTTAAACGCCGCCGCCAGCGAGGCCAGCGCCATCGCGCCTACCGCTTCGCGCCGTTTCATAGGGTCCTCGCTTTCAGCTGCGCCGCGATGTACTCGGATGTCCGCATCGACAGCGCCATGATCGTCCAGGTGGGATTCTTGTCGGCCTGCGAGGTGAACGGCGCGCCATCGGCGACGAAGAGATTCTTGACCTCGTGCGTCTGGCAGTTCGAGTTCACGACCGAAGTCTTGGGGTCAGCCCCCATGCGCGCACCGCCCAGCTCGTGAATGATCACGCCACCCGCCGCGATGCCGTAGCCATCCTCCTTGCTCGGCATGTTCCCCCCCGGCGTGCCCCCCATCTCCGTGATGAGCGCGCGGAAGGTTTCCTGCATGTGCTTGACCTGCAGGTATTCGTGATCGGTGAACTTCCAGTGGAAACGCAGCACGGGGATGCCCCACTTGTCCACGATGTTCGGGTCGATCTCGCAGTAGCTGCCGTCGTTGGGAATCATCTCACCGCGCCCGGAGAACCCGATGTGCGCGCCGTTGTAGCGGCGATAGTCGTTCTTGAGCTGCTTGCCATAACCGCCGCCCTGCCGGTTCTGGATGCCGCCGCCGAAGCCCACCTCCGGCAGCCCCGCGCCGCCCCACACCTCGATGTGGTAGCCGCGCGGGAAGTCGAGCTTCTTGTTGTCGAGCCACCACGGCATGTAGACGTGCATCCCTCCCACACCGTCGTGATTGTGGGGAATCGGGTCCATCAGCTTCGGAACGAATCCCCCGACGTCGGTGCCGGTCGTGTCGGTGAGGTACTTGCCGACTGTCCCGCTGCCGTTCGCGAGTCCATTGGGGAACGACGAAGACTTCGAGTTGAGCAGCAGCCGCGACGTCTCGCACGCGCTCGCGGCGAGGACCACCACCCGGGCGTCGATGTGGTGCTCGCTGCCATCCGTCGTGTCGACATAGGTGACGCCGCTCGCCCGCCCACTCTGGTCCAGCGTGATCTCGCGCGCCATCGCGTTCGTCT